>Ga0187881_10003359_pt1 | contig 13930 bp, 13 predicted proteins | sample June2016WEW_19_1_2_FD_133017 | JGI IMG/M metagenome (GOLD analysis project Ga0187881, IMG submission 133017) | Peatland microbial communities from SPRUCE experiment site at the Marcell Experimental Forest, Minnesota, USA - June2016WEW_19_100 | ecosystem: Environmental > Terrestrial > Soil >...
CCAACAATCCAACCCGCCCCCATCTTCGTTGGAAACACCCTCGAAGAAATGATTCAATCCGACGTCAAAGCAGAGCTAGAAACAATTGCCCTGTACAAGGAAATCATGGAACAGGCACAAAAGGAAGGTGACGCCGCCACAAAAGAGATTTTTGAAGAGATAGAAGAGGACGAAGAAGAACACCACGACTTCTTCTCAAGCCTACTCGAAAAATAAAGGCCTCTTTTATCCCGGCAAGCCAACTCTCTCTTAAGTTTCCTCCAAACCGGTTCCCGCAAAGCCGTTCTTCGAACGCAATCCATGATAACCCGACAGGTTTTCGCGTCGCGAGAGTTTAATTAGATTCACGGTCATTGCTGTGAAACTTGCAAGCAGTTAAAGTGAAAAGAGGAAACTGACCTCAGGCTGAGACCTCAGGAAAACTAAACACAACAATTAGCTATTCAGAAAAGATAATCCCTAACCAAACGAAGGAATGTTGGACAGCATTTAGCCTTCGTCGTATAGATTTCCTCGTCGATGTTGTTCGAGATTTCTCTCGCGGCCGCTATGACCTTTGCAATCGGCATAGACAATTCGTCAACATGCGAGAACGCGAATAACGAGGATATTGTACCCAGAATAGTCGAATCTGTCGCGCAACTTTCCAGTGTAACCTTGAGAGTTGTCATTTCGTGATCTGTACCCTTCGCTATTGGTGTTTGGTCGAAAGATAGCCGCGTTACCCCGTCAGCAGTTACTATCTGACAATGCGTCTTGATGTAGCTGGCTAAATCAGGCATGATGTAGCTGGGTCGGTCAGGCGATGGAGAATCGCCAATGTAGAGTCTCCAATAGCCGTCTAGAACTTGTTCGACTATCGCTCTGATTTTGCAACTTCCCAGATGAGTAAGCTCTTCGTCAAAGACGAACCCTAGGGCGAGAATCCGGCTCCTCACGGCTTCATAGATGGTCTCTTTGGCGATCTGGGCCTCTTTCACCTTTTCATTTAGAAGACTATTCAGCGCCCGTAATTGTTTGACGGCTTCAGGGTCGTCTTTCTCCATGTGTTGAAGTGCGGCAGGACACGCATGTGCGCCAAATGGGAATTGACTAAACCAGACCACAAAGGAAGAGAATATTGTTCCACCCTGTATTACACGGTCTGGCGGATAGAGGTCTGCTAAAATTTTGAAGACGCGATTATTTAGGCGTGCATAATGCTTTCTCTTTTCGCCGATAAAAAAGGCAAGCCCTCCACTATAGCCGTAAAGATCAGCGTAATCGCCACCATTATTTCCGCTATGCCAACTATTCCTTGAGCATTCGCGGATACCAATTGATAGAGCGTTGGAAGCGACTGAAGCACATATGCCAGTACTATTGTCCCAATGAAGACTAACACGATGAGGACTGCGAACGCCGCAATTTGGTCCACTATCTTCCCTATTCGAGCTAAGGGCCCTTTCAGTTGAGCAGGAAGTTTCATGGTTGTTGAAGTTTGAAATTGCATATTTAACACGTGCCAAGAAATCGGCGTAAAATACGCCAAACCTGAGAGGAAGAGAGGAAGATGACCTCAGGTGAGACCTCAGGAAAACTAAGGAATCTTAAGCGGTGAATCGGAGGACACGTCGTATTAGTCGAGGCACAAGGACGAGTCTCTTATGGATTTGACTTCATACTTTCAGTCAGCCGTCACGCGTTCACGCGTTGCTTCTGTCCCTCGAAGCGCTAGATTGGTTAACCATCTCGGTAGCCAACGTCTCATTTTGTAGTACCGATTCTCAAGATCCGTTAGTGCTTTGTATAACCATTCAGTCTTGTCGAATATGGTTTTCCATTGTTCGGTCAGTTCCTCGGCACTAGTGAATTTCGCCACGGAAAATCCATGAAGTAACGTTATCGTGTTATCTATTTCTCTAATGACATCGACGTTTTCCTTTTCCTTGTTGATCACTAGTGGAACGGGCCCGCTAATAATGAGGCGTCCTGCTACCGCTGCTCGAACTTCCGCTAACTTATCGACCGTGTACCTTGCGATTCCTTGAAGATCGTCAAATTTCGTATATGCCCTTAGTGGCATAGTTCTCAACGACGGATAGAGCAGCCAAATTCGGGTTTCATCTAGTTGAGCAATTAGCTTGTCTAAGCGTGATTTCGCGTATGAAAATGCTCCACCGATAGCCACAATCGCGGTTATGAGAACCCCCAGAAGGGTTAATGGCTCCAGCTTGAAGGCGACTTGAAGAAAACTAAGAAACGCGTAAAACAAGTACACAGCTGCGAGGCCTAACAAAAAAGTCAAGATGAGGACTATTCTTTCTAGATTCCTCTTGAAAAATCCATGTAATCGCCATACCACGCTCGGCCTATCAGAAACGCGGATAGGGGGTTCATCAACAGTCCGCGTAATTTGTCTGGATTCGTGACCGCATTCTAGGTAGGTAACTCCTGCTTGCTCGTCAACCCTTACAACTTTACGAAAAACACCCCTTGGATCACACCGATAACAAAGGAACTCTTGGGCTGGCTGCTGAGTCATTTAGAACTCACGCCCATTACATGGGTTTTATCCAGTTTGTTTTGTTCCACATTTATTGCAGAATGTGGAGGCAGGAGGCAATTCGGCACCACACTTGATACAGGAAGACGGAGCTTTCACAAACTGGCTGAGCGTCGCCTGTTTGGGTCTATGCGTGAGTCTCCTTTTTCGCAGCATGAAGAACAATGCAGCGATAACCAATATTCCGATTATCGCCGCAGAGGTCAAGGCCCCAATAATCGTGTAGAGCGGAACAGAACTTTGTGAATACGTAGTCGATTTTGTCGTGCTGAGTACCGTTGTCGTTTGCACCAATTCTGAAGAGTGCGATACAATTATCGTGGAGGCAATCATCGAAATCACCGAGATGCTAGCAACTGTGCCTGGGAGATCGCCCATGTTCCCTAGGGTCCCTACATAGTTGCCTGAGTCGGCGACCGTCACAGTTCCTGTCAATTGGTTGGTTTCAGTTGGTGGGAGAAATGGAGCTAGCTGAATTATCGCTGCGTTGAGAGACGCATTAGTATTGTCTATGGTAAGTACACAATACTGGCATTCGGTTACGTTTACTTGAATAACACTCCCTGATTGGAGGGAAAAACTCTGACTCACCCAGCAAGACATACTGCAAGCACCCGCAAGGGTGACAGGAGCTAGCAGATTAAAGACGAACTGCGGTTGACCGAAGTTCGTCTGTGTTTCATAATTGGTTGTTAGGAGGGTGCTCTCTGTCGTGTAACTCTGAGTCTGAGGATTCACTTGGCTTGTTGTTAATGGATACCAAGGTGAAACAAGGGCGATGGCTGCAACTACGAGAAGGAGACCCGTAGCCATTGCCGGTTTTGGTACCACCGGGTTTGACCAGCCAACTGTTCTTCAAATTGAGACCGCTTAAGTTCTTAAGACTTTGCGCTTTCACTGTGACTCCTTCGTTGCGTCGAGCGCCGCGCAACCCTATTCATATTCGCTAGTCCAAATCCTGCCTTCCTCGCTTATGGACATTAGTTGGCAGTCTCCGCAAACGAATTTCTCCGTTACTACCCAACGCTCTAATCTCAAATGTTGGGCAGTTGACAGGAGAAACATGGGCCTAGAGCAGTTCGGGCATTGCATAGCGTGGCCGGAGGGTTCCACCGAACAAAGGGGCTGACGTAAGCGAAGGTATCGGGCTGTGCTGAGAGAAACTATTGAGGTTTGTAATCTCACCCGCAGCCGAGATTAGCGTAATAATTTCACCCGTGTTTTCAAGTCCCTGATGTATTGAGTACGACAAAAAGAGACTAGTCGTGTTTGTGTTCTCGGGACCAGTACTCCCGTCTCGTCTGAAAGGTTCTCCCAAGCGCTTGGCTAGGCTTGGCCTCCGTAGATCACCGCATATGAGAAGACTCCTCCGGTTGGGGTGACGATCTTGAATGGGTATGCTGCACCGAGAATCAGACTCGTTGTCGATACAGTCAAGGTAACGCTACAAACGGCGCCTGTCGTAACGGCACTCGACGAACAGGATGCAATCGATATGCTAGTGGCTAAAACACCGTTCACAAAGTAATCCGCCCCGGCTAGATTCTCTGAGGCAGATCCTACATTTCTTAGCGCAACGGTTAATGGGCCTCCGCTTGGGAAACTGTAGCCTTCCATAACCATCTGTTCTGTGGCTTGGGATGCAGTTGATTGAGTCGAAAATGACCCTGACCATTTTATGAACTGTTCCGTCGCAAGGACCAGAGTTGTCGATAGATTCGATACATAGTCGACAGATTCTTTGGCCTGCATGAACGTGCTGTTCAGAAGTTGCAGTGTCAAGTCTGCGCTTATGATACCTGGGTTATTCATAGTGACGAATGCATGGGCATTCGGCGGGTTTACGGTCAGAATATTCGTACCTACCACGGCCCCGTAAGCTACAACAGTAACGGTGTAGGTTCCTTGATTCTCCGAAATCACTAGACCGCCGATGATCGTCGTTGGATTGTGAGTGAGGATCCCCGCGTTTAACCATGTTCCCAAGAAATCCGTACCTGAGAGACCGAGGCTACCAACAGGCGCAATAAGCCCGATTCTTTGAACATAGATGAAAGTCCCAAATGAAATGAGAATTACGATAATTGCAAGGAGAACCCCTGTCCTTCTTCGCATTCCACCAGCCTCCCCTAGGAGTAACGGTTTTCCTCGGTTTCTGCTTTGCCTTTCTTCCACAGCAGAAAATAGCTAACCTACCTCACGGACGGTATTGATTGCAAGACGCACTTCGTCAACAAATAGCTGTACCTGATCTCAGCTCCATCTTGAACTGGAACATCTTCGCGTGTTTCTGATTCGCTTTTCGTTGTTGCTTCATGGTCTATGCGGGAGCGACTGTGTTGCCTTCGCAGAATGAACGTTGTCAAAATAACGACTAAGATGGCGCCGACCAGGGTGTAAAGTTGTGTGTAGCTTCTGGTCCAGACCGCGTGAACTTCATGCGGTTTATCCATTAGAATTGAGCCTTGTGGTGAAGTCCCAGTGTAATCGCCGGTCCATTGGACGAACCTTTGCTGAATAAGAATCCCGATTGGCGTCGAGACTGAGAAATTTGCTACGCTCCCCGTGTCGTAATAGTTGGAGCCTTGTGGTTTGCCCAGGTTGTTCTGAGAATCAACCAGGAGTCGGTATTGTGTGACGTACTTTGCGATGGCGGTGTGCGGCATATTCATGGTTAGAGAGATTGGGCCAGCCGTTTGTGGTGCTCCGTCAATTTCCCAGTACTTGAACACGTATTGGACACCGGGCGTTTGACCCACTACTGTTTGAGGAGTTTGGTTCGTTCGCACTGTGGTATCCGCATCGAACCATCCGCTTCCCGTAGCGGCTAAGATGCCTTCCGGATCCGTGTGCACCATGAATTGGTACTGCGTTTGAAAGTTGAACGTGTGGTTTCCAGTAGAACTAAATGACCAAGTGTTCTGAGAGCAATGGTATCGAACGCCCGTACTTTCTCCTGCCAGGTTCTCACTAACCGAAATTGTATGCGACGTCTCGAACGGGAAGCTCAGGTTACTTGATTGTGCTCCGCTGATGGTGTCTTGATTCACTCCGTCAACTTGCATGCTGGCGGTTGCTGAAGGCGGCACACCTGAACGGGAGAGGCCCACATTGTAGCTGAACGGATTGACAACGAATGTGGCTGATGAAGTACTTGCTGTCCCGCAGAAATCGTTCGCTTTTACTTCGACAGCCCAAGTTCCGTATGGCGGAGTCGCGGTTATGGTCTTCGAGAGTCTGGTTTGAGTTCTCGCTGTCGACATTAGCATGTAATCGGAAGCTGCCCCTGAAGGAGGAGTGATTATTATCGTTCCTTGTGCAGGTCGGTCTATTGAGATCATTACAATTATCACGTCTCCTTTTGTGTACGCTGGCTTTTCGGTTGTGACAATCACTTGAATGGGAGGACCTTCCGGGAGGACGGTGAGCACATCACTAGCTGACCCAGAATCTGTAGAACTCGTGGCAGTTACTGTGAAAATGTATGATCCGGGGCAATAGGGTGGGCCGAAGTCTGCCCTGAAAGCATTAACGCTGAGATCAACTGTCAGGGTGGAGCTTGCGAATCCGCTAGCGTCAGTTGTCACCATATATGGGTAGAGGTCGCCTTGAACCCCTGAAACCCCCAACGTGTATGTGGTACCAGGACTCCCAGATATTGCGATGCTATAGCTGGCCCTACCGTACTGGCTGATGGTTTGCAGAGTTGGCCAGAGAGATACGTACGTGCTTGCATGAACGTTTGGGACGATCGTCATACAGAATAAAATGATTCCCAGGAGCAAGGGTCGCTGATTACTAGACAGCCACAAGTCGGCTCAACCTATCAAGGCCTGTAATACTCCAAAGTCATTCTCTGGAACAATACTGTCTTCCGATCAATGAAAGATGTTTGTTACTCTGAACACGAATCATCGGACACAATGTCGTTGCGAGTGCTCGTAATTCGATGTACTAATTTTTTGGAAAATGTGAAACTTAGGCGCTCTTTCCAGCAATCACACTGTAAGAGAACACTGTCCCGTCAGGCGTGACCAACTTCAATGGATAGGCTACTCCCACCACGTACGTTTCCGATGGCAGACCTAAGATACTCTCGCACATCTGACCTGCCGTCAGAGTTGCGTCGCATCCTGTACGTAATCCTCCATTGACAGGTGTTCCGTTCAAGAAAACGTTAGTGTTCGATGCATCTATTGGGACGGACCCGACGTTTCTAAATTGAAGCAGAAGTGTACTGGCTGCAGTATTCCAATTGTAGCCTTCCATTATCATCATTGCCCGGGATTGCTGAGTTTCAGGCGATTGGGTTGGTTTGTATGCAGATCCTGCCGAAACAAGGATAAGAGCAAGGAGTAGTAGTCCAATTACACTCACAACCACCATTCTCTTGGTGTGTGAGACGTTGACGTTCGGGGCGGACACGGCAACTAGTCGCACGCGTGAAGGCGCTATGGGAGTTCCACAAAAAGGACAGAACCTAACATCAACCGGAAGTGGCGTTCCACATTCTCTGCAAATTTTTGGGTTCTTCAACTGCTCCTCTGCGGACGCGTCCTCTGCTCTTGTGTCAGTAGATTGTATGATGCCCTTTAGTTCCTCGTATTGTTCCCTCGTGATTTCTCCCTTTGCTAGCCTAAGTTTGAGAATCATTCTGGGGTCTTCGTAGGAACTTGCAGGTTTCGCCGCCTCTTGGTGAAGACTCGAACCCAGAGATGCGCCGAAATTACGCCGATATTCGCTCACATTTTTCGATTCGCCGTATAGCAGTTGTTCCTTCTGTGCCTTGAATTCACTTTCAGTAATTGTACCCGAATTGAGCAGCGATTTCAGTTTTATGAGCCTGTCGACGACATTTGGCTTTAATGACTCTTCGATGGCTCTCTCTCCATCCAAATCATCAATCGAGCTTTGTGCAAGCAACAGCATTACGCCGGGAACAACGCCGGAAAAGATGAGGGCTATTACGCTCCACACGACCGAATTGAGTTGCTTCAGTCTACCAATGTTTCCTCCGTTTGCAGCGTTGTACATGTCGTGGACTCTTTTCACAACGATCGCAGAAAAGCTCAGTAGAATAAGGAACACGACCGCATAGGTTATCGTCGTGCTCATCAGATATCCGCTGAAGAGTCCCCCAAATGGACTGGCAGCAAGTAGCGTGCTTGCCATTGCGAAGATATACATGTAATACAGGAAAAGGCCCAGCCAAGCAGCAAGGCTCAGAATGGAAAATATCTGAGCCACGAAGAGTTTCGTTCTAACGCTCTCCAAACTGATCATCTGATCCAACTCATCTGGGGAGAAGTCGCCGTTTTTGCACCTCAAACTCTTCCTTTGTTATCGCATTCGAGTCCAGCAACGCCTTCAACTTGGTCAACTGATCCAAAGCGGATACTTCAGGCGCCCCGGGGTCGTACGTGTAAGGAGCAACCACTTGCTCTCCATGACCGTAACCCGACAGCCACTCTCCAATTGCGAAGGGCGCCACGGCGAAAACTATTGTTTGTAGAATCAGCGAGGTTACTGGCGTCGACATGCAGGCATTAGGCATTGACGGATACGGTGGGGTCCCGTACCAAGGATACCAGTACCATGGATACCACCACCATGGGTAAGGAAACCACGTACACACAACGAAGTAAGTTATCCAAACATAAGCAAAATACAGCCCCCCAATCACTCCACCAATAGTCAGAAGCGTACCCAGGATCTCTATGGCTGAGCGCCGCTTGCGCACAGTCACAAAGACCGAACTATACGGGATCCCAGCTCTACCCTCCAATGCTCGCATCTAGAAACCTCCTCCTTTGCTGCTCGTATCCGCATCCGTCAGCGCCCCAGAATCGTGCAGCGCCTTTGACTTGGAGAGCCGCTCTTCTAGAATGCCTTCCCCCCAACGAGTACCGCTCAGGACGCGGCCCTTTAGCTGATCAAACTCCTCCCTAGTTATTGCGTTGGAGTCCAGTAAACCCTTCAATCGTGCCAGGGCATCCAGTTCACCTGTAGGAGCCACCTGCACTTTCGAAGCAGATGTCTCGGAGAGCTGAGCGATTAGGTTTGTCGCGGAAGAGTGCGCCATCAGCAACATTATCCCTGGAATCACGCCTCCAAAGATCAGGGCCAGAACCCCCCATGCTGTCGTGTTCAGCCTCACGAGTTCGCTGAGGTCGCCAACGTTGGCGGCAGCGCGCATTCTTGTAATTCTCAAGAAAACAACAAGCGATACGACAAATAGGGGAATAAGATACCACCCTCCTTCGGCCAGAAAAACAAGGAAAAATAGCCCACCCAAGAAAGGGCCAAAAAGACCGGCCACCACGAAGATACCGATTGATCCGATTATGGAGATAACAATTGAAAGCAGTTCGAATATCCATGCGATGTGAATATTGGATCTGATGCTTCCAAGCTGGACTTGATTCACCGGCACAATTGGAGCACCCTGCCGCGCTAGGTCTGGAATGGCATGTGTTTGCATATTGTCTCGCGCGACAGCTCTGACGCCGAACCCCTCGCCCGCCCAGTTCAAACCATGACCCGCCAACGATGGAAGTGATCTTCCTTTGGCTACAGGCAGGGGTGACGTACTTCGCGAGACTTGCTCAGGCTGGGTCTGCGTTGGTTTCCCTCTTTGCTTACCTGCGCTTCTTCGTCTTACTAAGAATGACCCTGCGCCTAGAAGAGTTGCAGCTCCGATAACGCCCACAATGATGTATGGCGTGTAGTTCCACTCCGCTTCGATGGAAACGGACTGTGAGAAGCCAAGATGATTTGTGTCCCCATCCCAGGCGACTACAGCCTGCCAAGCGCCCGGTTTATCGATTGGGATCTGCGTTGTAAACCGGCCGTTGGTATCGGTGACAGTGTCAAACTGTGTTCCCAATGATTGGGTATAAGGATTGAAAATGTATTGTGTTGGCTGAGCCGCTGAGATGCTTTGCCCGGATTGCCCCAAGGCTACTGTGATGTGGGTTCCTTGAAGAGGAGGTGTGATTTGTCCATTAACATTCACATTCACGGAGGATTGGAAGAGCGGATCTAGCTCAACTTTCGCGATTGGGTCAACTTGCAACGTCACGGGCATCTTGTTTACAGTTACCTGCAGCTGTTGGCTTGTAGCAGGCTGATAATTGTCGTCACCACTCCATTCAGCGTATATTGTGTAAGTGCCAGCGTCTGGAGCCCAGCTGTAACTGTACTGTCCATTCTGGGGCGCAACATTTGCTAGGGTCTGGTCCTGTCCAAACCCTTGCGCCAACATCAACGTGATATTGCCATTCGCTATTGGTGCGCCAGCGGTTGTCACTGTCCCAGATATGGTGACCGGCTGCCCATAGGTTATGTTCTCTGATGGAGAGACGTTGATTGACACGTTAGCTGGTTCAAGAAGTACGGCTTGTAAGTTTACGGTTACGTTGCTTTGGCCTTCATCATAGAAGACGAAGTGCCAATTATCATTCTTTGGCGCCCAGAACTGGACATTAAGGTTGGTGCCGTTGTACGAGGCTGCGTAGGTGTAGGAGCTGTCGCCAATAGTGAAATCAGAGCCTGGATAATAATCTCCTACCCAGTACCATGGAGCCGCGTATTCGCCAGGGACGACGTAAAGAAACAGCGCGTCGCTGGCGTTCATGGTTACGTGAGCGCCGTACCCTTGATTGATGCTGACCACAAAATCCTTGTACCCCGTTCCTTTCTGGAACAAGTGATGATCTCCCCAGACCTGACTAGTTACTACTGGGGGGTTGATAGTGCCCTGCCATGAGAAGAGTAAACTCTGCTGTCCTAGGCTGGTGGAACACGAGAACGTAACAAACAATATCGCGACAAGCGCGGTGATTGATAGTAGCCGTTTGTAAGAAACCACCATCGCGGGAACCCGTCTTTCTAATGGCCCCGACCGATGATGAGGTTGCTGTGACGGCCTCCGAAGAATGGACGTTTCATTATCTTTTATAAGGGCGGTTCCTGCTACTTTGAAAAAATAACCTGTGTCATTTCGCCTTCACAGCATGTAAATGACTGCGATCGAACTGAGACTAGGTCCCAAGATCAGGCAAGCGGTCGTCAGGCTAAGCTCTTGAGGTTTAAGCGCTCAGTCTTGAACGGTGTAAGCCCAACAATCGGAAACGTATTTACGCTCAAAACTCGGATTATTTGCCGTCCTCGTTTTGTGATGGAGCCTCGGGCTAGCTTTACACCGTCGTTTAGAACTGTCGACCTAGCAGGTTTTCAGCAATCACCATGAAATCAGCGATAACGTTCCTGTACCGTGATGAATCCCGTCTCCTGCTGCTTGTACTGTACGGCCCGAAGCCCACTCATATCGTAGTCTGGCAGTTTGACTCTCAAGATTAGTTCGTTGGCCTTGGACTCGATGTTGAGCGTTTGGATGTCGTGGTCTTCGCTTAGGCGTAACAGGCGGTTGAATATGCGTTGTTTGTCGGTCGGCTCAGTGACCTCTTTAGTTACTTGCTCAATGTTGTCGCATTGCGTACAATACCATTCCTGTTCGCGAGTGTAGGTCAACGGCACGGTGGGCTGAGGTGTACACCGCATCCGATTCATGACCATGTCCTGCTCTGTCTCGCTGCCGCAGCGCTTACACCAGCGTTTAGCTCGGGCGCCGTAGTACTTTCTACTAGCGGTGAACGGCATAGAACTCACGCATACTAGGCCTAGGCAAGGATTGATCCGTGATCCTTGGTTGTAGCTCTCCACCTTCAGTTAACGAATATTCTTGATGGCACCATTCGCAGCGGAGCACGTAAAGCGCAATCCCATTCTTCAATGGTCCACCGCATTCAGGGCAACGTCGAGCAAGTGCGGCTTGAATTTCAGCGTGATGAATAGCCTTAGTTTCGGCGTAACTGTCTCGATCGTGTGTCTTCTCGAAGATTTTATCGTCTTTAAACAGATATTCACAGTTGCATGAATCGCATCGAAAGGTGAACTGGTGGACTTCTCTATCCTTAGTCCAGATTTTCTCGTGACTCTTCCAGGTTAGGGGATTCTTGCATTTGGGGCCTTTGGTGGACTGGTCCTCGATGAGCATTGCCGGGGCAGCTCTAGACGTATTTTGCTAAGTGTTCAATTCGTAGGGGGACGAGTTTACCGTCTTCTTGCAGTTCAAACCATAGGTTGCAACTGTCACAATGTTTCAGAGGATAGTCATCCTGGCCGAGAAGTTCAACACCACAATTAGGGCAGTTCAACTGGATTCACGATTATTGCTGTGAACCTTGCAAGGACTTAAGGGGAAAAGAGGAAACTGTCCTTAGGCTGAGACCTCAGGAAAACTAAGGTTTAGCTTCCTGCTTCTTTGCTCTGCTACCTATCGTGGGTTTGCAAAACGCGTTCGCTCAGTCGGTTCAGCCAATCCTCGGATTCACCTGGCCAACTCACAGCATCCCCGTTTCCGAGCGTCCTGGTGATATTTGATGGAAGCCTTCCCTATGCCTAGAGGTAACGCGCGGGCATCCCACATTTATCGCAAATAAACCTGCCTGGAGGCACTTCCGCGCCGCAGTGACGACATTTGACCTCTCCGGTTTCAATTGGTTTGTAACTCCGTGTAGGAATGTCTTCGAGAGCCGAGTCAACATGACTCTGTGTTTCAGAAGTTACTGCTGCAGGTTTTGGCCTGCTTTTGCGTTTCTTTGAATCCTTAAGCATCTTTAGTGCTTTTTCCTTACTCAAGTACAGGATGGCGACAACGATGAAGACTATCAGGAAAGGGGAAAGATATGGGAGATAATTCCATCTCACAGTGAGATTCACTGGACCGTCTACAATAAACGAAGCAGTCGGCGATTTCGACACCAGGCGACCATTGTTGAACCAGCCATCGAAGCCCCCGGTAAGCACGCGATATTCGTTCAACGGTGTTTGGCTTAGAGACAACTGGACAACGGCGGCATCGTCATACCAGCCTGCCTGCAACGTGGAATCGCTGGGAGCGGAAATCAGATACTGCGTCACGTAATTGCCCGTAATCACGGTGTCGGCTTCCAAGTCAAATGCTCTCGTCGTTTGGTTTGATCCGTCGGACCAGCCAATGAACACCAATCTTGAAGTCGAGTCCAATTGGACCATGGCAGGTACCGAGATTTCATGCGTGCCCGGTAACAACCGCAGGCTCATGACTCCACTCCCTTGCGGAATCCCATCGAGAGTCAATGAGACCTGACTGGGGATGCTAACCGCAAGGGTGACCTTGTCGCTAACGAAAATCGTTACAGGTTGATCGCCGGAATCCGCATCGACGCAGAGGTTGTATACGGACGCACAGCTAGTTGACATGGAGCCTAGAATTGCTCTCGCATCGAAAGAGAGTGTACCCACGGAGGTATCCGGCAGAGAGAAGACGACGTCCTCTGAACCTTGATCGCTGCTTGGCTTGAAAGCGCAGATAGCCTCATCACTATAAGGTGCTTTACAAGTCTGTGGATTCGAACTGACCAAGTAACCGTTAGCTAAGAAGTTCTGAGGATTCCAAATGAAAATTGCAAGAAATTCTTCGTGGGACGCACCAGAGTAGGAAACAGTGAAGCTCACAGTCAGTTGCTTGTTAACAATTATCGTATGTGGATACTGTAGGTTGGAGATGCTCACTGTCTGAGCATGAACAGGAATGGCTAGGTAGGCCATGGCCATCGAAGCCAGCAGCACAAGCAGCAGAGATCTGCGCTGCAAACGACTAACGACCCGTTGGTATGGGTTAGCGTGTATGGCCTATAACGTTTCGTATCTGTCGCATGTGTTACAGTATGGGAAGTTTTTTCCGCTCAAGAATGAAAGCAAATCAATATGTCTTTTTTCCCAGTAACTTCAAACAATAGAATAGAATACAATAGAATTTCAGAGTACCAATGAACGTTGAGAAAGCAGCTTTCATTGTTTTTCTTTGTTATCACAAATTGCCAGTTGCCGCCGGTGCCATTACACCACGGACAGGTTTCCTCATCCAGTTCGCTCACGTCGGTGGCCTCACAGGAATCGGGACAGACGCTCGACGCGCAAGGGAACCAGCGTTCCATCTTCTTGAACCTCAAACCATAAGCTGCAACTGTCACATCGTCCATGAATTGTCTGGAATCCTTCGCCTGTAACCCCATCCGAGGTGCCACAAACTAAGAAATACTTACCGCAAGCTTTTCTTCAAGAGGCCCACCTAGAAGGGCGATAGCCTTGTATCCTGAACCTTCCCGTCGCAATTGCCCCAAATGCGCCCGATGCGGCGGATGCACGCAATGGTCCAACGGTAGATGGTTCTGCCTCTTCTGTAGAATCTACTACTGAGCGTCGATTTGGTGCTTGGTTTCTGTTAGGGTGGAATGTGGTTTGCGTCAACCTTTGGGTGTGACTAGGTTTGAGAGTTCC
>Ga0187881_10003366_pt1 | contig 13910 bp, 19 predicted proteins | sample June2016WEW_19_1_2_FD_133017 | JGI IMG/M metagenome (GOLD analysis project Ga0187881, IMG submission 133017) | Peatland microbial communities from SPRUCE experiment site at the Marcell Experimental Forest, Minnesota, USA - June2016WEW_19_100 | ecosystem: Environmental > Terrestrial > Soil >...
AGACAAAGCTATGAGTCGAAAGGCGGGCTGGAAAGGCAAGATCGATCGCAAACAGATTCCGCAGTTGTGCGGAAGTTGCCATTCGGATCCCGCCTACATTCGGCAATTCAACCCCAGTTTGCGCACCGACCAGTTGGACCAGTACCGCACCAGTGTGCACGGCAAGCGCTTCGCGGCTGGAGACACCAAGGTAGCAGTGTGCACGGATTGTCACAGTGTCCACGATTTAAGGGCGCCGAACGATCCCCGCTCCACGGTTAACCCGGTCAACGTGGCGAATACATGTGCCCGCTGCCATGCTGATGCCAGTTACATGCAGGGATATTCCATTCCCACGGATCAGTTCGCCAAGTACAGCACTAGCGTGCACCACGAAGCACTGGCGGTGCGAGGCGATCTGAGTGCGCCCACCTGTACAACCTGTCATGGAAACCATGGCGCGGCGCCGCCAGGCGTAGATAAGGTTCAGAATGTGTGCTCGAACTGTCACGCTTTCCAAGCCCAGATGTACGAAAAAAGCTCGCACAAAAAGGCCTTTGACGCGGCTTCTCTTCCCGGATGCGTCGTGTGTCATAGCAATCATGGCATCAGACATCCAACCGACGCGATGCTGGGCACTGGTCCCGACGCCGTTTGCATGCGGTGTCATAACCCAGGTGACGAGTGCGATCAAGCCAGGGCAGGATTACTGAGTAATTTGCGTCAATTGGACGAGGCCATTAAGAACGCAGACTCGGTTCTCCGTGTCGCCGAGTCTTCTGGCATGGAGGTCAGCGAGGCCAGGCTGGGACAGGATGAGGCACGCGATTCGCTGACCAAGGCGCGCGTCACCATCCATAGTTTTCGGACGGACTTGGTGGATCAGGATATTCAAGCTGGCCTGAAAATCGCGGCCCAGAACCTGCAAGCCGGGAAGGATGCCATGGTGGAACGCAACTATCGCCGTCTCGGATTCGGAATCTCCGTCATTGCCATCGGGATAGTGTTGGCTGGGCTTCGGCTGTACATCAAGAAGATAGAGAGTTAGGCCCACGCATGCGCCCAACTCTGCGGCGCACGCTGCATGTGGCATCGGGATCCACCTGGGATCGCATCTGCAGCAGGGCGTGCAACCGCTGGAGCGTTTTGGCCCAAGACAAGCCTGTTTCGCGTTCGTCGTCCGCGCTCGAACCAGCAGATTCGGGACGTGGAATTCCCGTTTAATAGGCAATAATACTGGGAATTTGCAACTCGGTCTCCGGCCGAAGTAAGGACCAGCATCGCGTTTCATGCCGGTTTATTCCGCGGAAGGCGAGTGCGCGCGGCGAACTCCGCGATTAGTAACGGGAAGAACCTATGGAGCGGTCGAGCCTTCCTGGAATCATCCCGGGCTTTCCCAGCCGTTTAGCGGAAGCCTGTTTTCTTGAGTCCCAGCTTCTCGCGATCCAGCACCATTTGATCGAAGGCGTGGGGCAGCGACTCGCAGCGGGAATAGGGTCCGGGTTTATAGGCGCGTGACTGGATTCCAGCTTGCGAGAGCTCTGAGATGGCCCAGTCTTCACGGTTGGTGACGTCCCAGAATTCAACCGCATCATTGGCTTCGAAGTTAGGCTTGGCCATTTCGCCAGGGTGGAAATGCCATTCGCAGATAACCTCGGTACGATCCACGGCCCGCGGCCACAGCGTGTGCGTCATTACGTAGTCCGGATGGAGGCTTAGCAGCAGGTTGGGAAAAATCGCGTAGTAATAAACTTTGCTGCGTTCGTCCGCGGTGAGTCCAGGAAGGTACTCGCGCCGCAGCTTACCATCCTTGCTCATGGTCCGGGCGCCTCCCTGAAAAACCATGGAACCGCCGATGTATCCGCGATGGGGCGGATCGTTCTCGCCCGAGAGGTAATCGGAGATGGCACTGAGCGCCGGATGCAGAATGGGACAGTGCTGGCACTCGTTGTAGTTCAGCATGATCAGCTTCCAGTTGGCCTTCACCTCATACCCGATGCTCCGATGGGTGCGCAGCTCAGCCATTTGCCAATGCAGGAACTTCTGAGGCAGATCTTCTAACTGACTCCTAAGCGGGACGGGCTCTGAGCTGAGGTTGATAAAGATGTGTCCGTCCCAGACGTCGGCATGAACGCGATTGAGGGGATAATCTTCGCGGCAGAAGCCGTCGCGTGCGTGGGGAGCGCCGATGAGGCTCCCGTCGAGTCCGTAGGTCCAACCGTGATAGCCGCACTGGATCCGTCCTGGGAAATGTCCCTCGGCGCTCGCGCAGATGCGGGTGCCGCGATGCCGGCACACGTTGAAAAACGCCTGCAACGAGCTACTCCCGTCGCGAGTAATAATGATGCTTTCACCCGCGACCTCGCGAAGAAAATAGTCGCCCGGCTTCGGGACCTGGTCGGCGCGACCGGCGCAAATCCAGGTTTGGCAGTAGAACCGTTCGAGTTCGTCACGGAAGAGACCAGGGTCCGTGTAGTAGCGGGCGGGTAGAGTCGTTGCAACGAAGTGGGTGGCAGTAGTTGACATTGAGCACTAGCAGTCGTGGTACTCAGCATTCAGGGGTCAACATCCGGCCACCTGGAGTTCCCAGCGGAAAGATTTTATATCAGGAATCGAGTTTGGCGCTTTGCTCGGCGAGTCAGTACAAAATCACTTTGTAGACCGCGCCTTTCTCCGCTAATTCTGGGTGGCAGTATGAGAAATCACAATGGCGTGTGACTTGCAGCACAGCCAAGCGTTTCATCCAGACTGACACTGGCATCAGACGAGGCCCGCTAAGCTGGCCGTGGACTGTGCAAGCTGCGACCCAACAAATGAGCTTGGCACAAGGGCGTCATACAACGGTGTTAAGGAGCCTAGTTCATGCTCTCACCATATGGAATGGAGATTGTAGAAAGCTGTCTTACATGCAAGCTGCGCACTAAGAGGAGCTTCTGCGATTTGCCTCCTGCCGCGTTGCAGGCTTTTGAAGGCATCAAGTATGCGACCGCCTATCCTCGGGGGGCGGTGCTGTTTGTCGAGGGGCAACTGCCGCGCGGCGTCTTCGTACTCTGCAAAGGCAGCGTAAAGCTTGCCATCTCCTCCCCTAGCGGCGCAACGGTAATTGTGAAACTTGCCGAGCCTGGGGAGGTGCTGGGGTTGAGCGCCACGCTGTCCGGCAAACCATACGAAGTGACGGCGGAGACGATCGATCCCTGCCAAGTCAATTTCGTCAAGCGCGATGACTTTCTTCGTTTCCTGAAAGATGATGTGGAGGCCTGCTTCAAAGTGGCCGAGCAGTTAAGCGAGAATTATCACAATGCTTGTAAGGAAGTGCGCTGGCTGGCACTGTCACACTCGGCCGCCGAGAAACTGGCGAAACTGCTTCTGGAGTGGAGCTCCAAGGACGGAAAATCCGCCAAACCAGAGCCCCGGTTGAAGCTTCGACTCACCCACGGGGAAATCGGGCAGATGATGGGACTTTCGCGAGAGACCGTCACCCGGGTTTTCGCGGATTTCAGAAAGCAGCGTCTTATCCAGCAAAATGGCTCTACGCTTGTGATCCCCGACCGCGTTGCGTTGAAGTCCCTGATCACGGTGAAGCGTGGCAATTCTCGATTGGCGTAATCGCCTTCCATGTTTTTCAACACCCACGGGATGTTGCAACAATAACCCGCCCAGTCACGACGATGCGGCGGGTTTCAACCGGGCGATGCAGCACAGACGCGGCGTTGGGCCAAGTTTCAGAATGTGCCCAGCCTCCCTAGCAGCGAAACCAGAGACTGGCCCGCGGGCGTAGCCTGGACGGCGTTATCGATCACGATCTCGTATGCGCTGACGGCTTTGCCATAAAGGTGCTGGTCGGCGCTGGAGTCCGGCTCTAGACTGGCGCCGTTCAGTGACATGCCGGCAAAAAGTCCCTTGGCCCGGCCATAGGTCAAAATGTCGGCACCGCCGACCAATCCCTTAGAGGTGGCGCCGCTGGGGCCCGCCGCCGCAGTTAAGTCGGTGCCAACCTTGATCTTGCCCACCATTACCTTATTCACTGCCGAGGGCGCCATTATAAGAAGGACAACATCGGTGGACGAGCCACCTAGTTGCAGGCCGGCGCTGGCGCCACCAATGGTGTACATGGCAGGCGCTGACCATTCGTCGCCGCTAAAGTTCTTGCCCTTGCGGCAAGTCATTGGGCCACGGCCGCCGCTCCCTCCAACACCAACGGCGAACTTCTTCACGCCGGGCAAAACGAGGATGCAATTAGCGGTCACCAGTAGGCTGGGTGGAACGACCTTGCTGTCGAGCATTGACTGTAACACTGCGGTAGCCTTCTCGACGGTCTCTTCGTCTTTGCCCTTGTCGGCGCCCCACGCAGGCAGGGTCGAGATCAAAAGCAGGGGTGCGAGTAACCAAGATACAGCCGTTCTGATCTTCAAAGTGGGCATTCAGCACCTCCTTCATTGTGGCAAAAGGTGCCCCATACTATATACCCAATACTCTCCATTCGAAGCTTTTTTACAAACTTTTCATATAGCTTTAACCTCCGGGGAACAGCGCGAAGTACACTTCGGCATCCCGATACGCATATTTAGCTCTAGCTCGGAGGATTTCTTCGATTGGCCTACCTTCATATTTCGAGATTTGCAGCACTATGGTCCGGATAGGGGTGTGATCTCTAGCGCAGAGAGTTCCGCGCGCGGTGCCAAGCCATACACACGCGTCTCCCGTTTCCCTGATCACGGTGAAGCGTGGCCATTCTCGATTGGCGTAATCGCCTTCTATGAGAAGGTCGGTCGATGTCAAATCGGTTCTGTGGTGGTTCTTGTTGGTCACCTGTTTTTCCCCAGCCGAGCCGCTCCAACCTGCGCAGGTCAAGCCGCTACTGCGTCAACTTCCCGCAGATCCCGGTAGTGGGCTGTTTTGAATTTCGTGAGGTCACTTTCCAGTGTGATCCCTGCCACAGACAGGTGTAATGCTATCGGGCTAGTCTGCCCAGTGGACCCCGTGAAAGAGCCGCATCTAGTCATTCTCCTGGAAATAGGCAGAATACCGATTAAAGGCCGCTGCTCTGCTTGCAAAGACGTGATCTTTAAGACGGGGATTGATATTGGTACAGCAGAGGAGCAGTACCGCAAGCTAGAAAGCATGTTCCGCGAGCATTTCCGAAAGGTCCACAGTTCACAATGAAACATCCTGAGCTTCGCTGGAATCCAGGGCTTGAAGAAATGGTTTTGCCTGAGATGCGGTCGAACCTCCGACCATATCGACCAAGAGGACGCCAAGATCGAGTTGGAGTTGTTCGAGTGCGAGCTTCCGACCACCCCAAAAAAGCCAAAACCGATTAGACTCTGAACCTGTGAGCAAGGGGAGGGATAGCCCACGCGACCGAGTTGGTGATTTTGAAGGCTTCAAGGCAGCGGCTGTGGCGAACAATGCCTCCGCTTGAGACCCGAGTCTTGAACATGGGTCCCGGATAACGGGCAAACGTTCCATAATCCGGAATCCGGTAAGATAAGGGTAGCCGACAAACCGGCAGTCATCACGCGGTCGCTGTAACTCACGTCGTCGGGGCGAAATAATTCGGTCAGATCGCTAGGCCATCCGAAGACAGCGAGTCTGGTGGTAAGGTCTTCGGCTGCTCTTCCCCGCTGAGCACGCGGAACACCCCGTCAGAGAGCGACTGCAGTTCATCCTCGCCTGGGTAGACTTTGATGGGCGCAATCCATTCCAGATATCGGCTCAGTAGCGACACGAGTCTTTTCGAATGTGCCATTCCGCCAGTGAAAATCACGGTATCCACCTTTCCCCGCAGAACTGCCGCCATGGCTCCGGCTTCTTTCGCTATCTGATAAACCATTGCCCCAAAAACCGCGGCGGCTCGCGCCTCGCCCGCATCAATGCGATGTTCCACCTCGACCAAATCTTTTGTCCCCAAGTAAGATGAGAGCCCGCCGCCCCCAAACACCAACTGGTCGAGCTGCTTCTGCGTATAGATGCCGCCGAAGCAGATCTTGATCAGCTGTTGTACCGGGAGCGACCCAGACCGATCGACGCCGAAGGGACCGTCTTCGCCGGTATTGTTGTCGATCATTTGTCCGTCCTGGTGCGCCGAAACAGAAATCCCGCTGCCCATGTGCACCACGATCAGCCGCATCGCTCTGTACTCGCGATGTTGTTCCCGCGCAAAACGCTTCGCCACAGCCTTCGTGTTCAGCGCATGACACAGGCACGAACGTCGCACCAGGGCGGACCCGGAGATTCGCGCGCAGTCCTGCCATTCGTCCACACTCACCGGGTCGACAACGTACGCATTCACTCCAGCCGCCTGTGCGAACAAGTGCGCCAGCACAGCCCCCAGGTTCGACGCGTGCTCTCCCCTGCGCGCAAGTCGAAGTTCTTCGAGCATAACGTCATCAACGAGATACGTGCCGCTCGTGACCGGCGGTAGCAGCCCTCCTCGCCCGACAGCCGCGGCAAACTCGCCAGCGCCATACCCTGCTTCTTGCAATCCGCTCTTGATCTCGCCTTCCCGATAGTCCAACTGATCCAGCACCGAACGCCCGCGAAACTGCGCCAAGTCTTCATCCGCATGACGGGCTGTACGCACGAACTCGGCGCCATCTTTCGTGTAAACCCCAAACTTCGTGGACGTTGAACCTGGATTTATCGCCAGGATACGGCCGCTACCGTGTGGCATAGATCACCCCGAGCGCGATTGCATTTACTTTGTCGTCTGCGCTTTCCACACGTGACGGAATCAGAATCGGAACCTTCGCTCCCACCACTACGTGCGCGCAAGGCGACCGGCCGAGATACTTCACGGCCTTCCCCAGTAAATTTCCCGCCTCGATATTTGGCACCACCATGCAATCCGCATACCCGGCGGCCTCATGCCTGATTCCCTTGGCGTCCGCCGCGGATCTCAACAGCGCGCAATCGAGCGCTACGGGACCGAATACCGCTACATTTCCGAACTCCCCGGTTGCACACATATCAACCAGAGCCTGGGCATCGATGGTGGACGGAACAGAGTTCGAAACCGCTTCCGTCGCGCTCATGATCGCCATCTTCGGGCACACCAGTCCAATGCTTCGCATGACTTCGACCGCGTTTTGCAGAATTTGTTTCTTCTTTCCAAGATCCGGCAAGACATTCAGCCCGCCGTCAGTGACTCCAACCAGTCTGCGCCGGCCCGACAAAGTGTCTTCGTAAAGAAGCACGTCGCTGAGCAAACGTCCAGTGCGTAGGCCATTGTCCTTGTGCAGAACGGCGCTCAACAATTCGTCGGTTCGAAGATGTCCCTTAAGCACAACATCCACAATTCCATCGCGTGCCATCTGCACTGCTATCCCAGCAGCATCCTTGGCTTCAACAAACTTCGCCTCCGCGAGTAATGCGTTAAGCCTTAACTGTTCCGCCTTGTTGCGGATTTTGCGCTCGTTGCCGATCAACACGATGTGAGCAATGCCGAGATTCAGCGCGTCTTCCGCTGCCGTCAATGCAACCTCGTCGTCCGCCACTGCTATGGCCAGGCGCTTCGGTCCGATCGACCTCGCTCGCTGGCACAGTTCGATAAAGCTGCTGATTACTTGCGACCCTGACAAACTTTTTGATCCGGCTGCCCCATTGTTCATTTTGTCCAGCACTCCTAGCCGCGAGATGCCGCGGCTTAGTTTCCCGTTTATCAAGATAGCCTTTCGCCTGGCAAGTATAACGGGCCATCGACGCGTCCTCGTAGCTCACTTCCATTGTTCGCGATGTTCGCACCCCAGCAACTGCCCTTTAGATCAGCAGCTATAGAGTCCACGGTCGCGTTTCCTTTTCTTTCTGCGCGTTATGATCCCATAGAATTCCTTCTATTCCGGAGCGGAGGTTTGAGGTGAGGGATCGGGAAGAGATAGGCAGATTCTCAGCCAAGTTGTATACATCCCGCATGACCGTAAGATTGGCTTCACTCCTTGGTTGAGAAAGCAAGCGTGACGTTGCTCTCGCCGCGGTAACGCTGAGTGTGGTAGTCACGAAACCACGCGTCCCCGCTACTCATTGAGAATTTTAGGCCCATAATCGTCCGGGATGCCCCGCTTTTGCGATTCCAGCCCCGCTGAGCACGTGCGCGCGTCGGGTGAGGCCGCCCTCAAGATGTGATCCACGTCACTGACAGGACGCGCTCATTCGTGTGAGGTAATCAGAACGTCGCGCCTCACCGAAGAGCAGGTCCTACGGTGTGCACACCCCCTGAGGCGAGAGCTTTGACCGTCAGGCCGTCGACCATGGCCCGCTGCTTCCGTCCGTGAAGGAGGTCCGCTATGACGCGCAACCCCATTCGTAATTATTCTTTCGGTGTTGTTGCGGCTTCTATCGCAGTTCTGGCAATTATGAGTCTCTTGGTCGTGTCCGCCTTGAAATTAGGGTAACTGGAAGCGCAAGCAAAAGGGGGTGGCGCCTATGGCCAATTACAATGAGTGGATAATGAAGTCTGCGCGCATCGGCGCATTGTTCGGTGGTGTTGCCGGGTGTTCCTATGGAACCTACATAATGGCGACCAGCCATGCTCTCCGATGGACAGATGCATTAGACACGATGGAGTCCGTCGTCGTTGTAATTGCATGCGCGGTCATAATAGGTAGCCTTTGTATCGCAATTGGCGGGCTGGCCGGACTGGTGTTAGGCATCGTTGCGTCTCCGCTTAGCTCATTCACTGGAAAACGCTAGGATAGATCCTCCCCTTTCGAGTCAACCGGCGCAGCGCTTTCTGCTACCGGCATCGTGCTTCTGCGGTCCGGCACTTGGCTGCGCCTCCCCGCTGATGTGATTAAAAAAGTTCACATTCGGCGCTTCGACGGCGCCAGTTCATTCTCCGCGCCACGAAACAGGTTCTTCACAGCGCGTACCACCCATCGCATCACAACAACGATTACGACCAGAAACACCACGACGATCGTGCCTGCTGTAATCGGGTGCCGCGTTGCCAGCCATGTCAGAAATACAGCGAGCGTGTCTTCACCCGCGCTGAGGACGAAATTCGACGCTGGCTCTGGGGATGGCGTGACGGCTACACGCGCCGCCGCCTTCCCTCCGTGGGCGGCCAGGGCAATCGCGCCGCCAGCCAGCGTTGCCAGCAATTGCTTTTCCGGCGAAAGCTGCGCCGTTGCACCGTAGGCGATCAAAGCCGCCACGGGAATACGCACGAAGGTGTGCAGGGCGTTCCAGAATAAATCGAAAGCGGGGATCTTGTCGGCGAAAAACTCGACGGCAAAAAGTATGCCGGAGGCGGCGATCACCCACCAACTTGTTATCAGATGGAGACCGGTTGGCAGATCGAGCAGGCCGGCGTTGGCGAGGAGTCCGAGGGTGGCTACCGTCGCATACACATTGAGCCCCGCAGCGAAGCTCACCGCCAGGATGAGACCGACGAGTTCGGAACCGCCAAACTTCATGCCGGCCAGCATATCCACACTCAGCCTCCTCGCCAATTTCCCTAAAGTCAATCGGTTGAAGTAGCTGGCAATGGTTTCGCCTGTCTTGGCTTCTCCGGGTCGGCCACGCCCAGCGTGCAGTAAAACGAAGGAACCCCCTGTTCCACAAACACAAGAATAAGTCTTCCGCGATCATGAGCGGGGATTGCACCAACACGTTGCTTTTACCCAGAGCGGTAGCGTGGCTGCCAGATGACGCGTAAGCATGGGATCGTTATAGACGGCTGAGGTGGATCCGTATTTTTCAACCGGCGGCATCTTTTCGGCCTCGCCGGCTTCGCCTTTGGCGATTCGCTCAATGGCGGTCAAAAGATGCCGGCGGATCTCCGGTCTGTAAGAGCGTGCAGTCAGCCTCATCTGGACTTGGTCGGGGATGATGTTGTTCTTTTTTCCTGCCTGGATATATCCCCACGGTGATCACCGCGGTCTCGCCTGTGCGGATTTCACGAGATATGATGGACCGTATCGTGACCACAATACTGGCAGCGATCACTCTTTATTGGCGGCGACAAATCGTCGGGAGAAGCGTTAGCGCAGCAAACCAAGCTGGTGGCGACAGACGTGACCGTGGTCGTGCTGGAGGACACTCGGCACTGGGTGCTTGAGGAGCGCCCCAAGGACACCACTAATGCGCTGCAAAGTTTCTCTCACTGAGGATCCGGACTATGCTGCACACCGTTGCTGATCGACTGGAATGCTGGCCCATGCTGCCGCTGGATTCATGGAAAGACACGTACGCCACGCTCCATATGTGGACCCAGATGGTTGGTAAGGTCCGGCTGCGTCTGACACCGTTCATGAACCACTGGTGGAATGTCCCGTTGTACGTAACTGCTCGAGGCCTGACCACATCTCGAATCCCATACGGCGCAAAGGCATTCGAACTCTGGTTTGACTTCATACGGCACCAGCTTGTGCTCGAGACGAGTGATGGAATCGTGAAGACACTTCCGCTGGTGCCTCGCTCGGTGGCGGAGTTCTACCAAGAATTTATGGGAATACTTCGATCCGCGGGGATTGAAGTCAAGATCTGGCGAATGCCCGTCGAGATCCCCAATCCGATTCCCTTCGACCAAGATCGCGTGCACGGGTCGTACGATCCCGCGTCGGTTGAGAAATTCTGGCGCATTTTGCTATCCGTGGACGCGGCCTTCAGCCAATTCAGGTCGCGATTCATTGGCAAGTGCAGCCCGGTGCACTTCTTCTGGGGAAGCTTCGACCTTGCGGTCACGCGGTTTTCCGGTCGCCGAGCCCCGGAACGACCCGGCGCCGACGCGATGACGCGAGAAGCGTACTCGCATGAAGTGAGCAGTGTTGGCTTCTGGCCTGGCAGCGGCGACGTCAAAGGTGCAGCCTTTTATTCCTACATGGTTCCCGAACCGCAGGAATTCAAAGAGGCACGTGTCCGGCCGGGTGCCGCCTATTACGACAGGCAACTCGGTGAGTTCCTCCTGATGTACGAGGATGTGCGCAAGGCCGAATCGCCCAGCGCCTCACTACTCGAGTTTTGCCAAAGCACATATGAAGTTGGGGCGAGCCTCAGTAAATGGGACCGCGATGCACTCGAAAGGTAGCTGCATCCGCCGTTAGACCATCGCAGCCATGAGGATCAATGGCCATTGCATGTACACATCTCGACCAGATAAGGGGGATCACCAGCAGAGACAAGCACGTGTGCGAAGAAAGATGTTTGATACGCACCGAAGGGCCGATGCTGTTTCTGACTGAACGCGTCTCGAGTCTCGTACCAATCTTCGCCAACTCCGTTATCCTTGATGGACATGGAATCAAACGCGGCCAACGATCTCGCCATCGAGTTTTGTGACGTTTCCTACATGCTTCCCACAGGCCAGCAAGTGCTTTCGGGGTTGAATCTGGAGGTGCCGCGCGGAAAAACTCTGGTGCTGCTCGGCCGCAGCGGTTCGGGGAAAACGACGACCCTGAAGCTAGTAAACCGCCTTCTGTCGCCCAGCAGTGGAGAAGTGCGGGTGAACGGCCTGGCGACGGGTGACGTAATTCGTCTGCGCCGAGGCATCGGATATGTCATTCAAGAAGTAGGTTTATTCCCGCATTTCACTGTGGAGCGGAATATCGCTCTCGTCCCCACCATTGAGGGCTGGTCGGAAGAGCGGATTCACGCACGAGTGCGGGAGTTGCTGCAGATCGTCGGACTCGAACCAAGTATGGCTTTGCGATATCCGCGACAACTTTCCGGCGGGCAGCGGCAGCGCGTTGGCGTGGCTCGGGCGCTAGCGGCGGACCCGGCAATTCTTCTGATGGACGAGCCGTTCGGAGCGCTCGATCCGCTTACACGCGACGAACTGCAGCGTGAATTCCTCGCCCTGCAGCAACAACTGAGTAAAACCGTAGTCTTTGTCACCCATGACCTGCGCGAAGCGTTGCGACTCGGGTCTCGCATCGCACTGATGGAAGCAGGAAGGCTGGTCACGGTTCTTCCTCCTCAGGATTTCTTGCGCTCTGACGACCCATGGGCGGCCGCATACGTGAAGGCCTTTGGGGTCGGGCTAGCATCAGCGGCAGATCAGGACGCGTCATGAATTTCCTTCCTTTCATTATTCAGAACCGCGAACAGGTGTTGGAGCTTACCTTGGAGCATCTCTGGCTGGTAGGAGTTTCCACCCTGCTTGCAGTGCTGGTGGGCATACCCGTGGGCATTATGATCGCGCGCTGGCCCAAGTGGAATAAGCCGGTGTTAGCGGTTGCCAACATCATTCAGACGATTCCGAGTCTGGCGCTATTCGGATTCCTGCTGCCGGTGCCCTGGTTGGGTGAACGAGTCGGGCGTTTGGCGATCTTGGCTCTGACTCTCTATGCGCTGCTGCCCGTCATTCGCAACACCTATACGGGCATCCGCGGCGTCGATCCGGCAGTGGTCGAAGCGGGTCGAGGCATGGGAATGACCGATTGCCAGCTTTTGTTACGTGTCGAATTGCCGCTGGCTCTCAGTGTCATTCTTTCCGGCGTGCGGGTCGCGGTTGTAATCTCGGTGGGACTCGCGACCATTGCTGCGGCCATCGGAGCGGGAGGCTTGGGAGAGTTCATCTTCCGGGGTCTGGCTATGGTGAACAATCAACTTATTCTGGCGGGGGCGGTTCCCGCCGCAATTCTGGCCTTGTCAGCGGATCTCAGCTTGGGATGGCTGGAGCGGCGTCTGCGACCACAGTGAAAGTACAGCATGGCAGCGAAACTAGAACGAAGTATGAAGAATTACCGGTGAAGAGTGATCGACAATATCGGTGTCGTAGGGCACAACGTTCTTGGCGGTTTGGCGAGAGGGCGCTGGGTCTTGGCTTGCGATATTGGAGTTCCCTCTTGTCGATTCTGGCTGTAGCTACCCTGTTGTCCTCCTGCTCGCCCGCACACTCCGATCAAGTTGTGATCGGCTCCAAGAACTTCACCGAGTCCTTGATTCTGGGCGAACTCATGGCGCAGCAGATCGAAGCTCAGACAAGTCTCAAGGTGGAGCGGCGTTTTTATCTTGCCGGAACATATATCTGCCATCAGGCCATGTTGGCCGGGCGCATCGACATTTACCCTGAATACACCGGCACCGCCCTGAGTGCAATTCTGAAACAAAAACCCGAAGGAGGCAGGGCTGAGGTTTATCAGCGGGTGAAGGACGAATACCAAAAGCGCTTTGGGTTGACGCTGGGACCAAGCTTCGGCTTCAACGATACTTTCGCCATGGAGATTCGGGGCGACGATGCACGCCGCCTGAACATCAGAACACTGTCGCAGGCCGCCGCATATGCGCCGCAATGGCATGCCGGTTTTGGCTATGAATTCATGGAACGTCCCGACGGATATCAAGGGTTGGCTGCGACCTATGGCCTGCATTTTGCAGCCCCGCCACGCGTGATGGATCTGGGGTTGCTCGTGCGAGCGCTCCGCGATCGCCAGATTGATCTTGCCGCGGGCAATACCACCGATGGGCTGATCGGCGCGCTGGATTTTTTTGTTCTCGAAGACGACCGGCACTATTTTCCGCCGTACGAGGCGGTGCCCGTGGTTCGCGAGAGGGCCTTGCAGCAACATCCAGAAGTCGTGCAGGCACTCGCGGGTTTGGAGGGAAGGATTTCGGATCAGGAAATGCAACAGTTGAATTATGCAGTCGACGGGCTGCACCGTGATGTGAAGGAAGTTGCGCGCGACTTCCTGCGGAAGAAGATATTGGTCAAATGAAAGCCGTGGAGTTGGCGCCATTTCTAAAAGGCGAGTATGCGGGTAGACCCACCCACGTGGTTCAAGGCGCACTGCTTGAGTCCAGCCACGCGATGCGAGTTTTAGACCAGCGCTACGCGTGAGTCTCCGCCATGATTGTTCCCGATAAAGCGTTACTGCCATCAATTACCAACTCGATCTCCCAGATCCAAAACGACTCACGTCGTACTCTTCCAGCATGGGCGACCAGGTGTCCCCGAACCACGACCATCTCAATCGCTGCTCACCTGCTGTCCG
>Ga0187881_10003370_pt1 | contig 13904 bp, 10 predicted proteins | sample June2016WEW_19_1_2_FD_133017 | JGI IMG/M metagenome (GOLD analysis project Ga0187881, IMG submission 133017) | Peatland microbial communities from SPRUCE experiment site at the Marcell Experimental Forest, Minnesota, USA - June2016WEW_19_100 | ecosystem: Environmental > Terrestrial > Soil >...
GCACCCCCGACGGGTTCATAACCGGTCTCCATGAGTGAATCCCTGGCAACGATCCCCTGGACGACAAAGATCATGGATTCGCGGGAGTCTTCAGCCATGAACCCCAAAGAGTTTGCAATGAAGACGCTCCTTGAACCGTCTCCATACATAACCTTGACCTGCATTACCGAGTTGTCCATTCCCCATGCAATTGCTTCGGCCTTCCGGACGAGAGCGATCTTTTCTTGGGCATCAACCGTCACCGGGTCGATTTTCATGAGGACTACCGAGGCAGATGGTCTCTTCATCAGCGATATGGAACCTGAGAAGCCCCCGGCCTTCACTGCCGAGGCTACGGTATCGGCCAGCTCATCCAGCGAAGATGCATCATTTGTATAGGCATAGGCGGACCGCCCCCCCATAACAACCCTCAAGCCAATCCCTGACTCATCGGTAATCAGGAATTTCTCTATCTTATGCGCCTCACAGATGATGGATGTACCCTTTCTCTGCTCGATGTAGAGCTCGGCAAAGTCACCACCATTGGCCAGAGACCTTTTCAACAGCCGTTCACAGTCGATATCTCTTATCTTTATCTCCACGATTTCACCTCTCTTGCCGCCTCCCTCTGGATATCCCTTTCCTTGATGGCCTCTTTTTTACTATGGGCGCGCCGGCCTTTTGCAAGTCCCAGCTCCACCTTGATGCGATTGCCCTTGAGGTAAAGGCTTAAAGGGATCAAGGTGAGTCCCTTTTCTTTTACCTTCGCGGAAAGCCTGATGATCTCTCGTCTGTGCAGGAGAAGTTTTCTCGGCCTGGTGGGATCATAATTGAAAATGGATGCTTGTGCATATGGGCTGATATGGAAATTATTCAGAAATACTTCCGCGCCTCTTACCTGGGCATAGCTGTCTTTGATGTTTCCCCCGCCGTTTCTGAGTGACTTGACCTCAGGCCCACCGAGCACAATACCTGTTTCGATGGTCTCGATGATTTCATAAGAATACCTGGCGGTCTTATTGAGGCACAGGTTCTTTTTGGCTTCAGGGTCCTTCATCGATAATGCCTCTTTTCAAGGGTGATCAGAGGGGTATCAGGCGAGCTCAAAGATGTCGTGAGCATTTTCCATTATTTCTTTGCTCATGAATTCATAAATTTCGGCAGCGGTTTTCATCTCAAAGATGTGGCTCACGATGCCCTTACACTTCTCAATACTGATCTTCCGGGCCATCTCTTTTACGTGGGAAATGGCAAAGGCATTTGTTGAGAGCGAATCAATACCCATACCTAAAAGGATAGGGGTATAGATCTCTCGCCCGGCCATCTCACCGCACATGGACACCGGGATGCCTGCGTTATGCGCGGCATCGATGGTGAATTGGATAAGACGCAGCACACCAGGATGCAGAGGTTCATAGAGGTAGTTCACATATTCATTTCCGCGGTCGATGGCGATAGAGTACTGTATGAGGTCGTTTGTGCCGAGGCTGAAAAAATCCACCTCTTTTGCAAAGATATCCGCGATGATCGCTGCAGATGGGACTTCGATCATGATCCCTACCCGGATATTCTCGTCAAAGGGGATGCCGTCTTTTTTCAGGCTCAGTTTGGTATCTTCGAGGATCTCCTTGGCCTTTGCAAGTTCTTCCATGCCGGAGATCATGGGGAACATGATGGAGGTGTTGCCATAGTGACTCGCCCTGAGAATGCCTCTCAGCTGTGTCTTGAAGATATCCACCTCCTTGAGGCACAGCCTAATGGCACGCAACCCCATGACAGGGTTTCTCTCGCTGATGATCCTGCTCAAGCTGGAGTAGAATTTATCTCCTCCAAGATCCAGGGTGCGGATGATGGTATTGAAGGGAGAGACTGTCTCCACAACTGTCTTGTATGCCTCGAAATGGTCTTCCTCGGTTGGGATTTCCTTGCGGATGAGGTACAGGAATTCCGTCCGGTACAGGCCGATTCCTTCTGCCCCGTGATCAAGGACGGTCTTTACCTCTTCCTTGAACTCAAGGTTACCCTTGACCTTTATATATTTGCCGTCCTTGGTAATAGCAGGTTCCTTGGCCTTTTCCTTCAACTTCAGTTCAAGGCTCAGGTAGGACCTTGCCCTGTTCTGATATTCATGGACCTGGGACTCAGAAGGGTTGACGATGACGACCCCGGAGATACCGTCAAGGATCAGGTTGTCTCCCGGATTGATAACGGATGATGCGTTCTCAAGGCCCACGACTGCCGGTATCTCGAGTGAGTGGGCGATGATGGCCGTGTGTGAGGTAAGGCCACCAACATCGGTCGCAAAACCCAGCACTTTGTTCTTGTTGAGCATGGCGGTATCTGCAGGAGACAAATCGTGTGCTACGACGATGCTGTTATCGAGGAGATGAAACCCGCTGGTCATTTTTCCGATAAGGTTTCGCAGCAGACGTTCGCCGACAAATGTAGTATCGGTTACCCTGCTTTTGATATAGTCGTCATCAATAGCCTCAAACGCTTGCTCTATTTCTTGGATGGCAATTTTCAAGGCCCACTCTGCATTAATATAATCTTCGGAGATGAGTTGTTTCACCCGGTCAATGAGGGCCGGGTCCTTCAGCATGAGGAGGTGGGTCTCAAGGATGAGAGAATGTTCCTTTATAACATTATGCGACTCCAGAATACGAATAGCCTCGCCGATTTGCTTCTGGGAAAGGACCGTGGCATCATCAAAACGCTTTAGTTCATCTTCCACCCGGTCTTCGGAAACACGAAGCTTTGGATACCGCTCGATTTTTTTCGTATCTATGACAACCGCTTGACCGATGGCAATACCTGCTGATGCAGGAACGCCGTGGAGGATATGGACCTGTTGTTGTGACATCATCGTTCTCCGAATCCGTCTTTTACCAAAGATATAAGTGATTTAATGGCATCCTCTTCGTCATTGCCATCTGTGCGGATGATGATCTTGGATCCTTTCACTGCAGCAATAGTGAGCAGTTCCATAATGCTTTTCCCATTCACCTTCATATGATCTTTTATCACCTCTACTTTTGAGGAAAATCCCGAGGCCTGCTTGGAGAATAATGCAGCTGATCGGGCGTGCATACCAAGTTTATTCACTATGGTGACATGCTCTTCTTTCATCGTAACATAGTCCATAACATGGATAGTGTAAATACTCCATATACTAACCAGAATATGTTCACGCGCAGTTTTATGAGGAATATGCTTATGACAAAGATGAAGAGTCCGGCTATGTGAGCATGGCCATCTCCGATCCATTTTGGTGCAAGGCAGAGAACAACTCCGGAGAGAAATGGGATTAAGAGGGAAATATGCATGGAAAAGTCAATGGAGAGTATGTGTCCCAGCGCGAGGGCGCCTTGTGACCCATATCGGTATCCCTGATAAAAGCCCCTTGCCATAATCCATATGTGCACGGAATCATAAAGAACAAGGGCAATGAAAAGCCCCCAAAGCTGATCCGTTATGGCTGAAATCAGGAGTGCCAGGGCCAGGATGGGTTTCAGTGTGGCCCAGAAAAAGGTATCACCAATAGCCGCAAGGGACCCGGTCAGTGAGGGGCTGATCTTTTCAACCAGCTCTTCATTCCCTTGTTTGTGAAGGTGGAGAAAGACCCCGATTGCAGTTGGGGCCATGTATGGCTGGGTGTTGAAGAATGAAATGTAGTGCTTAATAGCCTCAGGCAGTCTCTCGGGTATTAGGTATTTGAGACCGGGGAGAATTGCATGGGTGAACCCGATGTTCTGCATTCCTTTGAAATTCCAAGCAGCCTGAATAAATAAGGATCTCCATAGAATGGCTAGGGCTACCCGTATCGGAATTTTCACAATAAGAGCATCAGTAGCATAGTCGACCTGGTGCGTCAATAATTACAGTGAAGACGGGATCTTAGCGAAAAGATCTGTGAAGCTTTTGTGGTCTGTGAAGATAAGAGATATGGTGGCAGGCATTATCGTGATGATCCGACACCGATCCGACTGCAATAGGTGATGAGCTTACATCGTGAGCAATGTGGGCTCACAGGGGCACATATATACTGGCCATAGGGTACCAGGTAGTTGTTGATGTCCTTCCAGTATTTTTTTGGAAGGATCTCCCGGAGCTTCATCTCGGTATCATCCGGTGTTTTGGTTGAAACATATCCCCAGCGGTTCGTTATCCTATGGACATGCGTATCTACACAGATGCCAAGTTCATCAAAGCCGAGGATCATGACAAGGTTTGCCGTCTTTCTTCCGACCCCGGGGAGTGATAAGAGATCATTGAAATCTCGGGGAACCATGCCATGATGTTTCTTAATAATGATCTTAGATGTTTCCTTGATGTTCTTGGCCTTTGTTTTATAAAAGCCGACTGGAAAGATGGCCTTTTCAATGGCTTCCAGCGGCAGATGAGATATTTCTTCAGGGGATGAAGCAATGGCGGTCAACCTCCTAAATGCATGTTCGGTTGTGGCATCCTTAGTCCTCAAAGAGAGCATAGTGGAGATGAGTACCTTGAATGGGTTCTTATCCCGCGCAACCCTGCCGACTACGGGTTCCTGTAATTTGTCTATCTCAAGCGAGAGGACTTTGAAGACTTCGTCGATTACATCATTTGTCATGGCTGAAAGTCGTTATTAGCCTTTCACAGCAAAATCAAATGGTATCCAATAAAAAATCCAAGGCAGAAACGAAGCATAAAAATCTGTCTCTTTACTCTGAGAGGAGGAGTCCACACCTCTAGTGAAGGTATGAGTATATCAAGTTGGGGGTGTTTTGTCGAGGCCGGTAAATAGTTTGCTTTTCAAGAGTACACCTGGAAGGTCTGGTCACTATTGAAAGTCTAAAGGAATGAACTTTGCGTGACAATGGAAACCATTGATGGTAATGAGATTTCATTATTGACTAACTGACTGTGAATATGCGATAAAATAATATTGTGGGGTTGGTTAACAGAGAAGGGGAGATTTAAATCATGATAGTTCGTGGCCAATTCGGGTATCACCTATTGATTTAAGTAGGGAGAATGGACACATGAGAAGGATTAAATATGTATTAACTCTGGTTCTTGTGATTTTCATTTCCTTTTTTATGATCTCCTGTTCGGGTGGTGGCGGATCGGGTCATAAGGTTGGCAGTGAATCCATAGACAATCCAGGGGCATCTGTGGATGCGTTGGGATTTCAGGATTCTAACCCGATTGAGCTTCAAATTCAGACGACATCGGGTGAGTCTGTACCAGCGTACAATGGACAATATATTGAACCAGGCAATAAGCGGTTTACTGTCACTATACAGGGAGATACATCCAATATTGACAAAGTTTTTCTCAGTGATGGCAGTACGTATCAAGTTGAAGCAATAAAACAAGGTGATACTTATCAAGCTGATTTCACTATTAATAACAAAAGATTATATTCAAGTGTACTTGTGCAGGCAATTAATAAAAATCAACTGGCATCTAAAGAAAAAATCGCATTCAAGACCATCGATGATGTTTTTGGTGATAAACTCATCCTTAATGGAGTCGGCGTACTCATTTCCAAGGATTTACTTGATGGGAGTCGTGATCTCTTGGCATCATTGCTCGATAAATTAGTGGGAGAAGCCTTTAAGAATATATTAACTCAGAATTCAAGCACTATATCGAGCCTAAGCTATGGAGATAATGATGCCAATTCCCTTGGTATTGAAGTTAACACCTTTGAACCTGTACACAATGATGCCTACCCAACTGCCATAATGCATCTCACGTTCACGATACCTAAGGTGAATCTGACAGCAGTAAATCTCTATGGTCAGAATCTCATAACTACGAGTAATAATGATCTCATGGTAGATATGTATATCGCCCTTAAAGATCAAGAGAGTGATGGCAAGCGTGGTTTGGTTTTCGACTTTTTAGGAACCCCGCAAGTTTCTTTCCAGAATGATTTCTTCATGAGATCTGTCATAGAGGAAAAAATTGCTTCCGGCCTTCAGGTTATCGATCGTTCTCCCCTCGTGGCCGATATCCAGTCCATTTTTAGTTATTTTGTTAATCAGTTGCCGTTAAGCATTACGGTTAATAATTCCAATGTTGATATTGCTTCCTTGTTTGACGACCAAAACATGGATCTCTCGAAATATCTTTTTATAGATCTCTATGGGATCCCAGAGGATACATCTTCAAATGTCCTTGCCCTAGGTGCAGGTTTATATATTGAAGAAAAAAACTCGGTACAGACAAGTACCCTTCAAAATCAATCCGGGGGAAGCTCTAATCTCAATGGAATAATTATTAATCTCTGCCAGCTCATGGTAGATAAGGCCTTTGATAACATTAAGTCGCAATATTATGGGCTGATTACCAAGCTAACCTATGGCGACAATAATTCGCAGGTATCTGATATTGTTATAAATTCCCTTTCTATTCAGGATATCGGCAATCCAAATACAAAAAGTGTTCAGGCAAGTTTCACCATCAAAGATGTAGACCTCAATGCAATCTCCCTTTTCGGTTTTTCTCTCATAAACACTACGGATAATGATCTCACAATAAATGCAACATTCCTCATCACATTTTCGAGCAATTCGGGCGGAAACATGCTCACTCTAAATGTTCAGGATGTTGCATCAGTCAGCTTCAAAGATTACTTTTTAGGGAAACTTGTAGTTGAGGCTCTAGCACAGGATAATATTCAGAATCTGGAAAATCTTTCCACAAGTATCGGTAGTATCCTGGCTTCAATATCACTTGCTATAGATACCTCTGACAATGGATCTCAAGGTCTCGATTTTCCTAATGTCCCAGGCATACTCTCATCATATGTCTGGGACTTGAGCCTGCCAACTGGAGATAGTCTGAGCCTGGTAATCTCACAAGACAATATAAACTGGATTTTATCTCAGCTTTTTACAAGTGGATTCCAGTGGAATATCTATCAAATATTAAGTCCTATTTTAGGCAAAGATTTTCCTGGGTTCATTAGTAATCAGAGCGATACGCAGGAAACCATGATGAGTTTCAGCGTCCCGCCCGTGTTAGATCTTCGTTCTTCCCAGGTAAGAATAGAGGTTGATGGCATAAACTTAGAATATCTTCTTAATGGTCAACCCCAGTGGCAGGCATCGGTCGATCTTGATCTTATCTTTGATGTGAAAGTAGAAAACAATGAGCTTGCGTTCTATATCAGTTCAATACCTGAAAATTGTCATTTTCTTGTGATGAAGGATAATACTGGGAAACTGGGTGTATTTGATCACTCCAACCTTGTGAATGACATCATCGATCAATTGCCTGTGATGCTTGGAAATTCTCCCGGTGGCCCTGTTTTCACTGTCAGCCTTAATGCGTTTAACCCGCTTATCGTTTTCAATAGTTTGGGGAATCCCATTACGGTATCCGCTGGAGATGGGTTTCTCTATATAGATATTAATGCACTGGATGTAGATCTCTCATGGCTAAAGGATTTTGTGGCTGACATTTAACAATTACCTTTGGGTAGGGTATAGGAAAGTTTGGAATGAATCATCATAATTTGTTGCAGTGAAATTTTTTAATTATGGAACTTGCTAAAGAAGGTACCACTAAAAAGAGCTAAAGGGAGGCCCATTAAATGAAATGCACGTGTTATGGTTATGCAATCATTGTTTTTTTTGCCTTGTCTTTGACTTATTCAATACCAGCTCAATCTGCTGATATGACGGCTTATCAGATCGTTAAAAAATCCGAAGATCTCCTGGATCAAGCAAAGGACAGTAAAGCAGATATGCTCATGATTCTGGTGAATAATAAGGGACAGAAGAGGGAGAGGACCCTCAACGCGTTCGTGAAGCGTTATGGAAACAACAAATCGAAATCAATAGTTTTCTTCAGCTCTCCTACTGATGTCAAAGGAACGAGCTTTCTTGTATGGACCAATGAAAAGAAGGAAGACAAGCAGTGGCTTTATCTTCCGGCCCTCCAGCGAGTCAGGCAGATCAGTCCAAGCGGCAAAGGGGAGAGCTTATGGGCACAGAGCTCACCTTCTTTGATATGGGAAGCCAAGATATTGATGATTATACCTACAACCTTATCAAAGATGAAACCGTGAAGGGGGAGTTGTGTTATGTGATTGAAGCCACACCCAAGAAAGTAGAATTCTATAGTAAAGTCATTCTGTGGATCAGGAAGGAAAATTTCATACCTTCCAAGGCTGATTTCTATGACACTAAAGGACAATATCAGAAGCAAGGCATCTTTGAAAATGTAAAAAATATCAAGGGGATCAACACACCCACCCATATTGAGATGCACAATGTACAGAATGGAAGGGCCACAATGATTGAGTTAAGCAACATCTTGTATGACTCGGGCCTGAAAGAGGATATCTTCACCGAGAGATATATGACAAGGGGAAACTAATCTTTGAGATTTATTGGGGCAGTCCTGATAGCGCTTCTTTGGATAGGTCTGACATCCCTGAAAACAGAAGCTTTTCAATACGAAGGGGACAAAGGAAAGCTCAGCCTTACAGGATATCTTGAGGGAAAGGCTGTTTACGCCTTTGACGGGGATACACCCGAAGAGAATCCATCAGTGGAACTTGGGCTGGAGCTGAAAGCAAGCTCAGCTTCATGGTTATCAACGAAGATCTTTTTGCAAGCTGTTGATGATGGCAAGGTTATTAATCCCAAAAATAAGGCCCTGTTTAACCAATTTGATCGGATATACCAGGACAAGAATCCATACGTGAATATCAATGAGGCATATCTTGATATCTACACCGGAAAGGTCGATTTTCGCCTGGGCGTGCAGAAGTTTGCATGGGGAAGACTCGACGAGATAAACCCTACGGATAATCTGAATACCATGGACCTCACTGAGGGGGGAACCAACGATGAGATCGAGCGCAAGATCGGGGTACCCTCATTAAAGATTAATATGTATTCAGATTTAGCGAATGTGGAACTTGGATGGGTGCCGGTGTATGTACCGTATCGACTCCCCCAGCCGGATGAGAGGTGGTTTCCCAAGGTTTTGAAACCGCCTGAGATCATTAAAACAGACACATTGGTTGGGGATATTCCTGTGAACACCATATATCAGGATATCGATCTGCCTCCTGATACAGTGGGGAATTCTGAAATGGGGGTCAGGGTTTCAAAGTATATCGGAGGGTGGGACATATCATGCAGCTATTTTACAGGATATGATACTTTGCCTTTGATGGATGCCCCTGTTGACCTTACCGTGAAATTGCTTAACCCTCTAGCATTGGATTACCAGATCAATGCTCAGGTGACAATGGTGCCCGAGATACACAGGATGGATGTATTCGGCTTTGATTTCACAACCACCATGAGTTCATTCACCATTCGAGGCGAGTATGCATATTTCAAAAATAAGTATTACAATCAGAAGCTCGATCCCGTGCTCGAACAGCTGGTGACCAAGGCAAGGCAAGACGAAATCTATAAAGATTTCATAGTCAAGTATCTTGCTTCCGGGGGGAGAGACAATGTCCAAGTATACCATATTGATCCACATATCCCTATCCAGGAAGATTCGATGAAATACGGTCTCGGTCTGGATTACATCCATGGGGACACAAGTGTGAGCATACAGTGCATCCAGGAGTTCATCCCCAATTACGATGAGGACAAGCCGGTGTATTTTAATAAAAATGGCGTAGATACCATGCTGACATTCTTGTTCAAGCAGTTCTTTCTGCAAAACACCATGGAATTCAATATGAGGGCTGCCTATGACATTGAGTTCCAGGATGTTATCATCAAGCCGTCACTTAAGTATAACTTTACGGATAATCTTCAGGGAACCATAGGTGTCTTATTTATCAGCAGTAAGTATAATGACTCTCTCTTGGGGCAGTTCGATGACAATGACGAGATATTCGCCAAGCTGAGGTGTGCCTTTTAGGAGATATAAACCGGGTCAGTCAGACTCTCTTCTGGTCATTGGGATTCATGATCCATATGACGAAGGGCATCAAGCCAAGGTCAGGAGATAAGACCTGAGGTTCGTTTTGGATTTCTTCAGGCCCAGCTTGTCACGAATGTTGTTCCGATGAAATTCTATGGCCCGTTCGGATATGTTCAGGATTTCAGCAATCTCCTTTGTGGATTTACCCTCCCTGATCAGATTGGCTACCTGGATCTCTGTAGGGGTGAGATTGAGATATTGAGAAGAGAGCTTTTTTAGGAATGGCGAAATGATGTCGTTGAGGTTCGATTCCAATATTTCGACGTATGCCCCCTGCTTTTCGTCAAGATTACCCAGTTTCAATTTATCCAGATAGGGGAGGGCAAGCTCTTTTATGTTTGAGAGCACCTTCTCCTCAAGCTCATTCTTGTCCTGTTCGCCGCGCTTGAGAAGAACCTTCAGCGCGGTATTCGCTTCTTCGAGGTGAAGCGATTCAAGTCTTAACTCTTCTTCTTTCTGCAAGAGGCTTTGCTCTGCCTGCTTGCGTTCTTCGATCTCCTTTTTAAGCCTGATATTTGCTTTAACCAGCTCCTCTGTCCTTTCTTCCACCCGCTGCTCAAGGCTCTCATATGCCCTCTGGAGCTTCTGTTCGGTGATCTTGCGCTCTGTGATATCAACGAAAGAACACATAAGGCAGATCGGTTTGCCGTCATCATTATTCACCATACTGGCAGTGATCTGCAAGGCGATGGGCTTGCCGTCCTTTCTGACTGCTATAATCTCGCCGAACCAATCCCCTTTCTCAAGGACGGAATGAAAAATCATATCCGCCTCATTCTTCGATTGGGCAAAACTCAAGGCTGATTTGCCAAGAACTTCTGATACGTCATTTCCACCCCAGAGACGCATGAAAGAATTGTTGACATAAGTGATGTTACCATTGAGATCGCCGATTGCGATCCCGTTGATAGAGGATGCAATGGCAAAGTCCTTGATCTTGAGTTCCTCCTCCATGTGCTTGCGCTCTGTGATATCCACGAAAGAATCCATACCGTAGATGGGTTCACCTTTTTCATTGCGTACCATGTTAACGGAGAGGTGGATGGTAATGGGTGAGCCGTCTTTCCGGTAACCTGATACCTCACCGGCCCAGCCTCCCTTCTCCCAGACAGTCTGATAGATCTCCAATGCCTCTTCTTGTGATTTGGCAAGGTTGAATGCAGATGTGCCGATTACCTCCGATGCATCATCGGCACCCCACATCTTAACTGCTGCATCGTTCACATAGATGATATTACCTTCAACATCGGTAATACCGATGCCGACTATAGATGATGCAATAGCAAGATCCTTGATCCTGAGATCTTCCTCCATACGCTTGCGTTCGGTAACATCAACAAAGGAATCCATCAAACAGATCGGCTCGCCCTTTTCATTTCGCACAAGGCTCGCCGAGATGTGTACGGTTATGGGAGATCCGTCCTTCCTGTAGCCTGAAGCCTCGCCTGACCAGCTCCCTTTTTCAAAGATGGTCCTATAAATCTCGAGCGCCTCTTCCTCTGACTGAGCTAAGCTGAGCGCAGAGGTACCGAGTACCTCTGCGGCATCTTCTGCCCCCCACATCTTAACTGCGGCGTTGTTCACATAAATAATGTTTCCTTCAAGATCACTGATCCCGATCCCATCGATGGAAGATGCAATGGCAAAGTCTTTTATCCTGAATTCTTCCTCCATGCGTTTGCGTTCGGTAAGATCAACAAAGGAATCCATCATACAGATGGGCTCACCCTTTTCATTACGCACAAGGCTTGCGGTGAGATGTACTGTAATGGAGGACCCGTCCTTCCGGTACCCTGAAACCTCACCGGACCAACTTCCCTTTTCAAGGACTGTCTGGTAGATCTCAATGGCCTCCTTTTCCGACTGGGCCAAGCTGAGTGCAGAGGTGCCGATCACCTCTGATATATTTTCTGCACCCCACATCTTGCGTGCAGCCTCATTGACATAGATGATGTTGCCTGCAAGGTCGCTGATGCCTATTCCATCGATAGAGGAAGCAATAGCGAAGTCTTTGACCTTGAGTTCTTCCTCCATTCGTTTGCGATCCGTTATGTCTACGAAGGAATCCATAGTGCAGATGGGTTCGCCTTTATCGTTGTGCACCAGGCTTGCGGTGAGGTGAACCGTGATGGGGGAGCCATCTTTTCTTCTCCCAGTTATCTCACCTGACCATCCGCCCTTTTCCATGAATTCTTCAAACACCTTGAGTGCCTCTTCCTGGGAATCAGCGAATTCCAGGGCCGACATCCCGAGGACCTCGGAAGGATTATCCGCTCCCCACATCCTGAGGGCAGCCTCATTCATATAGATAATATTCCCCTCCAGATCACCGAAGCCGATTCCATCGAGAGAGGAGGCTATAGCACTGTCTTTGATCCTCAGCTCGTTCTCAATACGCTTACGATCGGAGATATCGAGAAAGGAGCACATCAGGTTTATGGGTTCACCTTTTTCATTTCGCACGAGGCTTGCTGAAAGATGTACGGTAATCGGGGAACCGTCCATGATTTTACCGGTAATTTCTCCTGTCCAATAGCCTTGCTCATTGACAATATTCATGACCCGAATGGCCTCTTCCTCTGATTGAGCAAAAACGGTTATAGGTTTGCCCAGGATGTCAGCCGGGTTATCTGTGCCCCACATCTTCAGCGCAGCTTTATTTACATAGGTGACATTTCCCTGGAGATCACCGATTGCTATTCCGTTGATGGATGATGCAATGGCGCTTTCTTTTATGCGGAGCTCTTCTTCGATATGCTTGCGGTCTGTTATATCAATAAAGGAGCACATCATACAGGTGGGCGTATCTGCCTCGTCGCGTACAAGGAATGCAGACAGGAGAACGGTAATGGGCAAGCCATTCTTTCGTCTTCCAATGATCTCGCCTGACCACTCACCTTTTTCAAGAACGGTATGCATTATATTAATCGCTTCCTGTTCTGACTGGGCAAAAACCGTAGCCGACTTGCCGATGATCTCGGATGGATCGTCAGTTCCCCACATCTTGAGGGCGGCATTATTCACATAAGTGACCACACCGTCGAGGCCGCCGATGGCGATACCATTTATGGAAGAAGCGATGGCATAGTCCTTGATGCGCGGGCCATCTTTATGAAATGATCTCTCGCTACCATTCATCAGTGAAATCTCTTTGGACGTTGATTCCTCAGCCATCAGTTTGTCCTCCGGGAAAAAGATACTATCTTTTCTTTTAACGAAACTCCATATACCTCTATAAATAGATTTTATTCTAAGTTGATATATACACAACAACTTGGAGATATGGGAAGTTTAACTTGAAGTTATGAAAGAAATCAGTTGTCTTACCCGATACCCTACGGCTGATTACCATATTCTTATCAAAATGGCATGACAAGACCGACAGCAAAGTTTGCCACGAACACCTCGCTAAAGACTCCAACATGTTTGGGGTTCTCATAGCTATATGTGGTGACGTCATTACCGCCGATTGTTGGGGGGTTTGGGGTTGTTGCAATAGAGATCTGAAGGATCGGGTCGAATGTCTTCAGGTCATACCAGGTAGTACTCGCCTCTGCTACAAATTTAAGATTATTATATATTGGGACAGACATACCGCCAAGTAATTGCAGCAGCATGCCATTGACTGTCTGAGAATTATTCAGAGTGATTAAGTAATCAGGGCCTGCAAAATATTTATTTATTAGGTCCTTGCTGTCCGAGTGACGGGTTGCTATGCAGTACCCAAGGCCTCCACCCAAATAGGGACTGATCTTCCCGATTTGATCGAATTTGTACAGGGCGTTTAATGTGACAGGGAATATATAGAAGTCAGTGTGTACGTCGATCTGTTTCAGTGATTCGGAACTGGTGATCTGGTATACCCCTCCGCTACTGTACCCTATCCCAAGATTTTCCGCAGGCAAATCTTCGGCGTTAATAGTGGTTTGGCCTGCCTGGCCATAGTTACCTGGAGACCATTCCTCTGAGGC
>Ga0187881_10003391_pt1 | contig 13849 bp, 9 predicted proteins | sample June2016WEW_19_1_2_FD_133017 | JGI IMG/M metagenome (GOLD analysis project Ga0187881, IMG submission 133017) | Peatland microbial communities from SPRUCE experiment site at the Marcell Experimental Forest, Minnesota, USA - June2016WEW_19_100 | ecosystem: Environmental > Terrestrial > Soil >...
CATCCGCTCCTAACTGCATTCGGCTTTGTTCCCCTGACCCCCTCAGGGATAGGATTCCAGGAAGGAGCTATAGTTGGAATCTTTCTCCTTCTCGGAGTTGACCTCCGCCACGCCGCAGTGTTCGCAATACTTTCGCGAGGCCTGCTGATAGTAGAAGACTTGCTTGGAGTACCTCAGATTGCGAAAACCGCACAGCTGGGACTGTTCGCCACGTCCAGACGTGCAGCGCCCTCCTCCTAATTTCTGGATTGAGGGCGGAGCTGGTTCACCATCAATAGGCTTCACAACCAGAGCAGCACGAGGAACACCATCAACTCCAAGCGCCCTTCAAACTGGTGACTATCTGTTCAGTTTCGCATCCAGAGGATACGGCGTAACAGGTTTCAGTTCGCTCGGTAAGGCGAGGATGAGCTTCTTCGCAGCCGAGAACTGGAGTAATTCGGCTCAAGGGAACTAAATCACATTCGACACCACACTACCATGCACCAGAACCCGGAATGAGAAAATGCAATCACAGACAACGGCAACGTAGGCATAGACACAACTGCTCCGAAATCGCCTTTGCATGTTGTTGGGTTGCCGGTATAGGCGAACAACGCCGCTGCCATAGCCGGTGGACTCACGGCAGGTGCTATCTACCGTACTGGTGCTAATCCTGATCCGGTTTGCGTTGTTCACTAAGTCAAGACAAGCCGGGGTGATACTAACCTACTAGCTACGATGAAGGATGTGAAAAAAGCACAATAGGCTAGATTGAGCACAAAAGGCTGACGATTGAGGCTCAAAACGAGAAGCGCTAGGTACGTTCTGAGAGAACATCTTTTCTCTCTTCAATAAGTGCGCATGCGGAGATTAATCTGGGAATAGATCTTCACGCCGTGGAAATGCCAAATTAGGGTACCACTCATGCCTCTTCGTTAGATCCCATCTTCCGTGCTCGTCGTATCTGGATAGTTTGGCCGAATCCAATATGAAGAATCCTGGATCCTTCTTGAAGTGGTCATAGTGGACGTGCCAGCCTCTGGCATGTTCCTCCGGAGCATATCGCGGCAATTTTTCTTTGAACACTTTGTCGATAGCACTTTGAACTGATCTGAATCGGTAGTGTCTCATCACGAATTTTCGAGGACTCACTTTGACCTTGATGCCAGCCGGATATGATGGATAGTGTCCTCCTGAGTTGTGATCGTTGGCGCCCGGGTAATACTTCCAGGCTTTGTAGCGGAAGTCATCGCTCCACGTATAGTAACGCAGCTTCTTCCGTATGTCAGACTCGTTGCTCAGGAAATCTTTCTCGGTTAAGCAGAACTCGAAGTTATTGAATTGAATAACATTGAACCCGGCCTGATCCTCTCTTGCGATGGCATCGTGCAATGTTTCGCCTGGAAAAGGTGGTTCGAGGAATTCATCCGCATCATTTCTCAAAACCCAGTCCGGGTTGTGCCTGATCGCCATTTGAAGTGAATATGGGAGATCCAGATCTGATCTCTTGTAGTCGCGTTTCGCTACCTCATGAGCAAGCAATCCTTTTCCTGTGTATCTGTGAGCGATCTGGATAGATTCGTCTTGAGAGCCACCATCGAGAATAATAAAAGAAACGCCGTTTTCGTGTAGGTAAGTGAGAAGTTGATCAAGTATGCCCGCTTCGTTGTACACTGAAATTATCGCTATTATGCGCAAAGTGTACTCAGATGCACCTCCCGCACTCGGTTACTCGGCCGATCGGGCCGATCTTCTGCTCGGGTCCATACGTATTTCGGCCCCAGGGCTAAAAATCTCTGCGACCACTCTGTCAATAATCTCTTGAATCTGAACCTTGGGTTGCCACTTGAGAATAGTCTGAACTTTCGTTGAGTCCGTGTACTGATCAAAAACACGCGCGCCTTCCTGATGACGGATACTCCCATCGACCTTGCTAGTTATGAGCTTGGCCAGATCGTTCATGGAGATAGGCTTGTTACCTAGAACGAAGACCTCGTATGGGGTTGTCATCGAGTTGAAATATGCGATTCCTTTGAGGAAGGCTTCGGCCACATCGATTGGATGCAGCCATTCTCGCACGTGACTACCGTCGCCGTAGATGACTATCGGTTGCCCTCTTTTGACGGACAGCACAAACTCTCGCAGGGCGTTCTCTTCTTTCTGATTCTCCCCGGCAAGCAGCGGAGCTCTGAGGATCAGCGTCTTGATGCCGTAATTGCTTGCGTAGCATTTAGCCACCAGCTCTCCACAGTACTTGCTGGAACCATACGGGTTTGTGGGGTTGAAAGGAGTCGCCTCGTTGATCGGTCCTTCGGCCCCCCCATAGGGGCTAAAACTACTCATATGTATGACTCTCCGAATCTCAAGTCGTCGGCATGCTTCGAAGACGGAGAGCGTTCCCATGACATTAGTTCGAAAGCAGGCGTAAGGATCTTGTATGCTTTCTCTGCCACCACCCTTACCGTTTGAACCAGCAAGCGCAGCTAGGTGGATTACGACATCTGGTTTAGTTCTCGAGAAGATTGCACTGACTGCGCCTAGATCTGTGACGTCAAGACGCTCCACCTTTTCCCCTTGAGGAGCAATATCAACAGAGACTGTGTCGAATCCTGCCTCTCTCAGCCTTCTGACAACGCGTCGACCGAGAAAGCCCGCCCCGCCCGTTACCGAAACCCGCATAAGCTGTGCCTACTTCTGCCGCGAATGGTTCGAATATGCCGCAGTTAAACTTGCTCGTTCCCTCATGATGGATGTCATCCGCGCGAGTGGAGATCATCCACAATCCTGCATTTAGAGGCGCTATAGGATATTCGATGAACGTCGGGCGTAGCTAAACGTCATTGGTTCGCCAGCCGGTGACTGCCCTCCATTTCTTCGTACCGATTGGCTACATGGTCGCTCAATCCAAAGACTCTGATCTCGCCATTTGGCAGGTAGAATGTCTTCTCACAAAATGATCTAATCAGACTCAAGTTGTGGGTAGCTAGAACGAAAGATTTCCCTTCATTCCTGAATTCTTGGAATGTCTAGACATTTCCTTCACTTATCACAAACGAATTCGAACTCAAGAAGAAGAGAATGGAGAGCAAACTCGGCCGCCTCAAGCACCGCCTCCCTCTCCCTTACCAGAAAGCAGAACTGCCAGACATTGTTGTCCTCCACGATGAGTAGATCCAATCCTTGCCTGCTGAGCTTATGGGGCGGCCACTGGGAGAAAACTTTGAGCCTCAGCGCGTCTATATTTTGCATGTTGACCGAAAACTAAAGGCCTTTGAAGCTACGGTTCCTTCACCAAGAAGGCATACTAAGAAGGCATAGCCACTTATGCGACTCGCTCCGAAAGTTGCAATACTAATCATAAACTACAATGGGTTAGCATGGCTCCCCCGATGCCTATCAACCGTAGCCAAGACAAAGTACTCGAACTATGAGGTCTACGTGATCGATAATGCGAGTGTGGATGGTTCGGTTGAATTTGTACACAGAAAGTTTCCAACTGTAAAGATAATTAAGAATTCCAGAAACTTGGGGCTACCAGAAGCCTACAACAGGGCAATTGCCCAGGTTGACGCCGAATACGTTGCCATGCTCAACAACGACACAGAGGTTCTGAACGCTAGGTGGATTGAAGATCTGGTCAGGGTGGCCAGCGAGAACCCGACGGTTGCAGCTGTAACGAGCAAGATGGTTTCTATGAATGACCATCAAATCTTGCAATCGGTTGGGGGGATGGGCATTCCGTACTGGAGAGGGTTCGTAGACATCGGTGCAAGCGAACTCGACAAGAACCAGTACCGGGACGAGTTTGAACCATTCGCATTCTGCGGCGGAGCCGCTTTGATCAGAAAATCCTCATTCGTCGACGTGGGGAGATATGATGGCGAGATGTTTCTGTACCTTGAGGACACAGACCTCTCTTGGCGGCTGAGGCTCGCAGGCTGGAAGGTCGAATACGCACCGGCGTCGAAAGTGGCGCATTATCTTGGCGGTAGTACTGAGGGCGGAGGAGTGACGCCTCTAAGGCTGTATTACTGCCACAGGAACCTGTTACGTGCAATAGTGAAGAACTGTGGTTCCTCGCTAACGTGGGGATTGAGGAACTACTTCCTCTTCACCTTACTCATAATGTCAGGTTTCTTCATTTACGAACCAAGAAAGGCCATCGTCATCCTTAGGGCGATTGCTTGGAACATTCGAAACCTAAAGACCGCTTACGCTTCTCGTCTGCGCGTCCAGAGTCGGAGGAAGGTGAGCGAGCAGGAGATACTGCGCCGCATGTATCCTGCTCTCAGACGCAAGCAAGCTGCAGAATATGCTAGCCTACGTCGCATTCTCAACGTTCTCTTCGAGTACAGCGATCGGCGCAGGTTCCAAGCTGCTATCCAAACCCAAACTTCGCGGAGGCATTGACGTCTCACTCAAGTGTTCTGTGGGTGCAGTTTGTCGTTCCAGAAAGCCGTTAGTTACTGGTTTGAGGACGCTGATCTGGCCGAGTATCGCCGCCAGGATCTCCAAGTCGACTCGTTTGATGGCTCTGATTAACAGAGTTTAAGAGCGCGCGTTTTCTGTGGCTGTTATGCACGGCATGGCTATCCCACGGAAAACGAGAGACTGTAGCATCAAGAACGGCGTAGCAGAAATCCTTGTGAAGCCAAGCCTCGTGCGCCTCCTCATCATCGCCGGTCTGGTTCTCTATCTAGTTTCTTACCGCGTTCATTGTGGTCACTGATAGGCCTATAGACTATTACACTTATGTGATTGCTGCTTACGCATTTTTGCATGGCCAGGGCGCTCGGCTGCAATTCGAGGGCACGTATACCGTCATCGCCGCAAAGCTGGGAATTCCAACCTTCAATCGTTACGCTTGAATTTCTTGCAATCTCTTTTCTGAGATACGTCCCTTCGCCATATCAGGTTGGTTAGAGACTAAGACGCCCTTAATCCCAGCGCAGCAGTTGAAAATCCTTGGTAGTCCTTGGAGACTCAGACATATCATTCAGAGTCGTAGACAAGTTCGTTTATCACTCCGTCTCGATCACGAGAACGTCGCACTGGCTTCGTTCAGGAATTTTGCTTCTAAATAGGAATTCCCTTATAGGATAGGATAATATCATACAGTGCCGGGACTAGCGTTGGGAGTGGTGGTGAAGGTGACGAGAAGGGGTCAAACAACCCTTCCTATTGAACAACGAATGAGACTTGGGATCAAAGAGGGGGACGACCTGCTGATTGAGGAGGCTGAACACGGGCTACTGGTTCGCAGAGTGCCTGACCTCATGGATCTCGCGGGCGTGGACGCAAAGTATGGCACGTTAGAAGAGGCCAGAAAGATTGTCGAACGAATGCGGGAGGAATACTAGAGAATCTTGGAGGTCATCGATTCAAGGTTTCTACTAGAGTACTTTCTATCTGACAACGAGGAGACAAAGTCGAAGGCTTCCAAGCGGCTCAGAAGCATGGTGGAGAAGAGAACTGGCATCCTGCCCACGATAGTTGTCACCGAAATCGTGCGCTACGTCTCCGACAAACGCGGGAGGGAAGAAGCAACCATCAGATGCCTATCTCTCAAGAGAAGCGGCCTCACAATCGCCGACCTTACAGCCGAGATAGCAAGAGAAGCAGGCCTCCTGAAGAGCATACACCCGAACATACCAACCGGCGACTGCATAATCGCGTCAACCGCTCTGGCGAAGAAAGCCAAGGTCCTCTCAGATGATCATCACTATGACGAGATCAAAGGCATATCAAGAACCTGGTTCTAACTAGCCACTCACGTATCCTAATAGAAAGCAAGGCTGCTGGCGCGACTAGATTCTTTTCTTCACTAGGTAGGTCGCAGCTTCGTTTAGGTTGCGGAAGATTAGATCCGGATGAACGTTCATCCTGTGCATGATGGTGTAATACTCGCACTTCATGTCGTTCAGCCATATTGTGCGGCACCCTGCCGCCTTCCCTGCAATGATATCTGCCGGACGATCCCCGACCATGTACGAATTCCTCAGGGAAATACCCATCTCAGCGGCGGCCCGTTTGAGAAGACCCGGTTTGGGTTTCTGACTAGGCCCATCCCTGAGCGGCTAACCCAACTACTCCCTCTGAGAGTGGATGGATGCCTGCCACATGTAAGCCAACAAAACGGAAGGAGGAATATGAACTGATCAATGTTGGAATCGATGTAGGTAAACGCCACTTTTGGCGACCAAACCCATAACAGACCGATTCCACCGCCCTTCCATGGGAAAGTTACTATTTCGCGGTGCGAATAATTGTCTTTAATCTCCTTCCAAAATCGCTTAACTTCTATCCCAGTTACGCAACCTTCTCCCCCGAACAACTCTATACAATGACTGGGAAACTAATTGCGAATCCAACATCAACCTACGGAACAATCCTGATGAACAACCAGACTGGTCCTGGCGCATTTTGGTACGGTCCATATGCTACCTTGCCTCCTGGCTGGTACAACGTAACCTGTAAACTGCGGCTTGGGTCACTATCACTTCACGAATGCGTTTGCCCTATGGTTTGTATGTAAACAGCAAGTGATTAACAACTTCTAGTATGGTGCAGTGTGCCCAGAGCGTTCTTCATGAAAGAGAATCCTACAATTCACGCAATGCACTCGTTCGACCCCACCCTAGCTGCGCGTGATATGCGATATGTGATAGATGCATGTGTTGATATGGTGCGGGAAAGAAAGAATCAATGAAAGAATGAAAGAACGAATGAATCAATGATATGGCGCGCATGAAGGCGAACACGTCAGTATGTACATGCATACGTTATTTCGTGATGCAATGAGAAAGGGGTAAGATGGCGGGCGAGCTCAAGGCATGAAGTTGACTCGCTCATTTTCGCGGCTCGAGAACCGGGAACCAGATGACAAAACAGCGAGTAGGGTTAGGTGCTACCCTACCAGGTATCAGAAAGTTCTGTCAAGTCTTCGTCTGTTACGAAGGGTTGACTCATCTGCATCGACTGAGGGATTACCGTTAGTCTCGGATTCCCATACCATCGCTTCAATTGCAGACGAGACGGCCGCGAACCTCACCGCTCTCGCCCAGCATTCACTGGGCCAACTAGACCATTCGCCTCGGTCAAAACCAACCAGTTACCCAACATCGGCCCAGTGGGCTCTTTCGGGCCGAAGCCAACATGCCGCCATTGACTAGGCTTCATCAACTGATGACTGGTTAACATTCGATGGCAGTTTCACATTTAAGACGGATAGGCGACTGAAACCAGTCTCCCGTTCATTTGACAGCACTAGGTTTAGCAAGAGACTTGATGTCTAAGTTCCGTGGTTTGAAGTCTAAGTGGGAGATAGGATTGGCTGATAGGTATCAGAGTAAGCCCCTGCCCTTCAAGTGAGGCATAAAGATTTCGATGTAAGACAGCTCCTTGCAGGATTAGATTAACAGGGCTGGAATATGGCAATGTTTGTTACATTTGGCGGCTAGTTTTAGGGTAAATTTAGTAACGTTGAGCTGCTCAAGCACCATTAAATATGGAATCGGAGGATGAATACGCTGGTGTTATGGGTGAAGTCTGGCCTCAGGACTAGGTTGCTCGCTGTTTTCGTCATCGCGTTATTCATGGTTTCAACTCTTTCCGTTTTGGGTTCAACGCCAGTGAACCCGCTCATGCAACTCATACGCCCCGTCACGGCGTTGCCTCCTACTCCATCCCTGTCACTTAGCAAGAATACAGGGTTTGCCGCCGATGGAGTAAGCGCAGATTACGTGACCGTGACAGGCATGGGATTTGCGGCAGGAAGAGACGTGGCCTTCTATTGGGTTGGAAAATATCCGGCAAGCGGAGGATTGTTCCCTGCAGGGCCCACATTTGCCGCCGACGTCTTTGCGCAGAAATTCGGACCGACCAACATACTGCCAGATGCAGTCTTTGTCCTGACTGGTTCTAACGCCCGCATTACCTTCAAGAGTCAGTCCTTTGGTGTTGGCGGAGACGTGCGCACAGACTCGTACGGATTCTTCAAAGCGACTCTGCAGATTCCCTCTTTGCCAGCTGGAACTTGGAAGCTAGACGTACTCGCCGCGCCCGACGGAGTATCGCCCGCTCCCGCTGTGACTGGGTCATGGGCGGGCACAGCCGGAGTCAGCTTTACCATCAAGGCGAGTATTGAGGAGGCCGGAACAGGCGGCTCAGTTCACCCAGGATACGAAGGCTATGTCGGAGACTCTTTGAATTACTACTTCGGAGGCTTCGGGAAATACAGTCCAGGCTTGGTTGCACCGGAATTAGCTGACGTGATGCTCGGTTCAACCTTCTGTTACGCGGGCTCTGATCCCACCTGTATAATACCCGCAGTTTCCACCGCGGTGGGCTCTGATTGGGCCACAACAGGTCTACAACAGGTCAAATCGATGTTCGGGGGAACCTACACCCTAACGGCGACGGGTGAGAGCTCGGGGGCTACTGCCAGCAGCTCGGTCAAGGGGGCGACGCAATTCACGGTTGATCCGAAGGTTTGGTTCTGGATCGACTCACATAAGACCGTTGGAACCACAGTTCTGAGCGCAGACCTCAGTGCTGCTCCGTGGGACGTCTTTGTGAGTGCTGAAGGTCTACCCAGCGGTTCCACCGTAACTGCAGCAACACTGGCTGGACAGACACTAGTTCCCCAAGCACCCTACACTTTCCCGATCGCAGTCTTCACGGGTGGGACGGGCCCCACCACCTACGGATCACAAGGTTCCATCGGTGGTGGCCTCAAGATACCGGGCGGAGCGAGCTATAACGCGATCGACTTCAGATCTGTCACCGGGAGTTCAACGCTTGGCAGAGCGCCCCTCGTTCTTACTGGGGTCGGTACATTCAACATACCGGACCGGTGTTGGGTTAGCGGCCCCTGCACCGGAACCCCTAACTCCCAGGACCAAGGAGGCCTCATCAACTCACACAGCATCGCAGCCCCGGAGCCCCCCTTCCTTGTTTTATCGGGGGGGACCGGTGGGGCCGCGGCCTTTACGACTGAGGCGGCTAAATCCGGCTCCTATTCTGCGAAGCTTAGCGGTGGGACGGATGGTGGCGCAAGCTATGGCAAGGTTCAAGAGCTGCTTAGTACGCCAATTCCTTTGAGTTCAGTCACCGACGTCAATTTCTGGTACCGTATATCGAGCGCATCAACGGCCGTTGACGTGACCACGGAGAACTCTTGGCCACTCTACGTGCGAAGCACAAACACTTTCCCGCTTACGGCAGTCGGTTACTATTCCCCATACGTGGTTCTGAAGATATGCAGCGTCTGCAACGGAAGCGATGACCACTTCATAATAAGTCAGATTTGGAATGAACCAGCAGCCAACTTGAACACGTGGATTCAATGGAAGATGACTGACAAAGCCGTCGCGTACGGAGGCGGCGCTCCCACGCAAGCCCTCTGGCACGACGAGGCCTTCACTGCGTTGGCATGTGGCGGCCCCGGTACGGGATCCTGGCCCACTGGATGGTGCCCGTTGTCAGCTTGGGAAACCTACGCTAGCTACGCTGGCTTCAAGATTGTTAGGATAGGGATAGAGGCAGGCGAGTGGTCGTTCACCCAGAACCAGGTTGTCTACGCTGATTTGATGAGCATGACAACAACAGGGCCAACAATAACGGCATACGACATAGAACAAGGAGGCTCTCCTTCGACAAGTCTGCAGGTTCTGACACAGGCAGTTGGCTCCGGTTGCGGAAACACCAATCCCGTTTACACTGTGGCAAGCTGCGGCTACGAGTTCGTGGGCGCGGGCTTCGCAGCCGGCGAGACTCTGGAGCCTCTCTTCTTCGACTCTAGAGGAGCAGGAACGCAATACGCCCTCCGGGCTGGCACTGCGGTAGATGGGAACGGTGCTTGGGTCTCAGTAACCTCAACTGGCCTTCCGAAAGTGACTGGATTCCCAATAGGAGGTAGATACACGTTCGACGTTGACTCCGCTGGCACGCGCGTTGTGGGCGATTTACCATTGGGTGTAGCTGTACAAATCGTCCCGATGATTACGACGGTAGGCCTGGGAACACCGCCTATGGTCTTTTGGCATATGGGTGGAGTGACCATCTCTGGAACAGGCTTCGCGGCAGGTGAGATAGTTACCGTAACAATCGGGGGCGTCACTTTACCTTGCCCCACCCCATCCAGCGGGAGCACGCCCGGCACTGATGAGGGAGAGTGGAATAGCGATGGAACAAGTGTCGCTTGTGTCGTCGCAAGCGCAAGTATGCCAGATCTTCCTGGAGGCACTCAAGTCTTGGCCGCATCAACAGCGGACACCTACCCTACCCCAACTCTAACAGTTAAGGTAGTGCCATTCATAGACTCAAGCTATCCAACACCGGCGACAGGGGCGGTTGGAACCGCTGTGGCCATAGTTGGGCATGGATTTCCGCCCGGGCCGGCAACACTCTCTTGGGGTCCAATCGATATCGCCGGAGTACCGACATCCTCGGTAACAGTAAACTCGGCGGGCAAGTTCTCTGTAGGCGTACTTGTCCCCACCGCTCCCGGGCTTGATGGTACCAGCTCTGCTTGTTGCGGTGGCGTGACACTTCTCGATCTCTCCAGTGGCTCAACATCACTTATCTACGGCCAGATCAGCTATCTACAGTTTACAGTCCTACCCTCCATGCCCCTGAGTCTCGGCACTGCGCATGTAAGTGACTCTGTCACCGTCAGCGCGACCGGTCTAGCGGCGAACACTGCTTACGAACTAATGTACTCGAACACTGGGGCAGCTACTGCCTGCCTTGCCGGCAGAGCCTTACCATTTTCCGGATGCATCGACACAGGAGTATCCGTCACCTCTTCGGCGGCAGGAACACTATCCGGCACCTTCACCGTACCCACCCCTGGCTTTGCACCAGTCTTCCCGCTTACATCAAATCCAAGGAACGTTGGGATCGCAGATGCAGGCTTGACGAAAGTCATTGTTACCTCACCCGTCAATATTCTTCCTAAGTACACGTTGAGCGTTCCATCAGGCCACCCGGGAGACTCCGTTATTATCACGGGCACTGGTTTTGTAGCGAGCCAAACTCTCAAGGTCCTTTTCGGCGGTGACCTCACGGCGAGCCCAGTTGTCAACGGATTTCTGGTTGGAACGGGCATAACAAGTGGGGTTGGAGCGCTGTCAACTACATTCATGGTGCCAGCTGGTGCCTGCGGGGTCTACAAGGTACAGATCTGGTACGATGCAAACGGCAACGGTGTGCAGGACAATGGCGAACTTGCCACCCTACCCGCAGATGTCCTAACGTTCACCGCCGTCGGTGGTACGTGTACGAGTGGACAATGGTCTTTGCTGGATGGTTTGACGCCTGATGCGGTGAATTTAGCCGCGTCTTCCAGCCATCTATTCATGGGTGCTAGAAGTACTGATAATACGATTTGGTATCGGAGTATGGATGCGACTGGTGCTTGGTCGGGTTGGGTTCAGTTGCCAGGATATACGCCGTCTGCGATTGTTTTCACGGACGCTAGGCCCGCCGTGATCGTGTTCAACAGTAACCTGTATATTTTCGCGAAGGGGGCGGGCACGAACAACATCTGGTATGGTTCGCTGCCGCTCTCAGGCGGAGCAGTGTCAGGTTTGTTTTCTGGTTGGACTCTTCTGCCTGGTCCGTCGCCGTATGCTGTGTCGTTAGCAACGGACGGCACCTATCTGTATGTGGCTGCGGTGGCTCCTGACGGTTCGATCTGGCATCAGCGTATGTCAACTTCCGGCGTTTGGTCGGGTTGGGTTATGATTAGTGGTAGTGGCTCGGATGTTGCGCCGGCAATCACAGTGTTTCAGAATCGGTTGTACTTTGTTTGTAAAGAGCGGGCTGCGAGTAATCTGTGGTATTCCTACGTGAGCTTAGCCTCGTATCCTTCAGCTTGGAGTGGTTGGACGTATCTGCCTGGGCCGACTCCTGATGCGGCTCAATTGACCACGTCTAGTTCGCGGCTTTATGTTTCCGAGCGTGGTCCGGATAGTACGATCTGGTATAGGAGTATGGATACGACGGGTGCCTGGTATGGATGGGTTCAGTTGCCAGGATATACGCCGTCAGCGATTGGCGTCGGTGTATTCTCAGGCGCTCTCATTTTCGCGGCTCGGGAACCGGGAAACAACAGAATATGGTGGTATGGAACCACAGCCATCTAACCGCCAAGAACCCTGTCCAGAAATAGAACGGTCTCAGGCAGCTGCCGCCAATTGCAGAACAGAAGAAAACCGTAAGTCTATCGCGAGTGCCGAAAGGTCTATCGTCCGCTACGGTCATGGTATACTCACAAATCTGCGGCTCTCGAAGCGACTCCTTCAGGCTTAGTCAGGTCATGTTCGATCCGGCCGGGGTACGATCCAGTAATCTCGAAAACCAGCTCCGCCGCTCTGTCAATTGTGATTCGGTCCTCTCTCCCAGCGTTGACGGGGGATCCATCGGTGATCTTCTCGCTGGCCAAAACCATTGCGTCCACGATGTCTTGAACGTAGGTAAAGTTCCTATCTTGTTTCCCAGTTCCCCATATGACGAACGGATCCATCTCAACGGAGGCTTTGACTATTAGCGCGATGATCGCGTGTGTTTCGTTCTCTCGCGGCCCGTAGGCTGTGAAAATCCTTACTGACGAGCATTTCAAACCATGCTGTTTGTTGTAAGCCTTCAAAGCCATCTCTCCCATCAACTTCGCCCACCCGTACTCAAGATCGGCTTGAGCCTTATCGCGAACAAACGGATCCGCATCGTCTTCCTTGAGTCTGTAGGATGAGCCAGTTTCGTCCTGAAGATAAGACGGGTATACGCACGCGCTACTGGCAAAACAAATCCTCTCCACATCAGCGTTGCAGGCTTGCTCGAAGACTATCTCATAAAGCTCCATGTTAGAGCTGCAATCAGCTGGGTGAGTATCGATGTAGCCTCTGCCGCCGTGAACCCCTCAAGCAATACGCTCACCTGTACGTCAAGGCCTTACGCGATGCGGGTGAGTTCGCGAGAACATTTCTAGATTTCCAACCCTACCCATACCAGGAGGAATTCCTGCGCGACAATTCCCCGCGATTGCTGCCTGCTGCGGTCGGCAGGTCGGAAAAACAGCCCTAGAGATTTACTGGGTAGACCTTTCTGGTGCAAAAGGCTCTGAAATCAACCCCAAGATACGCCCTGCCCTAATCATACAAAATGATACTGATAACCAATATGACCCCACGACCATAATCGCACCCATAACGACTGTTTCCCCAGGTGAAAGGTTGTATCCCTTCGAAGTCGGTGTAACTCCGCATGAAAGCGGCCTTCCGAATCAATCAAAAATCCTCTTGAACCAGATACGAACTGTGGGTAAATCACGGCTTCAGAAAAAAATCGGTACGCTGTCTGTAGCTAAGATGGTTCAACTTGACGTCGCCGTCAAGATCGGCCTTGGGATTTGACACTCTCCGTGACTGAAGTTGTGAGATTCTCTAGTCTTTCGAGGCTCTTCATGGCTCACGGCTAGAGTTCTGATGTACACAAACCAGGGGTTGCGGTCGACCTGTGTCAATGAATTCCTTAGCGGCTGCTGATAATCCAATTGCTAACGATAACGCTCCCGGCAACGTTAAGCGCTAATGCGGATGGGCCTGAGATTAAGTTCAAGCCGTGTTGCGTTAGGTACCGGAGTATTGAAGGTCGCTGCCCCAGCACGGACAGGTAGGGTTTTAGAGTGTGGCGTTCAGGAATTTCCACTCGGTGCGATAACTTCCCGTGGTGGGAGAAGGTCTAACGGCGGTTAGCCGGTTACAGCTCTTTCAGGGAAAGCAACAAGATCCGCTTTGGCATCTGCCGCCCGGACGTCAAAAGACTTCACAAGGCGTGCGTTGCCTTCCAAATCCCCGACTGTGCG
>Ga0187881_10003394_pt1 | contig 13841 bp, 16 predicted proteins | sample June2016WEW_19_1_2_FD_133017 | JGI IMG/M metagenome (GOLD analysis project Ga0187881, IMG submission 133017) | Peatland microbial communities from SPRUCE experiment site at the Marcell Experimental Forest, Minnesota, USA - June2016WEW_19_100 | ecosystem: Environmental > Terrestrial > Soil >...
AATCAGCAGCCCCCGGAGGAGTTGGAGAACGCCTAAACGGCTCAAAATGAGCCTGAGAAGGTCAGAAAAAGGCGGTTAAACCCATGATATGGTGGGGCCGGTGGGATTTGAACCCACTCCGCCTGACTGTTAGGACCAGGCTCAATATTGTTTACATTCTCGGTATCGGTCATTGTTTTATTGCCCTCCACAAGTGCCCTTTGCCTGAGTACAGTTGGACTACTTCCAAGAAGCTCTTGGCTAGTTCCTCGTCCTCAGTAAAGTAGCACGATTGTGTCGAGAACTCAATATCCTTACCTAGATGTTTCCGCAACATCCTATGCACTGCTTGATAGAACATTACCCGCTTGCTCTCGTTCTTGAATGGAATATCATAATCCACCACGTACAACCAATTTGTCACCGTCAACATACACTTACACCCGTAAGCTATATGTTACACCGCAGCATTTAAACCCACTTACAAGTGTAAGCTTACGCCCGTAAGAACAGTTGAGAACCCAAAGGAGGCAAGAATACAACGTTTTCTAACCGTACTCTTTCTCTTTCAACCGCTTAAGAGTTATGAATTCCTCTAGCACGTGTCGCATTTCATCAATAGTAGGTTCCAAATCCGTGTTAGGAAGTGACCGGTGATGAATTAGACGAAAATTGATTCCCATTTCTGCCAATTGCCTCCCGCAAAGCTCTCGGTCAGCGAAATTGTCGGATGTCGACAGAATAATCTCAATAACGCCCGATGGCACGCCAAGAAATCGTCTAACCATTTCCACGTAGACGTTGTGAAGTGATATTTGCCCTGACGCAGGGTCCCAGTTCTTTACCTCAATAGCTACAATCGCAACCTCATTACACAGTACGACGATGTCAGGCCTATCTCGTGCTGATTTGTGATAGGTGTGGTGTTTGGCTGGAGCAATCCAGGCTACGGTCCATTCATTCGGGTAACCTGTGATCTCCTCGTTCCGAATATAGGTCGCATATTTGTCACCGTTACTATGAGTGGAAACAGTAGGCTCTACGCCCAAGAGGCTATCTAACATCTTACATACGGCCTTGAATGCGCATTCCTCTGCCAATTGACCTAGCTCGTAACGGATACGTCGGTCAGTTGTCATTCTCTATTACCTAGCCTGATGCAGGGCTTAGCGCTAATTCTACCCTTCCTGTTCGATTACCATCTATGATTAGTATCTACGATTCCATCAACCTAACCATTGATATCTTCGATTCCTTTAGCCTAAATCCCCTCATTCTACGCTAATTCAACCTCTAGACTTGAACGATAGGAACGAGGAACCCAACCTACGGAACCTACAAAGTGGTTTACGTGGTTAAGCCGCACTTTTCACCATACTATGTTGGAGCTGAGCCATCTTGTTACGGCGGTGGAGAGGCTCTCGAGCTCCCTTCGTTCCCATGATCGCCTACCGATGAGGATTAGTTAGCTTAAGAGTACTTACTCGGGGAAACCCTTACCCTACCGATGCCTAGACCCTGCTTTCTAGGAATTTTAAGATTCTTTTAAGGAATGATTCTGTGTGCTCAGCTAGGTTCCGTCAAAATCGGTACCCGATTCGATTTCCTGTTCCCCTACAACATTTCTTCTTTCAAGGTCTCCAATTACCGATGTGATTATGAATGGTAACCATACGATGTGCACACTGCGGCAACACGCAGAACCATCTTTGCTCGTTTGAACATCCCCTGGTTCTCATCTGCTTAAAGTGCAGCAATTACACATGGGCTAAATTCGAAAATCAGCAAACCAAAACAGGGAAGGCGTACAGTCGATGCCCAGGCAAATGCAAGATAGGCAAACTCACACCCGAGACACGTGAAGAAATCGACACGATGCTAATCAGTGGATGGACCTACGAAGACCTATCCAAACAGTTCCCTCATGCTACCCTAAACATCGCCAACTTCAGCATCCACAAGAACAAACACATGCACCCCTACTTCAGAAACCTATGCCGCTGGAGTCTAGATTGATAGCCTTCTCTTCACCATACCGACGCCTTCGTTGCTTTCTAGGGTTTGTAAAGGATTATCGCCATCCGACTGAAAGCCTTCCTCCAACTGGTCGCTCTATTGTTCGCTCCAAACTGCCTCTACGTCACCTAAAGACGCCGTAACCCGCTTCAGACACTGCATCAAATTCCTATGATTCTAAAGCTTTGAAGAATCAAGTCATAATGGACTAATGTGAGCAACGAAATTAATTAGAGATTACATGAACTGCAATCTTGAAACTTTCCGCTTGGTTCCGAGCGAAAACAAAGTGTTCTTCTGAGAGCGGTGCCTATACGCACACGAGGGGACACACTGCTTGGTGGACTTCAAAAAGCTTCTTGGCAAAGAGAGAATTGCAGCGCCTACTGACCCGATAACGATTTTTGAAGAACTAGACAAACAAGTTGGCAAAGAGTCGCTAAGAGAATCACAGAAATCAGTTCTCAAGCAGTGGTACGCGCAATTTCGTGACCAAGGAGATGTCATCGTAAAACTGCATACAGGTCAGGGAAAGACGCTTGTCGGTTTGTTGATGTTGCAGTCCTTTCTTAACGAAGGAAACGGCCCGGTTGCCTACGTATGCCCGAACAACTATTTGGTAACTCAGACGCTAAAAGAAGCGCGTGCATTCGGGATCAGAACGACTCGGTTTGTTGAATCCAAGCCGCCTAAAGAATTCCTGAACTCAGAAGCGATTTTGGTTTTGAACTGCAACAAAATCTTCAATGGCAAATCTGTGTTTGGAGTGGTAGGTGCCCAACTCGAACCCGTTCATCTCGGAGCAATCGTTATCGACGATGCACACAAATGCCTTGACATCATTCGAGATGCGTTTTCAATAACTATCGAAAAAGAGAGTCGATTGGGAGGAGTAAACCCGCTATATCGAAAACTATGGGGACTTTTTGAAGAGTCTTTGACGAAACAGGCTCCCGGTACAACCGCGGATATCGAGAATGGGCTAGAGTGCTTGATAGGAGTCCCCTTTTGGACATGGTTCGACAAACGAAAGGATGTGCTGGAAGTCTTATCGGAATATAGAGAGAGTGAAGAGCTGCTATTCGTTTGGGATCTGCTAAAAGATAGACTGGATCATTGTATCTGCATATTTTCAGGGTCTAAAGTGGAGATTGCTCCAAGGCTGGAGCCTGTTGACATGATCCCATCTTTCACAGAGGCGAATACACGCATATTTCTCTCTGCAACGCTGAATGAAGACGCATTTCTGGTAAGAGACTTGGGAATCTCGCCTGAAAGTGTTGCTAATCCGCTCTCGTCTGGGGACGTGAAATACAGTGGTGAGAGACTGATCCTTTTGCCGTCACTCGTAGACCCCTCTCTAAGCAGGCAGACAGTGATCTCTTGGGTAGCTCGGATATGTCAAAAGCACGGAGACTTTGGCGTAGTAGCAATCGTTCCCTCATTTAGTCGCACCGAAGACTGGAGGAATGCAAAGGCTAAAGTCACGAACGTCAAAGAGCTTCATACGAATATCGAGGAGTTGGAAGCCGAAGCAGAAGCTGGGAATGCCAAGCGCGTGCTGGTTTTAGTGAATGAGTACGATGGTGTGGATTTGCCTGACAATACCTGCCGAATTCTGTGTTTGGATTCGTTACCGTTCTATAGCAGCCTGATGGACAGATATCTGCAGGACATGAGACCGACTTCAGGTGCTATGCGTCGGCAACTCGCTCAGAGAGTCGAACAAGGGATGGGTCGAGCAATTAGAGGTTCGAGCGATTGGTGTATAGTAGTGGTCACAGGCAACAATCTAACTGACTTCCTCTCAGAACAATCAAAAAGAGCCTTCCTGTCGAATGAAGCTCAAATGCAAATCAAAATTGGCGAACAATTAGCGAGCGAACTAAAATCAGAGGGAGGCCATTTGACCGTTATTGAGAGACTTGTCAATCAGTGTCTGAATAGGGATATTGAATGGAAAGAATACTACAGGCGAAAAATGGCCGATCTTGAGGAAGACGTGCGACGCAAATCCTACCTCGATCGTGCATTGCTGGAAAGGAAAGCGGAGATTCTACTTCAACAAAGGAACCTCGACGGAGCCGTAGAAACCCTTGAAACCCTAATTCAATCGGCAGATAAGGCTGACGTAGGGTGGCTCTTACAACTTAAAGCAGCCTATCTCTATCCGAGTAATCCAACAAGAGCGATGGATACTCAACTGAAAGCGCACACTGAGAATTTTAGACTGTTCCGACCTGACGAAGGGATCACATATTCGAAACTGAGTGGTACCACGGGCACTCGAGCATCAAGGATACTAGAATGGATCCAGACTTACGCTCATGATTCACACGGTGCACTCATACTCAATCTTACGAAGACAATTGAAAAATTGACATTCTCCTCCCCTTCAGATTCTTTTGAAGAGGCTATCGACGAGTTAGGTGGAGCGTTAGGCTTTGTGACTCAGCGCCCTGAGAAGGTTTCAGGGAAAGGACCAGACAATTTATGGCAGATACAGGGAGCGATGTATTGGGTGATTGAGTGTAAGAACAAAGTGTTGCACGAGAGGACTGAGATAACAAAGAAAGAAGTAGGACAGCTAAACAACACTATCGGTTGGTTCAAGCAAATCTACGAGGGCGAGAGGCCAGTCCCCGTATTGATCCATCCTGCCGACCTGCTCGCTTACGACGCCTTCCCTGCCCAAACCTCGTTTGTTATTGGAGAAAAGCGCTTGAACGAATTGAAAGAGAATACTCTGAAATTCTACAACTCCTTAAGGGAGCTCCGAATTGACAATATTTCTCAGGACACCATACGAGAGAGGCTCCAGAAACATAGACTTGACACCAATGAATTGACGAAATACCTCCATCGCTTAGAACACCGAACGAAATAACCGTTTTATTGAATCGTCGCAGGAACTTCGAGGACCGGCCAATCTGGCAAGGGTGCACCGCAGTTCTTGGGCTCTGTCAATCCTGATTCAGATTACGCTAGAATCCGTTAGACACCAAGATACGTACCATGTCTAAAGGAGGAATAAAGAGAACACATCCAACACGAGAAATGTCCTTGTTGTAATTCTCAATGTTTGTCAATAGACTGTCGACTGGCTCCTTGGCGCTTATGACGAGAATGTGATCCGGTGAGCTTTGATTCGCCTTCGTAATTTGATGAGCAATATCCTCCCATCTTAACTTGCTCTTCTTTGTGCTCTTGAATCCCTTTACCACGACAGCAAACGTAAGTTTTCGACCACTTACATCCAAGACAAAATGCTCTATATCGGCTACTTCGAGAGCTGAGTCACGGTCCCTCTTCGGCAGACTAGCTTTCTTATTACGAAAGATTTGTCGAAACGCCTTCTGAAGACTCTGCTCATCTTTTTGGAAGTCCTTCAACCGGGACTCCGCTTTGATATCAGAAGTCTGCTCTATCTCAGGAAAGATTTCGTTTACAGTAATCAAATCATTCGAGTACACATAAGATGAGAGGTGTTCACTCAGAGCTACGAATAAAACTTGACACACTTTGTTCTTGCTAATGTTATTGGCTTGAAAGAAGATCGTTTTGATAGTTTCCATTGCTTTTCTTAAATCGTCGATGGACGTAGCCTTGTCCGACAAGATTTGCGTCGTTAGCTTGACGGAAAAATCCTCGTAGTCTTTCCATTCGTTATTGTGAAAAATACCGAGGATATCGGATTGGAGTTGAGCTCTTGCCTCTGTTTGAGACAATTTCAAGAGCGCGCCAACACACAACAGTTACCTACATTTTGAACGTTTTTCTAAGTTCTGAATCCAGACCAAGAATATTGACCTTGCTGGTCTTTCGATATATATAGCGTCCTTCCGTGATGCTTGCGAGTTCGATTAATCCTTCATTTTTCAATTCGGTAATTCTGCGAGATACGTGCGGTTGTCCAATCTGCAATGACTTCACTATACCTTCAACAGACTTTTGACCATCTATTTCGAGAAATACTCTGACACGTTCCTTTGATCTCCCGAAGAAATCAATTAAATCTGAAAGTATCTGCTTTCTGTTTGCTCTGACGAGTAGGTCTACTGAGCCATCAATTCCTTCTACACGCCATCGTATTTCTTTGATGTCTTTTTCTGACGGACCGGTCATATGGATGCTCAGCGTCTGTTCTTCTGATTTAGGTCAGCTCATTCGACAATATCGTCTCGTTCAACCAGATTTGCTTTTTGACCGCAACCGTCTAACTGATTCTGCTCTTATGTGAAGAATGCTACCAATTTCCTGAGACTTGAATCCAGCTTTTGTCAGTAATGCCACCTTTGTCTTCAGGTCCATATCCTTTTGAGTTGCAAGATTCAATGCGCTCAGAGAGACTAATACAGATAACTTCTGATTGATTTGCGCAAGTAGTCGGTTGTTATCATCGCTCATTTCTTTTCACTTCTGCGTTTGATTCGTGCCTGTAGAGAAGTAATGTCCTTTATCTTGTGGTTGAGTACAAACGCAATCTCGCTCGGACGAAACCCAAAATCCGTGAGGATAGAAACCTGCTCCGTCAATGTCTTTCCTGATAACTTTTCGAGGGCAAGCAGTTTCAGGATCAAGTCTAGTCGGTTATTCAAATGGTCGAATTGTTTATCGTCCATGATTGGCACTTCGTTACTTTACTCTTGCGTCCTGAATGCTCCTGACCCTGTTTAGATTTCCCGAGAACATCCGCTCGATAGTCTTCTCACTAACGTCTAAGACTTCTGCAATCTGTTTTTCAGTTAAGCCAGACATCGCAAGAAGTGTTGCAGCTATCAAATCAAGACGTTTCCGGATTTCCTCGTTACTGCTGTTCGCCGACTTTACCACTTGCGACTACCCGACATAGAAGTATCACAGTTTGCTGATTTAGCTATCGGTTTTGGATAGCCCGAAGATGACACATTTGCCGCTTACCATGTATCTGAGTTTTTCGCTAATGAAAAGGTGCACTAATCTCGCTAAGAAAGTGATATGCGAAAGAGCAGGGTTAGGAGCTTAAAGTAGCAAAATCTATGTACTATTGAGCACCTTTAAGTGTGGATTATTTTGAGCGAGAAAATTGAAAAGGAATCGCTGAAGAAACTCGACCAGATACTGAAAAAACTCGACCAGATACTTAGGGTGTTAAGCGTTCAAGCGTCGTCTGGGAGCAGTTTGACAGAACGAGCTCGTTTGTTGAAGATTGCGGGATTAGACAACGCCACTATCGCCGACGTCCTCAACACATCGCAAGGTACTATCAGAGTGATGACCGCACATTTACGGAAGGATTCATAATTGGAATCGAAGGAATCGAACAGCAGAATTGAGAGGTTGCTGGTGGCGTTACTTCTGCAATCGATGAAAGGTACGTCGCTGACAGAGAGAATTAAGGTGCTGAATATGGCAGGTTTCAGTAACGTAGAAGTTGCAGACATACTAGACGTTACAGCTCATAGTGTGTCGCAACAACTCTACGCCGCCCAAAAGGCTAAAAGACCTCGGAAAGTTTCGAAGAAATGAGTACGGTCGTAGACTACAGACGCTCAAAGAATTTTAGGGCAAAGCGAGCTGCTGACAACGGCCGATTCATGGGTCGGTCCATCTATTGGAAGCTATACTTCGTCGAAAACGCCTTGAGAGTCGTGATACACACTATTCTCTCGATTCAGGTTACACCGATACCAGCGCCATACCAGAATTGGTGGGAGTTTCTTTATGATGGCACCACAATGATGCGTAATGCGGACCAAGCTAGGCGAAGATATCTAGGCAGCCCTAGTCACACGTATCCCGGAAGGCACGGCATCTACTACGTGTACCTGCACGACTTAGGGAACATAATGCAAGCTAATGCTGGATATTTCTCTCCAATAATCCCAGATGTCAACAACTGGGTTTTTAAAATAGCACAGGTTGGACTATCAAGGAATTGTATCGGCCACATGAATCTGCTAAATGCACATGACAGAAGACAAATCAATATTCTGTATTCTGAATGTAAGGCGCTTATTAGAAGACTTGAGAAGGTCAAAGTGGGTCCTGAATTACTAGTGCTTAAGGTACCCGAACGATAGTGGGTTCGACGATTCAGCGCCTAAGTTTTACGCTTGCGAAATAGCATGTAACCCTCGTGGGTAGTGACTACGTACTGGTATCCGGTTTCGATGAGGGGTTCTGCGTCTTCTTTGTTCTTAGCGGCTTTGACTGTGAACTCCTCATCCTCACCGAAGTTAACCATTCGTGTGTATCTGACAGTGTTGGATAGACTGCGGTGGCCTATCTGCTTCTGGACGAACAAGATGTCCTTAGTGGACTCATACAGGCGACAAGCGTAGTGGTGTCGTAGGCTTTTGAAGCTGATTAGGTTGAGTCGGGGTTGGTTGAGTTTTATTGAGGCTCTTCGTCGTTGGAACATGTACTCGTTTCTGAAGCGTTTACTGGATTTGCATAAGTCTATTTTTGGATTCCTGAAGACATGAGTTGGCCACTTCTTACGTAGACTCATTAGCAGTCCTGAAAGCTTGGGGCTGATTCTGAGTTGTCGGGCGTTAGAGCCTTTCAACGGGGTTATAGTGACGGTGTTCTTTTCGGTGTTGACGTCTTGCCATCTTAAGTTGAAGCCTTCGCCAAATCTTGCTCCGGTCTCTTTCAGAAGCAAAACAAAGACACTCATCCTAGGGCCGAGGCAGGCTATGAGGTCGTTAACCTCCTGAGTTGTGGGAACGAAGGGTAAAACGTCTACGCCCTGATAGTTGGGTTTGGTCCAGTTGATGGCCTTGTACTTGTAGAAGCGGTCGAGGTCTTCAGTGATCTTCACCTTACGGTTAATGGAGCACTCTGCTTTAGCTAAGTGACTTTTCACAGCTTCAGGGTCTAGGAGACTCACATGGTGCGTTAATGCCTTGAGAGAGCTTACGGTGCCCCTGATTGTAGAGTCTCGATAACCGTTCTTTTGGAGGTAGAAAGCGAAAGCAGCAACCTCACTCACCGGGGTGGGTTTAGCTATTGGTGGGGCCGGTGGGATTTGAACCCACGACCTCTGGCCCTGAGACTTTTCTTTCTTAGGGACGCCAGCGCCCCAGGTTCACCGCGCGCAATTGCGCTCTGGTATCCTGTTGGCGGAATCGTGTTCCCAGACCAAGCTGTCCAGAGAGTTGCCAAGCAATCTCTTCTAGACGACGGCCCCGTTCGAGACAGAAAAGAAATGAGCGCTCATAAGAACCTTTCATAACAGCCAAGCGCACCCAACACACCCTGGAAATTTTCGACCGAACCCTCGCGCTTGTATTCGCCTAGGGCCTTCACGATGTTCCTTTTGTCCGGGAAGATTTGTGAGGCGTGAAGCGTTTTCGACACTCTTCCGAACAGGAAGTATTGAAGTAGCGATGTGACGTTTGCGACGCGCCTTGCCGTGCTCGCGCTCTCGAAATCAACAATGCAGGCTTGGCCAAACCTGTTGACAAGAACATTCTTGGGTGCGTGGCTCAACTCCCCGTGGTCAAGCCCAATTGAGTCAAGCATGAAGCAACATGTAAGGAGGCGTGTGACTAGCTTCCTCACCACCCTTCCACCTGCCCTTGAACCCTCCGCCCATCGGAATAGTGGAGCGCCTCGGAAAAGATCCATTGTTAGAAAGTTCTTTGTTGCAGAAATTAAACGCGGCCCAACGTTAACGCTATTCGCCAACCGCAACAGCCTAGCTTCGTCGTTCATCGATGGCCGGTCGGCGTCTAGACGCCGGATCTTCAAGGCGACAAGATTCCCTTCAAGACGAGCCTGCGTCACGATGCCAACGCAACCTTTCCCTAGAACTGGGACACCGCCTATCTGGGTGACTCCTTGGAAACGAAGAGCGGAAATCCCAATCTCTGATAGCTCCACTATCCTTGCCTTCGTTTCTTCGGGATCTGTACCAGGATAGGTGAGTATGTGTGAGTAACGGGACTGCAAAAGCCCATGTAGGGGTATTTCGTTTTCAGGCAAACCATGCTGGCCTTCCGGAAAGGTAAGTTCTCATGGCCTTGGCAAACTCCGCATTTGAGGCGATCAGTCTTCCAATCCCTTCGTCTTCAAGAATTTGTAATCTCTTCCTGAAGGACCCGGCAAGCAAAGAAGCAACACCGACGTCTTTCCCCCCAGAACGAAGGGCTGACTTAAGCAAGGCATTTGCGAAAACAACTGATCTCCGTTTTTCTACAACCCAATGGCCATTTTCAATCCAAGGCCCGGAGACTGTATTAGGATTCGGCGCGTGCTTTGCTAGAAACGAAGCACTCTCATCAAACCTGCAAACTGGAGGGCCATCGTGGCGTTTCGAACGAGGCAACAATCCTTGCTCTAATTCGAAGAGAATTATGCTCAACGATTTTTCATCGTTCCACGCCCATGATCGGACCACTTTGAAGTCGTTGTTCTCCAGAAGGTTGACGAGCGCTCTCTGCGTGCGGAAGAGTTGGCTCCATAGAATGTCGACAACTGCATCTATCCTTCCCACAGCTAGGCAGATGATTGTCGAGCCACGAGTCCGAATGAGTTTCCGGTAATTAGCGAGCGTCAACGCCCTGACTTTTGGTTGAGCGAAGAGCGCAGTTGAGGGTTTCCAGTTAAGCTTCCTGCATGCAGCGACAAAATTGCAAAGCTGGTTCTCTCGGACCGCGGCAGCTAAATTGCGGCCTTTGTCCACGGGATCGATGACAATCAATGGTTCTCGAAAGATGCGGTGCGCTTCTTCACGCCTGCCCTCGTAGTAGTTCTCGACGTCTATGACTTCGTCCTCATGCCATCCCATGAAATCTTGAACAACACGATGGAAATTTCTGCGCGAAGCGATGAGCGTCTCGCAAAGCATGCCGCTGAAGCCGCCAGTTTTGATGTCTGCTCCATAGCTCCCTATCCCCCTCATGAAAGCCTTGAGCAAGCGAACTTCGTCGTGCTGCCCCTTAATGAGGTGTTGTTTAATGTACTCGGTGTGGTAGGGGCTCCTGTCTGTGGCGCTTAGCCATTTGCCTTTCTCGACTTTGTAGCATGGGACAACGTTGACCCGAAGCTCACTCTTCTTTCCCAATTCTACTGTTGATTCTATGTACGGGTGTTCCGCATACCTCTCGACGATTGTGTGAGGGAGAAGCGCCTCGCGTGCGATCGGCAAGCACACATCTCGCAGTTGCGTTTTGGTTAGCTGTGGGCTAACTCTCATGAAAATGTCGACGTCGGCATAATCCCTTATCCATGTATCCTTCGCGACGGAGCCGTCCAAGCGGACCTCAGCTTCGAGATTCGCCTTAACGCACTCCCGCTCGACAGCAGCCCTAATCTGCTCAGCCCTTGTCTCAACTGCGCTTTTCAATTTCAGTGAAGGAGCAATCTTCTTCTTAACGGCATCACAAACCTCTTCGAACTTGTCCAAGACGTACACTTGATCCGTTAGGGCGACGCTGATACTTCGTGGATTGTTGTGTATATTGGCCCTCTAGGCGTCAAGGTGCTCTTCTTTAATCGCACAGCCTGTACCGCCATCTTCCCGAACTCTTCGTTACGCTTATTCTCAACATACTGCGCCAAGGCATCCCTGTTCATAGCGGATTTGACGCGGGCGATTGTCATGTGAGGGCTGAAACCCTTGTCGTCGGGTGGCAAGCCAATCTGCCTAAGCTTCGGTTCAAGCTGCTGGAAAATACCGTTCAATTGCTCTTGCCCCTGTTTGATTCCCACCCAGACAACGTTGATTCGCCTCGGGTTTGGGAACACTCCGAGGCCGGTGAACTCTGCTTCGAACGGCGGAAAGCGCACAGAATCCATCGCCTCCTCAACTTTCCCAACCGTTGTCTGTGGAACCTCTCCTAGAAAGCGGAGGGTCAGATGCATTATCTCTGGCTCCACGATTTTCAGTTGTGCGCGTGTCTGCTCCAAACCCCTTTGAACCGCCAGTATTCGTTCGCGTATTGAAGTGTCATCGAGGTCAACTGCAATGAAGCTCCTTATTCGTTCCTGCGACATATGATTCCCGTCAGCGAAGGCTAATATTGAATGACCTAATTTAACGGTTCACAGCCATTGAGAGGGAAGACCTCGGAGACGTTTGCGGGCAAATGCAGCCAAGAAAGAAAGTCATCGCGATCTCCGGCATGCCCGGCGCTGGGAAGGGGGTAGCATCAGCGGCGGCGAAGCAACTTGGTTTCGACGTGCTAGTTCTCGGCGACGTAATCAGAGAAGAAACTCAGCGCAGGGGGCTCGAGCCAACCCCCCAAAACATCGGCGCTGTTATGTTGCAGGTTAGGGAACTTGAGGGGCTTGCCGCAGTAGCCAAAAGGCTACTTCCTAAGATTGAACAATGCCAATCTAACGTAGTCATCGTAGAGGGAATCAGAAGCCTCCAAGAGCTTACCGAACTCAAATCGAAGTTTGAAGTAATCACCTTAGTAATTCACGCCTCACCTAAGACGCGTTTTCAGCGGCTCCTGTCGCGGGGAAGGAGCGATGATCCTAAGACATGGGACACATTCTACGAGCGCGATAATCGAGAGCTGACGGTGGGATTAGGACAGGTCATTGCTCTGGCTGATCATTTGGCCATCAACGAAAATTCAATTACCGAACTGCAATCGACAGTCAAAGGCATTCTCAATAAGTTGAAAACATAATGGACATAGACATCACTGCCGAGTCCGTTGTTAATCCAACCGAAGATGAGGCGAAAGTGGAACGCGCACTTCACAACCTGTTCCCATCAGAACCTATACACAAGACCAGCATGCGGGGAAACGAGGTCGTTCTCAGAATTCAAGGGGACGGTTTGACCTTCCTTTCCACCTTGCGGAATCTGATTAGGCAGGAGAGGATCCGGACAGCCGCGAGGTCGATTCTCCTCAGTCGAACTGAAGGGCAACGAATTAGGATCTATCTCAACAAGCAAGCGGCGTTCGTGGGACGAGTCTCGTTCTGTGAACCGACGGGGGAATCGCCTAATGGACCAATTTCTATCGAGATAGAGTCGTCGGACCCTCAATCGGTCATAGACTTCTTGGCAAGCCCCGGACCAGGCCTCAGCGAAGAGTATGTGGCGAGACGTAGACGGTAGCCATATCTCTCGAGAGAATTGTTTCGCGGAATATTCTTTTGGCCTGCGCCAGCAGTGGCGCGGGATCATCGTACATGGCGCTAATGTGGAAGAGCGCTAATTGTCGGGACTTACTCCTCTTCGCAACACCCGCGGCTTCGCTCGCGGTCGAATGGCCATAATCTCTTGCTTTCGCCGAAGCTGCTTCCGCGAAGCAGCTGTCATGAATCAAAAGGTCTGACCTAGCCGCCAATTTTACGACGGCCGCGCACGGTCGTGTGTCAACAGCGTACGTTATTTTCACGCCAGGCCTTTGCGGTCCAACAACAAGCCTTGAAGGAATGAGTTTCCTTCCTATCTTCACGGAACCAGAAGCCTGCAATTTCTTCCACATCGGGCCCTCTGGAATGCCCAGTTTCAGCGCTTTGGAAGGGTCAAACTTCCCCGGCCGTGGTTTCTCCACGAATGCATAAGCCAAGCAAGGCATGCCGTGCTCGGCCGGGGCTGCGTGCACTTCGTATTCCTCGTCATTGACAACGCGGCCATGTTGTGCCTCCTTGATTCGAATGGGAAATCGCGAATACAATTTGACTACCCGATTAACCGAGGTTACAAGGTCTGTGATTCCCTTTGGGCCCACAATCTCCAGTTCATTTGTTCTTCCCATGAAGGAGAGGGTGTGGAGTAATCCTGGTAACCCGAATACGTGGTCTCCGTGCATGTGGCTGATGAATATGCGCATCTTTCGGTTGGTTCCTGCTTTGGCTTGGAGAAATTGGCGTTGCGTACCTTCCCCACAATC
>Ga0187881_10003403_pt1 | contig 13815 bp, 10 predicted proteins | sample June2016WEW_19_1_2_FD_133017 | JGI IMG/M metagenome (GOLD analysis project Ga0187881, IMG submission 133017) | Peatland microbial communities from SPRUCE experiment site at the Marcell Experimental Forest, Minnesota, USA - June2016WEW_19_100 | ecosystem: Environmental > Terrestrial > Soil >...
CGCCGGGAAGAATGGCGTCTGCTGCGGAGCCCGGCGCATCTTCCACGTACAGCTCGGCATCCTGGCCGAAGCAGAAGCCCACGCGCTCCTTCCCCGCGCCGAACCACAGAAGCCCGGCTTCGGAGAAAAGGGTGTCCAGCCAGCGCGGCGAATAGCCGTCCAGTCGGGCGGGAAGCACTTCCTCCTCCCACAATCGCGCGGGAAGGCAGAGCCCGAAAAGCCGTTCCCACCTGTCCTTCATGTCCTCAAGGCCGGCCCCGCGGCGCACCAGGCCCTGCCGCGCCGCAACGAACCAGGGCAGCCTTTCGGCGGCAAGCGGCTCCACCATGGGACGCGCGCGCGCGCGGGAGATCCGCAGGAGCGCTTCGAGGTTCTCCCTGTCGCAAACCAGAAGCTGCTCGCTCCCGGCAAGGAGGCGGTCCGCAACGACCACCTCCTCCTGGACAAGGTCGTCCAGCAGCCCTTCCAGGCGCTCCGTGTCCAGCCCGAAATACAAGGAGACCAGGGACGGATCCACGGGCCCATAGAACCTGAGCCACTGGGCGACAAGCTGGCCCATGGCTTCGTCGTCGCCGGACTCCCGCGCTTTGCTTAGCCGGGGCTCGATCTCCCTGGCCGTTACGGTCCGCACGCTGCCGAACACCTGTTCAGTGATCTTCGGCGCAAGCGCCTCAAGGAGCCGGGCCGCCGCCGCCCCCTCTGCTTCCGCCGCGCCGCCCGCGTCCCGCACGCTGGCTGCAATGAGCTCCCGCCATTCCGCCACAGGGAGAATCACCCTGTCTTTCAGCCAGTCCAGCACCTCGCGGGCGTCGCGGGGAGCATAGCCTTCCGCTACCCTCTGCAGCTTCGCCTGGAACCCGCGAGCAAGCTCAGGGGAAACCCTGGGTCGAAGCTCGGCGGACAACGCCAGCTCCCGCACAAGCTCCGCGCGCAGCCGGGTCTGGGCTTTGGCGTCCGCGGGTGCGGGTGTGTCATCCGCGTACATGAGGGTGTTGGTCTGCTTCCATGCGATGCTGCTGCACAGGGGAGAGGGCGCAGGGGTGACGGTCTCATCTACCAGGATTGTTCCGGTTGCAAGCTCACCCAGGACCATGGAGAGACTGGGAAGATCGAACTCTTCCTGGAGGCAAGTCCTCCAGGCCTCCAGAACGAGGGGAAAGTCTTCGTGCCGGGTCACTGCCGCGAGCAGGCTCTTGGCGCGCAGGCGCGTCACCCACAGAGGCGTTCTCCCCCGGGCAGACGCGCGGGGGAGCAGAAGGGCCCGGCCGGCCGCCTCTCTGAACCGGGCCCCGAAGAAACCGCTTCCCTCCAGGCGCACGCGCAGGAGCCTCTCCATGTTTCCTGCTGTCACAAGGGCCAGGATTTCCGCGCCGGAGGTCTCCTCAGGGACAAGGAGCAGGATTGTATCGTCATCCTGGAACATCTGAGGCCGGTAGCCGAACTTCTCCTCCCATGCTGCAGAGAGAGCCAGGCTGTACGGCCTGTTCACCCTTCCTCCCCAGAGGGTGTGGAGCACGATCCTGCTCTCCTGCCCCCTGCCCTGGGGATCACGAGTGTGCTCCACAAGGAGATGGTGCCGGTGGGGAAGGTCTTTCCCCGTCACCTCCCGCTGCCTGGCCAGGAAATCGATCATTGCCCTTGCCGCTCCCGGATCCAGGCCGTGTCTTTCTGCAAGCTCTCCCGGCAGGCTTGCGTCCCTGAGACGGGTATTCCAGTCCTCCAGGGCGCGTGCGATCCTGTCGGAGAGGTGGAAGGTCCTGTTGCGCTCCTCCGCCTTCCAGAAGGGGGACATGGCGGTGCGCGCTTCCACCGGAACCACTTCCACGTTCTGGTGGTCTATCTTCTGGATTCGCCATCCCTGCGTTCCCATGATGAAGCTGTCCCCGATGGCCCGCTCCCAGACGAACTCCTCGTCCAGCTCCCCGAGGAGCGCCTTCGAGTCTGCCGTGCGCAGGGCGAAGTACCCCCTGTCGGGGATGGTCCCGCCGCCCATGGCCAGCCGCATGCGGGCGGACGCGCGGGCGCTCACCTCGCCTGACAGCCTGTCGAAGGACACCAGGGGAGAAAGCTCACGAACACGGGTCTCCTCGTACCTCCCTGCCAGCATGTCCAGGACAAGATCGAAATGGCGCCGGGGAAGCATGTGGTACGGGTGGCCTGCCCTGACCCAGTCGAACAGCTCCTCCACGTTCCAGGTTTCCGCTGAAGTCATGGACACGATCAGCTGGGCAAGCACATCGAGAGGACAGATCACGGGCGCCATCTCCTCGATGTCCTGCTCCTGCACGCAGCGCGTCATGACCGCGGCATCCACAATGTCCTTGCCGTGGAGAGGGAAGAGGATCCCCCTGCTCGGCTGGCCCACCCTGTGCCCGGCCCTCCCGAGGCGCTGCACCGCGGAGGCGACGGTAAAGGGGCTCTGCACCAGGATCACCCTGTCCAGAGCGCCGATGTCGATTCCCAGCTCGAGCGAGCTTGTGGCGACAATGGCCTTCAGTTCCCCGTTTTTCAACCGCTGCTCCACCACAAGACGCAGCTCCCGGGAAAGGGACCCGTGATGAGACCAGGCAAGAGGCTCGGGTAGCCCTTCGTTGATGAACCTGCTGAGCTTCTCCGCATGCCGCCGGGAGTTGACGAAAAACAGAGTCGACCTGCTTGCCGCAATGATCTGACGGCACTCCCGCGCAAGAGCGTCCCACATTGGCTTCTCATCAGGGAAGCCGGAAAGCGCTCCCGCGACGGGGAACGAGACGGCAAGATCATAGTGTTTGGACATCGGGCAGTTGACGATCCTGATGTTGCGCTTCTCGTATCCCGTCTGGCCGCCGCCCTGAATGACCCGATAGCCGCCCACCAGGTCGGCAACCGCCGAGAGGGGGCGCACGGTGGAAGAAAGGGCAATGCGCTGGAACTCTCCTGAAAGCCGCACCAGGCGCTCCACGGCTGTCGCCAGATGCGTCCCTCTTTTGGTGGCAGCCACCGCGTGGATCTCGTCCAGGATGACCGTCGCCAGGCCGTCGAGCAGCAACCGGCCGTTCGGGGAGGAGAGGATGAGGTTCAGGCTCTCCGGAGTGGTGATGAGGATCTCGGGGGGATGGGAGAACATCCGCCGCCTCTCTGAGGACGGCGTGTCACCGCTGCGCGTCTGGACCCGGATTTCCGGCAGCTGGCTGCCTGCCCGGGAAAAGAAGTCCGTGAGGCCGGCGAGCGGCGCCAGGAGGTTCCTCTGGATGTCGTTGTTGAGCGCCTTCAAGGGTGAGACATAGAGGATCCGCACCTTGCCGGCCGGCCAGGCGCCTGTAACAAGCCTGTCGATCCCCCAGAGGAAGGCGGCAAGGGTCTTGCCCGTGCCCGTGGGTGCGCTGACCAGCACATGGGCTCCCCTCGCTATCTCGGGCCACGCCTCCTGCTGGACCTCGGTGGGTTCTCCGATCGACTCCCTGAACCACTGCGCAACGAGGGGATGGAAAAGGGACAGGACGTCCTGGCCGTGCCCGTTCATTTCCTAGGACTTCGGAAGCTTCGCGACGAGCATGCGCCAGTTCACACCGATCACGCGCGGCGTGACGGAGAGCTTGGATGCCTCCTGCGCCGCCCGCGCGATCCTCTCTTCGATCGGGGAATGCGTGTCGATCCAGGTGACAAGCCTGGGATCTTTCGGCTCATGCTTCCTGATCCGCTGCAACGCCTGCGCGAACGATGACGGCGCGACGTCCGCCCGGGCCAGGAGCTGCACGGCAAAGGCATCCGCTCGATCCTCCGCCTCCCTGCCGTAATGCACGCTCACCAGGGTCTGCGCGAGGGTCCGGGTCAGATCGCCACCATGCCCGCCGGTCAGGAGACCGGCCAGCGCAGACACCCCGACCTGCCGCGCCATGAGCGTCAGGGGGTCCCTGTGCGCCACATGGGAGAGCTCGTGGCCAAGGATGGCGGACATTTGCTCTGCCGAATCCAGGCTGCGCATCAGGCCGGTGTCGACGCAGATGATTCCGCCCGGCAGAGTGAATGCATTGACGGTGGGGGAATCGATGACCACGATCCTGATCCCGGGAGATCCGGGGGCAAGCTGAACCAGGGCGGGGCGGAGCCTGGCCAAGATCAACGCAAAGGCCTTGTCCACCGCGGGGTTCGTAACCTCGCTCTGCGAAAGCTCGACCCGCCGGAGGATCAGGGGGCCCAGGGCATCATCCATCGACCGGGCTATGTCTGTGGTCATGGCGCGCGGAGTGAGGAGAAATCTCTGCGCGGCAAAAGCCGCAAACCCCAGGACCATCGCCACTGCTGCCAGGATGGCCAGCTCTCTGATGAGCCGAGAGCGGCTGGTCAAAAACCCTCCGGAGGTTTGTTTTCCCACACCCGGGGGACATTCGGAGCCCGGGTGGCCTTCGGGCCGTAGTAGCGGGCGAAGCTGATCCGCCCGAAGACCGGCATATAGAAGAACCGGCCCTTGCTGGCGTTGATCAGGGCGATGATGGACCAGACGATATAGGTCAGGTTGACCAGGATGGTGAAGAAAAGGTACCAGAAGAACCATGCCCAGGACGCGGCATGCGTGGCCAGGTTGGCAATGATCCATGCCACGACCCCCGCATTCAGGAGCACCACGGGGATATGGGTCAGAAGCGCCTGGAGCGCGTGAAAGGCGACGAAAGAGGAAGTCTTCCTGTTCACCAGGAAATAGATCATCGACGCGATGAGGTTCAGAAGCGGGATGGGGAGCCCGATGGCCAGGGAGGCGAACATCATGAGGTACGCTCCCATGGCGTCATCCTTCTCCCGTTCGGTGATCTCCTCAGGCTGGGGGAGACGAGGTGTCTGGGTGGTGTCGTTCGTGCTCATTGTGAAAGACCGCGTCCGGACGCTTACGCGCCCGGACGCTGGAAGATCCTACTCCTTGCCGCTGAACCTGGGATATTCGTCTGTGAAATAGCCCAGATACAGGCCGATGCGGGTAAGCCACCGATACGTTCCGACGTTGAACGCGTGCCATTTTGCGGGGTAGCGTCCAGCGAAGAGAATTGCAAACCACGCGAGGAACCCCAGGACACCGGAGGCGATCTCGCGGAAGATCAGGCAGATGTAGTGAGGGATGCCGACATAGAGCCACCCGAAAAGAAGTCGAAGGATGACGAGCCCGCGGCTGACACGGTCCGGCCGGGGAGCCTCCAGCTTTACGCTGTCACCCTTTCCGCCAGGGAAGAATGCGGGGTAGCCGTCCACCAGGTTGCCCAGCGAAGCCGCCACGCGAAGGCTCCAGTTCTGGTAGCCGATCTGGAAATTGAAGAAGCTCTCAGGGAACTTGCCCGTGAAAAGAACTACCCAGAAGGTCAGGAACGAAATAATGGCAGACCAGATACCAACGATTGCGAGAAGCACGAGGTGCGGTATCGCGATGTACAGCCATCCGAACAGGGTGCGAAGAATCAGTTGACCGCGGGAGTACTTTTCCTGATGAGTGATCGTCAGCTTCATTGCGCCCTCCTTGATAGGCTGATTGTAATGCAGGTCAGCCCCCATTTCAAAGGAAATTTCCCGCAAAAAAATGGGCGAATTGCTTTCCCCCTGCGTGCCGATTACCTTGATGTGAGAAAGGTCGACCTGTGAACGCGCGGTCAATCCTCCTTCTCTACCTTCTTTTCTTCTTTCTGGAGTACTTCTGGGAGCTGGCGTTGAGCGTCCTCAACCTGGGACACGTCCGCAAGAACGCGTCGGCGGTCCCGCGCGCGTTTGCTGGAGTGGTAGACAGGGAGACCTATGACCGCTCAGTCTCCTACACCCTGGTCAGGGGGAGGTTCGGCCTGGCGGCCGGAGCCTTCTCCGCTGCCGCCCTCCTGGCCATCATCCTTTCCGGCTCCCTGGGCATCGTGGATGATGCAGTCAGGGCATTGCCCATCCATCCCTACTTCCGGGGCATCCTTGTCATCGCGTGCGTGTCGCTTGCGTTCTGGGTTGTTGCCTCTCCGTTCTCCCTGTATTCCACCTTTTCCATCGAAGCGAGGTTCGGATTCAACAGGACTACTCCGGTTCTCTACATCGTAGACACGTTGAAAGGTTTCGCCGTCTCGGCTGTGATCGGCATCCCCGTCCTCCTGGGGCTCTTCTGGTTCATGGACCGCACAGGCAGGCTCTGGTGGATATGGGCGTTCGCGGCCATGAGCGTCTTCCAGCTGGTGATGAGCATACTGGCGCCCCTGGTCATCGCGCCGCTTTTCAATAAGTTCACCCCTCTGGCGGACGGCGAGCTGAAGGACGCAATCATGGCTCTGGCCCGAAGGCTGGGCTTCCAGACAAAGGGCATCTTCGTCGTGGACTCCAGCAAGCGCTCCAGCCATTCGAATGCATACTTCACGGGGCTGGGAAGGGCCAAGCGCATCGTGCTGTTCGACACCCTTGTCGCGAACTCGTCCAGGGACGAGATCCTTGCCGTGCTTGCGCATGAGATCGGCCACGAGAAGAAGAACCACGTGAAAAAGGGGATCGCAGTCTCGCTGGCGCTGTCCCTCGTCGGGTTCTGGGTCATCAGTCTCCTTCTCCCGTACCTCCCGTTGTATCAGGCCTTCGGCTTCCACGCTGCCGGCTATCACGCAATCCTGATCCTCCTGGCGTTCTGCTCAGGGCCATTCACCTTCTTCCTCCAGCCCCTCTCCTCTCTCTGGTCGCGCCGGCACGAGTACGAGGCCGACAGGTTCGCCGTGCAGGGCGTCGGGTCAGCGGCGGGGATGATCTCAGCCCTGCTCAGGCTCAGCCGCGAAAACCTGAGCAACCTCACGCCGCATCCCCTGTACAGCTTCTTCCATTATTCGCATCCCACGTTGTCGGAGAGGATTTCCGCCCTCGAAGAGGCGGAAAGGAGGCTCCAGCACGCATGAATGAACACAGGGAGAGCAGCCATCCCACGGGTGCGGAAGCGGTCACGTGGGACCTTGCAGACCTGTACCAGGCGCCCGCCGCGCAGAGGATCGATTCAGACATGTCGACCCTGGAGCAGGACGTTGATTCCTTTGCCGCGCGCTATCGCGGAAGGGTGGCAAGCCTTTCCGCCAAGGAGATGAACGAGCTTCTGACCCGCTACGAGGGGCTTGCCGAGCGCATGGGAAAGGCGGCGAGCTACGCCCAGCTCTCGTGGGCCGTGCAGAGCGATGACCCGGCCCGCGGCGCCTTGCTGCAGAAGCAGATGGAGACGGAGTCGCACCTCTCCCAGCGTCTTGTGTTTATCGACATCGAGTGGGCGGAAGCCTCGGAGGATTCGGCCCGCCGGCTCGTCAACGATCCGCGGCTTGCGCGCTGGCGGCACTGGCTTGTTCTTTCCCGGCGCTACCGCCCGTACCTCCTCAGCGAGCCCGAGGAGAGGATACTGAGAGAGAAATCCGTGACCGGACGGCAGGCCTGGTCGCGGTTCTTCGACGAGATCCATTCCGCCACGCAGTACGATTGGGACGGCGAGCGCGTCCCTCAGCAGGCCCTGCTCACCCGACTGTATTCCACGGACCGCGAGACCCGGCAGAAGGCCGCCGCTAACCTCACCCGCGGCCTGCGGGACATCCAGCGCTCCACCACCTTCATCGCCAACACCGTCTTTGCCGATCTGGCATCCGAGAACAGGCTTCGCAGGTACCCCAGCTGGATTTCGTCGCGCAACATGGACAACCAGGTGGAGGACGCGGTGGTGGATGCCCTGGTAGAGGCGGTGCGCTCGCGGTATGACATGGTCGCTCGCTTCTATCGATTGAAGAAAAAGCTGCTCGGCGTGCCCGAGCTGTTCGACTACGACCGCTACGCCCCGCTTCCCGGCGAGGAGAGGAGCTACAGCTGGCAGGAAGCCAGGGAAACCGTCATCCAGGCCTACGGGAAGTTCCACCCCCGGATGGCGGAGATCGCCAACCTCTTCTTCGACAAGGGCTGGATCGACGCGTCCGTGCATCCCGGCAAGAGAGGCGGCGCTTTCTGCGCCGCCACCATCCCCTCCGTCCATCCCTACGTCCTGCTCAATTTCCAGGGAAAGTCGGACGATGTCATGACCCTGGCTCACGAGCTTGGCCACGGGGTGCACCAATACCTCTCCCGTTCACAGGGCATCCTCTCCTGGAGCACGCCGCTCACCACCGCGGAGACTGCTTCCATCTTCGGGGAGACCCTCGTTTTCCAGGACCTCATGAGCAGAGAGACGGACAGCCGCGCGGTCCTTGGGATGCTTGTGCGGCGGATCGAAAGCTCATTCGCCACGGTCTTCCGCCAGATCGCCATGAACAGGTTCGAGGACGCAGTCCATCGCGCCCGTTCGGACGGGGAGCTGACCACGGAGCGTCTCTCGCAGACCTGGCTTTCCACGCAGAAAGACATGTTCGGCGACAGCGTGACCCTGACGGACGACTACGGAATCTGGTGGAGCTACATTCCCCATTTCATCCACACACCGGGATACGTCTATGCATATGCGTTCGGCGACCTGCTGGTCCACGCCCTCTATGCCCGCTACCGCGAGGCAGGCAAGGACTTCCCCGAGCTCTACCTCCAGATGCTCGCCGCGGGCGGCTCGCAGTGGCCCCATGAGCTGCTCAAGCCGCTCGGAGTGGACCTGACTGCGCCCGACTTCTGGAAACGGGGTCTTGATCTACTCCTGGAAATGGTCTCCCGCGTGGAAGAGCTTGCTGCGCAGAAGCCTTGACGGATGAATAGGCGCCGGCAGGTTTCTTCCCGCGAGCCTTGATTTTCGCTGGAAATGGAGTAGGATAGTACTTGGAATATCGAAGGCTAGGAAAACGAATAAAAGGAGCGCGGCATGGCAAGAAACTATCTGATCTTCTTCTTCGGGCTCTTCCTTCTTCTGGTGTTCACATTCCTTTTCTGCTACATCGCGATCTACAATGAGAACCTCGCAGCGGGCATTCTGGCCATCGTCGGGTTCTTAGCCGCGCTTTTCATCTCCCTGGTCATAGGAGTTGCGAGCCGGGAAGAGGGCGGGGCGTTGTACGTCTGGTTCTTCAGTGTGGCGGGGGCAACCGCGGTGATCTTCATCTGGTATCTCTCTCGGGCTGGCACGCTGTTGAAGATCTGGTAGATATTCCTGAGCCGAACAGGCCCCGGCGTCGAGCCGGGGCTTTTTTTGCCGGGACTTGCCGGGACTCAGACAAGGTCGGCCAGCCCTGCCTGCGCCGCCCTGCACAGCTCGGCGGGGGAGACGATAATCTGAAGGCCCCTGGCCCCGGCGTTCACGTAGATCCTGTCGTACGCAATGGCTATCTCGTCGATCCAGGTTGGGTACTTCTTCTTCATGCCGACGGGAGAGCACCCTCCACGGACGTATCCGGTGAGGGCGGTGAGGTCCTTGAGCGGGACCAGCTCGACTTTCCTGCATGCGGCCGCCCTGGCAGCTTTCTTCAAGTCGAGCTCCGACGGTCCGGGAATGCAGAACACGAGGGGCTCGGCCTTTTCGCTTCGGGCGACAAGAGTCTTGAACACGATCTCGGGCGGGACACCGAGCTCCCGGGCCGCGCTCACCGCGTCCACATGCTCCTCTCCCACGGGATAGGAAGCCACATCGAATGGGACGCCGAGAGACCGCAGGATCCGCATCGCGTTCGTCGTGGTCATGCCCGACTCTCCTCGCTGACACGTTCGCCGCTTTTCGTTATCTTATGCCCCATGGATGCGACGGTCGAAAGGGACGGGCAGTGCTTCTGCTGCGGAGCTGACAACGAAAAAGGCCTGCACCTCGCAATTACATACCCTGAGAAGGGATCCGCCGAAACCAGCCTGAAAATCCCCGGCTATTTCTCCGGCTGGAAAAAGATGACGCATGGCGGCTTCCTGGCCACGATCCTGGACGAGATCATGGCCCACGCGTGCGTGGGGATTTCGCAGAGGGCGGTTACTGCTGAAATGACAGTGCGGTTCCAGAAGACCGTTGAGATCGGGTCCCACATCAGGGCCGTGGGCAAGGTGCAGGAGGCTCGCGGCCGGGTCCTCACGACACGGGGATGGATCTACGACGAGGAGGGGACCGTGGCGGCCGAGGCCACCGCCCGGTTCATTGCGACAACCCATATTTCGCGATCTTCCGAGCTAAAGTCTTCCGAGTGATGGCCAGCTCCCTGGCGGTCCTGGACTTGTTCCCGGCGTTTCGCGCAAGGCTCTCTGCAATCAATCGGCTCTCATAGAGCTCGTTTGCCGCCCCTACTGCCTCCTTCAGTGATCCCCGCGAGTGCTGGACTGCTGCAGGGCCATCAGCGTGAGCTGGACCGCCCTCGGGGGCGGACGGCGCCACAGAGACGACGCCAGGAGGCGCGGCAGGGGGAACGGGGCCGCGGAGCGCTCTCGGCCTGCCCGGCGCCATGAAGCTCTTCTCCCCCAGCAGCACGATCTGGTTGATGGTGTTCTCAAGCTCCCGGACATTGCCCGGCCAGTCCCACCCCTGGAGCGCCGCCCGCGTCTCCGTGCTGAGGCGCACCGGGGCGCGCGTGTAGCGCTCGCTGTACTTCTCCACGAAGTGGTCCGTGAGCAGGAGGATGTCCCCCCGCCGTTCCCGCAGCGGGGGCAGGTGGATGGACACGACGTTGATCCGGTAGAAGAGATCCTCGCGGAACCAGCCCTCGCGGATGTTCGCGGCAAGGTCCTTGTTCGTGGCCGCGATGATGCGCGCATCCACTGTGATGCACTTGGTCCCGCCCAGCCTCTCGAAGCTCGACTCCTCGATGACGCGCAGGACCTTGGCCTGGACCTCCAGAGACATGTCACCGATCTCATCCAGGAAGAGGGTCCCTCCGTCCGCAAGCTCGAACTTGCCCCGCTTCCTTTCCACCGCCCCGGTGAATGCCCCTCGCTCGTGACCGAACAGCTCGCTCAGGAGGAGGCTCTCGCTCAGCGCGGCGCAGTTGATGGATACAAACGTGCCGTCCCGGCGGGCGCCGGTATAGTGGATGTGCCTGGCCAGCACTTCCTTGCCCGTGCCGCTCTCCCCGGTGATCAGGACTGTGACCGGCGCGTCCTTGACCTTGTCCGCGGTGGAGATCAACTCTTTCACGGCCGGGTCAGCGGTGAGGAAATGGTGGGGCAGGGAGCGGCGGTTCAGCTCGTCCCGCAGGTACCTGTTTTCCGTCGCAAGGGCGCGCATCTGCAGGGCCTTGCGCACGGCATCGAGGAGCTTTGTGTTGTCGATGGGCTTGAGGAAGTAGTCCGCCGCGCCGCCCTTGAGGGAGGAGACCGCCGTATCGATGCTGCCGAAGCCGGTGATGACGATGACCACCACGTCCGGCTCCACCCGCTTGAGCTCCTTCAACAACTCCAGCCCGCTCTTCCCCCCCTTCAGGCGGATGTCCACAAGGGCCACGTCCAGGGCGTGCCGGGCAGCCGCGGCGGCGGCAGCTTCGTAGCCGGCGGCGCTGTGGACCGTGAAGCCCTCCCTGCGGAAAAGGTTCTCCAGCCCATGGCGGATCCCCTCTTCGTCGTCGACGATGAGGATGGAGGGTCCCCTCACGCCGCGCTCCCGCCGGCCAGGCAGGGAAGGCTGAGGGAGATCCGAGTCCCGCGCTCCAGTCTGCTCTTCACATCAATGCCCCCATTGTACTTTGTCACGATCCCGTAGACCACCGACAGTCCCAGGCCTGTCCCCTCCCCGTTTCCCTTTGTCGTAAAGAAAGGATCGAAGATCCTGGGGATGATCTCCTTCGGGATTCCCTGCCCGGTGTCGGAGACCACGAGGGACACGTTGCCTGCCGACATGCGGGTGCAGACGAGCACCCGGCCCGGCCCTTCGATGGCCTGCACGGAGTTGGTGAGCAGGTTGATGACGACCTGTTTCAGCTCGTCGGTGCTCACCACGGAGGGCGGAAGCCCCCTGACCAGCCGCGTGTCGATGCGGATGCGGCCCTCCCGGGCAAGCGAGCGTCCGATCATGCGGACCACCTCTTCGACGACGCCGTTCACGTCGCTCCCCGCAGCGTGCGCTGAATCCGTGGCCGCAAAGTTCAACAGCTCCTGGACAATCCTGGCTATCCGCCGGGTCTCCTGCTCGATCCACTTGAGGGAGACGGAGCGTTCGGGGTTCTTCTCTTCGTCGATCAGGTTCTGCACGTTCGTGAGGATTGAAGACAGGGGATTGTTGATCTCATGGGCCATGCCGGCGGAGAGCATGCTGATGGATGCCAGCTTCTCCGCCTGGAAGATCTTTTCCTCCAGCTCGGTCTTGGCGGAGATGTCATCCGTCATGAACACGCACCCCGAGGCCTCGCTTTCCTCCCGCTCGGGGCTGAAGAAAGGGTAGAGACGGATCTCGTAGACCCTGCCGGTTCGCGAGCGCTTCACCTCGGAGACGAAGTCCTTTTCCCGGCGGAAGATGGAGAAGACCTTCTCCACCACCGATTCGTCCACGATGTCGATATCGAGCCAGGTAAGCGGGGCGCCGATCACCCTCCGGGCGTCCAGGCCGAAGGACTCCAGGAACCAACTGTTGGCATTCTCCACAACCAGGTCGCAGTTGACGATGGCGATCCCTGCCCTGATGGAGTTGACGATGGTCTCGTTGTATTCCTTCAGCACAAGGGTCTCCCGCATCGAATCGTGCATGGCGGCCCGGTTCTGCTCCAGCTCCCGGGTCATCTCGTTGAACCCCTGGAAGAGCCTGCTGATCTCATAGCCCCCGCGGATGGGCACGCGGGTGTCCCAGGCGCCGGTCTTGATCCTCTCCATCCCTCTCAGGAGGTCGGCGATGGGGTGCGTTATGTTGCGGGAAAGAAAAAGGCTTACAACGATGGTGAGCAGCGCGGCCAGCGCGGTCACCAGGAGGAGTGCCCTGCTCACCAGGAGGATCCGCTGGTCATAGGGATCGCTTGAGAGAAAAGTGGCGAAGAAAAGCTCGTCGTTGGCTACGCTCTGGTCAAGGGTGCCCATCCTCTGGATTGCAACGTTGAACCGGCTCGGGCCAATGCGCTGGCCGTAGCTCTCCTGGTAGGACGTGGACAGGCTGGCAGGATCGAAAAAGGGCCCGTTCATGCCCGGAGCAAGGGAGCTTGAGAGGACCTCCCGGCCCAGCAGGAATGCCACACGCGAACGCCTGTTCAGGGTGAGCTGGTAGCAGAACTCGGGGTCGATCCGCTTGATTAAAAACACGTCCCGCGCCGGCCCTGCCGGACCTGCAAGGGACGTGACCCCGACCAGGGAGAACGTCCCTCCGATCCGCGAGAGCTCGAGGTACGGGTGCATTTTGACGTTGGCCAGCCCTTCCAGGTCCGTCATCATGAAAGAGCCCGGCACCCCCTGCGCCATTGCGAAGATCCTGCCCCGGGCGTCCTTCAGAACAATGGCATCCACTTTGGTGGAGAGCAGCAGCTCCCGCAGCGAGCTGAAAGACCTGCCAGTATCGTGCTGGCCGATCTGGATCAGGCTGATCCAGATCTGACGCTTCCACGAATTGAAGCTGTCATACAGGATGGTCGACTCTCCTTCCAGCTCCAGCTGGGCCTCGGAGAGGTTGATCCTGTGGACGAGGTTCGTGATGAGGGGAATGGTGAGCGCTGACTGAAAGACGATCACGCCGATGAAGAACAGAAGGGTCTTGCGGAAAAGCCTCATGGCCCTCTGCTCACGGCGCCGCGGCGCGCCCCGGGTTCTGCGTCACGGTCTCCGCCCCGACGATGAGGCTCACAATCTCGTCCGCGTTGGTCTCATGGGTGATCCGCTCCGCGACCTTCTCCCCCCGGCGCATGATGATCAGCCGGTCGGCAACCTGGAAGACGTCGTGCATCTGGTGGCTGATGACCACGATCCCGATTCCGTGGGACTTCAGTCGGTTGATCGTATCGATGACCTTCTTCTGCTCCG
>Ga0187881_10003412_pt1 | contig 13792 bp, 7 predicted proteins | sample June2016WEW_19_1_2_FD_133017 | JGI IMG/M metagenome (GOLD analysis project Ga0187881, IMG submission 133017) | Peatland microbial communities from SPRUCE experiment site at the Marcell Experimental Forest, Minnesota, USA - June2016WEW_19_100 | ecosystem: Environmental > Terrestrial > Soil >...
AAAGCTCCACTATATCAAGTACTTACAGAACCGGTATGCGAGGTTATTCAGGTTGACTCGCGTAACCAATTGAATCTATTTAACGTTTAATGGGACAGTAGTGGGACGCCACCCTATTTCGCCCTTTAGCTCTCATTCCTGCACGGCTGACAGGCGAAATAGGGTGGCGTCCCCCTTTTGACTATCCGATATCGGCCCGTTTGGCTTTGATCGCCTCCAGGTCGATATTGCCCGCCAGAAGATCGGATTCCAGATCCGGGCCCCCCTCTGGCTCTGGAGCTTCCATTGGAACCATCTCTTCGGTCAGTTTGATGTTGTGGTAATACTCCATTCCGGTGCCGGCCGGAATCAAACGTCCCATAATGACGTTTTCCTTCAATCCCCGCAGGTAATCGACCTTGCCGCTGATTGCAGCTTCAGTCAGGACGCGAGTCGTCTCCTGGAACGATGCAGCCGAAATAAAGCTGTCGGTCGAAAGCGACGCCTTGGTAATTCCAAGCAGTAACGGCCGGCCTTTCGCCGGCTGGCCGTCGGCCGCCTCGACACGCTCGTTCTCTTCGTAGAACCGGAACTTGTCTACCTGTTCTTCCAGCAAGAATTCCGTGTCGCCGACTTCCTCAACTTTGATCCAGCGCATCATCTGACGAACAATCACTTCAATATGCTTGTCATTGATGTTGACGCCCTGCAACCGGTAGACTTCCTGAATTTCGTTTACGAGGTAGCTTTGCAGCTCTTTTTCGCCTAACACCCGCAAGATGTCGTGCGGGTTGCGCGGACCGTCCATCAGCGCTTCGCCGGCCCGGACGTACTCTCCTTCCTGCACGTTGATGTGAACGCCACGAGGAAGCAGGTACTCCTTGACGATGCCGCTTTCATGGTGCACCTCAATCTTCCGCTGGCCTCGCACCAGGCCGGCATATTTGACAATTCCGTCGATCTCGGTGATGACGGCCGTCTCTTTGGGCTTCCGGGCCTCGAAAAGCTCGACGATGCGCGGCAAACCGCCGGTGATGTCTTTGGTTTTTCGCGTTTCGCGAGGAATCTTGGCCAGGATGCTTCCGGGATAAACCTCCTCACCATTGTCCACCCAGAGGTGGGCTTTCGACGGGAGCAGATAGCTCTTTACCACCTTCCCTTTATCATTCTTGATGCTGATCTGCGGCTGGTACTTTTCGTCCGGGGACTCCGTGATGACCTGGCGCACGAGTCCCGTGTTTTCGTCACGTTCCTCCTTGACCGTAATGCCATCGTGGATATCTTTAAACATGATCGTTCCGCCGAACTCGGTCAGGATGGCGAACGAATAGGGATCCCATTCAACCAGGACGTGGCCAGGCTTTATTTTCTGTCCTTCCTTTACCTTGAGGATAGCGCCGTAAGCCACAGAGTAGCGTTCCTTCTCGCGGCCGCCTTCGTCGGCGATAATCAGCGTGCCGTTGCGGTTCATCACAACCAGGTTTCCATCCCTGTTTGTGACGTGCTGAATATTCAGGAACTTGACGATTCCTTCGTTCTTCGATTCTTCGGTGGACTGCTCGTGCGTTCTGCTTGCCGTGCCACCAATATGGAACGTTCTCATGGTCAGCTGCGTGCCGGGCTCGCCGATGGATTGGGCTGCGATAACGCCGGTAGCCTCGCCCAAGTCCACCAACTGGCCGGTCGCAAGGTTGCGTCCGTAACATTTGACGCAAACGCCGCGTTTCGCCTTGCAGGTCAGCACGGACCGGATCTTGACTTGCTCGATACCGGCCGCCTGAATGTCGGAAGCCAGCGTCTCCGTAATTTCCTCATTCACGCCGAGAATCGTTTCCCCGGTAAGAGGATCTTTGATGTTCTCGAGGGACACTCGTCCGACGATGCGGTCGCGGAGAGGTTCGATAATCTCCCCGCCTTCAATAATGGATGTCACATAGATGCCGTCGAGGGTGTTGCAATCCTGGGTGGATACAATCACGTCCTGCGCCACGTCAACCAGCCTACGGGTAAGGTAACCGGAATCAGCCGTCTTCAGCGCCGTATCAGCCAGACCTTTGCGAGCGCCGTGAGTCGAGATGAAGTACTGCAACACAGTCAGTCCCTCGCGGAAATTGGCCGTAATCGGCGTCTCGATGATTTCGCCTGACGGCTTGGCCATCAACCCGCGCATTCCTGCGAGCTGCCGAATCTGCTGCTTGCTTCCCCGGGCGCCGGAATCCGCCATGATGTAAATCGGGTTGAACTCGTATCCGCCTTCATCCTGCTGCGCCATTTTCCGGAACATCTCGTCGGATACTCTTTCCGTAACATCCGACCAGATGTCGATGATCTTGTTGTATCGTTCACCATCGGTAATCGCGCCGTCCTGGTATTGTTTCTCCACTTCGATGACGCTTTTCCGCGCGTCATCGACCAGATCCGCCTTGCTGTCCGGCACGATCAGGTCGTCGATGCCGATGGAGATGCCGGCCTTGGTCGCATGGAGAAATCCGAGATCCTTCAGGTCATCCAGCATCTGGACTGTTGTTTCGAGGCCGAATTGCAGGTAGCAGTAGTTGACCAGCTGCTGCAATCCTTTTCGTTTCATCAGCCCGTTGATGAACGGCATTCCCTTGGGAAGGATTGAATTAAAGATCAGGCGGCCGATGGTTGTGTTGACAAACTCGTTGTTCACTTCGTGGATATCGGCACGCATGACGGCCTGGTCGTCATATTGCGCGGTCAGGTCCATCAGAGCGCCGGTATACCGATAGCGGATGGGGGTGAGCCGTTCCACCATGCCGTTTTCCAGAGCGAACATCGCTTCATCGTACGAACCGAAGGCATGACCTTCACCCTTCGTCCCTTTTTTCGCCTTGGTGAGGTAATACATTCCAAGCACGATGTCCTGGCTCGGGATCGCGATCGGCTGACCGTTGGCCGGCGAAAGGATATTGTGGCTGCTCAGCATGAGCACTGAGGCCTCGATTTGAGCTTCCGGTGAGAGCGGAATGTGAACGGCCATCTGGTCGCCGTCGAAGTCCGCGTTGAATGCGGCGCAGACCAGAGGCGGAATTTTAATGGCCTTTCCTTCCACCAGAACCGGTTCAAACGCCTGGATGCCGAGGCGATGCAGCGTTGGAGCGCGGTTCAGGAGCACCGGATGATCCTTGATCACTTCCTCGAGGATATCCCACACAACCGGTTCCTGCCGTTCCACCATCTCTTTCGCACCTTTGATGGTGGCCGCGTGCCCTTCCTTCTCCAGCCGGTTATAAATGAATGGCTTGAATAGCTCCAGCGCCATCTTCTTGGGCAAACCGCACTGATGCAGCTTCAGCTCAGGACCGACTACGATCACCGAACGGCCGGAATAATCGACGCGTTTTCCCAAAAGGTTCTGCCGGAATCTTCCCGATTTTCCTTTCAGAGTATCGCTAAGCGACTTCAGTGGACGATTATTCGCACCCCGAAGCACGCGGCCGCGTCTTCCGTTATCGAACATTGCGTCGACCGCTTCCTGGAGCATTCTTTTTTCATTCCGGATGATGACCTCGGGCGCGCGCAGCTCCATCAGTTTTTTCAGCCGGTTGTTCCGGTTAATGACACGGCGATAAAGGTCGTTGAGATCCGATGTGGCAAAACGCCCTCCATCGAGTGGTACCAGAGGGCGAAGCTCCGGGGGGATCACCGGGATCACGTCCAGAATCATCCATTCAGGCTTGTTGCCGGACTTACGAAAAGCGTCGACTACCTTCAGGCGTTTGGCATATTTGATCCGCTTCAGCTGAGAAGTTTCCGTTTTCATCGCAGCCCGCAGTTCGTCCGCGATTTCCTCGATATCAACGCGCTTGAGCAGCTCCTTGATCGCTTCTGCTCCCATCATCGCCCTGAATTTTCCCGGGAACTCCTGTATCAAAGCTCGATATCTCTCTTCATTTAGAAGCTCACCCGGTTTGACGGGGGCTTCGCCGGCGTCGATTACGACGTACGCCTCAAAATAGAGCACACGTTCCAGGTCTCTGAGGCTGATATCGAGCAGATGACCGATGCGGCTGGGCAAGCCTTTGAAGAACCAGACATGCGAACATGGAGACGCGAGCTCGATGTGTCCCAGCCGTTCGCGCCGCACTTTGGAAAGCGTGACTTCCACTCCGCATTTATCGCAGACCACGCCTCGATATTTCATGCGCTTGTATTTGCCGCACAAGCACTCCCAGTCTGTAACCGGGCCAAAGATCCGAGCACAAAAAAGTCCATCCTTTTCCGGTTTGAACGTACGGTAGTTGATCGTTTCGGGCTTGGTCACTTCGCCGCGCGACCACGCCCGTATTTTTTCCGGAGATGCAAGGCTGATTCTAATGCTGTCAAAATCAGTGCTCAAATCCGATTTTTCCATTACATCTTTAAAACTTCTCAATGGGCCCCCCCCCAACCTTATGAGGTTTAACTTCCAAATACTTTCTTTTTTATTCCAACGTCCCGTTCATTCAAAATTACGAATTTAGAATGACGAATGACGCATGTTTCAATTCGTAATTCGTCATTCGTAATTCGTAATTATGTCGTTGTTGGTGCTGCTTCGACTTCCACCCGCCGCGCCTTCTGCCTTTGAATCAGCTCCACGTCAAGGCAGAGGCTTTGCAGCTCACGAATGAGCACGTTGAAAGATTCGGGAATTCCCGGAACGAAATGGGATTCCCCTTTTACGATTGCTTCATATATCTTCGTCCGACCCTGAATGTCATCGGATTTTGCCGTCAGCAATTCCTGCAGAATGTTGGCGGCGCCGTAAGCTTCGAGCGCCCAGACTTCCATTTCACCGAACCGCTGTCCGCCGAACTGGGCTTTTCCTCCCAGCGGCTGCTGGGTAATCAGGGAGTAGGGTCCAATGCTCCGCGCATGGATCTTGTCATCCACAAGGTGCGACAACTTCAAAATATAAATGTATCCGACCGTCACCTTCTGATCGAACTTCTCGCCTAACATCCCGTCGAACAGGTCAATTTTGCCGCTCTCGGGCAATTCCGCCCTTTGAAGCATTTCCTTGATTTCCGACTCTGAGGCGCCATCGAACACCGGAGTGGAAAAGTATAAGCCCAGAGCTTTTGCCGCCCACCCAAGGTGCGTTTCCAGGATCTGTCCGACATTCATTCGGGAAGGTACGCCGAGCGGATTGAGAACAATCTCAACGGCCGTGCCGTCGGGCAGGTAGGGCATATCTTCTTCCGGCAGAATGCGCGCGATCACGCCCTTGTTCCCATGGCGTCCCGCCATCTTGTCGCCTACCGACAGCTTTCGTTTCATGGCCACGTACACTTTTACCATCTTGATGACGCCGGGCGGGAGTTCGTCACCGCGGCGCAGCTTTCCGAGCTGTTCTTCATGAAGGCTCTTCAGGATCTGGATCTGTTTCTCCGTCTTCTCCTCGAGCTTCTTGACGCTTTCGTATACCTTCCCTTCCTTTTCCGATTTGAAGTCGTTCTTGATCTTGTTCAACTCCGTCGAACTGAGCTCCTGGAGAATCGAGCGGGTCAACTTGGTTTTTTTCTTGATGAGGACGTCCCCGGATCGGTTCACGACGTCATCAGGAAGGATCTCGCCGTTAAAAATGTCGATCAGGCGTTTGTTCCTTTCCTCTTTGATGATTCGGATCTCGTCATTGAGATCCTTTTCCATCTTGTCGACCTGCTCTCTCTCGATTTGCTTCGCGCGCTCGTCTTTGGGCACGCCTTTCCGCGAGAAGATCTTGACGTCGACAATTGTTCCCTCAATTCCCGGAGGTGTCACCAGTGAAGCATCCCGGACCTCCCCCGCCTTTTCGCCGAAGATGGCACGAAGCAGCTTCTCTTCCGGCGAAAGTTGAGTCTCGCCCTTGGGAGTTACTTTCCCTACGAGCACGTCTCCGGAACGCACTTTGGCGCCGATGCGGATGATTCCGCTTTCGTCGAGGTCACGCAGGCTGGAATCGCTCACATTCGGGATATCGCGCGTGATTTCCTCCGGTCCGAGCTTGGTGTCCCGAGCCTCAATTTCCAGCTCTTCAATATGAATGGATGTGTAGCTGTCCTCTTTCACCAGCTTTTCGCTGACCAGGATGGCGTCCTCAAAGTTGTATCCCCGCCAAGGCATGAAGGCAACCAGCACGTTTCGGCCGAGAGCCAGCTCTCCCTTATCGGTGCACGGACCGTCCGCCAGGACCTGTCCTCTGATTACGTTGTCGCCTCTTCGGACGAGAGGCGCCTGATTGATGCAGGTATTCTGATTCGAGCGTTTGAATTTGGTGAGGCCATAAATATCGACCCCCGCATCCCGAGAAGCAGACTTGCCGTTTTCCCCTTCGCCTTCCACCCGAACGATGATGCGTGTCGCATCGACACTGTCGACAACTCCGGCACGTTTGCATATCACGACAGCCCCGGAATCTTTGGCGGTAATGTATTCCATCCCGGTTCCGACATAAGGGGCCTCAGCCCGAAGCAATGGAACCGCCTGGCGCTGCATGTTCGATCCCATCAGCGCGCGGTTCGCATCGTCGTGTTCGAGGAAAGGAATCAGACTGGCGGCAACACTCACAAGCTGTTTGGGGGAAACATCGATATATTGGACCGCGTCTTTCGGAATCAGGGCGAAGTTGCCCGCCTTGCGTGCATCGACGCGGTCCTGCAGCATGTCTCCATGCTCATCAAGTTCCACGTTTGCCTGGGCAATCGTGTATTCTTCCGCTTCCCATGCAGTCTGATAAAACGAGAAGGGCTCGTAGATCGCGGGCCGTTTGCCGGCAGCTTCACAGCGGCGATTTTCTTTGTCCACCGTTTCTTTTTCGACCTGCTCGCCTACTTTGAAATGAGCATCGCCCGGGAAAACGATATGCACGAATTCCAAGACCTTTCCGGCCTTCACCTTCCGGACCGGAGACTCGATGAAACCGTAATCGTTGATGCGCGCATAGCAGCTCAGAGACGAAATCAACCCGATGTTGGGTCCTTCCGGAGTTTCGATCGGGCAGATGCGGCCGTAGTGGGTCGGATGCACGTCTCGAACTTCAAACCCGGCACGCTCCCGGCTCAAGCCGCCCGGTCCCAACGCCGAAAGGCGCCGCTTATGAGTAATTTCTGAAAGCGGATTCGTCTGGTCCATGAACTGCGAGAGCTGACTGCTGCCGAAAAACTCCCGAATGGAAGCCATGACCGGTTTGGCGTTGATCAGGTCGTGGGGCATGGCCGTCGTCATTTCCTGATGGACCGACATTTTTTCCTTGATCGCCCGTTCCATGCGAACGAGGCCGATGCGGAACTGGTTTTCCAGCAATTCACCGACAGCCCGCACTCGGCGGTTGCCCAGGTGGTCGATGTCATCGACGCTTCCAATGTTTTTGGTCAGCTTCAAAGCATATTTGATAACGGCGTAGAAATCGTCTGCCGTCAAAGTGCGCTGTTCCAAAGGCGTGTTCAGTCCCAGCTTTATGTTGAATTTGAGCCTTCCGACTTTGGAGAAATCATACTTCCGGGGATCGTAAAACATCCCTTCGAACAGGGCGGTTGCGGTTTCCAGAGTCGGGGGATCGCCGGGGCGCTGCTTGCGGTAAATTTCAATCAGGGCATCCGGCTGGGATTTGATATGGTCCTTCTTCAAGGTCTGAGAGATTGTCGCGCCTGTCTCTTCCCGTTCAGGGAAAAACACTTCGAGGGAATGGATCCCCGATTCGGTCAGGACTGTCAGGATTCGTGATGTGACCTCGGAGTTGGATTCGATAAGGATTTCGCCCGTTTCGTGGTTGATCACCTCGGAGATAGACAAGGCGCCTTCCAGATTTTCAATATCGATCTTAATCTCTTTGACGCTTGCCTTGACCAGCTGGTTGTACAACCCTTCGACGATCTTCTTTCCCTTGGGCACAAGAACGCCTTTGCTCTTGGGATCTTTGATATCGTCGGTCGCTTTGGATCCGATGAGGTCCCGTCCTAGCGTTCGGTAAAGGGTCTTATCCTCCCAGCGAATGGTGACAGGCACATAAAATGCCCGGAGGATTTCGGCGTCGCTGCTGAGTCCGAGCGCCCGCAGGAAGGTCGTGGCGAGAAATTTGCGTTTCCGGTCGATGCGCACATAAAGAATGTTCTTCGAATCGAACTCGAATTCGACCCAGGATCCGCGGTAGGGAATGATCTTCGCCAGAATAAACGTCCGTCCGGCGTTGGATTCAAAGAACACGCCGGGAGACCGGTGCAACTGGCTGACGATGACCCGCTCGGTGCCGTTGACGATGAAGGTTCCATTCTCTGTCATGAGCGGGATATCGCCAAAATAGACTTCCTGTTCTTTAATGTCGCGAACGCTTTTCCCTTCCGTTTCGGCATCTTTGTCCCAGACAACCAGTCGAACCGTCACCTTCAAAGGAACTGCGAAGGTCATCCCGCGTTCCTGGCATTCCTCCACGGTGTACTTAACGCTTAGCTCGACTGCTCCGCCGCAAAATTCGCAGCGAGGGTTTTCAACTTCGTTCTTCGCGCCGCAGTGCCGACAGCTGCCGCTTTCCGGATTATACGGGCTGTTGACAATCGCTTTCCCGCATTCGGCGCAGGTTGCGCGCAGATAATTCAGCCCCTTCAGATTGCCGCACTTGCATTGCCAGTTCCCAATCGAATACTCAACGAATTCCAGGGAAGAAGTGCCGCGAAAATCATTAATGGGGAATACTGAGTTGAATACAGCCTGCAGTCCCACATCCTCCCGTTCCGACGGAGGCACATCCATCTGCAGAAAACGATGGTAGGATTTCCTCTGGACTTCGATCAAATTCGGAATTGGAATGCTGGTGTGGATTTTCGCAAAATCCATGCGATCCCGATACACATTCGAAGTGCTGATATTGGTCATTGAAAAATTTACCTCGAAAAGCTCAGTTAAATTTCGATGTGGGGAGAACTTTCATTGCGGATTGCGTATTGTGGATCGAATCCGCAATACGCAATGCGAAATGCCGACTGATTCCTGCAGCCGCCGCAACATGGGATAAACGGCGGATAGGCACACCCCGCCCTTTTTCCGCCTGAAGGCGAAAGTATCGTTTTTCTGTTTCCCCGAATCTGAAGGCCTGTGCACGGTGACCTCATATTGGGGTTTCTCAATCGCGGATTTCGGATTTCTGATGTGGGCTGGGATTGAATCGTCAATCGTTGCGGATTTGATTTCAATCCGCAATCCACAATCCGCAATCCGAAATCTACTTGATCTCCACAGTCGCGCCGGCTTCCTCGAACTTCTTCTTAATCGTGTCCGCCTCTTCTTTGGAGACCCCTTCTTTGATCGGTTTGGGGGCGCCTTCGACCAAGTCTTTAGCCTCTTTCAACCCCAAGCTCGTCACTTCACGCACGGCCTTGATCACATTGATCTTCTTTTCGCCGATTACGCTGAGGATTACCGTAAACTCGGTCTTCTCTTCAGCTACCGGAGCCGCCGCGCCGCCCCCAGGGGCTGCGCCAACCGCCACCGGCATCGCAGCTGCCGCACTGATGCCGTACTTATCTTCGAGACTCTTTACCAGGTCCGAGATTTCCAGCATTGTCGCCTGATCGATCCACTCTAAAACTTCATTCTTTGTAATCGCCATCGTTTACTCCTATAGGATTTAGTAGAGATGAATTGCCGATTCGTCTGGACTCCCTACTTTTGGACCTGTTTCAACACAAGGTTCAAATTTCGTACCGGAGCTTTCAGAACCATATTAAGTCTCTGCAAAGGTGCTTTGAGGAGGAAGACCAACTTGCTCAACATCACCTCTCTGGAAGGCATCGAGGCAATCGCCTGGATATCAGTCGCGGGAACCACTTTGCCTTCCACCAGCGCCGCCTTGAACGCAAAATTCGGATTGCCCTTGCCGATCTCCGTCAAGAGCTTCGCCATTCCCACGACATCTTTGGGGTGATAGGCCACGGCAGTGGGCCCCTGGAAATAGGGTTCGAGCTTTTCCAGTTTGGTCTGTTTTGCCGCCCGCATCGCCAGAGTGTTTTTTACCACCACATAACAGCCGTTAATCTCTCGTATCTTCCGGCGCAATTCCGTTGCATCGACGACCTTCAAGCCGCGGTAATCGATCAAGAAGGCACTTGAAATGGACCGGAACTGCTCGCTCAGGGAATCTACCGTCTGTTGTTTTTCTTCTTTATTCATGAGAAAAAATCCGTTAACGCGTTTACGCGTTAACGCGTCAACGCGTTAACGCCGAACGGCTATTAAGCATGAGTCTCGATCGACGTTTCGTCCACCCAAATCCCGGGACTCATGGTTGAAGAAATCGAAATACTCTTTACATATTTGCCCTTGCTGCTTACGGGTTTAGCCCTGATTACGGCATCAATCAGAGCCTTGGCATTCTCGTACAGATTCTTTTCTTCAAATTGGATCTTCCCGCAAGGTGCATGGATGATTCCCGTCTTGTCGACCCGGAACTCCACTTTTCCGGCTTTGATCTCCCGGATAGCCTTCCCGACTTCAAAGGTTACGGTTCCGGTTTTAGGATTCGGCATGAGGCCTCTTGGACCCAGCACCTTCCCGAGTTTGCCGACGCTTCGCATCAGATCGGGTGTCGCCACCACGGCATCGAAATCCATCCAGCCGCCGGCGATACGTTCCACGATGTCCTCGCCCCCGACCTCATCCGCTCCGGCGTCTTTCGCCTCTTTCACTTTCTCACCCGATGCAATCACAATCACTCGCTTGCTTTTCCCCAAACCGTTCGGAAGCACAACCGTTCCGCGTACCATCTGATCTGCGTGTTTAGGGTCGACTCCCAGTCTCATGGAGACCTCGACGGTTTCGTTGAATTTGGCGTAGGCGATCTTCTTCAGCAACGGTACTGCTTCATCCAGACGGTACAGCTTTCTCTCCCGCGCAGCCGCCGCCTTCGTATAATTCTTTCCCGCCTTAGGCATTGCTTTACACCTCTTAAGAGCCCGTTCCAGGTTAACGCGTTAACGCGTAAACGCGTAAACGGGAAACGTTATCCCTCGACTTCTACTCCCATACTTCGGGCCGTCCCCAGAACAATCTTCACCGCTGCATCAATATTGGAGGCATTGAGATCCGGCATTTTCAGCTGCGCAATTTCCCGCACATCCTTCATCGAAACCTTACCCACTTTCGTCTTGTTCGGTTCTCCCGAACCCTTCGCGATATTCGCAGCCTTTTTGAGCAGCACGGCGGCAGGTGGAGTCTTGGTGATAAACGAATAAGTGCGATCACTATAGACAGTCACGACGACGGGGATTATCAGCCCCTCCTGCTTGGCCGTCTTGGCATTGAAAGCCTTGCAGAAATCCATGATGTTGAGGCCATGGGGTCCGAGCGCCGATCCGACTGGAGGCGCCGGAGTTGCCTTTCCCGCGGCCACCTGCAGTTTTACGTTTGCCACTATCTTTTTTGCCATCGTACAACTCCATCAAACGAATTACGAATGACGAATTGCGCATGACGAATTAACTCATACTGCATGCGTATGGCCGTTTTTAATTCGTCATTCGTAATTCGTCATTTGTCACGTCTTTTCCACCTGCTCGGTTTCCAGTTCCACCGGGGTCGCTCGGCCGAGAATCGAAAGCATGACCTTCAGCGTGTTCCGGTCGGGATTCACGTCCTCGACGACTCCTGTGAAATCCTTAAACGGCCCGTCCGTAATTTTAACGGAATCCCCGCGGTCAAAGGTGAATTTTGGCTTCGGTTGTTCCGCAGTGACCGAAACCCGGTTGACTACCTCGTTAATCTCCTCTTCCGTTAAAGGAGTCGGCTTCTTCCCGGTGCTGATAAAGCCTGTGACTTTGGGCGTGCCGCGCACAATGTGCCAGGCTTTGTCCGTCATATCCATTTCCACGAGGATATATCCCGGAAAAGTCAGCTTCGTGGTAACAATCTTTTTCCCGCTCTTCGTCTCGACCACATCCTCCGTAGGGATCAGAATCTGCCCGATGCATTCGCCCAAGTCATAGGCCTCAATGCGGTTCATCAAGCTTTCCGCGACCTTACGCTCGTATCCGGAGTAGGTGTGGATTATGTACCACTTCTTCGAACCGTCCATGCTTCCGTTTCAGTTATTGCGCAGAAAGCGCACGAAAAATGTGATGCATCCCAAAATTGACAATTGTATCGGCCAGAAAAAGAAAAAACCCGAAGAAAAAAACGGCCGCGATCACAACGATGGTCGTTCCGGTCACTTCCCGTCGGCCCGGCCAGGAAACGTTGTTCAGCTCCTGCCTCGTGAGCTTTAAGAATTCGATGATTCCGCGGAACCAATTTTTCAGCTTTTCAAAAAAATCTTTCATTGCTCAACCCCGCGCTTTTCAGCCGCAGTTCAGAATCCCTGGCCGGAACACCGAAAATGGCAGGCCAGGAGGGACTCGAACCCCCAACATGCGGTTTTGGAGACCGCCGCTCTACCAATTCGAGCTACTGGCCTGTATATATCTCGCTCCATGTTGCGCGCGCCTCGCCTCAGCGTGTTTCCTTGTGCGGCGTGTGAGCGCGGCAACGATTACAGAATTTTTTGAGTTCCAGCCGCTCGGTCGTGATCTTCTTGTTTTTTGTTGTCGTATAGTTGCGGCTTTTGCATTTAGTGCATTCAAAAGTAATGATGTCTCGCATGGATGCCCCGGGCTACTCCAGAATTTCAGAAATTGTGCCGGCGCCCACCGTTCGGCCGCCTTCACGGATTGCAAACCGCAATCCCTTTTCCATCGCGATCGGGGTGATCAGCTTGATCGTCAGGTTCACATTGTCCCCCGGCATCACCATCTCCGTCCCTTCCGGCAACTCCGCCACCCCCGTCACGTCCGTCGTCCGGAAGTAAAACTGCGGCCGATACCCGTTGAAGAACGGCGTGTGCCGTCCACCCTCTTCCTTCGTCAATACGTACGCCTGCGCCTTGAAATGCGTGTGCGGCGTGATGCTCCCCGGTGCCGCAATCACCTGCCCGCGCTCCACTTCCTTCTTGTCCGTCCCCCGCAGCAGCAACCCAACATTGTCCCCCGCCAGCCCTTCGTCCAGCAGCTTCCGGAACATCTCCACCCCCGTCACCACCCGCTTCACCGTCGGCCGGATCCCTACAATCTCGATTTCCTCTCCTACCTTCACCTTCCCCCGCTCCACTCTCCCCGTCGCCACCGTCCCCCGTCCCGAGATCGTGAAGATGTCTTCCACCGGCATCAGAAACGGCTTGTCTATTTCCCGCGCCGGTATCGGCACGTACCTGTCCACCGCTTCCATCAAAGCCAAAATCTGATTCTCCGCGTCCGCGTCTCCCTGCATCGCCTTCAACGCACTCCCCCGCACCACCGGGATGTCGTCCCCAGGAAATTCGTAGAACGTCAGCAGCTCCCGCACTTCCAACTCCACCAAGTCCAATAGCTCCGGATCGTCCACCATGTCGATCTTGTTCATGAACACCACGATGTACGGCACCCCCACCTGCCGCGCCAGCAATATGTGCTCCCGCGTCTGCGGCATCGGCCCGTCCGCCGCCGACACCACCAGGATCGCTCCATCCATCTGCGCCGCCCCCGTGATCATGTTCTTGATGTAATCCGCATGCCCCGGACAATCAACGTGCGCATAGTGCCGGTTCACCGTCGAATACTCCACGTGCGCCGTCGCAATCGTGATCCCTCGCTCCTTCTCCTCCGGCGCATTGTCGATCGAATCGAACGACCGCACCGCAATCTTCGGATCCTTCTTGTGCAACACCATCGTGATTGCCGAAGTCAACGTCGTCTTCCCGTGATCAATGTGCCCGATCGTCCCTATGTTTACATGCGGCTTGCTGCGATCAAATTTCTCCTTGGCCATA
>Ga0187881_10003415_pt1 | contig 13782 bp, 9 predicted proteins | sample June2016WEW_19_1_2_FD_133017 | JGI IMG/M metagenome (GOLD analysis project Ga0187881, IMG submission 133017) | Peatland microbial communities from SPRUCE experiment site at the Marcell Experimental Forest, Minnesota, USA - June2016WEW_19_100 | ecosystem: Environmental > Terrestrial > Soil >...
GGAAAAGGTGTGCTGAATGCTGATGCCGTCGGAGAACCAGGCCCGGCCCTTGTGCAACGGACCCGAGAAGTTGAATCGCGGGTACCAATTTCCAAGGTGCAGACCTTGCTGGAGATTGACGGCGGGGAAGAAGTCTGTGGTCCCGACTCTCCATCGGTCGTCGCCCACATAGGTGTTGAGTTCCATCACAGCGCCGGCGGCGTGGGCATACTGCGCGCCATAGCGACCGCTCGCCACCTGCACTTCGCGCACGCTGTCTATATCTAACCGGCTGGTTAGTTGGCCCGTCACCGGATCACCGATTTCGAAACCGTCCAGCAAATACTCGGCATCCCCTGATCGTCCTCCGGCCACGTGCATGGCCCCGGAGTTGTCCTGCACTACCCCCGCAATGGCTGGTAAGTAAGCTGCCAGATTATGCGTGCTGTACGCGGGAATATCCAGAATGTCTTGGGCATCAAAAGTCTCCCGGTGCTCGGCCTGCAAGGGTTCGATTTGCTTTGTTGAGGAACGGACTTCGACACTTTCGTGCACCTCAAACTCGTGGCTGAGGGTGAAAGAGACTTCGTTGGTTCCTTCCTGCAATGGCACAGGCTGGTCGGTAAGGCGGAAATAATCAGGCTTGCTGAGGCTCACAAGGTACTCGCCCGGCGTGGGGACTAGAACCTCAAAATGGCCGGTGTCGTCCGAATAGGCGTATTGAGCGCTTCCGCCCGGAGACTTCACCTCAATCTTGACGCCGCTTACTGGGACTCCATTTTCGTCGCTAATGCTGCCCTTCACTTGAACAGCCGCTGTTGCTTTGGCCGCCGCGAGCGCCAACATCAATATAGCCAGCCGTGAACTAGCGTTGCACAGAGACATTGCGGGTACTCTTTCTTCACCTGTTCCTGCGCGGCATTTCACCTCGATCGTCCATCGAAAACCAGCCGCCGGCAATGAAAACCGACCCTTTGCTTACGGCTGATGGCCCCGCTGCCTAGCTCTTCTGGTATTTTATTCGACGCCCGGCTCAGAGTGTAGTGGAATCGGCGATGGGTGCGGTCTGTTGGCTGGCGGAGCGCACCGGAACATGAGAGCATCACGCTTCGCCTGCGAAAATTCTGCAGCGGGCGAATTTCGGATGGAAACGATTGAGTAGTAGGTTAGTTCCCTAGTTGGCGACGGCTCGTCAGTTGCGGCGAATAAAAGGGGTCTCTCCAGCCATGTCCAACCCAACGGTGAGACCTAGCGCTCCCGTTGGACAAGCATGAGCGCAATGCTGGCACAGGATACAGTCACCAGAGGCGACGCGACGGCCGAGTGCGGCAAACTGCGCCACATCAATGTCCATCGGGCAGACTTGGGAACACGCCCCGCAGGCGTTGCACAACTCCCGGTCCGCACTCATCTTAAGGAGGGAAAACCGACTGGTCACTCGCAAGATTGCCGAATTGGGGCACAGATACTTGCAGAACGCCCGCTGATCCTTCAAAGTGAAGGCGAGGCCGATGGAGGCCGCATAATAGACCCCAAACCCGATGGCTATGGACCCTAGGCTGGCGGGGTGCAGCGCTCCAGAGGTGCCGCCCGCCCGGTGACCCAGCACAAAGACAGACAACGCCCCGACGCCGACGGTCGCTGCCAAGCCGCCGAAAGCTAGGAGAGTCCACCCGCCCCGGCGCCGGCCCGTGCTACGGCCGATCGGCAGCAACTCCAAGACCATCGCGCGCCAGCAGCCCCACCCGCAAAGCAGGCGACCGAAGATAGTGGGGCCAACGATCACCGTCACCAAATTGTGGCCTATTGCGGCGCCCATCGTCCCGGCAAGAACGAGCGTGAAAAAGCCTTCCATGTCCAGGTTCGCGGCGCCAAGCAGAGAGAAGGCCATGATGGTGAGGCCGCCAGTGAACAGAACTACACGACGTGCCCTTTGCTTTCGCGCCCTTGGGACAATGGCGTAAGCCGCCAGACACGGTCCGAGCGACAGACCCAGGCCGAACAGTGAAATGCCGAACGCCTTTTCGCCGAGGCGGAACCACAGCAATGCACCCAATGGCCACGCCAGGCAGGTGATCACGCCCGCAAAGACGAGAAGCGCGCCGCTCGGTTTGGGGGACTTCATAGTGGGGTCAACTTGCCCAGAAATAGCTTAATCTAAACGGTGGCCAGTTGGAAGAGGCCATGACCCGAGGTGGTGAGGGCTGGGTGAACCGTCGGCGCTTCCGGGGGATGTGGGCCTTATCGCACGCCTGCCGCTACCCGCAGGATGAGCGGACAGTCGCGCAGTCTTCTCTCAGTGCCCGTTGGCCATCTACAAGGGCGAATGATAGGATAGGCTGGTTCTTAAACCTGAATCAGCGGAGTTGGAAAACGAATGATTGTACTCAAAAAGATCTTCTCCCGCCTTTTTTTCCCCATGCCCTTGTGCATTGAACTCCTCTTAGTCGGTTTGCTGCTGCTTTGGTTCACGAGAAGACAGAAGGCCGGAAGAATAGTGGTTGCATTCGCCGCAGTGCTGCTCTTCCTTTTCAGCAGCCACTTTTTTTCCGTCATGCTTCTAAAACCGTTGGAGAGCAGATATCCGCCGCTTTTCACGGCGCCGACAGCGTATGCCCCCGTGGGATTGAGCGAGGTGAAGTTCATTGTTGTGCTTGCGAGTGGTTTTTCCCCGGAGGCCGGTCGCCCCATTACCCTCCAACTCGATGAGAGTTCGATCGCCCGCCTTGTGGAAGGCGTCAGATTGAGCAAAGTGTTGAACAGTTGCAAGCTCGTCCTTTCCGGGGGCGCCGACAGCGTCTCATCTCCTGCTCGAGCCATGGCCCAACTTGCCCAGGACCTTGGCGTTGGCCGTCAGGATATGATTCTGGAGACACAATCGCGAGATACGGATGATGAGGCGAGGCTTGTCGCGCCCATCGTAGGGCAACAGCCGTTCATCCTGGTGACTGAAGCTTCGCACATGCCTCGCGCCATGGCTCTGTTCCAAAAATATGGAACACGCCCGATTGCAGATCCTGTGGACTTTCGAGCCAGCCATAGCCAAGCCATCGTGCCGGACGAGGTTTTCCCCAGCGCCGCGGGACTCAGCGGCTCGGAAAGAGCGGTTTACGAGTATTTGGGCCTGGCGTGGGCAAAGATCCGCGGCAAGATATGATTTGTAGGGGTAGGGCTTGCCCTACCCTCGTCCACGAACCGCCCGTCGAAAAGGGGACAGCAAGCCGTCCCCCTACAGAATCGGCGATGTTTAGTATTTCTCCCAGTGCAGAACGTCGGAAAGGGAACGCTTGGACTTTTCGGGGCCTTCCGCCGGATAGCCCATGGGAATCAGGCTGACCAACTTGTAGCCTCGGGGCGCCCCCACCAGACGACAGATATCCGCAGCATAGGGCTTCTTGTCCCCCGCGACCCAGCACGAGCCCAGGCCGTGCGCACGGGCAGCCAGCAGGATATTCTCTGTGGCGGCGCTGCCGTCTTCGAGGTAGTACTTCGTGTCTTCGCACAGAACGACCACGCACATCGGAGCGGCGGAAATGAACTTCCCGTAGTCGGTGGTCTCGGCAACGCTGCGCAGCAACTCGCGGCTTGTCACAACGACGAATTCCCAAGGCTGTATGTTGATGGCTGTGGCTGCCAAGCGTCCGCAATCAATTACGTCTTCGATGATCTCTCTGGGCACCGGTGCGTCAGTATACGCGCGGACCGAGCGCCGTGTCTTCAACACTTCAATCGCATCCATGGCTGTTTGTCCTCCGATCAGGTGCTGGCTTCACGTAACGGCGCACCCCAGCGGGGAAGGGAATCAGCACCTGGGCAATGGCCATTTTAACAGTGTGACACGACTTGCGCTCTACAAAACCGTGCTCCTCGGCATTACTTCACAGCTTCCCGGCGTTACTCTGTTGGGTTCAGGCGAGGGCACCGTGGCGGGTCAACTTCCGGCAAGGGCGTTATCCGGCCCAGTGGCGGCCCGCCGTTCAGAAAGTGGCAAGATTTCTTCCGAGTGCTGTGATTCGGGCAATATCGCCAAAGGTGACGAGGAGGACTACATCCACAGTTTGCGACTTATGGCCCGACGTGGAATGTACCAGCCAAGCTCAGGCTCGCCATGCTGGAGGAGTTGCCGAGATAGACAGCATAATCGCCGGCTGCGGTCTGCCAACTGTTGGAACTGACGTCCCAATAGGACAAGGGGTGAGAGGAATCGTTCTCATCAACCTCGATGGTCACCTGCTGCTGCGCGCCCGGTTGCAGTGAGACCTTCTGCCAGCCGACGAGGCGCTTGGGCGGCTCACCCGTGCCGGACGGCAGCCGCAGATATACCTGCGCGACCTCGGCGCCAGCAACCGAACCCGTATTGGTGAGGCCAAACGTCACCTGGAAGTTCGGGTTGCTTAGCGTGAGGTTATTGACGAGGCTTGGGTTCGCGAACGAGAAGGTGGTGTAGGACAGCCCGAATCCGAAGGGGAAGAGCGGCACGATGTTATTGGCGTCGTACCACTTGTACCCCACGTTAAAGCCCTCGGAGTAGTTCACCGGGAAGGGTGTGGTTGAGTCGGGCGGAGTGGCGATGGTTGGGTGCGGCAGATCAGCCACGCTGGCCGGAAACGTGATGGGCAGCTTGCCCGAGGGATTGACAGCACCAAAGAGAAGATTGGCGATCGCGTCTCCGCCGCGCTGGCCCGGATACCAGGCCTCCAGTACCGCGCTGACACTGCTCAGCCATGGCATCACCAGCGCACCACCGCTCTCGATGACGACGATCGTGTGCGGGTTCGCCGCGGCAACCGCAGCCACGAGCGCGTCCTGATCGATTGGCGTCGCGTGGATAACATCAGTGAGATTCAGGCTCGGAAGATCCATGCCCTCGCTCGTCCACTGACTGACGAAGACAATGGCGACTTGGGAGGAGGCAGCGAGCGAAGCCGCCGCTGCGGAATTGGTTCCGTCATTGAATTGTACGGTGGCATTGGAAGCTAGGGCCTTGATCGCCTGGAGCGGTGAGGACGGATCCCAGATCACCTCTGACCAGCAAGGCGGGCATGGGTAGCCTTCCGTGAGCGCTGGCCCGCCCGTAGGACTCACCTGCGCCGAACCACCGCCGGAGAGGACGGCAACGTCGGCGTGAGATCCAATCACAGCGATGGACCGGAGGGTGGAAGCGTTGAGCGGAAGCTGCGCGCCGGCGTTCTTCAGCAGGACGGCTCCCTGCTCCTCTATCTCCTGTGCCACGGCCCCGTCGGTAGCCGTGTCGATGGCCTGCACCGCCTGCGGATGATCGAAGATTCCCACCTGGAACATAGCGCGCAGGATGCGATGCACCATATTATCGAGGCGCGACTGCGGCACCTGACCGTTCTGAACCACCGCCCCAAGGCCCCCGAAGAAGGCGCTGTTCGGCTCTTCCTGGTCGAGACCGGCCAACGCTGCGGCTACGGTGCTGTGCGTTGCCCACCAGTCGGACATGACGAAGCCTGGGAAGCTCCAATCGCCCTTGAGGACCTCATTCAGAAGATGAGGATTCTCGCAGGAATACGTGCCGTTCACCAGATTGTAAGAACACATCACGGATTGGTCATTGGAGTCCTTGACGCCGATCTCGAAGGCTAGCAGGTCGCTTTCCCGCGCCCCACGCTCGTCGATCTGCGCGTCGGCGGTGCCGCGGCCGGTCTCCTGATCATTCAGTGCAAAGTGCTTGATGCCGCCGAGAACATACTGATCCTGGACGGCACGAATATGAGCGGCCGTGATCTTCCCCGCTAAAATGGGATCCTCGCCCTTGGTTTCAAAGGTGCGGCCATCGCGCGGTTCGCGGCCGATCAGGTTAACGTTGCCTCCCAGATTGGCATTGATCGCGTAATCCCTCAATTCGGCGCCGATCACCTGGCCGTACTTGTAGGCCTCATTCAGGTCCCAACTAGCGGCGCTGGCGATGGAAGAGGGAAGGGCGGTGGCTGGTCCCACGCCATCGCCAACCCCCACGGGGCCGTCGGCCAGGTAAAGATCCGGAATGCTGAGCCGCGGTATGCCTGGAACCCAGCTCCCTGCGCCGCGCGGAATCGGCGTGTTCGAGGTGACGGAGCCCCCGGCGCCATGCACGAGTTGGAGCTTCTCGTCCTGTGTCATCTCAGCCAGCACGATGTCGGCGCGTTGGTCAGGGGTCAGCGAGGGTGAGGGTAGGGGAGTAGGTGTGGCCGAAGTGGAGGACTGGTTACCGCTGCACGCCCCGAGCAAGGCGATGAATGCGAGAATCAGGGCCCAAGCAACGAATATCCGTACGAAATGCCACCCACTTGGCAGTCGGCCAGATTGCTTGCTCTTCGAGCCCTTCGAATGAGCGGCGCGAAGCGCGTCCGTCGCGCGAGATGCTGCAATGACTGCCTTGGTTTGAACTCGTGTTCCCCACATGGGTCATCTCCTCGCGCGTCCGGAGCTGACGCCGCGACGTTTCCTTTCGACTACAAAGCTGATGGTAGTGTACTGCGAAAAGGATGCGGCAGGCTTGATTATCTGCGAGCTACAGTACGGTGAGGGTGACCGTGCCCGTTGCCGTGGTCGAGCCTGAGGTGCCAGTTACGGTCACGGTGTAGGTTCCCGCCGTGGTGGCGGGGGGGCAAACACGAACAGGGCTTCCACCGCCACACGCCAGCATACCGCCGGCGAGAGTGACGAGGAGTGTGAGCGGACCGAGCGCCGTGTCTTCAACACCTCAATCGCGTCCATGGCTGGTTGTCCTCCGATCAGGTGCTGGCTTCACGTAACGGCGCACCCCAGCGAGGAAGGGAATCAGCACCTGGGCAAGCGCCATTTTAACCCGAATTCGGAAGCAGGTAGCGCGGCCCGCCGCCCTGCCTCCTGGAGTCATACGGCAGGCAGGCCGAAGGCTATGGGCCTGCCTTCCGAAGCGTTCGCGCAGGCAGGCCGCAGGGCGATGGTCCGCGCTTGTATCTTGCCTTGTATCTACCCGCTCAACGAGAGAATTGAACCGAGGAAAACGTTGCGCATAAGAACCCTTTCAAAAGAAAGAAACGACGGCCGGAGATCACGAGGCCGTGTTGTCATTGGTCACATCACACTTCGTAGCGATGCTGAATTACGCAGCTCGAGCAGCCACCGGAACCGGAGTTGCCGCAAAGGATCAAGGCCGACCGTTTTCGACAAACACGGGCGCGGCGATGCAGTTTGCATCAGGCCGAAGCCACATGATCGACCCACTCATTCGGCTTGTGAGAGCCCAGCTTGAGATGGATGGTCACCGGCTTTCCATCGGGCAGGTGCAGGTCGCAGTTGGCTGTGTCCGGTTTGAGCGGCGCAGCCAGCACGCCTGCGGACGCAGTGATGTCTTCGATGCCGTAGCGGGCGATCAAAGCGATGTCCTGCTTTCTGAAGGAGGTCACCGTCAACTCTACGGTTCTGGTCTCCATGTTCCACGCCAGTTTGTCGATTCGTGCAAAGGTCCTGGCCAGCATTCCGTTGATCGAACCCTTGACGAGCGTCTCCGGAAGAGCGGGAAGCACTTCGATCACGCCGGGACGCGAGTACAGAAGCATCTCCATCATGATCGTGGGAATTCCGCCCTGCGCATCTGGCATGGGGAAGGCGTAGGGGTCGTGAGAACACCTGAGCGTCGTGGCGACATAGCCCTGCTCAATCAGTTGCCGCAGTTCGGTGTCCACCATGTAGCAGTCTTTGAGCCGCGCCCCAACCAAGGCGCGATGGCAACGGCCGTGAGCGGCCAGCCTCTCCGGCACGCGCCTCCTGTCGGCCATCATCGCGGCCTTTGCCAGTTTCGGCGTGCGATCGGGATCGATCTCGTCGCCTGGCCAGGCCCCATACAGATGTGAGACATGCCGATGGCTGTAACGCTCTTGCAGTGTGGGCCAGGCCCATTCCTTCAAGGTGCCGTCCGGTTCCATCAAGTACGGCGGCATTTTGGCCAGCATGGCCTTCCATTTCGGCACGCTGTCGGCGTCGGTACCGAGGAGTTCGCACGCCTCGATCAGGTTGGTCAGCACTTCCCGGCAAACCGCAATGTCCATGGAGGCATTGATCACCAACATGGCCGAAGGGCTCGTGTTCCCGGGATTGTTCTCCGGCGAGAAGGATGGGACGAAGATGTAATTCCCATCTTTGTCGGTGACCGTCAGGAAATCCTCGTAAAATAGCGCCAACTCTTTCAATGCCGGCACCACGCGCTTGCGGAGGAATTCCAGATCCCCGGTTACCAGATAGTGATCCCAGAACGGGCGGCAACACCAGCCTCCGGCGGAAAGCCAATAGGGATGAGGCCAGATCTCTCCGGTCGAAGCGGCGTAGGAGTAATGGAACACGACACCGACTCCTTGTTGCGGACAGAGGGAATAATGGGTGCCGCGCATCCCGAAAATGTTCTTGGCGTTAACCCGGAAGTCCGGGGCCAAGCTCTCAATCCAATTGAAGTAAGCATCCATGCCTTCCCGCAAATCACCCTGCGGACCGGGAGCAATCTGCAGGTTAATGTTGGCGTTCGTCTCTGCCGCCATGCTGGGATATTTGCCGCTGGTGAGGATGAACCAATGGCGTCCCATTTCGAAGATCTTCTCAAGCAACGCAGGCGAGTAGTCCCGCCGCGACCTCTGATCGGCCAGAAGTTCCTCCGTAGACAATCCATGTTGAGAGGCTCCGCCGAAGTCTACGGTGACGCGGTTGAAAGCTTCCGACTGGACTTTGCGGTGTCGCTCGAGGATCGCGTCATAGTCCGGGCTCAACTGTTCGACGGCCTGCCGCAGAGCTTCGACCTTGTCCTCGCTGTAGTCGGCGAACCATTCGATGCGAGTGAGAAGCATCACGGACGACGCATTCTCGACGACCAGAGTGTCTCCGTCCATCCGGGCCGAGCCGCCGTTGCGAACCACGCGCACCACCCCGGCGAAGCCGCTGTTATCCACGGAGGGATCCAAACGGCACTTGTAAATGAGCCGCTCTTCGTTGACGTCTTGCTGAATGTCGCTTTGCCCGCTATTCCCCCCGCCGAACATTCCTCCCCGGGGGCGCATTCCCCCCCCGTATTTCTGCACGGCAATTCGGGCATTCACCTGTTGCCCCTTCGGGGCGGTAAGTAATTGGACCACGACATCATCGGGCCGGGAGGTGAAGGTCTGACGAACCCAGTCGCCACGCTCATCGTTCCAATGCACCTTCACCTCGCTGCTCTCGAAATCGAGGGTGCGCAGATAATTCTTGACCGACGCGGTTTTCGGAAAATCGAGACGCATCATGAATGCCGGGACTGTGGGGTGCGGCCATGTATTCAGCTTGATGGGGCCCTTCTCCATTTCCTTGAACGCGAATTCAATAGCTTCCTGGTATTTCCCGTCCATTACCATTTGCCGCACTTGCGGAAACACGGCCGCAACCTTGGGAGCCTCAAAGGGCCTCTTCCAGGGCATGAGAAGGCTTTCGTGGTGGAAAAGGATCTGCTCCGAGTACGGATCGCACGTCAGCTCGATATTCATGTGTCCATTGCCGGAGGTGAGCCCCTCGCTGACCGTGGTGCCGGGAATCTTGCTGCAAAAGCCCCGCCGCGGGACAATGCCGCGCCGGAGCCGTTCTTCGAACGGCATCGGCGAGATCTTCACCTCGGGCGACAGGTACGATGCGGCGAAATCCGGCATCTTTGTAAGAAATTTGTCGTTCTTGGAGCGGCGAAGATACTCGGGAGAACGAATCTCCCCAGGCGCCTTCGCTGTCTCTGGAGAAGTCTTGGTTGACTCGGTGGAACCGGTTTCGCTCGCCAGGAGCGGCTTGAGCAATCCGGGAGAACTCGCTAATCCAGCGGCGAGCGTGCCTTTGGTCAAGAAATCTCTGCGTTTCATGCTTCCCTCACTCCATTTACTTTCCAACAAGACCTTTAGAATTCGCTCTCGGTGACTTTGTATTTAAGCAACCCATCATGCACGCTCGGGGCAATCCGGTGCCACAATTCTTCATTCTCCACCTCTCCCATGGATGGCGGATACGATTTGAATTCATCCGAGACCACTCCGCGTGAGGGCCGACGAACGACCTCGTCAGCCACGAAAGCAAGCAAGAAGCGCGGACCGCCGTTCTGCGATTTAGCAGCGCTTCAAGTCGCACGCTTCACCACCAAGCTACTCCACGAACGTTGTTATGCTCCGTGCCGGTAGCGTGTAGGTGAAGGAATTGTCTGTGACGCCGACCACACTGAGTTCCGCTAGATTCTGTGTGGCCGAAGTGCGATAGGGGGTCATCGAGGTGACCGTCTGGTTCTGGATCACAAAAGGCTGATCTACATCGGCCGTACCCAGATTGATCGCTACGATGACGTAGTGTCCGCTTCCCTTGTAAGCTGAAACATAAATGTTGCTGGCAGCGTTGCTTGTCGCATTGGAGCGCACATAGCCGGGACGAATGAACTTCGAGAACTGGCCCATCGCGTAAGCGTTCAAAGTGAGGTTGTTGTCCTGCCCCGGGTCATCTATCAGCCCATTCGCATACGGAGAAGGGTTGTTGACAGTCCAGTTCTGCAGCCACCAATACACGTAGGCGTTGTAGTTGCCCACGGTCATCGAATCATGAACTTCCTTCGCCAGCTCCAGAGCTCCCGTGAGGCCCGTGTCCGAGATAGCGTGCTCGGTCATCCATACATCCTTGCCAAGATTTTCCGCATTGGTGTAAAGGAACGGCGCGGCCCCATAGAGGTGTCCGCCGATAATGGCGATATGACCGACGGCATTAGCATCGTTGAGAGCCGGGTCGGAATAGCTTGTATTGAAACCCTCTGATTCCGGCATGATCAGCCGCGTCGTCAGAACCGAGGAGTTATTCGCCACCCACGTATCCATCTGCGCCGGAGTCCACGCGCACGACTCGTAGTTCACATTAGCGTCGGGCTCGTTCTGCATGGAGATCCCGTAGAGGTTGACCCCGCGGTAGGCCATATAGGTGACAAAGCTCTCCAGGTACGCGGCGTAATCAGAGTAGTGGTTGGGATCGAGCGAACCCTCCGCGACGGGATTAGTGGGATCGGGGATGTTAATTTTCCACGCAGCCGGCGGCGTCCATGGCGTCGCGATAACGCTCACGTTGCTGCCAGCAGCAATCGCCGCCAGCGCGTTGCTCACTTCTGTGTCCCAGTTCGACCCGCCGGTGACGGAACTCGGATCGATGCGCACGCGCAAAATGCTGAGCCCGATCTGCTGGCTGCCGGAATTTCCGTAGAGCGCGTCTGCCTGGGCCGGGTGCGCGTTCATGTCCATGATCCACGCCGAAGAGCCGCCGAAGCCCCGAATCGCCTGCTGCGACGAGCCGAAATCGACAACGACGTTGCTCACGACGGGGGGTGACGGGGAAGGTGACGGTGAACTGCCGGAAGAACCGCATCCAACAAGCGTCCAGGCCAGGAGGGTTACGGCGAAAACAGAAACGAATCGGATGGTCATTGGGAAACCTCGCTCTCTGCATATGCGCCCTCGGAGTGCGCTATCCCGCTTGAATGAGGAGGTCACGCCTTGATACGAACTCGGCACGCAAGACGACTTCCAGGCGAAGACCACGACTGAAGAACCGTATCGTAGGTAAGCGTTTAGCGATTGCATGTGGTTTTGCGGATGCCCCCTGTCGGTAGGTAAGCGTTTACTTGCCGTCAGTCCTGGCTTATACTGAGAGCCAAGAGTGTTGTCAAGCAAAAAAACGCCAAATCCGTTTTCCTTCAATTCAAGGGATGACCTTGGGTCAAAGCTCTTCTGAACGACGGGAGGAGGCGCCAAGATTGGAAGGAGAGAGTATGGAATTCGCCCCAGCGCGTGCGGTTGCATGCGTGAGCGCGTGGCTGCACTATTGTAGGCAATCCCTGACCGGACATTGGATTCCCGAGTTCGACCTTTCCCCTCGATCCGTCTTTCTTGTGATCTTTATCGCCCCACTTGCAATATTGATTGTGGGCTGCGGTGGCAGTGGAGGCGGAGGAGGGACCGGCAGCTCCGATAGCCTTTCTGTGCAGCTGTCCAGCGCTGCCCTCAGTGTCCCCGCAGGGGGGTCTATTGGTAGGGTGAACGCCACGATTATCCGCAACGGTTCAATCGGTGGTGTGACGCTGAGTGTCAACGGTCTGCCAGGGGGCGCCTCCGCCACTTTCCTGCAACCAGGGAGCGGAGACAGCGGCGAAGTGGCCCTAAATCCCGGAACAGCGACCATCGGTACATACCCCTTAACGGTACAGGCTTCCGATGGGGTCCACTCTGCTTCGGCAGGGCTTTCGCTGGTAATCAACGCGGGAATTACCTCACTATTACCTGGGCCGTTTGCGTGGTCTTCTACGGCCCCGTTGATCAGCGCCATTCCGGATGCCACCCATCCCATTCTTGCGGTGAAAGATCCCTCGGTCGTTTTTTTCAATAATCTCTGGCACGTTTATGCGACTACCAGCACCGGTACTGCCTGGAGCATGATGTACATCAACTTCCCCACCTGGCAGCAAGCTTCATCGGCAGTGCCCTACTATATGGATTCGAACCCGGGGTTTATCGGGTACCACGCGGCCCCCGAGGTCTTTTTCTTCAGACCGCAGAACAAGTGGTATCTCATCTTCCAGTCGCCTCAACCGCAGTATTCGATCACCGACGATCTTAGCCAACCTGCTACTTGGACTGTTCCTGAGAATTTCTTTCCCAGCCAGCCTGCGACGGTGGCGAACTGGATAGATTTCTGGGTTATCTGCGATGCCGCGAATTGCTTCCTTTTCTTTTCCGGTGATGACGGGAGTTTCTATCGCAGCCAGACGGCGATCCAGGATTTCCCCACGAACTTCAGCACGCCCGTATTGATCATGAAGAGCGCCAACCCTTTCGATCTCTTCGAGGCGTCGAACACTTACTACATGCAAGGATTGAACCAGTACTTGACGCTCAACGAATGCATAGACCAACTCGGACGCAGATACTTCCGGGCCTTCGTTGCCAATCAACTCGCTGGAGACTGGACCCCAATTTCTACGGCGAGCAGCGCGGCGGAACCGTTCGCCGGCATCAACAACGTCACCTTCGATACGGGAGTGACGCCCTGGACAGTTGATATTAGCCACGGCGAGATGCTTCGTGCCGGATACGATGAAACCTTGACCATCGATCCGAGCAAACTACAGTATTTGTACCAGGGGACTTCGGCGCATCCGTCCAATTACGCGCAGATCCCCTGGCAACTGGGGCTTCTACATTAGCGCCCGCCAGGAGTTCTCTGGCGCTCTCCCAAGGGTCCAAGGAGGTGGCCCGAATGCCACGCCGCTTTAGCGTCGTCGCCATCCTCGTGACCCCGAGGGGGACTCGTGCTCTTCGGAGCGGGCAGCACGGACCGCCGCCCTGCGGCCTGTCGCCCTGCCTCCTGGAGTCATACGGCGGGCAGGCCGAAGGCTATGGGCCTGCCTTCCGAAGCGTTCGCGCAGGCAGGCCGCAGGGCGGTGGTCCGCGCTTGTATCTTCCTTTGGCCGTTGATTTCGGGTGTAAAACAATCCCTGGAGTTAGCGGTGTCCGGCGGCGGAGGCCGATCTGCGCTGAGGCCGGGAGGAAACTCCCGAGCCTGTCGGGTAGATAGGCCCCCGCCCTCTTCTCCCACGCCGAGGAGAATCCGAGGCCGTGTGAGCCTGCATATTCAAGCTCGACGGGAGACGGCACAGGGTCGGGGGACCCGGACCGAAAGCTTAACTCCGGGAGGGTATGATGAGCAACCTGGACACGTGTGGAATCGAAGTCAGTGCGAAGGAATTGGTGGTGATGCTGCGGCGGCAGGAGGACTTGGAGCCTTTGCGAA
>Ga0187881_10003416_pt1 | contig 13780 bp, 8 predicted proteins | sample June2016WEW_19_1_2_FD_133017 | JGI IMG/M metagenome (GOLD analysis project Ga0187881, IMG submission 133017) | Peatland microbial communities from SPRUCE experiment site at the Marcell Experimental Forest, Minnesota, USA - June2016WEW_19_100 | ecosystem: Environmental > Terrestrial > Soil >...
CGGCCTGGGCAGCCTTCTGGGAGGCTGGGGACTCTTTCGATACGGGCAGAACTTTTACGTTACCGTTTTCAATATTGGCAGTCTCCTCGGTGGACTCTGTCAACTTGGCGGCGTCTCCGTGCTGCTTCTCCGTCCCTCGGCGGAATCGTCATCTTCGCAACGACGGACGTTGGTGTGCGTGACGGGCTATTCAGCCCTTGCAGTGCTTCTCCTCGCGGTTTCCCTGCTCACAATCAAGGGATACTTGCCGCGCTTTTTCACGCAGGGTCAAGGCCCGACATTTGTTCGACAAGTAGTACTGACTTTCGCCGTGATCGGCTATGCTCTCAGCGCAATCTACCTTGTCGCTCTGTATGCCCAGACTGGCATGAGATTCCTCAGCCTCTACTCCAACGGACTCTTCCTTGTGGCAATTGGCCTCGGAATAGTGTTGAGCCTGCGGAGTGTGGGCAACCTCATCAGCTGGACAGGACGAGCTTCCCTTTACGCGGGGAGCATCTATTTCGTGGCGGCGATGCTCGTTGGAATCCGAGAAACAGAGATTCATGGAACGACCCTGCCCACATATTTAAGTGAGCTGTTTCGTCTTCACATTGATAGCCAGGTGAGGATCCAGACGAAGCCCCTGGTGGATTTGAATGAGAGACTCCAACACGAGATAATTCAGCGCAGAGAAGCGGAGATCGAGATTCGTCGCAGCGAGGAGCGCTTCCGTCTTGCCGCCGAAGCCACGGGATTCGGCTTCTATGACTACAGCTTCGAGACCGGCAGCGCCTACTATTCACCTGAGCTTCTGAAGCTTTTCGGTTTGCTTTCCGAGACTTCGTTGCCCCTGGATTCGGATCTTGTCCCCACAGCAGTGCATCCCGCAGACCGCGAGGCTTTTCTCTCTTGCATGAGAGCATCAAATGATCCGCGAGGCTCAGGCATCCTGGATCTGGAGGGCAGAATACTCAGACCCGACGGCGAGATACGGTGGCTGAGGGCGCGCGGCCAAACGACCTTCCGCGGCAGTGGAGACGACCGTCGGCCCCACAAAGCCAACGGAATCGTCCAGGACGTGACGGCGCGCAGGTTGGCGGAGGAAAAGATCCACGAGCGCGAAGAGTCGTATCGCTTGATCATTGAGAACTCCCTTCAGGGCGTTGCGATCATCCAGGACGGGGGTATCGTCCTTTGCAATGAAGCTCTCTGCAGGATGAGCGGCTACTCGAAGGAAGAGGCGTATCGGATGACTCAAGAGCAAGTTCTTAAAACAGTACATCCAGAGGATCGCCCCGGGGTGATCGAGAGTATGCAGGCGATCGTCAACGAAGGGGCTGAGCGGCCTGCCCAGGTAATCCGGCTCATGACCAAGGCGGCCGAGCTGCGATGGGTTGAAATACTTTGTGCACGAACGATCTATCGGGAACGGCCAGCCTTGCAGCTCTCATACATGGACGTCACCGAGAAGAGGCACGCTGAAGCCGCCTACCGATCCCTCATAGACCACGCTTTGTACGGGATGGCGATACTGCAGATGGGTCGCGTCATCTTCGCCAACCAGGCGCTTGCGGATATCAGTGGATACTCGGTAGCTGAGTTATTGCGCCTGACGCCTGAGCAGGTTTCTGCGGTCGTCCACAAGGAAGACCGGAAAAAAGTACTCGCTCATATGTCCGTGCGTCTGGCTGGCCGCGAGGCCCCTTCAACTCAGCTATTAAGGTTTATTCGCAAGGATGGCAGCGCGAGGTGGGTTGAAACGCAGTTCACGCGCGTCGACTATGGGGGGGTTCCCTCTATACAGGTGTCGTGCAAAGATGTGGCCGCCTCAAAAGCCGCGGAGGAACAGTTGAAGCAAGCGCACACGACGATGAGAAACCTGGCAGCCCACCTCCTCCACGCTCGCGAGGAAGAGCGACGGAAGATTGCCCAGGAAATCCATGACGAACTTGGCCAAACTCTCTTCGCCCTCAAGATGGATCTGCACTGGATTGCGAAGCGCCTGGGGGGAGATATGCAATCCTTGCGCGATAAGGTCAAGGGGACAATTAAGCTCGGAGAGCAGGCAATCGCCACGGTGCAGCGCATTGCCTCAGACCTGCGTCCGAAGATGCTGGACGATCTCGGGTTGGAGCCGGCGCTTCAATGGCTGGGGGCAGATTTCACGCGACGGACGAAGATTGCCTGCAAAGTATCTGCGAATGTTCCTCCTCGCGTCATTGGAGGAAATGCCGCGACGACCCTCTACAGGGTCATTCAAGAGGCCCTGACGAATATCGGGCGGCATTCGCACGCGGGCTACGCCGTTGTCCAACTGATCGTCTCCGATGACTCGGTCATTCTCCAGATCGAAGATGACGGCGTCGGGATCACGGAGGAGCAAGCCACCGCGCCAGATTCCTATGGACTGATCGGGTTGCGAGAAAGGGTGGAAGGGCTAGGCGGCAGCATGTCCATCAGCGGAGAACCTGGATTCGGGACAATCCTCGTGGCGCGCATTCCTCTTCCGAAGGAAGGCGCACTCGCGTGATCCGCATACTGGTCGCGGATGATCACGGCGTCGTGAGAAAGGGGCTCAGACAGATCGTGGCGGACAGCCCCGACATGAAGATAACCGGTGAGGCTGGGACCGGCCAGGAGGCATTGGAGCTGGCGCGCTCTGGTTCCTTTGACCTCGTCATTCTGGACATCGCCATGCCTGGTCAAAGCGGCCTGGATATCCTGCGTGAGCTAAGGGTGGAGGCTCCGGATTTAAAAGTGATCATCTTGAGCATGTATTCGGAGGAACAATATGCGATTCGGAGCTTTCGCGACGGCGCATCCGCGTACCTCACGAAAGGGACCCCTCCCGAAGAACTGGTACTGGCAATCAGAACCGTCGCGTCGGGCAAGAGGTACATTACTCCTTCTGTTGCCGACAGGCTCGCGACCTATGTCGAGGACGGATCCCAACGGTCGCCTCATGAAACTCTCTCCGACAGGGAAATGCAGATTCTTGTCCTGATCGGATCCGGGAAGCAGGTATCGGATATCGCGGAGGAACTGAATCTCAGCGTCAAGACGGTAAGCACGTATCGCTCGCGTGTCCTCCTGAAGATGAGCATGGAGACGAATGCTCAGCTCATCAGGTATTCGATCCAGCATGGCCTGGTAGGATAATGTAGAACTGACAATGACAGAACCAGTTCTCCGGACACTGACAAAAATATCAGACAAACCCTGACATTCAACTTGAAAAGCTTTTGATAATACTTTCGATGTGAAGGTACTTCTCGTCGAAAGCGAGTCTCCGGTCCGTGAGCGTTTGATGCGGGATATCTCGGAATTGTCGGAGGTTCAGGTCGAGATCCAGGATCCGGGCGACGCGGGAGTGGACCGAACAATCGCGCAACTTCATCCGGATGTCGTCTTGATCCAAGTCGACAACTCGCGAGGCAGAGGCCTTGAGATCATAAAGCAACTCCAAGGACGACGAGCGGAAGCGACGCCAATCATCATCGCGATTGCCAGCTCGAGCTCCCTTCAATACAGGGCGAGCTGCCATGAAGCAGGGGCTGCGTTCTTCTTCAATCGGCTGCGCGAGCATGACTGGCTCTTGGATTCCCTTGTGGTAATCCAGGAACAGCTAAGATAAGGAGAGGGATGACGAGGACAAGGCTCGATACAAGTCATTACATTGTCTTTACCCTGGATGGGCTTTTCTACGCAATCAGTCTTTCGGCGGTAAGCCGGGTGATACGCGCGGTGGAGATCACGCCCCTGCCGAAAGCGCCTTCTATTGTCCTTGGAGTCATCAACCTTGGAGGGCGGATAATCCCCGTTGTCAACATTCGCAAACGATTCCTCCTCCCCGAGCGCGAATTGGAGCTCACCGACCAGCTCATAGTGGCGTGCGCCTCGCGGTCGGACGGGGAGGCCGATCGGGGGCGACTCCTCGCCCTCATGGTGGATGAGGTGGTGGGGGTGCGCGATCTGTCGCCCCAAGAGACGGTCGCTGCCGAGACGATCCTTTCTGGGCTGGAGCACCTGGAAGGGGTGGCAAAGACCGACCAGGGACTGATCCTGATCCACGACCTCGGAACCTTCCTCTCGCTCGAGGAAGAGAGCGCCCTTGGCGCAATCCTGCCGGAAGGAACGCAATGAATGTCGCGCTGTCTCCTAGCCTCCTGGGGCAGCTCAGCCAATTTATCGCTTCCCGCATGGGCCTGCATTTCCCGCAGGAGCGCTGGAGAGACCTTGCCAAAGCACTCGCCTCGGCGGCCCGAGAGCAGGGACTAAAGGACGCGGAGGCATACGCGCAGTGGCTTCTCTCCTCTGCACTCTCGCGGCGGGAGATCGAAACCCTGGCCAGCCACCTCACGGTGGGAGAGACATACTTTTTCCGCGAGAATAAGAGCTTCGACATCCTCGAAGAGGAGGTGCTTCCGGAGCTGATTCAACTTCACCGGAGCCGCGACATGAGGCTGCGCATCTGGAGCGCGGGGTGTTGTACAGGGGAAGAGCCTTATTCGGTCGCGATGCTGCTGGACAGCATGATCCCGGATCTGGCTGACTGGAACGTCACCATTCTGGCCACCGACATCAACCCCCGGTTCCTTGAATTAGCCTCTACCGGTGTCTACGGGGAATGGTCGTTCCGCGCCACTCCCCTGGAGATCAGGCAGCGTTATTTCTCTCGGTTGCCCAACGGGGGAATGAAGATTGCGCGGCGCATTCGTCGCATGGTGAGCTTCTCCTTGCTCAACCTCGCCGAAGATTCATACCCGTCCCTGGTGAGCGACACCAATGCGATGGACCTTGTGCTGTGTCGAAACGTCCTGATGTATTTCACCCCGGAGCACGCCGCACGGGTCGTAGGAAACCTGTATGGAGCGCTGGCGGAGAACGGCTGGCTGCTGGTCGCGCCGTGTGAAACCTCCCAAGTCCTTTTCCGGCGGTTCACGATCGCCGACTTTCCCGGCGCGATATTCTACCGCAAATCCGCCGGATCAACCCCACGCCTCCCGAGTGTGGAGAGCGCTCCGTCCTGGTACCCAGAACCCCCCGCCCTTCAAGAGGAGCTGCCGTCAGGCGAGGAAGCTCGCCAAGAAGAAATCGCTCCTCCGAACGCTCAAGAGACGGATGCCCCGATCGCCGTGGCGCGGGCACTGGCGAACCAGGGGGATCTCGCGGAGGCGCTCTCCTGGTGTGATCGGGCGGTCCTTTCCGACCCTCTGAACTCTGCGCATCGCTTCCTCCGTGCGATGGTGGCGCAGGAGCTGGGCAGGCTCGACGAAGCGGCGAAATCCCTCGAACAGGCTCTGTACCTGGATCAGGACTTCGTCATGGCACATTTTGCGCTTGGTAATGTAGCGAAGCGGCTCGGCCGGTACGCGCTGTCGCGAAGGCATTTCCGCTGCGCCTTGAGTCTGATGGAGAGGCTGGAACCGGATGTTCCGCTGCCCGAATCCGCGGGGCTCACTGCGGGCAGGCTGACGGAGATCATTCGCTTGTCGTTGGACAAGGAGCTCGAAAAACCATGAGCGTCGAGAGGATCGACTGGACGGAGATACATCGACGGATGGCAGCGGCCGAGGCGGCGATCGCGCACGTCGGCCGAGCCTCGCCTGAAGAGACCAGGGCGGTTCTCAAGGCGAGGGCGAAAGCACTGGCGCGCGAAAGTGACGAAGACTTACACACGCGGGACAGTCTGGAAGTCGTCTCCTTTCTGCTCGGGCAGGAGAAGTACGGCGTGGAAACACGCTACGTGCGTGAGGTATGTCCCATGAACGAGCTGACGCTGCTGCCCGGGACTCCCCCGTTCGTCCTGGGCATCGTGAACGTGCGCGGCCAGGTCCTCTCCGTCATCGACATCGGGAAACTCTTCGACCTGCCTCAGAGAGGCGTGGGTGACCTCGACCGGATCATCGTCCTTCAGCACGGCGAGATGGAGTTCGGCATTCTTGGCAACTCGATCCTCGGGGTGGTGCAGGTCAGCGTTGATGAGCTGCAGCCAACGCTCCCCACGTTGACGGGCCTTCGCGGGGAGTTTCTCAGGGGAGTTACGCCGGATCGAATGGCCATTCTTGACGCGGCCCGGTTGCTTTCCGACGAAAACATTATTGTTCGTGAGGAAGCATGAGGGGGACAAGGAAAATGAAGTGGTCGATAGGCACTAAGATCAGTAGCGGCTTCGCTCTGGGCCTGGCGATCCTGGTCGTGCTCGGCGTGCTCTCCTATCGGGACACGACTGGGTTGATTGCCTCGGTTGAAAGCGTCAAACGCACGTATCAGATCCTGGGAAAGCTTGAATCAGTTATCAGCGATATGACAGATGCGGAAACGGGCGAGCGGGGTTTCATCATCACCGGTCAGGATACCTACCTCGAACCCTACAACACAGCGGTTGCGGAAGTCGGCGTGACTCTCAAGGACCTGCATCAGCTGATAGTCGCGCCCAGCCAGCAGAAGCGGCTCGACGCTCTGGAACCGCTCGTCAGGGCGCGGTTGGACATCGCCAAGGCGGAGATCGATGCACGGCGGACGAATGGGTTCAAAACGGCGGAGAATCTGGTCCTCTCGGGTCAAGGGAAAAAAGGCATGGACGAAGTCCGCCAGGCGGTTGCCGCAATGGGCGACGAGGAGAATCGCCTGCTGAATGAGAGGGACGCGGTGTCAAAGACGCACGCTGGTCTGACGATCTCAGTCATAGTGTACGGCATCCCAGTCGCCTTCGTTCTCCTGGCCGTCGTTGCCCTGCTGTTGATCCGCAACATCTCGATTCCGCTCGGAAATATCACGAGAACGGCCGAGAAAATCGCTCGAGGTGATCTGCAGGGCGGACTGGATCTGCAGGATCGGCAGGATGAGATCGGTCTTCTCTCCCGAACGTTTCGCACAATGACCACCTTCCTCCAGGAGAAGGCGGAATCCGCGAAGCAGATCGCCTCAGGCAACCTCACCATCCGGGTCGACTCTCTTTCCGACGGTGATGTGCTGGGCAAAGCCTTTGCCGACATGGTGGTAAACCTCCGGCGCATGACGCGCGAGCTGCAGGAAGGGATCGGGATGCTAGGGACATCGGCGAGCGAGATCCTGGCCACCACGACCCAGATTGCCAGCGGCGCCACGGAAACGGCTGCGGGGGTCAGTGAGACGACCACCACGGTGGAAGAGGTCAAGCAGACGGCGCAGATTGCCAGCCAGAAAGCCAAGTCGGTGCTGGAGGGGGCGCAGCGCTCGGTGCAGATCTCCCAGGCGGGCAGGAAGTCGGTGGAGGAGACCCTGGTGGGGATGAACCGCATCCGCGAGCAGATGGAGTTCATTGCGGGCAGCATCGTGCGGCTGAGCGAGCAGAGCCAGGCCATCGGGGAGATCATCACAACGGTGAACGACCTTGCCGAGCAATCGAATCTGCTGGCGGTCAACGCGGGCATCGAGGCGGCGAAGGCAGGGGAGCAGGGCAAGGGATTTGCCGTGGTGGCGCAGGAAGTCAAGAGCCTTGCCGAGCAGTCCAAGCAGGCCACGGCGCAGGTGCGGGGGATACTGGGGGACGTGCAGAAGGCGACCAGCGCGGCAGTGATGGCCACCGAGCAGGGCAGCAAGGTGGTTGAGGCGGGGGTGAAGCAGTCGGCGGAGGTGAGCGAGGCCATCCGGCAACTGAGCGAGAGCATTGCCGAGGCGGCTCAGTCCTCGACGCAGATTGCGGCCTCCAGCCAGCAGCAGGTGGTGGGCATGGACCAGGTTGCGCAGGCGATGGAAAGCATCAAGGTGGCCAGCGCTCAGAACGTAGCCGGCACGAAGCAGGCGGAGACCGCTGCGCAGCAGCTGCACGAGCTGGGAGAGAGGCTGAAACAACTCGTGGCGCAGTACCGTTTGGAGGAGCACGGGGATGCCCGAGCCGGATAAGGAGTTCCAGAAACGACTGCTTGCGACCTTCAGGGGAGAGGCTGAGGATCACGTCCGCGACATCTCCGGCGGTCTGATCGATTTGGAGAACACACCGGGCGCGGAGGAGCGTGCTCCGATCGTGGAGAAGGTCTTTCGGGCAGCCCACAGCCTCAAGGGCGCCGCCCGGGCCGTCAACCTGAAGGATATCGAGACCATATGCCAGTCATTGGAAACGGTCCTCGCTCGGGCAAAGCGTCGAGAGATCGAGCTCACCGCAGACGTGCTGGACGTGTTGCATGAAGCGATGAACGAGGTAGAGCGCCTGTTACCGTCAACGAGAAGCGAACCCATCCAGGGAGGTACTCCGATAATCTCGGATGTACTCAGTCGGTTGGAGACCATCACCAGCGGCGTGCGTGCGGTGGACGAATCGAGACGTCCCAACGCTGAATTGGCCACTCCAAAGCCCGGGGCGGAAAAGAACGCGGTCGACGAAACCGTCAGGGTTCCCGCGGACCAGCTTGACCGACTTCTTCTCCAAGTCGAAGAACTGGTCCCCCTGCGCATGGCAGCGGCGCATCGCTCGGCTGAATTGCGGGAGGCGGCGCGCAAAGAGTCAGAGTGGAAGCGTGAATGGGCAAAGGTGCAGTTTGTCGCGCGTTCCTTGCGGCGATTGATCGATCTGGACGGAGGATCTGCGCAAAAGCAGGACCTCGGAGTGCGGAGGCTCCTCGAGTTTCTGGAGTGGAACGATGAGTTCTCAAGGAGGTTCGAGACAGAGCTGAACAGGCTTTCCCGATCCGTGGAGCGTGAGCAGCGCTCCCTGGGCGCCATGGTGGACTCTCTCCTCCGTGATACGAAACTGCTCCTGCTGCGTCCCTTTTCTTCTCTCACAGAAAACTTCCCCAAGCTTGTCCGCGACCTTTGCCGGCAGCAGGGGAAAGACGCCGTACTGCGCGTGCGGGGGGCTGACATCGAGATCGATCGAAGAATTCTGCAAGAGATCAAGGATCCCCTGACGCACATGGTGCGAAACTGCATCGACCACGGAATCGAAAAGCCTGAAGAGCGCGCTCGCGCGAACAAGGCACCGCGGGGCGCGGTCACAATCGCTATTGAACAGAAAAGCGCCAACAGGGCGGAGATCGCAGTCTCCGATGACGGTGCGGGAATCGACCCTCAGAGGGTGAGGAAAGCAGTTGTGCAAGCAGGGCTTCTCGCCGCGGAATCCGCGCAGGCCATTGGCGACTCGGAGATCCTGGCATTCATTTTCCAGTCAGGGGTCACGACGAGCCCGATCGTCACGGATATCTCGGGACGAGGTCTGGGCATGGCGATCGTGCGCGAGAAAGTGGAGAAACTCGGAGGAGATGTCACTCTGGACACGCGTCCGGGGGCCGGCACCACGTTTCGGTTGTTCCTGCCCATGACGGTGAGCACGGTCCGGGGACTCCTGATTCGCTCAGGAGAGCAGAGCTTCATTATCCCGGTGACCTTCGTCGAAAAAGTGGCATCCCCGAAAAGCGATTCGGTTCAGACAGTCGAGAACCGGGCCACAGTGATGCTCGGTGGCCAGCCGGTGTCGTTTGTCCGACTTCATGAGGTTCTGGAAATCTCTACGGACGGCTCGGGCGGAAAAGGCCCCGAGAGCCTATCGATGGTGGTCCTCGCCACGTCGGAAAGGCGGATCGCGTTCCAGGTGGATGAAGTCGTTGGTGAGCAGGAGGTCATCGTGAAGAGCCTTGGACCGCAGCTCGTCCGCGTGCGGAACGTCGGAGGAGCGGCCGTGTTGGGAACAGGGAAGGTCGTTCCCATTCTGAATGTCGTCGACCTGATGAAGTCCGCCGTCAAGACGTCCGCCCGGCCCGCGCCCACGCGGGAGGTTGAGGAACCCATAGCTCCTCGGCAAAGGTCCATCCTCGTAGTGGATGATTCCATCACAGCTCGGACACTGCTGAAGAGCATCCTCGAAGCCGCGGGGTACCTCGTAAGAACTGCAGTGGATGGGGCGGAGGCCTTTGCCACCCTTCGCGAAACGCAGTTCGATGTCGTCGTGTCCGACGTCGACATGCCTCGTTTGAACGGATTCGATCTGACGGCGAGGATGCGGGCGGACAGGAAAATGGCCGACCTCCCCGTGATTCTCGTGAGCGCCCTCGAATCCCGGGAGGACCGGGAGAGGGGGATTGATGTGGGAGCCAATGCCTATATCGTGAAGAGCAGCTTCGAGCAGAGCAACCTTCTCGACACCGTGCGCCGCTTTGTCTGACCAGAGTGAGGAATGGGGAGATTCGCCGCGTGAAATCGACAATCCGAGTTCTGATCGTTGACGACTCGCCGGTCTACCTCGAGTTTCTCACCCACCTGCTCGCATCCGATCCGCGGATCGAGATCGCGGGGGCGGTACGCGACGGCGCGGCAGCCTTTCAAGCGGTGGCCGATCTTCGCCCTGATGTCATCACCATGGACATCAATTTGCCGGGCATGAACGGCTACGACGTCACACGAAGGATCATGGAGTCCGCTCCGACGCCTATCGTCGTCGTGAGCGCGGCCGATGACGCCGGAGAGGTGGAGATGAGCTTCCGGGCCATGGAGTCGGGAGCCGTGGCGGTGGTTCCAAAGCCGCGGGGGGGCGATTCTCCCGACTCGGCGGCGCGGTCCCAGGAATTGATTCTGACGGTGAAGCTCATGGCGGAAGTAAAGGTCGTGAGGCGCTGGGCGCGAAAGTCAGGTTCTTCGGCCGCAGCGACGGGCCCAGAGACAGCACCAGGTCCGCGCGTGACTCATCAGCGGCCGAGGCTGAGCGACGCGTCAGCAGGCTGCGAGGCGATCCTCATTGGCGCCTCCACCGGTGGACCGCTTCCCGTCCGCACGATCCTCTCCGCCCTGCCGTCCGGGTTCCCTGCAGCCGTGCTCGTGGTCCAGCATATCGCCGTGGGCTTCGCAGCCGGCTTCGCCGAGTGGCTGGCAGGCGCCTCACGGCTGCCCGTGCGCATCGCCGTGGATGGAGAGCTTGTTGTACCCGGGCACGTGTACATCGCTCCCGATCATGCGCACATGGGGGTGCGCGAGGGGCCTTGCATCAAGATCGACAATGGTGACCCGGAGAACGGGCTTCGTCCCTCCGTCTCTCACCTCTTTCGCTCAGCTGCGAGAGTGTACGGGAAAAGGGCCGTGGGCATTCTCCTTTCGGGCATGGGCAGGGACGGTGCGGAGGAACTGAAGGGCCTCAGAGACCTCGGGGCCGTGACCTTCGCGCAAGACCAGCAATCGTGCGTGGTGTTCGGAATGCCGGGCGAGGCGGTGAGATTGGACGGGGCATCGTACACGATGCCGCCAGAGGCCATTGCCGCGGCCGTTGTGAGCCTGGCGGCAGCGGGCGACCCGAACAGGAGGACAGCGTCATGAGCGCGGACAAGAGAAAAGTGAAAGCAACCGATGTCCTCATCGTGGAGGACAGCAGGACGCAAGCCGAGCAGCTCGCGCACACTCTCGAGAATCGCGGCTACCTTGTCGCCGTCGCCGCCAACGGCCGGGAAGCCCTGGCTGCAGCCCGAAAACGCCCGCCGCGCCTCGTCATCAGCGACGTCCTGATGCCGGTCATGGATGGCTATGCCATGTGCAAGACCTTCAAAGACGACGACGGGCTGAAAACCATTCCAGTGATAATTCTCTCCACCCTTTCTGATCCGCAAGATGTCATTCTCGGAATAGATGCAGGGGTGGACTACTATATGACCAAGCCGTACGAGGCCGAGACACTCCTTTCCAAGGTCGAGGCCGTCCTGGCAGCGCCGCTGCTCCGGGCGATTGACGACCCTCAGCAGGATTTCCCCGTTACGCTCGCGGGCGAGCAGCGGTTCGTGAAATCGACCCGGCAGCGGATAATGAACGTCCTCCTGTCCACCTACGAGAACGCCGTGCGGCACAACAAGGAACTGATCAAAACACAGAGCGAATTGATGACGTTGAACGAAAAGCTGGAAGAGATGGTGGAAGAGAGGACGACCGATCTCAGACAAGAGGTTGCCGCGCGCACGCGAGCAGAGGAAGAGGCCAAGACCATGACGCAGCACCTCTGGCAGGCCGCGAAGCTCGCAACCATGGGGGAGCTGGCGGCGAGCATCGCCCACGAATTGAACAATCCCCTGGCCACGGCCAGCCTGAGAATTGAGTCGCTGCAGGCCGGGCTGGCTGAGAACGACCCCCGGCGGCTTTCCCTGGAAATAGTAGAGAAAGAGATCGACCGAATGGCCCGCCTCGTGGCGGACCTTCTCCAGTTCAGCCGCCGCAGCCAGCCCCAAGTCTCGACGATTGATGTTCGAGAAGAAGTCGAAAAAACCCTCGACCTTATTCATTACCACCTGCGCAAGAGCAGTATTGAAGTGCGCAAGGTTTTCCGCCCCGACGCGCGCGCGGTTCTCGCCGATCGCCAGCAGCTGCGGCAAGTGTTTCTCAACCTTTTCTCAAATGCCGCCGACGCCATGCCGCGGGGAGGAACCCTTACCATCCGCGTTTCCATGACGGATTCCCAGACGCAAGTTCTCATTGAGGTCTCCGACACGGGAGAGGGGATCCCCCCAGAAATCCTGCCGAAGCTTATGACGCCCTTTTTCACGACGAAACCAGAAGGCAAAGGCACGGGTCTCGGGCTGTCCATTTGCAGGCGGATAGTCCAGGAACACCACGGAGCTTTGAACGTGACGAGCGAAGTCGGCAAAGGGACAACCATATCAATCGCGCTTCCGGCGACAGGCGGGACGGCAACGCCCCTGAAGGATTGAAAAAGGAGAAAGAACATGCAGACAGTCAGCCTGGGCAGACTCCTTATTGTCGACGACGAGACCGAGCTTGCGGCGGCATTGAGGGAAATGCTTTCGGCGCAAGGATACGAAACGGAGGCGTTCGCCTCGGGAAAGGAAGCGCTGGAAACACTCAAGGAAAAGGATTTCGATCTGCTTCTCACCGACCTGATGATGCCTGAAATCGACGGCATCGCATTGCTGCAGTCGGCGCTTGCCATCGACCCGCGCCTCGTGGGCATCGTCATGACGGGACAGGGAACGGTGCAGACCGCCGTGGATGCCATGAAGGTCGGGGCTTTCGATTACATACTCAAACCGTTCAAATCGAACACCCTGCTTCCCGTGATATCCCGAGCCATGGATGTGCGCCGTCTCAAGCTGGAGAACATGGAATTGCGCCTGACCCTTGGCATCTACGAGCTGGGCCAGACCATCAGCTACACCCTGGATCTGAACGCGATTCTCGACAAAGTTGCGGACGGGGCCCTTCAGCAATGCAATGCGGATGAGGCTTCCATCCTTCTTCCAACTCTGGAAGGAAACGAGCTGTACGTCGCCGCCGTCAGGGGCGAAGGCAGAGAGCAGCTGTTGGGGCAGCGGGCGCCGGCGGACAAGCATGCCGCCGGCTGGGTGGCTCTCCATCGCGAGCCGCTTGTTCTGCGCGGCACGGTGGAAGATCCGCGTTTCACTCCTTTAGCTCCCCGCGGCAACGTCCAGCTCGCTGTATCGATGCCGCTCATGGTCGGCGGCAAGCTGGCGGGCATACTGAATCTGGGCTTCACGAAGCCCCGCCGCAATATAACCCTCGGGGAGCTGAAGGCATTGAGCATTCTGACCGCCATCGCCGGCTCCGCTCTGGAAAGCGCGCGTCTTCATACCGAGGTGAGGATCGCGGAGGAGAACTACAGGAGCATCTTTGAAAACGCGATTGAAGGCATCTTCCAGACCAGCCCGGGCGGCGAACGTTTCACCACCGCAAATACCGCAATGGCGCGGATCCTCGGGTACGATTCGCCGGAAGAGCTGATGTCGAGCGCGATCGGCATTGGAGCCGAGAGCTTTTCAGATCCGGCCTGCCACGCAAAGCTGATGCGGATGCTCGAAACCCAAGACTTCGTGTC
>Ga0187881_10003422_pt1 | contig 13770 bp, 10 predicted proteins | sample June2016WEW_19_1_2_FD_133017 | JGI IMG/M metagenome (GOLD analysis project Ga0187881, IMG submission 133017) | Peatland microbial communities from SPRUCE experiment site at the Marcell Experimental Forest, Minnesota, USA - June2016WEW_19_100 | ecosystem: Environmental > Terrestrial > Soil >...
AGGAAGACCGAACAGATGTTCAGCCTGTAATAGAGATCGCGCCGGAACCGTCCTTTCTCAATTTCCTCAGCAAGGTCCTTGTTGGTGCAGGCAATGATGCGCACATCCGAACCGCGCTTCTCGGTCAAGCCCACCCGGAAGTATTCCCCTTCCTGTAAGTTTCGTGGTCAAGCACGGCCGACGAATTCGCCGCTCTGGGTGCTTACGCGGACCAGTTCCCCTTCTTTTATGAAAAGCGGCACGCGCACTTGCAGCCCGGTTTCGAGCCTGGCCGGCTTGGTTGCGCCGCCCGAACCCGAATCCCGCGTACCGGGTTCGGTCGATGTCACGACAAGATCCACAAACAGCGGGAGCTGCAGCGAAATTGGAACGCCGTTGTATTTGCGCATTTGGAGGGATATCCCCTCTTTTAAAAACAGCCGGTCGTCGCCCAGTTGTTCCTCAGTAAGGGTAAACTGCTCAAAGCTGCCTTCGTCCATGAAATGAAATCCATCAGCATCAGAATATAGAAAAGATGCCGGCGCCAGTGAGATGTCCGGCTCTTCAAATTTTTCACTCGTCCTGAAAGTTTTCTCCAGCACGGCATCCGTAATTAAATCCCGCAGCCGCGTCCGTACCATGGCGGACGCGCCCCTTGCACTCGGCGACGCGAAAAAGATGTCCATGACAACATAAGGTCGGCCGTCCACCGCGATCAGCATTTTGCGTTTCAGTTCATTGGCTCCAATCAGTGCCACTCCATCCCCTCCATCAGCAGTTCACATGAATACTTTATCCGGAGTGCGTTGCTTTATCACCATTGAAATCCATTCCCAATCCGTGAAATCCGTGGAATCCGTTTCGTTTTTTTTCGGTTATTCTGAAGCTGGACAAGATCGCATCCAAGCCACTATATTCTCTTCCAAAAGGAGATTGATGAATGCACACACCGGTAATGTTTGACGAGAATGTCTGCAACGGCTGCAATATCTGTGTCGAAGTCTGCCCAATGGACATCCTTGGGCCAAATCCGGAAAAGAACAGGCCGCCGCTTGTCTTATATGGAGATGAGTGCCGCTATTGCGGCGCGTGTTGGATCCGGTGTCCTCATGGGAAAAGGAATGCTTTGAGAATCATTGTTCCGCCTTCCATGCGGGTTTCAATTTTACGCGGCGCGCGGAACTAACGGAGGCAAGGGAATGAATTCACAGATTCAGGTAATTCCGATTGAGACAGACGTACTTGTCATCGGCGGCGGCCTGGCCGGATGCATGGCGGCTATCAAAGCCGCCGAACACGGAGTCAAGGTTGTCATTGCCGAGAAAGCGAATACGGAAAACAGCGGGTGTGCAGGAACAGGCATCGACCACTCCTGGGCATACATTCCTCCGGTTCACGATCCGATGGGTTACACGTTGAACGATTTGATGGAAGATCACATTCAAGGGACCTCCGCCGGCATGGTGAACAGGGATCTTCTATACCTGGTGGCCAGCCAGAATTATCATCGAATGCTGGATCTCGAAAAGTTCGGGATCAACATCCGGTATCAGGACAGCACTCTTCCGGGCGGCTTTCGAGTCGTGCCCCAGTTTCATTCCGTTCCCACGTCGTTTAATTTCGAGGGACGATTCCTCAAGCTGCAGATGACGAGGGAGGCAAAGAAAAGGGGAGTGGAAATCTTCAATCGCGTGATGATGACAGAGCTACTCCCTTCCGATGGAGAAATCGCGGGTGCGGTAGGTATCGGGGTACGTGACGGCAAGATCTATTCTTTCAAAGCCAAGACCGTCGTCTTGTCCACCGGCAGATCCAATCGAATGACGCGAAGCGTGAGCGGTCCGCGGCACAATCTGCGCGTTCCGGCCGAGGATACTGGCGACGGTAAAGCGATGGCCCTCCGCGCCGGAGTCGGCGTGATCAATATGGAGCTTCTCACCGGCTTATGGTTCAACATCGGCGGGAATGAAATCAACCTGGGATCGCCGAGGAATACGACGCAACCGGCGGGCTCGATCACGGGCCCCACGGGGGAAATGTTTGTTCCTAGAACGCAGTTTTATGATTGGAGCAAGCTGGGGAAAGAGAAATTCGATGCAGCGCAGGTGCGACCGCTCTGGATGCAATTCCGCGGTGCGCCGCCGGACTACTTTGCTCTGCGCAAACAGGGCAAAGGCCCGTTCTTTCTGGATTTGACTTCCGGGACGGAGGAAGAAATCAAGTACATCGAGTGGTCCATCAGTCATGAGGGCAAGGGATGTTATTGGCTCGATCATCTTTCACAGCAGGAGAACTTCGACTTCAGAAAGGACAAGCTGGAGTACCTCCCCAATACGAGGGAGTTATCGATCGCTCAGGCGGCCGGTGTGGTGGTAGACAAGAATCTTGAGACTGAACTGAAAGGACTGTTCGCCGCCGGTGACGAAGTTGGAGGACTTCCCTTTTCCTCCTCGCCCGGCGCGTTCTCGATGGGCTGGCACGCGGGCGATCTGGCGGGGCTCCGCGCCAAAAAACAGAATTCCTTCAGGGAAATTCGCGACCAACAGACCGAATCTCTGAAACAGGTCTGCGCTGAAATGCTCGAGCGGAGAACCGGATTTCACTGGACAGAGCTGGAGCTGGCGGTGCAGAACATCGTGGACTATTACTGCGGCGACGAGCGATCCGAAGCCTATCTGCTGCGCGGCCTGGAACGCCTGGCCCAGTTGAAGGCCGAGACTCCGTTGAAAGCGGAGAATGCGCATGAACTCGGGCGGTGCCTGGAAGTCCGGTCCGTTATCGAGAATGCCGAAATGGTCATGAGGGCATCCATCGAAAGGAAAGAAAGCCGCAGGCAACCGTCCCGCTTCATTCGCGCAGAATATCCGGAACAGGATGATGCGAATTTTTTCTGTTTTTTAAGTCAGAAAAGGATCGATGAAAAGGTAAGGTTCTCCAAAATCCCGCTATAAACGAATTGGAACGCCCCATTCGCGGTCAGCGGCCGAAACTATTGCGGTTTGGGTTTCATTTGAGGCAAGCCGCAGTTTGGCTGGATCGTGCACACTTGTATCGAGTGGACATATCGCAACTTTCCATTTTCCAACCGAAAAGTGTGAACGTCGGGATTGCGTTTTTCCTCTCGAAAATCAACCATGCCGACTACCGTTCCCATATCAACGTCGACCAGGAAATGCCGGTTGATGATTTTGACACTGCTGTCCTTGGGCATTCCAACGGTGCAGGAAGCATTCGGATCGTTGTTCCGGTTGGTGTACATTCCTCCCTCAATGCGCGCGCATGGAGTTCCCCACGGCACCTTGGATAAAGAGGAATAATCTCCAAAGGTATCGAAATAAGCATTGGCGGCATTGAGCAAGGTCTGGCGATCGCTTCGTTTTTCAACAGGGAGAATGTCCCAGTTTTCCTGCGACGAATACTTCAAGTAATCCGAGGCGTTGAAAAGCCAGTCGTTTTTGTCGGCGACGAGACTTTCGATTTCTGCGATCTTATTGTCCTCGATTTTGAGACGCGTTCCGATCACATAGGGATGGTCGCTGCTTGTGTGAATTATTTCTGTAAAGGTCTGGCAAGTTTCGACGTCGAGCTGACTGCGGTTGAAATCGACTGCCAGAGGCGCTTGCCAAATGCCCTTCCCCAGCGGGATTTCATTTCGGTTCTCCACATACCTCGCCTGCGGAGTCAGGGGCATCAATGACGGATTCCCTTTTTTCAGGGCATCCAGATATTTGTCCACGGTCGCTTGCAGGCTTGCCCGCGTGCATGCTGCCGATGCGACAGTCTCCGCTCGAACCGGTACTGTGCAGTTAAACAAAGCCAGAAGAACAATTGCCCGCATCATAGAACCTCCAGATTGGGAATCGTGATTAAACAATCTGTTCTTATTATGCAACATCAGAAATTGTGCTCAGGTTTTGCGTTTCACTCACTTTGGCTTTATTGGTTTCAGTTAAAGCAAAGGTAGTAAAGAATGCCAGAATTGTGCTGATGCCGCCTACCAGGAATATCGTTCTCAAGCCATACATATCGCCTAATGAACCGAGAATACGAGGGGCAATTGCAGTGCCGAACAATTCTCCGATGGCCATTCCGATAGCAGTCGCTGTTGCCGCGATGCTGTTCGGCACCGATTCCTGACAAATGATCGCCACGAAAAGAACCGATACAAACCCGCAACACCCAATTACCAGGACATAAGCAATTTGAGCAAGTAATCCGTGAGTGATATACATAACGAACATGGATGCGGCAATATAGATCGTGAATATAGACGCCGAGGGCTTGCGGCCAATGCGGTCCGCGATTATCGGGATCACAAGCGCCCATCCAAGGCCGACAAATCCTGAAATCGAACTCATGTAGCCGGTCGTTTCCAGCGTGAGTCCGCCCTCATTCACCCAGTAGGTCGTTCCGAAACTGACTATGCCCCAGAACCCCACCATGAGCAGGACATTTGCAATAAAAGAGAGGGTGCAATTTCGATAAGCAAATATCCTAGGCACGTCTTTCCACTTCATTCCTCGGGTCATTTCTGGGAGCGCGGCGGTCTCGGCCGCTTGCGGGCGGGACGCCCGCGCTCCCAGGCTTTCAATCGCGGCCGGTCCGACTTCCTTGAGAACCAGCCAGATGAGGATTCCGATGATCACCGTCGGCAGGCTCGTGAATATAAACGCATAATGCCAGTCAAAATGACTCGCCAGCTGTATTGTCAATGCCGGCCCCAAAATCATTGCAATCAACCCGATCGAAAACTGCATCATCCCGATATAAGAAGCAAATCTCTTCGGATCTCCCTGGACTTTAAGAACCGAAGTCATCAGAGGATAAATGGGTCCATCGGCAAACCCTGTCAAAAAGCGAACGACTAACATCACCATCAATGAGCCTGCGATTGCAGTGCATCCCGAGAATATTCCCGACAATACGATGACCGGGACCAACCATAACTTTTTCAGCCCTGATCTGTCTGCAAGCGGAGTGATACCGAGAGAAGACAGGACAAAACCAAATCCCGTGACCATGACAATCAGGCCGGTCTGAGCGTTGTTCAAGTTGAAATGCTTCATTAAGATGGGAAATAGAAATGCGATCGCGTTTCTATCCAGCAGCACAAAGCCCCAGGTTAAGGCGAAGAGGGTTGCGATAGTATTTTGGTAGGTTTGTTTTCTCATGCCGCTGGATACACTCGGTTTTTGGGGCTCAACGACCGAGATTTCACCCGAAACCTCTGCCAAACACAAGCAGTATTTCAGCTGTCAGCCATCAGCTATCAGCCTTCAGTGCGTTGAATAGCCGTTAGCTGATGGCTGAGAGCTATTCCCAGCCTCCGCCGAGCGCCCTGTAGATATCGACGAATGAGAGGATTCCCTGCAGCTTCAATCTGGCGAGCTCAAGCCGGCCTTGGAATAGATTCCGTTCCGCATCCAGAACCTGGAGGTAGCTGTCCAGCCCCCCGCGGTAGCGCAGGTTTGACAGACGTGAGGTTTCGGACAAAGCCTGGACGAGCATCTCCTCCTGTTTCAACTGTTCCCGGCTTCGGTCATAACCGACCAACGCATCGGAAATTTCACGCAAAGCGTTGTAGATGGTCTTCTGATACGCGATCGCCATTTCGCGCATCTGGGCCTCTGAAAGGCGCACGCGGGCGCGAACCTGACCTCCCGTGAACACAGGAGCCAGAGCGGAAATGGAAATATTTGAGAACTGAGCCGGACGCGTCAGCAGTTCAGTGAGCGCGCGGCTCTGGCCTTGCACAAAACCGGTCAAGGAGATGTCCGGGAAATAAAGGGCCCTGGCCGCGCCGATCTGAGCATTGGCGGCAATCAGCGTCTGCTCGGCTTGCCGAATGTCCGGCCGCCGCTCGAGCAGGGATGAAGTAAGACCCGGAGTAATTTCTTCCGGAAAATGGAACTCATCGATTCCTTTGCCGCGTGGAATGCCGCCGGGGGCCTTGGCCAGCAGCAGGCTGAGCGCGTTTCCCGTTTCCGCGATGTCGCGCTCTGTTTGGGCAATTTGCGTCGAGGCCGTATAAACCAGTTGCTCGGCCTGATGCACGTCCAGTCCTGTGGCGGCGCCGCGTTCGTGACGCAATCGGACAAGCCGTAGATTGTCTTCCGCGATCCGCCGCGTGTTGTACGAGATCTCCAGTTCCAGGTCCCGTTCGCGAAGGGTGAAGTAATTCCCGGCCATGTCGCCGATCAGAGAAACAATGATGGCTCTGCGTCCCTCTTCAGTTGCCAGGTATTGCGCTTTGGCCGATTCGCTCAGGCGGCGTAGACGGCCCCACAAATCCAGTTCCCAGGAAAGCAGTCCGCCGGCTTGCGTATAGCTGGTATCCAGCGTAGAGACGCCGGGCCCGACAACGGTGGATCCGACCATGGATGGCCGGCTTGCCGTAACTTGAGCTCCGGCGGAAATGGATGGGATTTGATTGGATCGGGCGATCCTGAAGCGGGCTTGGGCTTCCTGCACACGCTCTGCTGCCATCCCGATGTCGAAATTTTGTTTGAGAGCCGTGTCAATGAGCGAAATCAGTGTTTCGTCATTAAATACCGCGCTCCACTTCATATCCGCAATCGATGCATCCGAAACGTCGGGCGGCGCTCCATGAAACTGGCCGGGAAGCGATACTGCAGGGCGCCGGTAATTCGGGCCGAGCACACATCCAGCCAGCAGCGCAGGAATCAACAGGATCAATAGTCGGATTCTCATTCGGACAACTCCGTAACAGGTTCACTTCCGGCGACTTTTTTCCGTTTGCTTTCGGCTATCCGCTGGATAACCGCATAGAGCACGGGCACGATGAAGATCGCCAGCAGGGTCGCCGCATTCATGCCGCCGAACACGGCGGTTCCGAGGGAGCGCCGGGAAGCCCCGCCCGCACCTTTGGCTACCAGCAGCGGAGTGACTCCCAGTATGAAGGCGAACGAAGTCATCAGGATGGGACGAAGTCTCAGGCGCGCTGCTTCCATAGCGGCATCGTGGATTGATTTCCCGCTCTCGTGCCTCGCTCGGGCGAATTCTACAATCAGAATTGCATTTTTTGCCGCTAGGCCTATCAGGGTGACGATCCCGATCTGCGTGTAGATATCGTAAGGATAAGAACGAAGCCAAACGGCGAATAAAGCCCCGAAAAGACCCAGTGGCAATGCCAGGAGCACGGCGAACGGAATTGCCCAGCTCTCGTAGAGCGCCGCCAGGGAAAGGAAAACAAGCACGGAGGCAAAACCAAAAATTAAACCTTCGTTCCCCTGGGCCGCCTTTTCCTGGTAGGTCGTTCCGGTCCACTCATAGCCGTACCCCGCGGGAAGCACCGAATCTGCAACCTCCTCCATCACTCGACTGGCTTGGCCGCTGCTGTATCCGGGGGCCGGTCCGCCCAGAATTTGAATTGCGCGGTATCGGTTGTATCGATACATGATATCGGGCCCCGCAGTCGCATTGACCGTCGATACGGTCCCCAGCGGGGCCATATTCCCGTCGTTGTTTCTGACGTAAAAACGATTGATGTCGCTGGGTTGGGTGCGGAATTCCGGTTCTGCCTGCACCACGACTTGCCACGTGCGCCCGAACGTATTGAAGTCGTTGACATACAGGCCTCCCAGAAAGGTCTGCAACGTGTCATAGGTTGCAGTGACCGGAATTCCCAGAGTCTGCACCTTATCGAGATCCACATCGATGCCGTAGCTTGGAACATTTGCGTGAAAGGTGTTGCTGACATTCATGAGTTCGGGCCGCTTGCGCGCAGCCTGAACCAGGAGATCGGCCACTTGCGAGAAATCCTGCAGGCTGCCTCCGAGGCGGTCCTCCAGCATAAGCTGAAAGCCTCCGGTAATGCTTAAACCTTGAATCGGAGGCTGACCAAAGGCGCTGACGGTAACTTCCGGAACTTTGGAGAACGCTGCCTGCATGCGTTTCAGAATCGCCTGAAGGTCCAGATCGTCCGACTGACGTTCATCCCAATGATTCAAGCGAATGACCAGGGTCGCCACGTTTGAAGAGTTGGTGCGCGTGGTTATATCGGTTCCGCCCAAAGTCATGGTGCCTGCCACGCCGGGTGTGCGGGAAACAAGCTGCTCAATTTTTCGGGTCGCTGCGTCGGCACGTTCGACTGAAGCGCCGTCCGGAAGCCGTATGGCAGCCAGAATCGTTCCCTGATCTTCATCGGGCAGAAAACCGGTCGGCAGATGACGGAACAGGGCTCCGGCAAATAGCCAGAAACACAACAGACCCAACAATGCGAAACCGGATTTGCGGATCAGGGAATGAACCCCCGCAAGGTATCGGTTCCGGGCCCAATTAAAACCCTTATCGAATCCTGAAAAGAAGCGGCCAAAAATTCCGTGGCCGACTTTTTCCGGGCGCAGGATCATCGCGCTCAGAGCGGGGCTGAGTGAAAGCGCGCTGAAGGCGGACAAAAGAACGGAAATGGCGATTGTCAGCGCGAATTGATTATAGATCCGCCCGCTGATGCCGCCCACAAATGCAATGGGAATGAAGACCGCTGCCAGAATGCAGGCAATTGCCACAACCGGCGCCGAAACCTCCTCCATCGCGCGAATTGCCGCCTGGCGCGGCGGAATTCCTTCATCGATGTGGCGCTGCGCCGCTTCGACGACCACGATCGCATCATCGACCACAATGCCGATCGCGAGCACGAGGCCGAACATGCTGGTGAGATTGATCGAAAAGCCCAGAGCAGGAAACAGCGCAAACGTACCGACAATCGAAACCGGAACCGTGAGCAGCGGAATAAGAGTCGCCCTCCAGTTCTGCAGGAAGATAAAGACAACGATAATAACGAGCCCGATCGCTTCCAGCAGAGTCAGCAGGACTTCGTGGATGGCGGCGTGCACGAAAACAGTCGAGTCATAGGGAACGATGTAATCCATTCCGGTTGGAAAGTTTTTCTTGGCCTCCTGCATGAACTTGCGGATCCGGTCCACGGTTGCTACAGCGTTGGCGCCGGGCGAAAGATACACAATGAGATTGCCCGCAGGCATGCTGTTGACGCGGCTGAAACCGCTGTAGTTCTGTGGCCCAAGCTGTACGTGCCCGATATCACGGATGCGCAGCAGCGATGTGTCCGGGCGTGCGCGCAAAACTATGTTCTCAAATTCGCCCGGATCAGCCAACCGGCCGGGAGCGCTCACCGAGTATTGGAAATCCGTTCCGGGAGGCGCCGGCGGCTGGCCGAAATTGCCGGCGGGATTTTGCCGGTTCTGAGCTTGAATGGCTGCGCTCACATCCGTCGCGGTCACCCCGAGTTCGGCCATTCTGTCGGGATTCACCCACACGCGCATGGAGTAAACCTGGTTGGAGCTCAGCCTGGCTTCTCCCACGCCGTCCAGATTTGCGATCTGGTTCAGCAAGTTGATCTGCGCGTAGTTGATGAGAAACAAGGAATCGTAGCGGTTATCGGGTGACACCAGCCCTACGCTGGTCAGGAATGCAGTGGAAACTTTTTTTACCGTCACTCCCTGGCGCTGCACTTCCGGGGGCAGCCGCGGCATTGCGATGCTTACGCGATTCTGCGTCTGCACGACCGCCATGTCGGGATTCGTGCCCAGACGGAACGTTACCTGGATATTGAGGGTTCCGTCGTTGCTGCTGCTTGCAAGGAAATAGAGCAGACCGTCCAGCCCGATCAACTGCTCCTCAATCGGCTCCGTGACGGTTTTTTCCAGATCCTGCGCGTTGCCGCCCAGATAACTGGCGCTGATCTGCACGACTGGGGGAACAACCTCCGGGAAATTGGCGATCGGGAGACTGGGAATCGTTGCGACACCAAGGATCACAATCACAATAGCCACGACCATTGCAAACACGGGATGGTCAATAAAAAATCTCGCCATGGCTCACTCTCCCGTTTTCTTCGCAGCCGATGTTGTTTCCGCAGGTATGTAGGGCTGAGGTTTCACCAGGACACCCGGCCGGACTTTCAGCTGGCCCTCGACAATGACGCGATCTCCCGCCCGTAATCCCTGCTCGACCAGCCACTGTGAACCGAAGCGATAGCCGGTGGTGACTTGCTGCATCGAGACCTTGTTATCCGATCCGACCGTGTACACCGCCTGCACGTCCTGCAGTTGCTGAATGGCTTTTTTAGGGACGACGATCGCGTTTTTCCGCTCATCGACTTGAACTCTAATTCGGCCGAATTGACCCGGTAGAATCGTGTGCTTGGGATTCGGGAAACGCGCCTGCAATTCCAGAGTGCCGGTTTTCGAGTCCACCTGATTCAGCGCATCCTCGATGCGTCCCTTAAAAGGAAACTCCGTGCTGTCGGCCAGGACAAGAGTCAATGGGGCGCCTTCTCCCAGTGCATTCCTTCCTTGTTTCATCCAGGAAAGATATTCCCTTTCCGTAACTTTGAACCGGACCCAGATCGGATCGAGGGGGACAATGGTCGTCAGAGGTTGCATCGAATTCGGAGTCACGAGACCGCCCACGGGAATCAATGAGTCGCCAATGCGGCCATCGATCGGGGCCCGGATCGTTCCATACTGCAGGTTCAGCTCCGCTGTGCGCAAGGAAGCCTTCAGCGATTCCACCTTTGCCTTCATGGCGTCGATCTGTGTGCGGGTTGAGAGTGCGGTCTGATCCACATTCGCTTTGTTGGCACGGACGCTCGCTTCGTTGGCCGTCAAAGCGGCGGTTGCGGAATCCAGGTCCTGCTTGGAGGCGGCATCCGCCTGCACCAGAGGCGTGAGGCGTTCATAATCCTGGCGGGCTTTTAGTAGATTGGCTTCCGCAGAAGCGAGGTTCGCCTGGGCCTGCAAAAGCGAGACCTGTTTCTGGGCAAATTCCAGCTCGGCTTCGCTCTGGCTGAGGTTTCCGCGCGCCTGTCCCACGGCCGCGTCATACGGCCGCAGGTCGAGCACGTACAGCGTCTGATCGGCCCGCACTTCCGAACCCGGTTTGAACAGCCACTTCTCGATGTACCCCTCCACACGGCCTCGCACTTCCACCATATTTCGCGCATAGGTCTGGGCAGCAAAATCGGAGAAGATGGGCACGTTCACCGCCTTCGCCTCCATCACCAGAACAGCGACGGACGGGTCTTCTTTGAGTTTATTTTGGGATCGCGAACTGTCGCACCCATTTAACAGGAAGCCGCATAAAGCAAAAAGAGCTATGGAACCGACAAGTCGCCAGGAGATTCGAGCTGATTTTTCCCGAAATAAATATGAGCGGTTCATAATGCCTTTCCTCTGAAGTGGAAATCGAAGCGCGAAGTTTTTAGATTCCCCTTCGAGCGATTGATCAGGCGGGGGTTGCGCCGGACCTGATTTTGTTCATCCATTTAAGTCATGGGCGTGCGCGGCGGCGGACCTGAGGGATCTGGACTCAATATAGCTGCGCGCATACGTTGCCCCTCGGCCACAATGAATTTTGAGCTGATTCGCATATCCGGGTTCATACGATCCCTGAAGAAACGATACCAATCATTTCGTTGTCCCAATCGATAGGCCGGGCCGGATTCCATCCGACCGGTTTCCTGATTATCCTGCAGAAACATAAGTTCCCAATTGAAAACAGCTTCACCCCCGGCCAGACATTATGAACCCGGCCGCTCTATAATACGTCCGGCAGGCGGATCTGTTCCGATGCGAGCACCCGGACCAAACATATACATTTAATACATTTGATCGGTGAAGGCTAGAAGGTTAAGACTTTCCAACCTTGTTTCAGGATATCGGTCAAAGGCCTCCCCATATATTTCACTTCGATTCCCAGTTTGCGCAATTCATCGCTAACCCCAAATGACTTTCTCATCGACCTCTCCTTCCAGAGCATTCGCATTGCAGGTAACTCTTCAACATACTCGCTGATCTTTCATTCAGTCAATTCGAGTCTATGACATAGTTCCGAAATATATTGCTTGAGGATTTAAGTTTTTGACAATCGGTGAAATCCGTAGCGTTTTTTTGTTGAGCGGCGGTACCTGTCACAAAATAGCTTAACGCCAGCGTTTCATTTTCGGCCAGACATCGGCGAGTGTGCCGAATCTCGGCCCCCGACAGATGAAGATCGGGAGCTGGCTCTCAAGCGCATAGGGGTTAGGCGTTGAGTCGCCAACATATTCAATCTTTTGGAAAAACCGGCTGAGTTGCTCACGATTATCATCAAGCACGATCATGCAGTTGCCCGAGTAGCCGCGCGGGCCCCAGATCCACCAAGTCTGATGTCCACTGAGTGCAGGCGGAAGCCCATACTGGCGGCCGAGAAAGTCAATCGCTCCGGCCTGGCCATAGTCCTGCGCGAAAATTCCGCAATCACTGCGATCGGCCTCGGGAATTTGATTCCACACCGCGGCGGTTTTTGCGACGATCTCATTCCATCCGAACTGATCCGCATAGTGTTGGGGCAAAGCGACGCGTTCGTGACTGTGTTCGCTGCGGGGCACCTTGATGGGCAGCCAGTTCATATATGAAACGAACTTGTCGATGGGAAGGAGCGGCATAGCTAAAGGAGCGAAAGTGGCGCCGACAATCAAAGAGAGCGCCACGAGCCCAGGTTTCAGCCAGCGTTGACGAATGCGATCGATGGCATCGTCGATTACAACGCAACCGGCGCACAGATAAACCGGATGGATCGGAGCAAGGTAGTAATTCTTGCCCTTGAGAACGACAAATGCGGTGAAGCTGACGAGGTAGGTCCATCCCAGGAAACGATAGGATTTAAAACGCGGCAAAAAAAGCAAGCTGATTACGCCTGCAATCCAGAAGAACGCTGACGCCGGACCGACAAGCAGCAGCTGCTGCGAAAAGTATTGCCAGGGCGAGAGCACAACATCGCGGCCGGCAGCCCTGATATTATGCGTCAACTGCGCAAACGGCCAATCATAATGGATGTTCCAGAGCAGGTTTGGCAGGATGATGAAGAATGCAGCGATTCCGCCAAGCCACATCCACTTGTTGAACAACAATCGGCGTTGCGGCGTGAGGAGCAGCCCGAAGACGACTGCAAAGCCGAGCACTGCAATCGAATACTTTTCCTCCAGACCGATGCCGGCCACAATTCCGAACCAAAGCCAATAGCGGGAGGCGTCGCGCTTTACGGCCAGCATGGCAAAGTAGACACAACCCATCCAGAGCAGCACTTCGAGATCGCAGTTGCTGGTCAGCAGACTTCCTCCGGACAAGTATATAGGCCCGATCAGAACCGCCAGGGCGCTGAGCGCGACCGCAAAGCGTTTGCCGCCCAACTCGCGTGCAATCCTCCCTGTCAGGACAATGAGTGCCGCGCTGGACAGCGCCGGAATGAGCCGGACGCTGCGGAGCGAATTCCCGAAAACAGCCAGGCAGATCCGGCTGAGGATCGGCAACAATGGAGGCTGATCGACATAACCCCAAGCCGGATGACGGCCACAGATGATGTAGTCGAATTCGTCGCGAAAGTATCCATAGCGATTGTTGAAGATCAGATGCAAAACGAAACCGGCAAGAGCAATGCCCAGGACAACAGACATTGAATGTATCGTCGACCGTTGTTCCAACGGTTTGCTCGCAGTCATATTGTTTCTAGAGTACTCCTGCCGCAGACGCGTCTTCCAATCTTTTAGATATTTTTCCCTGCGGCGCTTCAGGGGCAACGATTCCCGGTTCAAGCCGGCAGGTTGTGTCTGCGACTGGAAGTCGCCTGAAGAGCGCGGGCGGTCAGTTCGCTTAGGGCCTGTGACAAAATAAGTGACGCACTTCGCTGCAGGCCCCCAGGCCCGCTGGCAAGGCGCGAGCGACGAGCATACCGGGTAGTATGTGAGGAGCGAGCAACGCAGTCAGCGGGCCT
>Ga0187881_10003425_pt1 | contig 13767 bp, 10 predicted proteins | sample June2016WEW_19_1_2_FD_133017 | JGI IMG/M metagenome (GOLD analysis project Ga0187881, IMG submission 133017) | Peatland microbial communities from SPRUCE experiment site at the Marcell Experimental Forest, Minnesota, USA - June2016WEW_19_100 | ecosystem: Environmental > Terrestrial > Soil >...
CAGAAAGAGCAGCGCCCCGGCGATGATTCCGAGCATCGAGAGCCGAGTGGTAAAGAACTCCACCCCAAGCACCCCGACGAACAGCATGGCCAGGCTCCCGAGCACCACGACGAGTCCGAGGTTGCTCGGCCTTGGCTTCGCTGAAGCGAAGAGTGCCCGCCGCTCCCATGCCAGATAGAGTGCGAGCGGAATAATCAGGAAACCATGGGAGTAATTGTCGTCATGATACCAGTCGGACACAAGGTCGACAAAAACATGGCGGTACAAGAAACCAAAGCACGCACACAGAAGCACTAACAAGACCAGTGTTTTTTTATTCATAGATGACTTCCGCAAGTATTCTGGATCCTCGGATGCCTAAAGCAAACCTCAAAGGCTCAAAGTACTCAAAGAACCTCCAAGAAAGCATTTCTGGCCGGAAGCCGGCGTCTCTTCGAGGCTCTTCGAGTACTTTGAGTCTTCGAGGTTTGCATTGGCTTTGCCGCCATTAGCGCAAATCATGCCGCTCCATCAGCTGATACAAGGTAGGCCGGCTGATTCCGAGCGCTCGGGCCGTCTTCGAAATGTTCCCGCCGTTTTCCTGAAGAGCCTTGGCGATGATCTCGCATTCCAGGACCTGCTTCGCTTCCTTCAGGGTTGCCGAAGCGCCATTCGCATCCATCGTGACTTCCAACTCGAGTTCCGTGGCCCCAATGATGCGCCCGTCAGAGAGCACCAGTGCCCGCTGAACGCGGTTTTGCAGCTCGCGCACATTCCCCGGCCACGGGTGCTGCCGCATCGCATCGAGGGCGGCCTTCGAAAACCGGGCAGGCGGCTTGTGCAACTCGCGACAATAGGATTCTACCAGATGTTCCGCCAGCTCGATGACGTCTTCGCCCCGGTCGCGCAGGGGGGGCAGGGTCACGCGTACCACGGCGAGACGGAAAAACAAATCCTCTCGAAAGCGATTGACCTTGACCGCGGCTTCGAGGTCCTGGTTGGTCGCGGCGATTACTCGGGTGTCGACAGGGATCGACTCGCGGCCGCCGACCCGCTCGATGACCTTCTGTTGCAGAAACCGCAGGATCTTGACCTGCAATTCCCCGGCAAGATCGCCGATCTCGTCGAGGAACAATGTGCCACCGTTTGCATATTCGAACTTGCCGCGCCGCTGTGCGGTAGCGCCGGTAAAAGATCCCTTCTCATGGCCGAATAGCTCGCTCTCCAGAAGCGTCTCGGGTATTGCACCGCAGTTGATCGCGACAAACGGACCCTTTTTCCTGCGCCCGAGATTATGGATCGCGTTGGCAATCAGTTCCTTGCCCGTGCCGCTCTCACCCAGGATCAGCACCGGTACATCGGTGGAGGCAACTTTCCTGACGGTCGCAAAGACCGCCTGCATTGCGAGACTCGACCCTACGATCTGCTCCAGGGAAACCCGCTGCGCCAGCTGGCGTTCTTCCAGGCCCTCCTGTTCCAGCTGCACGCGCTTAAAAACACGGCCAAGCACGACCTTGAGTTCGTCCAGATCCACCGGCTTGGGGAAAATGTCGTGAGCCCCCTTTTCAATGGCCACCCGGGCGTTCGTTCGTTCGGAATTGCCCGAAACAATCAGCACCTTAACCAGCGGATCCAGGGCTATGAACTCCTCGAGCGCCATGAATCCTTCAATCGCCTCGCGCGGGTGCGGAGGAAGGCCCAGATCGAGGAGCACGACGCGCATGCGTTCGGTCTTGAAAATGCGCAGCGCCGTCTCCCGATCGCTCGCGGAGAAAACCTGGTAATTGTCCGAGAGAGCCCACTGAATCTGCTTCAGGATCTGATCGTCGTCGTCGACTGCCAGCAACGTCGGAAGCACGGTTTTGGTCTCAGTCATGTCTCATGCCTGTCAGTAGCCGCGCGCATATGCAAGCGGGCTTTTTCAAAGCCAGCGATCAAACGCAATGCTGCTAACTTAAGCAAAAATACAAGAAGACGCCTCGAATTTCACAAATTCCACGAAATCTTCCATCTGTCCACCGGCTCTTCAGGGCCATTTTTGTGGAATTCGTGAAATTCGTGGCCGTCTGATTTCTGCTCGAGGATGTATCTCCCCTTAAGTTAACAGCACTCGATCAAATGGCCTTATCTTCCTGCGCCTTGGCGATTGGGGCCACAGGGAAAAAGACGCGCACAATCGTGCCTTTTCCATGTTGACTCTCCACCTGAATCCTGCCCTTGTGGGCTTCCACGATCTTCTTGGTCTGAAAGAGCCCTATTCCGAGGCCGTCGCTCTTGGTCGTGTGGAAAGGAAGAAACAACTCCGCTTCCACGAACTCAGGAGACATCCCGCGCCCATTGTCTTCGACAGCCAACTCCACCGTGCTGTCGTGGCAGCGGGTTCGCAGGATAATCGTGCCATCCTGGGATATCGCCTCACGTGCATTGATGATTAGATTTTGGATCACCCGCGCTATTTCCTCCCCGTCGACCAATACGGCCGGGACGTCCGCCAAGTCCTGAATCAGCCGTGAACCCAGGTCCACAGAGAAACTATCGGCAACCGCGCGTGCGATATGACTTAAATCATCGAGTTTTGTGTTTGGGGTCAGAGTGGATGAAAACGTGCGCAGGGAGTTGCACAGCCGCTTCATCTTCTCTGCCGTCTCAAAGACCGACCGGAAAGCATCGCGATGGAAATCGGGGTTTTCCGCGTGCTTTTCCGCATTTCGTGCAATCAGGGAGAGCGTGGAGGCGAAATTCTTGAGATCGTGCATGACGAAGGTCGAAAACGTGCGGAAGGCCTCGGTTTCCTTGGCTTGGACCAAGGTTGCGAGCAGCTCCGCCAGATGCATTCCGGAAGCGGCATGTTTACCCAGAACGCCGATGAACTCGCGCGCCTCCCAGCCGTAAGGCTTGCCGCTGCGATCCGGCCCAACGGTCAAGAGCCCGACCAGTCGGTCGCTCGACTGCAAAGGAACGAGCAATGAGGCGCTGGTCTGGTTGCAGAAACTTAGAATCGCCGCATCTTGCGCCTCCGGATCGATCTCGCTGCCCGCCACGGGTTCCTGAATGCCGACGAATTTCTCGACGATGCCTCCCACTTCCGGCTCCAGGGTTCTTGCGACCTCGCCGCGGGCAGCCAGGAGCTTGAAGCGATTGGGATCCCTGAGCCGGCTCCAGACAGTCGCGTCGATTGCACCCAGGGATCGCTGAACGATATCGAGGAGTGCAGCAGCAGCTTCCCCCGGCCGCTCGACAAACAGGACTCGATCATTGGCTTCCAGCCAACAGAGCCGGTAGTCGTAGCTGCCTGCCAGCAGATTTCTGCGAATCCAAAGTTTGACGCGGTGCCGGAAGTCAGTCCAGAGAAGAGCAACAGCCAGGCCCAGCATTGCGAGCAGAAAGACAAGAGCCTCCACCGGAAACTCCGCTCCTGCCCATTGGCTGGCCCAGCGTGCCGCAAGACTCGATATGATGAGGTAAAGGCCTACGCCGAGAAGCGTTATGGAACTGTACACGACGCCGTGAGACACGGCGACGCGGGCGTGTCCCGAGCTGCGGTACCATGAGACCAGGATCAATACGCAGGAGGGAATGAAAATCAGCGGAAATAGCCGTAGCGGGGCTGCTGCCAGCAGGCCATAGCTGGGAGGGTAAAGGAGCACCTTAGAGGAAATGTAAACGATCCCACCCCAGGAGACCGCGATGCCGAGCAGCAGGAACTTGATCTCCCAGCGCACGTGTTCCTGCGCGCTGCGCAGCGTCTGTTCGAGGTTAGCGAGCACGACTACGGAGACAATCAAGAGATAGAGTGCGGCGACGAAGCCGGAGGGGCCGAGCAGTGTGTCTCCGCCGCCAAGTTGTACGGTTTCGACCACAGGATTCGGAGCCAGAAGGACCGCCGCCGACACCAAAGGGGCGGCAATGCCGACACAGGCGATAATTCGCCAATAGCGCCGCAGGTACTGGCGGTAATCCTCCCGGTCGATCGTGTAACTGACTAGCACCCCGCCAGGGGCTGCGAGAACGAGCAGGGCTAAGTAGAGACGCACGGAGGTTTCAGGAAGCACTCCCAGCAGGTAGGGCCCCATGGTAAGTGCAGAGGAAGCGATGCTGGCAGGCACGAGGAAGAGCGCCAGCATCCAGGTTCCGGGCCCAAAACGCCGAAACGCAAACAACAGCCCCGTAGTGAACAGGCCCACGGCTAAGGAGATGACTTGGACTGTCGCAAGCGTGTTCACATACCCCCTTTGTTCACTGTGTTAACGATCTGAATCGAGTATATTATATCTGCAGTGCCTGTCACGAGGAAACAGTATCGGCCTCGTTTCAGGGCGGCAATAGAAAAACGTAGGCTTTTGCAGGGGTTCGTCGATAAGGCACACAATGCCGAGCGGGTTACGGGCCGGTGGCAACCGGGAATCCGCCCCGGATTGAAGGCACTGACTCTTTTCAGAGCCCTGTAACTGAGAGGGCGAAGCTGTATCTATTTCCGATATCCACTTCCTGCATTTCGGGCAGCCGATGATCGTAATTATTGCCGCCATCATGCTGTTCCCGGCGGCCCTGGCTACCGCTTATTATGCTATCCTCGCTTTGGTGTCGCTGCTCCCACCCAGGATGCAGAAAACCGGACCGGCGCCGATCGCGCACCGCTTTGCAGTTTTGATTCCGGCACACGACGAGGAGAACACGATCTCGAAGTCCGTACATTCCTGTCTGCGGATGGACTATCCTCTCGACAAGTTTGACGTATACGTCATTGCTGACAACTGTTCCGACCGCACCGCAGTCGTGGCCCAGGCTTGCGGCGCGCGATGCCTGGTCAGGACTGATGCTTCAAAAAAGGGAAAAGGGTATGCTCTGGAATGGGGATTCCAGAACTTGCGATCCGCGGGCTATGATGCTTTTGTAGTTGTCGACGCGGACTGTACTCTGGATTCCGCGGCTTTGCGTGCGTTTGACCTCGAGTTGAGCCTCGGTGCGGAGGCCCTGCAAGCGAGCGATGGTGTTTCCAATGCGGACGAAAACGCCGTCAGCTATGCGCTCGCGGTCGGTAATCTGGTGGAGAATCGCCTTTTTTACGAGGCAAAATCGCGGCTGGGGCTGCCGGTGTTCCTGCGCGGCACGGGCATGGTGCTGCGCACGTCGCTGCTCGAGCGCATTCCATGGAATGCTCACTCGGTTGTGGAAGATCTCGAGTATTCACTCCGTCTCGTGGCTGCGGGGCAGCACGTCCGCTTTCTCAGGCACATTGAAGTGCGCTCTGCATTTCCCGTGACCGGCCGGCAGTTGCATGTCCAGCGTGAACGCTGGGCTAAGGGAAACTTGGGTTTTGGGCGAAGACATGCCTTTCGATTGATGATGGACGGAGTGAAGCAACGGTCCCCGGGCTTGTTGGATGCTGGTTGGACGCTTTTGGTACTGAGCAGGCCTCTTGTATTGGCGTACCTTTTGGGGAGCGTTATTGGCTGTTTCCTCATCCGCCGATTCGCCCCGGGTCCTCACGCTGGACTGCTGTTTGCTGCTGCCCTGATTCTGCTGGCGATAAACGTTCTCTATTTTGGATTGGGAGTCTTCCTTCTTGGCGTAACTTGGCCTCGACTCTTACTCCTGATGAGCATTCCTCTGGTCGTTGCGCGGCTGGCATGGATCTCCATGCGTGGGCTCACAGGGGCTGAAGCACTCCAATGGAACCGCACACCACGTTCGCAATGAGCCTGGAACAGATCCAGTGAAATGGAAAGTCGCCCATGTGATCGCCACGAATTTCTATGGCGGACCGGAAAAGCAGATCATCGAACACTTGAAGCGTCTTGACGCGTCGGTGTACTCCGGCTTTCTGATTTCCTTTCTCGAGGATAACCGCGACAACGAGATTCTGATGCAGGCGCAACGGGAGGGAATCGAGCACCAGGGCATATCGATGAACAGCCCATTTGACATCGGCGCCTGGATGCAACTCAGGAAAGAGGTGCGCACGAATGCGGTCAATCTGCTGTGTGTTCATGGATACAAAGCCACGGTCATGGGATCCTGGATCCACAAGACCCTCAGAATCCCGACTCTCGCGTTCTCGCGCGGTTACACGGCTGAGAACCTTAAGGTGGCATTCTACGAGTATATCGACCGCCTTGCATTGAGGCATGTAAGTGGAATTGTCTGCGTTTCGGCGGGACAACGCGAAAAACTCGAGACATTGGGCGTCCGTACCAAGAATATGTGGGTAGTTCACAACGCGGTGGTGACTCCGGAGGTCGTACCTGATTCGCGACCGATCCGGGCCACCATACTCAAGCGATTGGCTTTGCCCGAAGGCAGCATGATCTGTCTGAGCGCCGGCCGTTTGAGTCCTGAGAAGGGTCACGAGGATCTTATCAGGGCCATCGCTGCGCTACGAGAACGATCCGATGGATGGCATTTTGTGTTCTGCGGAGACGGGCCGTGCCAGGCGCAGCTGGAAAAACTAGCTCAAACTCTGCAAATCCAGAACAGGGTGCATTTTGCCGGGTTCAGGAAAGATCTTCCTGAGATCTTTCAGGCAATGGATCTTTTTGTGCTGCCTTCCCACTCGGAGGGGCTGCCCAATGTCGTGCTCGAGGCATTTTCGTACGGGAAAGCGGTCGTCGCCACCTCCGTGGGCGGTGTGCCCGAACTGGTTGAGGATGGCCTGAGTGGAATCGTGGTTCAACCGCGACAACCTGCACTGCTGGCGGAAGCCATGGCCCGATGCATGGCTGATGGAGGTTTGCGCCAGACGCTGGGGGACGCCGGCCGCTGCACGGTACGCTCGCGATTCACATTTGAGGAACAGAACCGCATCCTTCAATCCATTTATGCACAGGTGCTCTTGCACAACCCACCCGTACAATGATATCCGATGATATCCGCGATCGTACTTACATTTCACGGTGTCGTAACGAAAGAAGCTGATCTTGCGGGCATAGCGGATCCCGGATCCAGCCGCTATGCCGTGACCACGGCTCGCCTCAAGGAAACCCTCGACATAATAGGTCAATTCAGCGTTTGCGTCGTTCGTGATTTGGCGGCTGCAAAGGAAGCCCGGCACGTTCTTACCTTCGACGACGGGCTGCTCTCGGATTATGAGATCGTTTTCCCGGAACTTATAGCGCGCGACCTGAAAGCTACTTTCTTTGTGAGCGCGCTCAATGTTGGAAGGGAAGGGTATTGCTCCGGCTCGCAATTAGTTGAGATGGCACGATCCGGCATGGAGATTGCCAGTCATGGGTGCACTCACCGGTACCTGGTCACAATGGCCCGCCGCGAAGCCATCGTGGAGCTGGCGCAGTCCAAAGCGGAATTGGAATACGCGCTGGGAACGCATGTGGCGTCATTCGCTGCCGTCGGAGGCCATTATCGGGACTGGATGATCGCAGCCGCAGCGGATGCTGGCTATCGAGCCTTCGCCACGATGATCCCGGGGCGCACTTTGATTCGTGCTGAGAGGATCCTCCGTCTTCGCCGCAATCATATCCAGGCCGACCACGGCCCCGAATACATTGCTCGCGTGCTGCGGGGCGAGTTCAGAACCCTGGCCAGCAATCGGCTTCGCTATTTAGTCCTGGATCTGGCGCGGCGGGCACTGGGAATGAACGCCTACGATCGGCTGCGGGCAAGGCTGCTGACCTCTACGTAGGAAGGCGGATGGCTCTCTGATCTCACGGGTTCTACTTTGACATACCTGACTGTCGTTCTCCCGGTGCGCAATGAGGCGCGTTTCATCGAACAGACTTTGGAGATGATAGTACGCCAGGACTATCCTGCCGATCGGTTTGAGCTGATTGTGGTGGACGGCATGTCTGCCGACGGGACGAGGAATGCCGTGGAGCGATTCATGCGCACGCACGTGGGTTTTCATATCCGCCTCCTGGAGAACCCCGGGTTGCTCTCCAGCCGGGCGCGCAACATCGGTGTCCGTGCTGCCCAAGGCAAACTCATCGCCGTAATCGATGGCCACGTCCAAATCCCGCATGAAGGGCTGTTCGCCAGCATGGAGGCGGCGCGCGAGCAAAGGCAGGCCCTGTGTCTCGCACGTCCTGCTCCGCTCGACATACCCGGGCTCCGGGAGGGGCGCGCTTTTTGGATCGCCCTCGCACGAAAGACATGGCTTGGCCACAGCAGGAATTCTTATATTTACAGTGATTATGAAGGCTTTGTGGATCCGATGAGTAGCGGCTTTGCGTATGATCGCTCGCTATTCGATCGAGTGGGCTATTTCGACGAGTCATTCGATGCTGCGGAGGATGTGGAATTCCATTACCGTCTCAAAGAGGCGGGGTTTTCTGCCTACACCTCTCCGGATTTCCTGATTTATTCCTTTCCGAGACCATCTTTTCGCGACCTTTTCCGGCAGCAAGTCCGATATGGTGAGGGACGAGCGCGCCTGGTGAGAAAACACCCGGGTGCATTCTCCTTGGAGACTCCCGTGCCCGCTCTCATCCTCCTACTCTTTCTGCTGGCGCCCTTGGTGCTCGTGACCCCAGGTTGTCCGACTCAGCTTCGCCTCGTGTGGTTGGTCGCGATCGTTCTATATTGCGTTCTTCTCCTTTCTGCGAGCGTTTTCGAAGTGGCAAGGATTCATCGCTTTGCTCCATCCTTGGAGGTCGCTGTCGCGATTGCGACAACGCACTTGGGCTTGGGTTGGGGCTTCCTGAAACGGTTGTGGCGCCCCGTGAAATCACAAGTGAGGCCGCAATCGACACGTGTTCCAGAGCTTCCTTAGGGAAAAAAGACAAGGCATGCCCGGTGACAACAAACTGAAAACCGCTCATGATGGGATGAGCGGAACCGCGTGTTCCCAAGCCGCGGAACAGAGAGACGGGGAGGGCAGCCCTTGCGGGCTGGCTGTCCACGCCTGCTCTCTGCTCACCCCTGATGACTGCTCCGCAATAGATGAAATCCGCCCCGCCTGGGACGCGCTTCTTTCAAGCACATGCAATCCTTATGCCCTGTATCAATCGCCTGACTGGTGGGACCACATGGTTGACACGGGGGAAGCCGACGCCCCTGCCCTGGCTGTGGGCTATGAGGATCGAGGGAAGGTGGCGGCCATTTTGCCCATCGCGAAGGTCACACGTGCGTTTGAATTTGTCATGCTTCCGCGGGTGACCCTGCGTTACCCCTTGCACGGATTCCAACTGCTCGGAAGCGATCCACTCGCTCACCCTGACATAAACCTGCAGTTATCTCTTCTGTCATTCCTTGGACGGTCCTATCCGGACGCAAAAGCCCTCTACATTAAGTGCTTGCCCGCCAATGGGCTTTTGTGGCATCACCTCCGCACCAGGGGCTGCACTGATTGGCTCCCCTATGCGGAGCATGGCATTGGGAAGCTCCAGGGCATCATGCTGCCACGCTCTTTTGAGGAGTACACAAGCAAATTCGCAGCGAAAAAGAGATACAACCTGAAACGGCAGGTCAGGCTGTTGGAGGAGTACGGGTCTGGTAAGCTGAAACTGGTGCGCGTCGAATCGCCTGAGCAGGTGCTTGGTTTCGTGAGATCGGCTCAAGCTGTGTCGCGGCTGTCGTGGCAATTTCACCAGGGCAGTCCTCAGTTTATCAATGGAGAAAACAGGGTACTCGAGCTCAAAGACCTGGCGCAACGAGGGATCTTGCGCTCCTACCTATTGGTTTGCGGCGAGAAACCTTGCACATTCGTGGTTGGATATCAATATCGCGGCATCTATCATTACGCCGATGTCGCCTTTGATGAGCACTACGCCCGCTTTTCGCCCGGTAGCGTGCTGCTCTACCTGCTAATCGCGGACCTCATAGAGACCAGGCGCCCGACATACGTCAATTTGGGAATTGGGGACGCTTTTTACAAGGCTCAGTTTGCGAACAACGACACTGACTATGTCAGCCTGCTTCTGCTTCGCAAGACGATTGCATCCAGAATCCTGATAACGGCACACGCTACCCATCACCGGATTGGAGTTGGTATCAAATCTGTCGTACAGAGAAATCTCACTGGGGTAGACGACGCGTCGCGCAAACGGCCGTCTTCTGGAAACGAAGGAGCGAGAGGGAAGGAATCTGAGCGGGCAAAAAGAACCAGGATTCTATTTTTGATTGATCAGCTGGGACTGGCGGGCACAGAAACGCATGCTCTGCGTCTCGCTGGAAATCTGTCCGCCTCTCATTTCGACTGCAGAATCGGAGTGCTCGCATCCAACGAGTTTCAGCGCAGCCTGAAGGTGACCATGCCGATCATAGATTTCGGAAATGGCCACCTCAGGCCGAGTCCATCCATCGGCAATATACTTCGCGTCGCTCGATATATCCGGCGTGAGAAGATAGATATCCTGCAGGCTTACTTCTTTGATTCCGAGTTGGTTGCAGCCGCCGCTACGCGCTTGTGCAGGCCGAGGCCGCGTTTTCTTGTCACCCGGCGCAACAATTATCACTGGATACAAGAGTACCCGCATCAACTCAAGATCATCCGGCATACCGCGCGCATGGCGGATCAGGTGCTTGTGAATTCCCGAAGTGTCATGGCGAACTGCGAGTTGCATGAGGGCCTTTCGGCATCCCGTATCAAGGTGATCTACAACGGCATCGATATCGGGAAGTATTCAGGGCGGAATGTTGAACAAGCAAAAAAGATACTCGGCCTGGATGGCCAGTACCCCATCATCGGCGTCGTCGCCAGTTCTCGCCCGGAAAAGGGCGTGCGCGAATTCGTGGAGGCGGCGGCTCATGTTGCCGCAGCGCACCCGACCGCGGTTTTCGTTCACGTAGGGTTTGGGCTTCTCGACAAAGAAATGAGGGAGCGGGCCGGCGAGTTGGGATTGTCCGCACGGATGGTGTTTCTCGGAAGCCGTGACGATGTGCCGGAGATCCTTCCGGCATTTGACGTTGCCGTGCTGCCATCCCAATCCGAGGGATTCTCCAATGCGCTGCTTGAATACATGGCTGCAGGTCGCGCGATAGTGGCCACCGAGGTTGGGGATGCCGCGATAGTGATCACGAGCGGTACGAACGGGTTCTTGGTTCCCCCCAAAGACCCCAGAACTCTTGCAGATCGGATTATCGAATTGTGCGATGACCCGGTCTTGGCGAGGGAGTTCGGCAAGCGAGCCGGCGAGGCAGTCGAGCGCTGGTCACTGCCTGCGATCTTGCTGCAGTATGAACGCTTTTACGACCAGCTCCTGGCGGGTAAACCGGGATCTCCGGTTTGTGTGGAGGTAGATTAGAATGACCACTGTTCTGTTTAGGCAATTCCGCATTTTGCGAATCGAACGAATAGGCAGAGCGCTCAAGGGCCGGATTCTCCATCAAGGCTTTATAAAGACCTTCTCTTACCTCCTGAATACGTACCTACTGCCCCGAATCGGTGTCAGGATCTCGCACGTCTACGTCGCGAAAGGGTCGGAAATCGTGGAGGAGGCATCGGAACTGAAGGACATAGACTTGGCGATTGAGTATTCCCTGGAGCAAATAACTCCATCGGATCTCGAGGGGATGCGTTACTATCAGGGTGCGGAGTTCATCTTGAGAGCCGCAAAATATTTAGGCAATGGCGATTGTTGTGTGATCGCTCGGAATCAGGACGGAGCGTTCGTGGGCATGCTCTGGATTCACCGGCTGGGTTTTCCCGATGAAGGCTCATTTGTGGTCCGGGATGCGTATGTGAGGCCAATGTTCAGAGGTAGAAATTGTCTGCCGGCGATGGTTGCCGCGGCACGTCAGGAGTTCGTTGCTTGCCAGTCAGGAAGAGGCATCGTGTTTTATGCTAGGATAAACATGGGAAATTATGCCTCGATGAGAGCTTTCAAAAAGGCGGGCTTCCGATACAGCTGGACTATGGTTCAGCTGTTCAAGCGGCAGACGTTTTTGATCGGCGGACAAAGTTCCGGAATGATCGACCGTCGCAATATCCCGTGACGATGTACTTTGCCGGGCGCGGCCGGCTGGGTGCTCGTCCAAGTATGGAGCGCAGGTCGATGGGTTGTGACGAGCCTTTGCGCCGGGCAGAGCAGCCTGGCAGAGCACGCGAGGCATATTGAAGAGATGTGATTCCTGACACAGCGCTTCTGGACGAGTGAGGCGATACTTCCCAGGAATGAATCGGTGCGTCGAATGAAGGTTTGTGCGGTCCCTTTGCGATTTGCAGGAAGGCGGGCACGGGCTTTGCAGCCCTTGTTCCCTCGGCGTTTCGGACTCGAGGTTTATTATGCATTGCAGGCAGAATGATCGTGTTCGGGTGCGGCGAGACAGGCTGACGCGCACGGGCTTATGCGGGATACTCGTCATGATGGCGATTTGGATGTCCGTCACGGTGGTGCGAGTTCGCAGCGCCGACGTTCCGGCCGGCCTCCAATCTGTCTTCGCCAGGCGTGCGCGAGCCGCCTCGGCTGCGTGGGGTCCGAGTTCGATGGAGAATGCCGGAGCGAATTACACCTGGCAGCCGGAAACATTGATGTATAAGGATACCCTCACCGGTCACGAGGTGTGGCGGCTGAGTTGTACCAACAACCAGGATAACATTTACCACGACGACATCGCCTGGCCGCAGTGGAGCGCGGACGGCGCCTGGCTTGCGTTTGCAAGTTCGCGCGACACCAAGGCTTTTGCTAAAACAGGAGCTTCCACGTCACTCTGGATGCTCGTGCATACGGACGGTTCGCATCTCATGCCCATCGTGAACGGATCGAATCGATCCTACGACTCCGGCCATCCTTACTTCCATTGGTCGCCGCAGGTTCCCAACGTGTACTACGACACGGGTGGAAATGCGCACGGTCTGTCGCTGCAGCCGTACGATGTCTACCAGAATCAGGTAAGCGATACTGGGGTGTCGCGCACGCTCCTGTTCACGACCAATCAAGGGGGAGGAAACACCAAAGCAAAGATACTCTCAAAGACCATCAGCGGGGATGGGCTCAAGATCTTGCTACGGGATCAGTATGTCGCTTCCGGCCCCTACTACCTGTACCCGTGCACGGTCTATCCGCCGTCAAGCGCCCGGTGTGATAATCCGCCTGGGTATACGATGGATCGAGGGCAGGGCAACTATTACGGCGACATGCCAACAAGCTTCAATAAAGAACACGGCGGCTCCCTTTTTCTTACGGGTAATTCTGTAAACGGATATTTTGTCTATTTGATTCCAGATGGAACTGGAGTCCATTGGCGTATGGCAATGACCGGGTCAGCCGCAGACGGAGGGCCGCTATACACCGCGCCGGGGACCTCTGGAGAGGTTCTGATAATGAGTACTGGAGGCGGTCCGGGTAATGTCGCTCCCTGGCCAAACAACTGGTTCTGGAGCCATCCTCGCCTGATTGGTGGGCTACGCACGTACTGTTCAATAATGCAGGGGACGATAATGCCCCAGGGGTCTCTTATCTAAATGTACTGACGCATGCATTCGATGCTGCTAATTATCTGAACGATTGGGGATTCGAGCATAATGACTGGCACGGTTTCACGGATTATTCCGTGTCTTCGTACACGCCTTATAAGACCCCCAATGACGGGCTGGGAGAAAGAATCACGAGCCAGCGTTACAACGACACGACTTTGCAGGACATTACGGTAGTCTGCCTCACCTATACACGATATAACGGCGGAACGAACTACAGCACGCTTCCCAGGCCCGCCACGAGTCCGGATGGCACTAAGGTCATGTGGTCCAGCGAATTTCTCAACTCCGTGCCGGACCATAACGACGTCGTCTGGGCTGTGGTTCGATATCCGTTGCCTCCGCTGAACCTGCGGGCGTCAGCATCATCGGGCGGTTTTCAACTCACGTGGGATCGCCCGAGCTACAGTACCAGAGGG
>Ga0187881_10003426_pt1 | contig 13765 bp, 15 predicted proteins | sample June2016WEW_19_1_2_FD_133017 | JGI IMG/M metagenome (GOLD analysis project Ga0187881, IMG submission 133017) | Peatland microbial communities from SPRUCE experiment site at the Marcell Experimental Forest, Minnesota, USA - June2016WEW_19_100 | ecosystem: Environmental > Terrestrial > Soil >...
CCGCAGTTGGCTAACACCCGTGACTCGTCGCCGCAATCATTTAAGTGCCTAGCGGCTGGCCAGTGCCAATGTGGTCCAGCCCCACGTAACGGACGCAGGTAACCGAGCAGTTGACCGTCCAGTGACTTCCAGTGATGTGTCTCCATTCGCTCGATGGCATCTGGGTATACCTTCATGATCTCTGGCGAGAATTTAGTCAGGCCCAGATCGACCACGAAGTTACGCCCGACTAGGTACGGACAGCCGCACCAGTCATACGAGCATTCTTGTAGCGAGGATATAGCTCCGTTCTGCGGAACGATGTCGTGTTCTACGAGGATGACCCCTTTCTGCGTCTGCCAGATAGCTGCAAGTAGACCCCAATAGTCATTCTCACTACTGGAAACATCAACATATATGACACTCTCGTTCTCTAGCGCAGCCTTCGTCTCGGGCCTGAGACTGGTAAAAGGACAGATGATAGGAACGGTCATGGAAAATTGAGTCTCGCAAACTCGCCCCACGTCTCACGAGCCACCGTGTCGTAGGCACGAGCAGCATCTTCCTCTGAGGTAAACAGCCCAAGGAGACGTGCCTTGAAGCTATCTCGCCAACGATTACAGTCAGCGCATCGAGAAACACCCTTGTATCGAGACGAGGTTAGACTAAGAGATTTTGATCTATTGGCGCAGTTCTGGGAATGAGTGCAGAGCCGGAGGTTGACACGACGGTTGTCTAACCCGTCGCCATTGATGTGGTCTACCTGTTGGTTCGGCTGTGCATTGAGGATAAGACGATGCATGAGTGTTTTGACCATGCTCGGACGGGGTCCGATATGCCGTGCGTAAAGGTGTAATGACCCCTGTGTGTGATGTATGTGCCACGGCCCAGCCGCGACTACCCGTTCATGGTCCTCATCGTCTACGAGGGCAAACTGACCCTGAGTCAGAGATACGGTTTTCACGCAACCTTGACCGCAGGATACCGTAGCCAGTCCAGAGCCGAACGGCGCTTACAGCACTCGACCACGTCCTCACAGACACGCAGGCGCGGCAACGGCCCGGCAACGAATGGCCCTTGCTTCGTGCCACAGTTGGAACACACGCCAGTCGGTCGGCTGAAGATGTTGCCACGAGTGGACTTCATCTTATGGAATCTGGAGCGGTACAGACTCACTGAGTGGGTGATCCCGCCCGAACGCGAATTCCTACCGTGTTTCCTTGATCCGCTGCTCTTTTGGCCCTGTGCTGCCACCGGATTCTCTCCCCTTTCGGATTATGATGCCAAGGATTACGTCCTTGATCGAGCGGTTGGACACTACCATCCTTGCTGACCGTCGAGCGGATAGCTTGCGATCCCGGTCGGCTGCCCTACGTTCCCATCGCTCCACGTTAGCACGACCCAGCATCATCCGTCAAGATGAATCCAGGCGATGATATAGCCGAAGAACGCAAACACACAGATGGCTACCGTGACGAGACCCGCAGGAAGCTGCCATTCAGGTGGGATAAGAGAACCCACCCCAGTTCGTCAGCACAATGACAGCCGCGACGAGCACACAGAAGGCAATTGCCAGCAATGCGCCGAGACAGGAACCGCCGAGTAGCGTTTTCATAGAGCCTCCTATGGCATCGGAGGGGTTGACTCGGTAGGTGGCGTAGCTGCTGGAGTTACCGGAGGGGTAGCTGGAGGTGTTGTGGGGGGGTTGCCCCACGTCAAAGTCTGATGAGCACCACCAACGGCAGCGCCGAGGATCAGTCCGGCAGCGTTGGCCGTCGTCGGGTCCAGTCCGGCATGTGTGAAGTATTGGGTCGCCCACCCCGCAGCGTTCGTAACGATTACGCCGCCAATTGGGAAAACGATGAGCTTGGCACTACGCCGAAAGCCAGCCTTCTTGGCAGGTGTGAGCCACGGCGTCGTGATATGCATCTTCTCAAACGAAACCAACCACACCGTAATCACAGCAGCACAGATAGTACCAATGATGAAACCAGCAACTGCTGCTATCAGCGGTTGTACGCTTTGAATCTCCACCATACCAAAGGTCATGATCGGCCCAACCATATGCACAGTACGAAGGCAAGCACCGCGCCGAGCGCGATCACTCCGTTCATGCAGACGACCCAGGCGATAGTGCTAAGAGCGTTTCTCATGGCGTGAAGTATCCAGTCACATCGAGCACGAAATCGGCACCGACTACAGAGTAGATAGCGACTGTGCCATCTGGTGTGAGGCCAACCGTGAAGCCGTTGGGGATGGCGTATGCGCCTGCAACCCAATTGAGCATCGAGGTCGTAGGGGTCTCGGCCATGGGACTGATGGACGCCCATCCGCCTCCGGCAGGTGTAATGAGAGAGAGGTTGCCAGTGATCGCCGTGGCACCTGTCGGCACTACGCCGCCAGTAATTGGGACCACCTTAGAAACCTGCGCCACGAGCTTGCCGCCGGTCTTGCGACTGTCAAACAGGCGGGTGGGATTGATAGCGGTGAAGTTCATAGCTGACCTCGGAGTATAGACAGGAGTCGGAAACGGAGCGATGAGGACCGCCTCAAGGCGACCACCAGAGGCAGTGTAAACAAACTTGATGATGGTAGCCATGTCCACGGTCGGGTCGGGCGTTCCAAAGAACTCCTCGGGGTTACCCCATAGGACGTTCCCACTGCCCAAGCCTTCGACAAAAACCGAATGGCCAGCGTTGGGGAGGTCGTAGAAGTGTGGGTCCAGAGGACGGTCGAAGGACGGAGCCTCGTGCTCGTTGCCCGCTAGCAAAGCCGCACAGCCCGCATTTAGACCGTCAGTCAACTGAGCCTGAGTTGGACGTAGTGTGATAAGCGCATTTGGAACCCAATGGTGGATGGCCACAACCTGATCGTCAACCGTGCCGCCGTCAGTGGAGAGATTGTGGTCGGGCTTGCCAGTTGCGGCCCGGATGTCTGCCTCTGTTAGACCACTGATCCGCCCGAGAGTAATCCAGTCGATCATCCGAGCGGAGGTTTCCGCCCAGCATCCATTCCAGAGAGAACCCTCGTACCGTTCGCAATACGGTTTCAGAAACGGGGCTATGTATTCCTGAACCATTTAGAGTCCCAGAGCTACGAAAACGACCAGCAACATTACGACCACGATAGCGATGGCTGACAGGAGACATCCTGCGGCGGGACTAGGCGCTGGGGGTGGTGTAGGAGTCGGAGTGGGTGAACCCGGACCACCAGTTCCCTTGAGAGCCTCGATATCGGCAAAGAGAGCAGGTGTGAACTTCGCCGCCTGCTCCTCATTGGTGACCACGAGCCAGCGCTCGTCGGTACAAGCCTTGGACCAGGCACGAGTGGCTGACTGCTTGGCACCCCAGGTGATCTTAGTATCGAGGTCGGTGTCATTAGGCCCAGCCGCCCCAGCACTCACAATGCAGTGACCCTCTGACGGATCAGGCTGCTCGCCGTTAGCTATCGTCCAAGGCTTACCTGAGTTAAACAGGTCCTCTGCGTCGTCAGTCAGATTGACACCATCGTAAGTGCCGTACCCTGCGGCCATGAAAGCGTCACACTGGGCCGTGTTACTGGTATCGAGCGGCGCGAAGGCGAGGATGCGCTTCTGATTGTAGAGCCAGAGCAGAAAGTCGGCGAGGTTGACGCCCGTGTCCTTTCCGCCCGTGAAGGCAAAGTATTCCTTGACTGCCTCTGCCGTGGTGACGTGAGGGATCGGAGCGCCAGCACCTGCAGCAGTGGTCATCTCTAGGTGCCTCTCTCCGGCTTCTCCGCAGTCCCCAAATTTATCGTTACCTAGCATTTCAAAGGCCGTGATTCCCCCGGTCACGTCAATCGGGTAGATCGGTGGCGGTAGTGGCGCGGCGAGATACTCATGCGCCCACTGGATAGCAAAGCGTTTGCCGACAGGCTTTACGGGCAGTCGCCCTCGCTTGCCAGCTTGTCGATCCATCATGGAACCTCCTGTATAGTTTCGTGGACGCCTAGTTTACACCCTTGACACGTCTGTAGCAGCGGTGCTAGGATGACGGCTGAAAGGGAGGTTCAACAATGAGCACAGACACTGGATATCCCGAGACACGCATCGATCTACGCGAGGGGAGCCTACTCCTGCGAGCGTTCGCAGTACCTCGCTGTCAGTCACGCATTCCCCCGAACGAACCCACCTGCGCCGTTCGTTCGCGTTGTGGGCAGGTGGTAGGCGTGATAGACCTCGGACGCGACTTGACTGGCTTCCGGCGCTATGCCTGCACCAAGGAAGGCCACCGCGAGGATGTGGAGGCGCAGCGGGATCGTGACGAGTCAATTGTCGATGCCCGCCACGACTACGAGGCAGAGCACTCTCTCGGCATCGCGTCTGCTCCGGCGACTCCAAACGACCCGGTAGAATTGCGGTCGATCCGACCCGAATTCGGGAACTAGCATTCACCCGCTCTCTGTGGAGGAGCCCCTCACTCCATCGAGAGAGCATTCGAAGCCTCCCAGGCCCTCCCTCCTGGGAGGCTTCATTACTTCGAGGAACGGAATGGTATATCTAGTCGTCCGCATCATTCGTCACGTCTCGGGAACGCACGTGTGGGAGATCGGTCGTTACCACAACATCCGGCATGCCCGTGGTGCACGCAACACCGCCGTCGAGGATGACGCGGAGCATTGGACCAAGCACAGCGGTCCTGGTGGCTACGTCGGTATTGCGCCTCTATGGCCGCAGGGGATGGGTATCACTCTGCATGCTGCGGACGGAACGCCCGAGGCCGAGAGTGTGTTTACTATTCTGCCTTCGCCAGTATCGACCAGACCTTGAGCAGGTCTGCCGTGGACATAGCGCCGATGTCGCCCTCGTTCTCGGCTGAAGGTCCCGTAGTTTCGGCATCGCTGGCAGGGATATACGAATAGTCACAGCTACAACGGCAACGTGGGCCACATGCTCTCTCCCCACCAAACCACGTATTCCCCGGCAGAGGCATGTCATTCAGGTCGTCGCCAGTCCACGTCATACCGTCCAGAGCTTGGCAGCCGTCACACGTATTGGCATCGTTTTCACTGACCCATTCTGCCTGGATCACCGTGCCAAGTTGCTGAACGCCGTCAACGAAGCCCTCCTCATAGAGAGGATTCAGGCTGTCGGCATACGTTCCCATCCATGCATCTAGCATCGCCGCGCTGACTGCACCACCGATCAACAGAGCGCCAAGTGCCAACAGCCGGTCATTCAGCCCATCTGAGGCGCTGCCTACCGCCTGTTGTCCATCGGAATCGAGATCGTCCAGTGAGTCACCGTAGAATGCGGCGTCTTCTTCGTCCATGTCATCGAGCGGGTCCTCGATTGACTGCTGTATCTGTTCGTCGCGGGCCTCCTGTGCTGCCTCCGAGGTTGGGTCTACCGCAGGAATAACCGCTGGAGACGCTACGACGGGCACAGGTGCGGCTGTCGTGTCTTTCTTGCCCGCCACGTAGGCAGCCGCATAACCGGCTGTCAGGATGCCCCTGGCCGCGTCGGCGAAAGATGCACCGCTGACCTTGAGAACCCAGGTGCAAGCCTGTGCGATCTTCTCACGGTTCGAATGCAACGACACCAGTGCGATTAGCTGTTTCTTTACTCTCTGAACAATCGGGTTGAGGGTGTCGTCTCGACGCTTGCCACCAGAGGAGATGGTGATGGTGCGGGCAGCCTTGGTGCGTAGAACCGCAACTAGCTCTAGCAGGTCGAAAGTCGAAACAGAGTCGAGGTTCACTTAGCCTCGACCGGCACATCCCCAGGCTTCGGCTGCTCCATGTCGGGCGGATAGCCGAGGCAGAACAGGGCGGCTTTCCACTGCTCCTCATCAAGCGCAGACCACTCCCGTCCCTCAGCCTTGACCTCGGTCATGGACTTGCGCTTGGCGGTGCCGTCCTCGATATCGCGCCCGAGCTTGTCCCAGGCGTCCTTTGTCGCACTCATTTACCTGTCCTCATCGTGTAGTAGGGAGGATTGTCGTCCAGTTCATAGTTCCACTTGGGAGAGGCTTGACTGGGATCAAACTGGGAGGACGAGGTGACATTGAACCCGACGCTCTCGTACATCTTGTTCAGTTTTGGTCCGTAGCACTCGACATAGTTGACTCCATGATTGTCAACGGCATCTCGGAGCAACGACACTCCCGCTCCCTTGCCGTTGGAATTGAATAGCGCCGTCGCCTCCACGCGACCATCGCCGTGATCGTGGATCAGTAACCCCGTCTTGCCGGGGTTAGTCAACAGGGGGATCATGTTCCCCGCTTTCATTTCCTCGGGTGTATAGCGTGTAACGAAAGCCTCATAGCGACTCCCTTCTGGGATCGCTAGATTGAACGCGGTCTTGAAGTTCTGTCTACTCTGAGCTAAAGGGTCTGCGGTTGCGCCTCCACTTCCAAACTTGCCGTCAGCGTCACGCGGCTGGTCCGGCGAGTATTTGGTCAGTGTGGCAGAGTCTGCTCCTAAGGTCAAGGAACCAGAGGATTCGGAGACCTTTCGGGACGAGGCGAGTAATCGAGCGTCAGTACCACGTGGCTTCTTCGGCTTGGCCGCAGTCTTAGGCGGCTTCTCCTTTTCCTTAGCCGCCAGCGCCTTGGCTTGTGCCTTCGCCGCCGCAGCGGCAGCCTTGGCCTTTGCTTTTGCAGCAGCGGCAGCCGCCTTCTCTTGAGCCGTGGCCGCTGCAGCGACCGCCTTCGCCTTAGCCTTGGCAGCAGTCGCTAGCGCCTTGGCCTCCTTAGCCGCTGCCTTGACAGCCGCCGCTGCAGCCTTCTTGTCGGCAGCCGCTTGCTGCTTCGGAGTCAGTGGCTTAGTGGGAGCCGTAGTTGTAGCAGTAGCTGGCGGTTTCGCCGTGGTCGCAGGAAGAGCCGTCGTTCCAGCCGTAACAACAGGCGTTGGTTGAGCAGTGGACCCTGCCGTAGCAACAGGAGCGGCTGCTGGAGCCGCAGCGGGGGCAGCGACTGGTTGAGTTGTAGCTGGCTTGGCTGTCGCGGCTGGCTTTGCGTCCGATGTTCCTGGGCCGGTCGTGCTTGAGACGAACTGCCCACCGTCAGGTGAGCCGGCAGGCGCGTGCTCGATGTCCTTGGTGAGTGTTACCTCAAAAGGGTTGACGCCTCGTTTCAGGAGTTCTGCCTCCACAGCGGCAAGCAGATCATCTGCCTGCTGGCGCTTGGCAACAGCCGTGCCGTGAACCGGGCAGGTTCCATCCTCAGACAGCGGCAGGTCGCACTTCGGACAGCGTTGCGGTACAGACTCGCCAGAGAGGTCAAATGGAACGACGCCGGACTCTAGCGGCTCGACTGTGGAGATGGACTTCTCCTGTTCCACCTCAATGACATACTTCGGAAGCAGCCCCGTAACCCAGCCGCGTGCTTTGACAAGGGCATTTTCTAGCGTTCCCTCGCTTGTCATAAGCTCGGCCGTAAATAGGGCCATAGTGTCGGAATCAATCGCAGCAGCCGCAAACTTGGTCACATCGCCGCCACGACGTAGAAACCGACGCAATACAGCCAACTCGGCCAGAGCCGCCTTCTCCTTGCTTGCGCTGTCGTCCTGCATGTTGCCCGTGACCATATCGAGGTACTTGTCGGGGACATTGTGGCCCACAAATGCAGGTATATCGTCTATCCCAGCCTTTTCGGCTGCCAAGGTGCGATGCCATCCGTCAGCAATAGTCTCTCCGTTTGGATTCGGCGTCTCAAAGTCCGCTAAAACTATCGGATCAGTAGACGCACCCTTTGAGAGCGTGTCAGCGATGCTCTCTACCTTGGCTGGGTCTCGTCCGCCGGGCCTACGGGCCATATTGATATCAGAGAGCTTGACGTGCGGGTCGTATTCCCACTCGATCTGAGAGTCCAGAACCCATTGCACATCTTTAGAGGGATAGGAACGCAGCAGGTATGCCTCGATAATCTCGGGCAACTTGGAGTCCTTGTACTTAATCCTAGCCTTTACGATGTCCGCCACGGTGAGTTTGCCCTGCGGCGCTTGAGTTGGTTGCTGTGCGACAGGAGGCGTAGGCGCGCCACTGGTAGGCATTCCGCTCGTCTGCGTGGCTGTGGCAGCCGCTGGGGCCGTTTGAGCGGCTCCCTCGCCTGGCTTCACCTCTGTCTCACTGCCTACGGCACCCTGAGGCGGCTTGGGGGCAGGCGTTTGACTCTGGGCCGGAGATTGCGCCGCAGGAGCCGGGGCCTGATCCTCAGGCGGTTTCTTGGATGTAAGGTCCTTGAGGTTGTCCGCAAAGCGGTCGGTCAGTTCGGCGCGGCCCTTCTTGCGGTCCTTCTTCTTGTCCGAGAGCAGGGCCGAGGCAGGATCGTTCTTTGGCTTGTCGGGGTTCTTACCCAATTCAGGCTGTAGCGCATTGGACAAAGCCGCCACGGCCGGATGACCAGGCTGAACGCCGCCCGGCATAGCTCCCGGTGTTGTTGGGGCGGGCGCAGGAGAAGGCGGTGGAGGTGGAACGGTTGGATCGAGCGGAACGATGCCCTGACCAGGCACCATGAGAAACGGTGTCCTGGTCAGCGGGAAGTTCCACGGGTCCTGGCCGGACTCAATGCGGATTTCGTCAATGGACGACTTGCCCATGCTGATATACGCCTGATCAGTCTGGGCGCGTGTCGCGTCATCCTCGGCCTCTTCAAAGTCAAGCCACTTCCACTCCAGGTCGGTCTGCTTGAATACGCGCTGAATGATCCAGTCGAAGCAGACTTCCTTCCACCACTTCGCATCTGGCTCGGTACGCGACTCGGTTGCAGAGGCGGCTTGCTGCTCGGCTTGTCCCTTGCCTCCACCACCGAGACTGCTTGACCGACCACCTGGGATCATTCCGATCTCATGCGGCTGGATGTGCAGGATCATGGCAACCTGCTCGGCCACCATCGTGTCTGCCTGCCACTGGCCGTCCATGTTCTTCTGAGCCTCAGACTTCGATCCTGGCGGCAACACGATGACGCGATGCTTCCACGCCACGTCACCCGCGACAGCGTTCAGGTTTTCCTGCAACTGCCGCTGCTGGGCCGGGGTGACGTACTGGTCACCGGCCACGACAAAGACGCTTGGGACCGAACCCTCGGTATAAAAGTCGATTAAATAGTTCTGACGCTGCATACCAAGAGTGATCGGAATAAGCGCCTGTTCCACAGGGCTGTTACCACTCCACACGGGCTTGCCGTGTCGCCGGACGTACACGATGCCATTGGGAACAGTCACACAGTAGATGCGACCCTGATACGGGACGTAGCGGCCCATTGGCGCTTGGTGTCCGCCGTTTCGGCACGGACGGATGCAGACGCGATATTGAATACGCCGGGACTGGATTCCATGTTCAGGAGTCGGTACGTTCTCGTCTACGTGCTTGCGGTTGTACTCGGGCGCATAGTCGATCCACGCTTCCAATCCAGCCTTCTGTGCCACTTCCAACAGGTCATCGGCCAACCGCCGTGAGGTTGTGATAGCACGACCACTCGGGTTATCGCCGCTGAGGTCGCCGTCTCCATCACCCATCCAATAGGCGGACAGGAATGCCCTGAGCACCGTCGGGCTCATGTTCTTCAGGTCGCTGGGCAGGTGCTTCTCCCAAGACTTACCGGGGACATTGATGCGTAGCCAGTCGGCAAGAGGGCCGTGGTTTATGGTGAAGCCACGCTTGCTCTCGTGCCAGTTCAGTCCGGTAGAGTAGAGGATGTCTCGCATAGCAGCGCGATGCCGTGAACCCTCACTCTGGGCGATCTCGATGTGGTTCGCGGCCGGGCCGCTGCCAAGACTGCCCTCTGACACGTACAGACCCACCATCCCAGCCCACGGAGTAGCTGAGATAAAGAGCGGTCCGGCTCTGTGGTGCCGTCCTCGTTTAGGATCGGCGGCGGGGAGTACAAACGGAAGATCAGCGCCATGCCACGTAGATGTGGACGGAAGCGACCAGTTCTTGCCCGTCTTGCCGACGAACTCGGCCGCTGATCGGAACACCCAGTGGTCGTCATATCGGCGATGTCGCGCGAGCATCCGATGTTGGGGCGTAACTCGGATGTCATAAACCTGACTCTGGAAGTCAACCATCAAGCCGTCATAGGGTTCGTCCGTATATGCCACCGGGTGCTGCCACTCGAACTCGCCATCCGGTGACCGCGTGGCCACGTCCTCCTTGCCGGTCATGTCAGCAAAGTTCTTCCAGCCTTCAGAGGTTAGAACCTCTGTCTCGGAGTCATAACAGAATCCGTAAGGAGTCCACGGTCTGCGAAGGCGTGGAATGTAGAGCAGTTGATCGGCCCGATATTCCTGATCCGGCTCGATATCGTCGTCCACTCCAGCAGATTGCAGGTCCTGCTTCATCATGTCGAGATCGGCATCCGTTAAGATGGCTTGTAGCTCTGAACGAGGTACGCCCCAGAGGTACTGTTGGTAGGCCGGTGCCGGTGGACGAGGCGTTGCACCGGTCATATCCTGTAGCGGACGAATGGTCGAACCCGAGAGTAACTGCAACTCGGATAGATCGCTGCCAAACAGTCCCTTGCCTGCTACACGTGTCGGCGCGAGGTACATCGAAACAGCGTCAATTACAAGCTGCTCTTCGAGTGCCGCCGTAAACCAGCTTTGGAATCCATAGTAGTTACTGTCGATGCGCTTGAACCACGCCACGATCTGGTTGGCCCGATTCTTCAGGTCCTCTCCGGCACCCTTGTCTCCTTTGGTAGCCGTCTGTGCGGCAGAGGTAGGACCAACATCCCAGTCCATGCCCGCCATCTCATCGCGGCGAATATTAAGGCAGGCTCGAACTACGGAATACATGTCCGAGTAGCGTCTTAGCACCTCAAAAGACGCCAATTTTAAGCCTTCGGACCCCGGCTGACCCATCGGCAGGTTCCAACCTACGGGATACTGCCAGCGGCGAGGATATGGCCGCCCGGTCTCCTCCGTGGGTTGGTCGATTGGCATAGGCACAATCGGCGACAGAGGACCAAACGCGCCGGTTAGGAAGTCGGCCAGAGGACGCGGCAGCGCTGGAGTAACGGCATGCCCTGCGACCCATTGATTGAAACCGCCTACGAGCGGGCTTATGCCCGGGACCAGAGCGGAGGTATTAGTCTGGGTCTGTGCCGACAGAGCGTTCGCTATAGCCTTAGGGCTTGCCAGAAACTACCTCCGACGAATAAGGCGAAGCCGGGGCCAAGAGAGGGGGAGAACCGAAGGCCATGGGAACCTCGCAGTCACGCAAATTGACCAGAGCGACTGACTCTCATCCGGCTTCATGGAGTAATGATATCAAGTATGGGGTGTTCCTCGATCCAAACGATGGTGTCGGCCGGGAAATCAAAGCTCTCGAAGAACTCGACCTCTAGAGGCGTTTGGCCGTCGCCCCTGAATCTTATACGCTTTAGTCGAGGGCACGTTGTGATATGTGCGCCACCACAATATAGACACCTAGAGGATACCAGCTTGTCGTGTTCCTCTTGTGTAATAGGTTCGGGCCTTGCTTGGTCTGTGAGTTGCGCAGTCATACGCAAAACGTCGTCTCGTGCTTGTGACAGATCGTCTTCTAGTGCATCGTTCTCGCCGTAGAGACGATTAACTTCAAGGTTCAGACGCTCCGTCGTTTCATTCAAGGACGTAATGGTTCGGGACGCCACGTCTAAGCCGTGCTCTGATGCATTGTACCGACTGCGGCGAACGAACCAGCGATCCCATCTCATGGCTGTGGTAGTCCTCTTTTGTCGGCCCTCTCGTTGGCTAACAGTATGTACTCACGCGCTGCGGCTCGAACAGCCTTGTGAGTAACCCATGAGTCGTTGACGTGATGGAACGGGCAGCAGGTCCACAGGTGGTCGCGGTCGTCCTCTGCCCGCACGCCCATGCGCGGAGACGACTTGACATGGTCGATTGTCATGGCGTAAAGGTTGAAGGGTTCAATGATCTGCCCCCACTGGTTCCGACAGACGCCGTGGGGCGGTAAGTCCATGAGCATCGGCCACTCATCCGCATAGCGTGGATCGTTGACAAACCTGCCAATGCATCCGCCGTCGCGCTTGAGGATGTAATCGTGCAACTTGGAGTCCATCAGTCAGCCCACTTCGGTCCTATGTGTGCGGCCTTCTCCCAAGCTTCCATTTCTAGACACCTCACGAGGCATTCCTCACAGACGCATTCCACCCAGGCACGTTTATCCTTAGGCGATAGCTCGATGGCTTTCGCTATTTCCTTGGGCGGTTGAAACATCTCCTCGCAGACCGCGCAGATTTGCAATACAAAACCCCCGTTTTAGTGCTGCTGCAACACTACCACGATAGCGGCTATGGAGCCGAACAAACTCAATATCACGCCGATGACCAGCCCGATCTGCCAGCGCCGGTTAGTCTGGTTAATGTCTGTGATCTTGTCGAGGACCGTCTGAGTTGTGTCCTGCCGGATTGTGACACCGTGCTCCACACCGACCTTTTCACCCAGGTTGGTGATGGCCGTCTCGATCTTCTCGTTCAGAGCCTTGGCAGCCACCTCTGTTCGGTCAAGCAGTACCTTATGCTCGCGTTCGAAGCGATCCACGGTCAGGAACGTAGACGCCTGCTGCGATAGCTGCTCGCGAAACTCGTTCATCCGGCCAAGACGTTCATCGTTCGCCTCGGCCTGCGTTTTTAGAGCTAGCGCGATTAGCTCGTGAGCTTGCTCATGACCGGCCCACTTCTCGGCCTGCACGCGGCCCTCGGCGAATAGCAACTGCTCGAAATGGTCGCGCAGCGGCACGCTCGTCCAGCGGCCATTCGAGTCACGCGGCTGATCTTGGTTCAGTAAACCTCCTTGGTGTGTTTACGCCGGGGGCGATCTAGTTCATAGGCCACACCCCGGCGTAGAGCGTCAGAATCCTCGTCAGAAAACCACGGTGCTACAGCACGCAGGAAGGCATTGATGATATTCGCCTGCATGCGAGCGTGCTCGCGCTGGCAGCGGAGTTCGTGTCGATCTATGCGCTTGGTAGCCGACGCTCGTGCCTTAGACACTCAGGCTAACGAGGCGTAGGGGAACCGCGTCCTGAACATAGCCAAGAGACAGAATTCTCATGAGCCACGGCAGGATGTTAGGCCAGAGAGAGGTCTGCCAGATATGCCAGACAACCGGCAAAACGACGATCCAGTAAGCGTGTATCTGGGCCGTGAAGTTGGTCCAGTCCGTCGGCCATGTCCAGTTGAAGGCCAGCCCGGCGGTTACGAGCGCAACCACGAGGGCGCTGCCGCCCGACTTCGCCCATGTTGGAACCTTCGCCCAAAGGTTATAGACGGAGACTGTGAGCCACGCGATAAATGCCCTGATGCTGTCCATGCGCTGTCCTTTCCAAAGTCAGTGGATAGTGTTGGCGGTCTGCTACGGTTATTCTACTATAGCAGGAGCCAGCGCCTCGGCCGCCGCTTTGGCCAGTTGGACAAGGTAGTCTATGTCCTTGCGGTAATCACAGCCCTTGTGGTGGCAACTCTCACCGTATGGGAAATCAGCACACAGGCTAGGCCGCTGGTCGTAGACCGAGCAGAGTCGTGTGTCTGTATCCCAGTGACGACATGTGTATAGCGGTTGTGAACTGTATTGGAAGTTGCAGCTTTCCTCCAGGCTCCCGTAGCCGAGATCGGCCCATCTCTGCTCGGCCTCGTAGTAAGTCAGGGGAACGAGCATGTCGGCGATGAAACGACGTTGCTCTGTGGACTCGCCGTCCGACGACCCGTTCCTGTTCCGCGACACGCTGCTACGGCTCATCGATGCGGAGCCCCTTCGGTACGCGGATCTGACGGCTGAAACTGCCTGAGGGTCGGGTCTTGCACTTCCGACCAAACTAGAA
>Ga0187881_10003432_pt1 | contig 13740 bp, 15 predicted proteins | sample June2016WEW_19_1_2_FD_133017 | JGI IMG/M metagenome (GOLD analysis project Ga0187881, IMG submission 133017) | Peatland microbial communities from SPRUCE experiment site at the Marcell Experimental Forest, Minnesota, USA - June2016WEW_19_100 | ecosystem: Environmental > Terrestrial > Soil >...
ACCATCGCACATATCACCTCGACCAGTGTTAACGCCCGCCGTAATCGGATTTTATCGTTTCTCTTAATCATATTTTTTAGCGCATAAGGCCCAGTTCATCCTTGGTATTTTTCGGCATAAAAAAGGGGCATCGTTCCCGAACCCAATGGGGCATTTCCTGAATTAAAGGGTGGTAATTTCCTGAATTCAAGGGAGGGTTTTCAGAATTCAACGATTAGAAACTCGTCTGAGAAAACACAAAAAAACAGCGATAAATCGCCATTTTGAACAGGTCCAACAGCTTTTATAGGACACAAAGGGGTATTCAACTAAAGATACACGAGGGTTATTTGAAAGGTTCTGTAAGCTTAAGAACGGTTGGCGATATAGGTGGTCAGAGTAACCTGGACCTCACTGGAAGACAGTACGCCGTTGCCGCTGTCATCGTATCCGACGGACACGGTTATCTGCTTCAAATAATTTGCGGTTATCGTGGTATCTGTAACATTGCAAAGATACGAACCGCTTAAAACAACGTTATTAGCTGTGAAAGAACCTGACGAACCAAAATTGTAGGCGGCATTGGCCCTTATGCTATCGAGTTTGCCCTGGGCGAGAACCAAGGATTGTGTCTTTTGCTCGATTTGAGTTGACCACAGATTGGCTTTTGTGAGCGACACAAGAATAGGAGCCATCGCGACAATTAGCAACGCAGAGGCCATCATCACTTCGATTATGCTAAGCCCTTTGCGCCGTCGATTTGCTTTCGAGTATCTGTGGTACATTACTTCGTCTAACCTCCCGTGCTTTGAACAATGCCCGTAGCGGATATAATTGTGATCGTATAAGTTCTGCCCTTGGATGAGACAGTAATTGGAGTTGCGCTGCTGCCGGTAAGCAGATTTCCCAAAGGCCCGAATTTAAAAATGGAACCGCCCGTGCAGCTTACCGGCGAACCAATGGTAAGAGTATCCACAGCCGATCCGGAATTGACATCCACTATATTATAACTGGTGTAAGGCGAAGGGCCAAGCATTTGCAGATTATACCCCTTGGTATTGTTCGCTGCGTGAGAAATGGCCAGAGTGCGTGTCCGGCGCAGGTCGGTGATAATCTGTTTGGCAACTGTATCGGCCTGTTTGTGATAAAGAGCAGCAAAATTCAACCTCGGTATCGCTATAAATACAAAGGCACCCAAAATCGCGACCACAACAATCATCTCGACCAAGGTGAATGCCGTTCTTTTCACAGCCATTGTTTCGTTCCCGTCAATATAATCGAATGGGATGGCCGACAGATGCCTGCAGCCATCCCAAGATTTGTATCTTTGTCGCCACCCAGGTTTAACTTAAACCTGATCCCCCGGCCCTAAATCAATGGGTATGGAACGCGACTCGGTTGGTAGTCGAGCTGAAAACATACGCCGTGCCAAATGGACAGGCCGGCGCGCCATCCGGGAAGTAGTTCGTATCGCCCGTGAGGACAGCTAAGGTAGCCGGATAGGCGCCTTTATCATTATTATACACCTCGATGGATGTATTTAGCGTGTCAACGTTTGTATTGCACGCATTTCTCTTGGCACTGGTGGCGCTGTTGGTGATTCTCGGAATCGCAATCGCCGCCAAGGCGCCGAGAATAATGACCACAATCAGCAGTTCGATTAATGTTAAACCTTTTTTGCTACGCATCTGTTTCTCCTTAAATAGTCTCGTTAACTAAAAGCATACAAGCTTGGCTAAACTAACTGATTTGGCTTCGACATAAAACGCCTTCGACTTAATCGAAAACCATTGTAAATCCACAAATCTCCGCGAATAATTTTTATCGCCCTTCGATTATGGGACCATTTCGCCGTTATATGCTACTTCAAATGCCCCATGTAATCGAACATCGGCAGATACGCGCCCATAAGAATCAATCCGACAACGGCACCCATAATAAGCGTCAAAATCGGTTCAAGCTTCACAAGCAGCGAGCTTACTACCCGATCGATATCTTTATCAAGAATCTCGACTCCTTTGCCGAGCATCTCAGGAAGCATCCCAACCTCTTCGCCTGAGGAAGCCATTTGTATTATCACCGGCGGAAAAATATCATACCTTTTTAATGACGCAGACATTGGAGTGCCTGCCTGTATCGCCTTCTTCATTTCCGTAGTAATCTCGGTTATTTTGTGATTATGGGCAACTAAACTTGCCATATCCAGCGACTTAACCACTGATACGCCGACCGAGGAAAGCATCGCGAATGTCCGCATGAAGTTCGACGCAACCAGCATCCTGTTAAGCTTGCCAAACACGGGCACATTAAGTTTGAAATTGTCCCACTTTGCCCTGAACAAAGGGTTGGCAAACAATTTTTTAATGACGAACACAGATATTCCAATAACAATAATTATTGCCCACCACCAGTGCCTCACAAACATACTTGACGCCACAAGGATGAGCGTGGGGCCCGGCATAGGCGCGTGAACCTGGGAATACAGCTTAGAGAAAACCGGTATAACGAAAGCAAGCAGGAAAGTAACAACCAACAGGCACATAACAGTAACCATTACAGGGTAAGCAAATGCGGCCTTGATTCTCTGCCTCAGCGCAACCTGCTTTTCAAGGTAAGATGCGCTCATTTCGAGGGTCTCGCTGAGTTTGCCGCCTAATTCGCCCGCTTCCACCATTCCAAGGAAGAAATCCGAGAATACGCCCTTGTGTTTGGCGAAGGCGACCTTCAAACTTGCCCCTGCCCCCACGTCATCTTTCACCTCTGTCAATACATTTTTAAAGGCCGGGCTATCCGCCTGCTGCTCCAGCGTTTCAAGACACCTTAGAATCGGCAAACCAGCCGAGTACATACCCGCAAACTTATACGCGAAAGCAGCGACATCCGACTGCTTTACTCTGCCTGCTGCGCGACGTTTTTTAACGTCCTGTTTTCCACGCCTAGCTTTGACCAGGACATACCCTATTTTTTCCAATTCGTCGCGAAGCGCAGATTGGCTTTCCACATCGGTATAGGTACCCGTAAGCATCACGCCCTTGTTGTCTTTCGCCACGTATGTATAAACAGCCATTAATCCACCCTCAAATCCACAACCCGCATCAGCTCATCAATTGTGGTATTGCCGGCAAGCATATCGGCAATTGCGGCTTTCGTCAGCGTCCTCATTCCTTCCTGTATCGCCTGCTGTTTTATTTGCCCATCGCTGCAACCATCCGCTATCATTTTGCGAATCTGAGGGCTGACTGTGAGTATCTCAAAAACGCCTCTTCGTCCGCGATAGCCGGTGTTTCTGCAGCCATTGCAGCCCGTACCCTTATAAATCTGTATATCTTTGTCGGGCAGGGACTTGTTGAAAACCATCGCCATTTCTTCCGCCGACGGAGTATATGGCTGTTTGCATTTGTCGCAGGTAGTTCTCACCAGTCGTTGCGCGACTGCGCCCAGCAACGCCGAAGCGACAAGGAAGGGAGCCACACCCAGATTTATCAAACGTGATACTGCACCTGCCGCGTCATTGGTATGCAGCGTGCTTAGAACCAGGTGTCCCGTCAAGGCGGCGCTGATTGCTATTTCCGCGGTCTCAGGGTCGCGTATTTCGCCGACAAGAATCACATTCGGGTCCTGTCGAACAATGCTTCGCAGTGCCGACGCGAAAGTCAATCCAGCGACAGACCTGACCTGCAATTGCGTGATGCCCTCAAGCCGGTATTCAACAGGGTCTTCGACCGTCACGATATTCTTTTCGGGGACATTAAGCGTTTGCAATAAGGCATACAACGTAGTGGTCTTTCCGCAGCCGGTGGGGCCGGTCAACAGAATCATACCGTATGGATTTGCCGCAAGCCGTTTGAATTTCTGATTATCCTCCACCGAAGCCACGACCGAATCGAGCGACCACCGTAAAGAATGCTTGTCTAAGATTCTCATCACAATTTTTTCCCCGCCGGTCGCCGGCAGAGACGAAACACGCAGGTCATAATCTCTGCTGTTATGCTGCACCGACATGTGTCCGTCCTGTGGCGCCCTTTTCTCGGAAATATCCATATCCGACATAATCTTGATATGCGATATAACCTCGAGCTGGGCCGAAGCCGGCACGTTTAGGGTATCTTGCAGAATGCCGTCGATGCGATATCGCACCCTCATATCCGAATCTCTGGGCTCAAGATGTATGTCGCTTGCGCGGGCGTCAATCGCGCCGTTTATTATTGACGCGACCAGCCGGGTAATCGGCGAATCGGAAACCTTTGCGGATTCACGCTCGACCTCGGTCAGTTTGCTTTCAAGCATCTTGTCGTCTTCGGTCCCCTGTCCCGGCTCCTGCTTAAGCCGCATCGAGACGATTGTCTGCTTGGTTACGTCGCGGACGCTGAAATGATAATTAATCGCCTGCTTTATAGCGTTCGGCGAAGCGGCAACCGGCGATATTTCATAGCCCGTCTTCATCTCTATCTGGTCACGAACCGAGAGATTCAACGGCGAGCTCATCGCGACAAACAGACGCTTACCTTCCTTTTTAATTGGGATGACGTTATTGTGGTTAACCATTTCATACGAAAGCAAATGGGCCGCCATCGGGTCTATCATATCCGGCGAAAGATTTACAAACTCGATATTGTTAGCAGCAGCAATAACCCTCGTGAGCTGTTCCTCATTCACGAGATTGCCCTTTTTGAGCACGCTTATCAAACTTTGCCCGGTTTGCCGCTGCTGGGCAATGGCCGTCTGCAAAGTAGCTTTATCAAGAATGTTCTCTTTAGTAATAAACGAAATTATCGGGTCTTGTTCTTCCATAATAGCCCTTCATCTTGACAGAGTTTCTCCAACGACAGTGTTTATCGACACCACCGCCAGGCGACTTAAAAACAAAGACAGGAAGGCATTGCGAAACCGTCAAATACGCCGGGACGAACAGCTAAAGACCTATAAAATTGGCATTTTCAGGGCGAAAGGAACAAGGTTAATTATTCAGATGCAGGATTTTGGCACCATCGAAGCCGTTGAATTTCGTCGAAGAAGCGGTACTGTACGCTCCTATATTTTCCGTGAAAAGGCAGTCGCCGATTTCAAGATTGCCCGGAAGTTGTTCCGAAACAGAAATCTTGTCGAAACTATCGCAGGTAGGGCCAACAACGGCACATACTTCTTTTTTACCCTTCCGAAATGCGCGGAAATTGGGAATCCAATGGTCATACACCACGCCGGAAAACGTGTGATAAACCCCGTCGTTTATGTGGTAGAAGATTTTGCCGTCTCTTCTGGCCTTTCCTATTATTTCAGAAATCAGTACCGCCGAAGTCGCTACCATAAATCTTCCCGGCTCAGCTATAATCTCAATGTCGCCGGGAAAGAGGCGTTGGCATTCCGAATTTATCACCGCCGCGAGCTTTCCGAACTTGGGAACCTGAGAGTCGTAGGGCACAGGAAAACCGCCGCCGATATCGACAATTTTAAGATTGTAACCATTTTGGCGCGAATGATTGAAAATCTGAGATGTTATTGTCAGCGCGGCCGTGTAATTATCGAAATTGGTACACTGGCTGCCGACGTGAAAACTCAATCCCTCAACCACCAGCCCCAAGTCAAACGCCTGTTTTATGAGGTTATACGCGTCTGACGGCTCTGCGCCGAATTTCGAGCTCATCTCCACCTGCGAGCCGGTATCGGGAACCTTCAATCGCAAAACCAGGCCCGCCGTCTCACAGTGTTCTCGTATCTTCTTCAGCTCATCTATGCTGTCATAGGTAACAAGAGGCCGGTATCGTTTTATGTCCCTCAAGGTCGGCTTGTCTTTTATTGTGTTGGAAAAAATTATCTTGTCCCAGATGTAAAAATCCTTGTCCTTCTCCTCGAAATGGCTGATGTATTTGTAAATCTGCATAAACTCATTGTATGAAGCGACGTCAAAACTGGCACCTTCATTGAACAGCGTCTTGATTATCTCCTGTTCCGAATTGGCTTTGACAGCGTAATAGGCCTGCACCCTCGGCAGATTCTTTTTGAAAGTGCGGTAATTTTTCCTTATCACGTCGTGGTCGATAATAAACAAGGGTGTCCCGTGCTTTGCCGCTAATTTGAGAAGTTCTTTTTTCATATCAATCCTGTTTTATCAGGCCATTAACTTCCTGATTAGCTTCCTGAGCTTTTCAACCTCTTTGTTGTTTTCAAGATAGGACTTTATCAGCTTTTTACGCAGTTCTTCACCGCGGTAATACAATTTTTTGAGTTTTTTGGGGCTGGTGGTCTGAATGGTGTACGCAACCATAATCGGCAGGGCGACGGTAACGTCAAGATAAGCGGTAACGGTTTCTTCTAATTTGGTCGGGTCAATTTTGCCCCAGCTTGCCGCCTCACTCGGCGGCGCTCCCGATAAGCCGCCCGTATCGGGCCTGGCATCTGTTACGTTTATATCGTAATCCTGCCCCGCCTCCGGTATCATCAGGACTTCCTGAATCTGGGGCTCGGTCTGGAGCATAAAATTCTTGGGGCTTCCGCCGCCAATCAGGATGACGCCCGTCTTGCCGTTTTCATACTTTTTGGCGTTCAGTATTATCGCCGTAGAATCATTAACGTCGATGCTCGGATTTATTTTCAGCTTGAATGCGTCCTGCAAACCCGATGCCCCCGCCAGAAGCTCTATGCCTGCGACGTTCATACCGATTGTCGAATCGCCCGGCGACGATGTAAAGACGGGTATGCCGTTTCTGTAGGCCGCCGCTAATATGCTCACCTGACCGAGTTTGTGTTTTTCTTCGAGGTCGTTTAGGATTTTGCCCAGATGATGATAAAATTCCCGTGTGCCCATTTCTTTCTGGAATTCAGGTCTTATAAGTATCTCTCTGAGCTGTCTGTCGGTTTCCATCAGGACATCTTCATAATCAAAAAGGATGTCGTAAATTCTCGTTACGCCCTTGTCTCTCAAATCAACGTCATCAACCGTATGGCTGCCCCTGAACATAGGCAGATTGAACGCGTAATGTATGTCGTGATACATATTCGCGCCGGTAGCAACAAGCCAGTCAACAAAGCCGTGGTTCATCAAAGGAATTATCGCCGATGGTCCGAGTCCCGCGGGCGTTAACGCTCCCGCCAAGCTCATTCCAATCGTAACGTCCTCCTGGGAATATTTATCTTTCAACAACTGGCAGGCAGCCCTTAATCTTCCGCCGTTGTATGCGTCCAGATTGTCTATCAGCTTCGCTATATCCGTAGATTTCGAAATCGGCTCAGGGAGAATACGTTTGCCTGATAAATACTTTGCCTTATGCGGACAATTTTCCTTATGTTTTGCCATTTTTATACCTGCACCTTCCACGTATTACACTTTTTCGTTCACAATAACATTGTTACCGTCAACCGCAGGCGGGCATTCTAATTTAACTATAAGCAAAAATCAACCGGCGACTCCGGCAATAACCGCCCCAAAGATTATGGGTAAATTTTCGGGGTTCGACCATATTGCCCGGTTTTTCAGATTACTTTACGCAACGGGAAAGAAGAATGGTCCTGCCTTCCTGGCAGATATTCTTTATGGCCATTGTCTCGCCGCTTGTCGATGGCCCAATAGAAACCATCGCGACAAATCAATAGTTATATATTGCAAAATTCCCGTCTTTAACGGTAAGTATCTCAAAGGCATCCAGCTCCAGCCCGTTGTGGTCCTGGGGCGAGAAGTTAAAGACGCCGGCTGTTCCGACGAGACCTTTGATGTTCTCAATAGCTTCGCGAACCTTTTCCTTGTCGAAGCTATTTGCCTTTTTGAGTCCCTCGACAAGAATCAGCACCGCATCGTAGGCGTAGCCGCCGAAGGCACTCACGTCCTCTTTGTACCGGCTCTCGTAATCCTTCTTGTATTCCACGAGGAGCTTTTTCTGCGGATTGTTATCAGGTAGCTGTTCAACAATCAGCAGGTGTCCGCAGGGGAATATAGTGCCGTTTGCCGCCTCGCCGCCCGCCCGGACGTACCTGATATTGCCAAAGCCGTGACTCTGGAACAAGGGCACGTTCAAACCAATCTGTTTCATATTCCTGGCGACCAAACTCTGTGCTGGAACTGTTGACCAGTTGACCACTGCCTGAACATCCTGGTTTTTCACCCTGGTCAGAATTCCTGTCAGGTCTGTTTCGTGCTCGTCATACGCCTCGGATATGGCAATGGTAACACCGGCAAGAGGTGCGAGATTGGCAAACTGTTTGCCGCCGGCTATTCCAAAACCGTCGTTGCTTGTTATTACACCTATCTTCTTAATACCTTTTTTCTTCATAACCTGGAAAATGCGCCTCACGGCATCGCTGTCTTTCTGCGGGGTTTTGAAAACATAACTGGCAACCGGGTTAACAATCTCCTCGGCTGCTGCACAGGAAATAAGAATGGTATTGCTATCCTGACAGATATTCTTGATGGCCATTGTCTCACCGGTCGTTGACGGCCCGATTATCGCGAGAACTTTATCTTCTTCAATGAGCTGCTTTGCGAGCGAAATCGCATTCTCCGGTTTGCTGCCCGAGTCCTTCAGAATCAGTTCAATCTTCCTGCCGTTGACGCCGCCTTCCTTGTTTATCTTTTCAACAAACATTTCAGCGGTTTTCGCCTCTGGTCCTCCGAGATTCACTGCGTCTCCTGTTACCGCGAAGATGGCGCCGACCTTGATTGTCCACCGTAAGGTGTCCCCTTTGGGAGGCGCGTCGGCTGCCCTGGCAAGCCCCGAAACACACAGGACAACCGCCACAACCATGAGTTCAATAACTTTCATAAACCGATTTCTCATAACGCTCTTCCTTTCCCGTATCATATATAATAATACTTCGGCAGGACAGAAATCCCCCCGATATTCTGTCTAAACTGCCCTTTTCCGCCTTAATCTGCTTCAAATCCACAAACCTTCCCTTGATTTATTCGCTCAAGAATTGGGGCTTATCCTGCGTGCGTGACATTCTCCCGAACGAAATATCCTGAAAATACAGAAGGTGTATGATAACATATCGCTTATTTTCAGCAACTTAATATGCCGGAAAAACAAAATATCGTGTGCGTGAATACGAGGGGAAACCATCTATCATAAGTACTTACAAAGAAAGCACTTGCCGCAATAACACAGCCGTGGTTCAGGATAAAAGTTATTTAGAAATCGCGTTTGAGTATTTCGATAGTGCGTCGGCAAAGCTCACGACCATAGTCGGCCCATACGCCCTCGCCCCAGTAACGGTAACAACTCGTCTGCGTCAAAAGCAAATGGTAAAGGGCGTTGCGAAAACGTGGTTCCGACGGGGAAATATTCTTAGCGAGAACTTTCTCGTTGAACAAAACGCTCGCCTGCTCCATAGGCCCAAGCAGTTTTTCATAACCATGTACCCATGAGATATTGTTCGTCCAGCTACCACCTTCCATATGAAACCGATGGTCTTCTTTGCCTAACTGACTTATGACCTTTTCCATTACCTCGGGGCCGGAGCCGTCCTTAAACTTTTGCCATATCCGATGCTGGAATATCGGCTCTATTGCCGGAAAATCCTCTTCCTTCACGCCCAAACTGTCTAAGTATTCAAGATACTCCGTAACATTAACAGCCGGCGTCGGGCTGTTGTTGCATTCAGCAATCGCCTGTTTGTATTTACCGGGAAATTCGTTCATCATAACGCCGCCGTTTTCGCCGTCGGCAATCTGAGTTACAAGCGAGGGAACCGATTTTGTCCCCAGCTTTATCCGATTCAATCCGCACGCCTCGTAATACGGCTGCATCTGCCCGACAAGCTTCGTGTCGCTGCCCTGCGTCTTGATAATAGCGGTTATGGCAAGCGTATCGCCGGCGGAGTTTTTCGCTATAAGCCGATGAGGCCGATGCGGATATTCCAGCCCCCAGCCGTTTTCGACCCGCTCGACAGTATGCTCCTGAACAAGAACCCATCGGTAGCCGCAATCTTTTAATGTCTTAACGAACTGGTAAAAGACATCCGGATGGTTGGGCAAAGCCATCTCCGCAGGTGAAAACCCTCTGACTCGCCCCACCGCCTCAAGGCCGAACAGCCCAGCGAAGAAATGCTGCCATGCCCCAACGCCAAGCCGGTAATCCTGAATCGGCGTCGATGGCGCTACGGCGTGTCCCCACGAAGAACCCAGCCATTCGATACAGCCGCGGTATTTGGAATCACAGGTTATTTTTTTGAGCGATTCAAAAACATCAGTAAGACCCATTTTGTGCATACCATCGAGCAGCGTGCCCGAATAATCGAGCATACATCTCGGCTGGTTGCCCTCTTTAAGCAGCTCAGGTATGAAATCACCCATCCGCTTATAGCACTGATGAAATACACTGGCGTTATGATTGTCGCCGGATTCAGGATGTTCCATCATAGCTGCCAGATTACTGATTACGTCCGCCGTTTTGAGCGGCTCGTCGGGATTCGGTACGATTGGCTGGTGCATGTGAAGCGCTATGGCGAATGCGCTTTTGACGTTGTCCCAGTCAATCTTGCTTTGCGGCAAAAAAACCGGGTCATTGTTTCTGGCTGAGGAAATAAGGTCCTCCGAGCCGGATAGATTCGGAACATCATTTACATACGCAGGTAACTTAGTCATTTTTTTCCTTACCTTAAAAAATAAATCACAGCAATAAAACAAGCTGTTCTTTTCTGTCACTATCTCGTTTTATCGGCACTCTTGCAGTCGATACATTTACTTTTTGCTCAAAGTTCATTCACATCTTCTATTCCTTTCTACGGCGTTGCCGGCCATTATGCTGCTCAGCAATTTCCTGACCACAGTAAGGCAATTGCCTACAAGGTCTTCAATCTGATTCGTTATACTTTTTTTAGAATTTCCCCTTATTAAGCTGATTTCCAGGCAAATAGGCCGTTTTCAGGCCCAAAAATGAGGGTAGAAGGAGACAGCTCGCCCTGAGCAGAGTCTATGAGGGGTATTCTTTATATGTCCTGGCTCAACGCCTCGCCTTTTTTCTCACAATCGCCGCACCAAGGCCGAGAAACAATAATGTAGCGGGCTTCGCTCGCAATTACCTTCATTATGTTAGACGCTCTTACTTTATGGCGGTATTAAATATTCTTCCCCGCAAAAGCAATCCCGTGGTGGCAGCCTTAATCACTGTCGCCAGGGGAAGAAAACACTGTGCTCGCTCCTCGTCAATTTGCTCCCGGGTAAATACGATTAATACGATGAATGTGGCATCATGAATGTAACCTCCGCCAGTACCAAACACAGTCCTAACGTTGTATTTGGCCACAAAATCCTGTACTGGGATTATCTTTCGCCCTTTCTCGTCAACAGCAGTCCTCGCGTCAGACACATAGAAAATACCTGCCGTCTTGCCCATAATGTCCTGGGTAATCCCCGTGCCATTACCGGAAAGCCAGTCCAAAGAAAGCCCCAGCGATTTCAATAAATGCGATATCATTGGAATCTGGTCGATGAAATCCGCTGAGACCAATGGAATACCGACATGTCCGTGCGATTCGTGACGGTCGTTCCACGCCTTTTCTTCACCACTGGTTCCCAGGAGTGAAAGTATCGGTGTATGGTTATTGATTAGCCGAGTCAGCCCCTTCTTGTCCGTCAAGTTTCTGACAAACTCCTTGTTCGAAGCCGGAAGCTTTTCAAAAGGAACGGTCGCGAAAAGACGAGCCAATACAACAGAGTTCTTAAACTCCGTATATACTAAATCCATGACCTTCTGTGCCGCATCTTCGAGACAGCCGCACCCGGCGATGCTTTTCCCCAAACTTGCTGTAAAAGAAGGAATATTAACATTGGTTATACTTGCCGCAGCTGACATGACTATCTCCTTAAACAAAGCTTAACTTGCTCTATGTTTCAGTTCAAGCGCTTCGCCATTGCCGGACAAGCCGGCGGATGAACCCCGCCTGGTGTTACATTGCGTCTTCAATCACCATCGAATCGAAAACTTCCGCGGCCTTGTCGTTATCCTTCGCTGAGAAGACAATAGTCATCTTTTCCCCTGCCAGCGAACTTGTTCCGTAAACATACTGAAGGTCGATTGCGTGCTGCCGGAACTTCGCCGCCACCGCGGACAAAGAACCCGGACGATTCCACAGGTGCACCACAATCACTTCCGTCTCCACCACCTTGTATCCTTTTTTCTCCAGCGAATTTATTGCCTTTTCATTGTCGTTGGTCAGAAGATGAAAAACGGCCACGTCGCCGGCCGTATAGGCGCAGACATTCTCAATGTTCACTCCATCGTCTGCCACCACACCTGTGACCTCGGCGAGTGTTCCCGCCTCGTTCTGCATAACAACCGTGATTTGCTTTTCCTTCGTCACCTTTTCCATGATTTTACCTCTCGTTTTAAACCTAGCCTTGCATTATGCTATCGTGGGCCGGTCCAAAGATACAACGCCTGCGGGACGGCCACCTCATAAAGCGTCCTGCGGTCAATCTTCAGCGAAACATTCGTCTTTGCGCCGAGCAACTCAGCAATTAAAAACGGCTTTTGATATTCAACTACTTGCGCCTTTTTGACGCCCGCGAGCGATTTGGCCTCGGCGATTGCGTCCTTGAGATAGCCGACGCCGTCGATCAGCTTTTCTTCGAGGGCCTTGTCCGCCCAGTATATGCTTCCATCCGCGAGGCGTCTGACGTCCTCTTCGGTCAGTTTACTTCTGCCGTCAACGACGACTTTGACGAACCGGTTGTAAGCCGGGTCGATTATCCTTTGCTGCATATACTGCAACTGTTCTTCGGTAGGCGTCTGGAAGGGGCTTGGCCAGTCCTTTTTTGAGCCCGCCTTGACCACAACCGGCTGTATACCCAGTTTCTCCTCCAGGAGCTCCTGCAATACGAGATATTCCATAATCACGCCGATTGAGCCGGTGATTGCGGTGGGTTCTGCGATAATCTCATTGCAGGAAACCGAAGAATAATAGCCGCCCGAAGCAGCGACACCCTGCATAAACGCTACTGCCGGCTGGTTGGTGTCGTCGCGGTATTTCATTATCTCGTTATGAATCTGGTCGCTGCCCGAAATCGTCCCGCCGGGCGAATCGACGCGGATAATCACTCCTTTGACATTCTTGTCATCTCTGGCCGTTTTTAACTGCCAGTAAACTTCCTGCGCCTGCTTTTCGTCTATAATGCCGTCTATTGACACTATCGCGATTTTCGCACTCCGCGGGCCGTCTTCGATGACTTCCTCCGTGTACTTCTTTTCGCCCCTTCCCGCAAACGCTATAACTCCAACGCCTATGAGCATCAGGAAAAGCATAACGTTTCCGAGCATCGATAAGCCGGTGATTATGCCCCAGAAAATTCGCCATCCGCCGCCCTTTTGGGGCGCCTGTGCCGGCTGCGGCGAAGGAACACTGTTCAGTTGCGGCTGTGAATTATCGCCTATATTTTCGAAATCCATAAATTTGCTCCTTATGAGATTATCAATTCTATCCCTTGTTGATTAGCATCCGCCTAACCGTTACAATTATCAGTAATCAATTGGCAATAATCAATGACAAACTGAAAAAGGATTATACGGTGGCGGAGAACAAAGGTTTTACACATCTTCATCTGCACAGCCAGTATTCGCTGCTCGACGGCGCTATAAGATTCGAAAATCTTTTTGCGCGGTGCAAAGACCTGGGTATGGACTCGGTCGCCGTAACCGACCACGGCAATATGTTCGGCGTAATCGAATTCTACACCAAGGCAATCGCCGCGGGCATCAAACCCATAATCGGTATCGAGGCCTACATCGCCCCCAACAGCCGACACGACCGAACAAAAACATCAATCAGCGACGC
>Ga0187881_10003433_pt1 | contig 13731 bp, 15 predicted proteins | sample June2016WEW_19_1_2_FD_133017 | JGI IMG/M metagenome (GOLD analysis project Ga0187881, IMG submission 133017) | Peatland microbial communities from SPRUCE experiment site at the Marcell Experimental Forest, Minnesota, USA - June2016WEW_19_100 | ecosystem: Environmental > Terrestrial > Soil >...
CGGTCTCACCGCGAAGTCCGTGGACGGTGCGAGCGCGTTCTCCTACCCGCTCATCTTCCTGCCGTTCATCAGCTCGGCATTCGTGCCCACCGCCACCATGCCCGGTCCGGTGCGCGCTTTCGCCGAAAACCAGCCGGTAACGTCCATCGTCAACGCGATCCGAGACCTGTTCGCACAGCAACCGGTCGGCACCGACATCTGGATCGCCCTCGCCTGGTGTGTCGGCATCCTCGTCGTCGCGTACATCTTCGCCATGGTCATCTACCGCCGCAAAATCTCCCAGTAGAGCGCTGAGCGGGGGTGGCTGGCGTTCCGCGTGCGCCGCAGGTGTGACGGCGGAAGTTGGAGTGGACGGTGCGGGAAGGGCAGGTGGGTAGGTGAATACCTACCTGAATGGTCGGGGCGAGAGGGTTAGAACCGACACGCCGTCGCCATCCTTGCTGATCCCGGTCGCGAACATACCGAGCTAAGTTGGTCGGGTCTGGAAGACGGCTTAAGGGCGTTCCTTCCAACCACCCACCTTCTTCAAACAGCCTTACGATGAGCCTCATGGGCGGACAAGGGAGCGCAGTCCAGCACGGCCATCGCCTGACGAACCTGCTTCTGTGTTGCGGTGCCGTCGCCGGACCCATATTCGTCGCGGCGTTCACCGTCGAGGGAGCAACGCGCGACGGTTATGACCCGATGAGCGAGCCGGTTAGTGCCCTCGCGCTCGGTGATCGCGGTTGGACGCAGCGAACCAACTTCGTCGGCACCGGAGCATTGATGCTCGCGTACTCGAAAGGGCTGCGTCGTGCGATGCGCGACGCGAGATGGGCCCCGCGCCTCGTTGGTGCGTTCGGCATCGGTCTCGTCGGTGCGGGGTGTTCGTCACGGATCCGGTGACCGGTCCGCCGACGGACGAGGCGAGCGCGGCCGAACCGAATGTGCATGGGATGCTCCACAACATCTTCTCGATGGTCGTCTTCGGCGCACTGGCCGGCGCGTGTGGGGCTGTCGCCCGTCGGTTCGCCAAGACCGGACGCCCTGCGTGGGCCGCCTACTCGGCCCTCAGTGGGCTCCTCACCGTGGGCGGCGTCGGCCTGTTTGGCCGAGGATTCGGCAAGGCCAAGGGACTCGTCGACGTGGCCGGGTTGATCCAGCGCTTGACGATCGTGATCGGCTGGGGCTGGCTATCTACGCTGGCCGTCGGCTTGCTCCGCAGCCATGCGTCGGACAGCGCCGATAGCGGCTAGATGGTCCTGGCACTGGAGGGCGTTAGATCAGAGGCCGCTGTGGAGTCATGCCGACCGTAGCGACCTGAATGTCTCACTCGCGCTCTCGTGCGAACTCATTGGCGGAGGGCGCTGGTTTGAGGCGGCTGAAGGACCAGCGGTATCTTCCGCAGCCTCAGTTCAACGTCGGTCAACGTCGGTCAATGGCGCGCCTCAGTCTGGCCGGCCGCGGAGCGAGATCGCTCGCTCTACGCCGTCTAGCATCAACTCGAGCGCGAACGAGCCGCCCTCAGCCGAGGCAGTCGCCGCAGAAGGAGCCGGCGCTCCGAGCGGTCCTCGCAAACCGGCCTCGTCCGCAGCGGCCTGAGCTGACGCGGCCGGCGGCACGTCGTCGTCTAGGGTCACTTGGATGGCTCCGCCCGAGATTTCGAGCTCGTAACGATCCGGCGCAGCCGCTCCGCCGCCGCTGCCCCAGTGCGTCTCAGTGGCCGCCATCAGGATTGAGCGCCGGTCCAGGTGCACGCGCATCGCCCCCGGACTGACCTCGGCGTGGACCGCGGCATTGGCCGGCCGGTGCAACCTTGCGCCCACGACCCCGCCGCTGAGATGAACCGGGACGACGCCGCGTGGCAGCGGCAGGATGCAGTCCAGTCGCGATGCGCCGCCATCGACGTATACCTCGCGAATGTCCAGGCCGGACAGGTCCAGCTTCGTGCTCAGCGTGCTGCCCTTGACGTGCACCGTCCAGGCCCGTCCGGGGTTCAACTCAACATCGGCTCGACCGATCCCGCGCAAGCGGCGCACCGTTACCGTATCGCCGGCGATGGAGATCCCAGCCGGAGCGGTCTTCTCGCGCCGGGCCGTGGCCAACTCGTCGCCGCCGGCGGAAACCTTGACGGTTACACCGCGTGTACCTGTATCGACGATCAGCACCGCGGGTCGTCCCGGAGCCTGCACGCCGGTGCTCGCTGCGGTCTCGCGGCCGCTGTCGAGGATGGCGTGGAAGGCGATCATGCGGGCAGCCTCGACCGCCTGGGCCGGCGCAAGGCCGGCCCCTTCGAGGATCCGGCGCAGTCGAATGAATACCGCGCTCTCCTCAACCGCGGCCGGCACCTCGAGCAGCAGACGGCGTGCGTCGCGGTAACGCTGAAGCATCGAGCTGAGGCTCGCCGCGGCGGCCACCACTTCGGGCCGCCAGCTCTCGTTCATGGTGGCAGCGCCATCGGGGGCGCTGGGCTCGACTTGTGCGAGCAGCGAGGTTGCCAGCAACTCGATCAGCTCCCGGCGGTCGCGGACGTGCCAGTACAGAGACGCTGCCTTCACGCCTAGCCGGTCGGCGAGGGTGCGCATCGTGAGTCCATCGAGCCCCTGCTCCTGAAGGACCTCCAGACCGGCCGCTGTCAACCGACCGCGACTCAGCCCCTGATCCGTATTCCCGCCGACTGCCATCTCGAGCTCCACCTGCCTGATTGCCGCTTCCCTGTTGCAAGCCTAACACCGATAGGGTTATAGTGCCACCAAGAATCCTAACATCGTTAGGTGCACGATAGCGGTACTCCGCCGGAGTCAAGCGCATGCAGACGAGACAGGCCGCAACCGGTGCGGTCTCAAGTAGGGATCTGAGGAAGTCGTTTTCAGTCGGGGGCAAGGCCGTCGAGGCGGTCAGCGGACTGAACCTCGACGTTGGGCGCGGCGAGATCTTCGGCCTCCTCGGGCCGAATGGCGCCGGCAAGACCACGACCTTGCGGATGCTGGCGACGCTCATTCCCATTGACGGCGGCGAAGCCACGGTCGCTGGCATAGACGTCCGCCGCAAGCCCAAGGAAGTCCGCCGCCGCATCGGCTACGTGGGCCAGCTTCGCGGCGCCGACCTGCCCGCTACGGGCCGCGAGAACCTGCTCCTGCAAGGCCGGCTCTACGGGGCCTCGGGATCCGAGGCGTCGCTGCGAGCGAGTGAGCTGATCGAGCTCCTGGCGCTCGGCGACTTCGCCGATCGCCCGGCGCGAACCTACTCCGGCGGTCAGCGGCGGCGCCTCGAAGTGGCGCTCGGCATCATGCACCGCCCCGAGGTTCTATTTCTCGACGAACCCTCGACCGGCCTGGATCCGCAGAATCGATCCAACCTCTGGGACCAGCTGCGCGGCCTGAACGCGGCCGGCACCACGATCTTCCTGACCACCCACTACCTCGAAGAGGCAGACGCCCTCGCGAACCGGCTGGCCATCATTGACCACGGCAAGGTCGTGGCAGAGGGCACGCCGCTCGAGCTCAAGAGACGCGTCGGCGGGGGCACATTCGTCGTCCGGACGGCTTTGCCTGCGCCCGAACTCGAAGACCTCCGAGCGGCGCTGGCGAACCTGGCACCGATCTCCGGGGCCTCGCTCGATGGCCAAGCACTCCGTCTGCGGACGTCGGACGGCCGAGCCGCGGTCGCCGCGGTTGCGCAGATGCTCGATGCCCGAGACGTGCCGCTCGCGGCTCTCTCACTTTCAGAGGCGTCGCTCGACGACGTCTTCCTCCAGGAAACGGGCCGGTCCCTGCGCGACGCCGGCCAGAACAACCCGGAGGCTGTTCGATGAGTTTTGCCGTCGAAACCCAGCTGCTCTTTCGCCGGAAGATGCTCGAGCTCATGCGCCAGCCGGTCTGGATCATGGCCGGGCTCTCGAGCCCGCTCCTCTATCTGGCCCTGTTTGCCCCGCTGCTCCAGGCCCTCGCCGGCGGACCCGGCTTCGCCGGGACGAGCGTACTCGACGTATTCGTGCCGGGCATCATCGTCCTGATGGCCTTCGGCTCCGGGATGGGCGCCGGGTGGGTAACGATCATCGAGCTGGACACGGGCGTGCTCGAACGACTCACCGTCTCTCCAGCCAGCCGCTTCGCCCTCGTGCTCGGCACGGTCTTGAGGGACATGGTCTGGCTGATCATTCCGGCCTTGATCGTCATCCTGGTGGCCATCCCTTTGGGCTTCAATCCGAACCCGGCCGGGACCCTGGTTCTGCTTGCGATCGCATCCCTGATCACCGCGATGACCTCCGCGATCTCGGGCGCCCTCGGCATCAAGCTGCGCCAGATCGGCAGCCTCGCCGCCGTGGTCACCGGGCTGCAGCTGCCACTCATGCTCCTGTCGGGAATCCTCCTGCCCCTGTCGCTTGCGCCGACCTGGCTTGTGGTCCTCGCTCACTTCGATCCGATGTACTACGCGGTGGAGGCTTCGCGCGCTCTCGCCGGCGGCTCGATCGTCTCCGGGACGGTCGGCATCGCATTCCTGGTTCTCGGCGCCCTGACTTTGCTCTCACTCTGGTGGGCGACTGGCGTGTATCGAAAGGCTCTCGCGTAGGCGCGGCGCCGTCCCGATCCCGATGCAGCCATCGTGTGGTTGATCCCTTGATACATTACTGAGCCAATGACTCGTCACCCGCCGAATGGTTGCCTGTCCCATGCGAGGTCCTGCTTCGTGCCAAGCGTTTGTACGATGACGGCCGCATGAGGCCATGGAGCGGGGCGCCGCCCGCCGAACACGTGAGCGCGCCGGCGCTCTCGGTCCATCATCTGTCAAAGCACTTCGGCGGCCGCGTCGCGTTCGAGGACGTTTCCTTCGAGGTGGGGCGCGGCGAGGTATTCGGGTTCCTCGGCCCCAACGGCGCGGGGAAGACCACGACCGTTCGGACGCTCGGTACGCTGCTTGCCCCCACGTCTGGCTCAGCCACCGTCGCCGGCTTCGAGCTCAGACCCGAGAACGACGTGGAGATACGCCGCCGGATCGCCATCATGCCCGAGTCGCCGGGCCTGTATCTGCGCCTCAGCGTCCGAGAGAACCTCGAGTGCTTCGCTGACCTCTACGAGGTTCCCGACCCCCACGGCCGCATCGATGGCGCCCTTCGGGCGGTCAACCTGGCCGATCGAGCCGACGATGCCTGCGCCGCGCTGTCCAAGGGTCTGCGCCAGCACGTCGCCCTGGCCAGGGCGTTGCTCAGCGAACCAGAGGTCCTGTTTCTCGACGAACCGACGGCCGGTCTTGACCCGGTCGCCACGCGGGAGGTCCATGAGCTCATCATCGGGCTGCGCGAGCGGGGCGTGACGATCTTCCTGACTACCCACCGCCTCGAAGAGGCGGAGCGCCTGTGCGACCGCGTCGCGATCCTGAACACGACCCTGCGCACGATCGGCCGTCCGGACGAGCTGCGCGAGCGACTGTTCAGCCGGACGCTCTTGGTCAGGACCCTAGCTCCGTTGCCCGACCCGGAGCTGGTCTTCGCGGGCTTGCTCGGCGTCAACGGCTGGCACATAGACGGCCCCGCCGCCTACGAACTGGCTGCCCCCGACCCGACCATCGCTGCGCCGGCCGTGACCCGCGCCCTCGTAGCCGCGGGGGCCGATGTGCTGTCGATCGGCGAGGACCGGCACTCGCTCGAGGACGTCTATCTGGAGCTCGTCGACGAGGATCCGGAGGCCGGTCGGAGATGAGCCTGAGCAGACGTCGCATCTGGGCCATCGTTCGCAAGGAGTTCCGCGAGTACCGGCGCAACCGCTTCATCATCATGGGCATGGCGATCCTCCCGCTGATATTCGTGGTCCAGCCGCTCATCGCCGTCCTCGGGTTGTCTCACTCGGCGTCGGGTGCGCTCGCCCGAGAGCACGTCCTGCTGTACATGCTGGGCATCCCGGCCCTTGTGCCGGTCGTCGTTTCCGCATCCGCCGTGGCCGGAGAGAGACAGCAGGGAACGCTCGAGCCGGCGCTCACAACACCGATCCGGAGCGATGAGTACCTGCTCGGCAAGGCGCTGGCGGCCCTCCTGCCGTCGCTCGGGGTCGCCTACTTCGTCTTCGCCGTGTTTCTCGGGATCGTCGTGCTCTTCGCTCAGCCGGGCATTGCGTCGTCACTGATCCAGGGGCCCGACCTGCTCGCCCAGGTGCTGTTCACGCCCCTACTGGCCTGCTGGACCGTCTGGGTGTCGATCGCCGTTTCCACCCGGTCGAGCGACGTTCGGGTCGCACAGCAGGTGAGCACTCTGGCGAGCTTGCCGCCCGTGTTCGTCGCGGTGGTCATCGCGCTCAACGTGGTCCCACCAACCCTGCCGTTGGCGATGGGCGCAGCCGCGCTCCTGATCATTCTCGACGTGCTCGGGTGGCGCGTTACCTCGGGCCTGTTCAACCGCGAGAGTTTGATCACGGGCACCAGATAGGCTCGTCGATGTCGTCCGGGCGCCAGCCTCGCGCGATGGCACAGCCGCCCTCGACACGACGGAGTCATGGTGAAGCGGGCGCCCGCAACGAGCCCGGGCGCAACGGCATCAGGAGCCGTCTGGTTCGTCGCCTGCCTTGCCTCTCAATCTCAGACGGCAGCGATGGCCAAGGTCTTCTCGAGCACCCAGATGGTCCGAACGAGCAGCGTCGCACCCCACAGCACGAGCCACAAGAGCAGGTAGAAGACCCAGTGCAGCGGGGCGGAGTCGCGGTCGGCGATGAGACCAAAGATGGCCACGGCGACGATGGCGGCTAGGACCCGGAGCGTCAGTTTGAAGACCGCCCATAGCGTCGGGTACTGGGAGCTGGACTGGAGGCGACGGAACGACGGCAGGCTCACAATGCCGCTCACGATTGTCAGGGTCGTAAGCACGAAGCCGAGCAACGCGCCGGCCAGGGACGCGGCCGTGGAGTAGATAGCACCGCGTTGGGCGGCCAAGCCCGCCCAAAGCCAAGATCCTCCTCCGAGTTTCTCGGCCCACAGAATCAGCAAGAAGGTCACGGCAGTCGAAGCCAGCGCCTCGTCAACGAGGAAGTGGGCATCCCATTGACTGCGAATGCGTCCGGCCATCAGGTCGGTCCCAAGCCCACGGCCGCCCCGATCTCGGGGCGCAGCTCGTCGTAGGCGTCCTCGATGGCCTCGAATGCAGCTCGTCGTCTAGTGCTCGCAGCCGCGGCGCTGCGCGCAGGATTCTCCGAGTAGCAACGAGATCGCTCTTCAGCACATCCACCACATTGACCTCGCCGGTGTGACGGTCCAAACCGCTCACACGGAACGCAGTGGCGCCGTGCCTCACGTCCTCCGATCCAGCCCATCGACGCACTGCAGAGCGAATCCGATCTGGCAACGGTTCGCGGGAGTACTTCTTCTTCCGCAACACGATCTCCACGTCGGGCGACCCGCCCCATTCCGCCGTTCTCTCGAAGGCAGTCGCAAGCGACTCATCGGCGTGCCGAACCAAGTCGATTGTCTCCCGGTTCAGCCGCAGGGTCATCATCCGCAGATCAGAGAGCCGATCGAGTTGGCCCACGACGTCTTGCCGCAGAAGGGCCTCAATCGTCATCGAAGGTGCCCCGCACTTGCGTCGGAGGAACTCGGCCAGGCGACCGAGACGCGGTCCGTAGAAGTTGAAGACGGCCCCAAGGACGCAGTCATCGAAGAAGACGACGTGCACCAGCTCGGCGAGTCCTGCGCGTTCACCGATGGGGAGGGGTGCCAGCACGCCCCCAGCCTCGACTTGAGGGAGGTCCGAGCGCCGGACGTTGGCGACGCGGAGCCGGGGGCGATCGCCAGTTGAATCCAGGAAGCAGCAGGTGACCCGCTCCTCGGCCTCCAGGTATCGATCCTCCGAGGCCGCGACGCGCGGGATTTGGAGCACATAGGGCCGCGGGTCGAAGCCGGCACGCGCGTTTGGCTGCGGCAGATCCAGACTGATCCGGTAGAAGTAGATGTGTCGTTCGAGGTGCTCAGGATCTCGGAATGGCGGCATCGGTCCTCCTCTGCGGGCGCCACGACCTGATCCTCGCGCTGCGGTGTGTCATCTCTGCCGTCACGACGTTGAGCGGATGGCGCACGCACGACCTCAGCACCCGTGTCGGCGAGTCTAGCGCCCAACACGGTACATGCGGGACCAGAAGTCACGCGCAGCTTGACCGCAAGCGTCACTGATTAGCCTCCTTCTCCGTTGGCGAGGCGCCTGACTCGAGCCCTTTTGGCGCCAGCTTGGTTCGCACCCAGGACGTGGCGATCCCGAGTGCCCGTTCGCCGTCGCCGAGCTTCTCAAGCGCGTCGGACTTGGCGGGCTCGACGAGGTCGGCCACAAGCTCGGTGGTGCGCCGAGATAGCCAATCGGGGTCAGTAGGAGCAGCGGGCAGGACGCCGTCGAGCTCAGCCAGTCGGACCGCCATGTCCGCGATGACCTCGGTGCTCTTGACCTGCTCGTCCCAGGCCCGAGCCACGTCGGGGAAGAGCGCGGCATGGCCAGCTAGATACCGATCCTCGACGGTCGAGCGAGCTCCCTGTTCCGCCCGTAGCTCGCTGACGCGGAAGGCCAGCAGATCACGCCGGGTGGCAAAACGCTCGGCGTAGGTCGGGTCGGCCAGCCGAGTCTTCTCGTCCTCGGACACGAGCAACGAGACGTGGGCGGAAAGGGCGGCGTCGATCAGCGCCTCCCGATCCAGCAGTTCGTGCGCGGTCACGTTGATCTTCATCACGAGTTCGAACCGAAAGACGGTCTCGCGCAGGGCGGTCCGAACCGCGGCATCGACAATCTCGGGACGCTTGCCTCTCAGGGCTGTCCGGGCTCCATGCGCTGCCTCCCGAGCCAGACGGTCGAGCGGTGCCACCGGCGGGTCCTGGCTCAGCAGCGAAGCCACGTAGGGTTCGAGGTCGCCGAAGCTGTGAGCTTCCGCGAGCCAGCGCAGGACGAGCTGGGTCGGGGAGAGTGCCTCTTCCACCTTGGCCACTCGCCGCGAGAGCGTCATCGGGCTGTCTCGGCCGGGAAGGCAGCGCCATCGTTGGACGGCGTCTGGCCGACTGCGGATTCGAGGGTGGCCAGGCGCTCCTCCAGATCGCCGGCCTCGATGAGCTTGCCAGCTCCAGAAGCTGCACTGATGAGTGTCCGGTTGCGGGCGATCGAGTTCTCCAGGGCCAGTGTCTCCAGGGCTGCCGTCTCGAGCAGACGCTGGGCACTCTCGATGCTCCGCAGCCCTGCGAAGTCGTAGATGGTGGCGACGCTCTTCGCCTTGCGCCGGTGCATCCCACCGATCCGTCTCGCTTCCGCAGCCTCGTCTGCCTTGTCGGGGTCGTGCCAGTAGCAGACCGCCTTGCCGCGTAGCGCCGGAGCCCGGCAAGCGAGGCCGTCGGGCATCTCGAAGGTGCACCCTCGGTTTACCATCGTTTACCTCTGGTATACCGCGCTCTGCCCACCATCTGGCGATCGTGTCGGTCCCGGCGAGGCTGACCCTCGAAGCCCACCAACTGCCCGAGGAGCGCCGGAGGGCGCCACAGGGGCGCCACGTTCGCTGCCAGGACGCGAGTCGGCTCATCCATCGATCCGCTCCGCCTGTCGGCCGCTGAACCGCTCCCAGCGGTGGAGTGCCACCTCGACGTATATCGGATCGATCTCCATGGCATAGGCGCGAGCGCCGCAACGTTCCGCGGCGACCAGGGCAGTGCCCGAGCCGCAGAAGGGCTCGTAGAGGGCCTCACCTGACTTCAGGTGGTTGCGGATCGGTGTCTCGAACAGGACGAGCGGCTTCTGGGTCGGATGGTCGAGTCTTGGCTCGGCCGAGCCGGCCATGATCATCTTGGGGCTGGGAACGTGCCAGATCGTGGCCTGGTCCCGTGAGCCCAAGAAGCGGACCTTAGCTCCCTTCTTGCGCACCACCCAGCAGGGCTCGTGACTCCAGTGATACCAGGACCGACCCATGGCGAAGAGCCCCTTGTCCCAGATCACCTGGGCCACGATCTCGAAGCCGATCCGCTCCAATCCTTGCGCCACTTCGGCGGCATGGACGCCGGCGTGCCAGATGTAGCCGACCGCGAGGGAAGGTACGAGTTCGAACGCCTCGGACCAGTCAACCCGCGTGTCGCCGCTGATGGTGGTGTTGCGATTGCCTTTCGTCCGTCCGTGGGCGCCACCGGGCGCCCGTGTGGCGTCCTCTGCGTCGAGGTGGCCATCGATCCGCATGTACGTCTTCTCGGCCGGTCCGAGGGCGTTGTACACCCCGTCGCGCCAGGAAGCGTCGTAGCTGACCCCGTACGGTGGATCGGTCGCCAGGAGCCGCGGTTCCGCGCCATCGAGCAGTCGGGCCACGGCCACAGGATCGGTAGAGTCACCGCAGAACAGTCGATGATCGCCAAGGGCCCAGAGATCGCCGAGCTTGGCCCGCGGTGCCCGTCGGGCTTCTTCGAGTGCCTGGTCGATATCGAAGCTCTCCACTCGCTCGCGCTTCTCGCGGACTTCTAGGGAGCGCAGCAGGTCGGCGATCTCGTCTTCCCCGAAGCCTGAGAGGCTCAGGTCCAGATTGGGCGTCGCCTGGAGGTCAGCCAGCAGACGGGCGAGGAGAGCGTCATCCCAGGAACCGCTGATCCTGTTGAGGGCCAGGTTCAGCAAACGAGCCTGCTCGGTCGTGAGGTCGAGGTACGTGACCGGGACTGTCGTGTACCCAAGGCGCCGGGCGGCCACAAGGCGTTGGTGGCCGCCGATGACGGTTCGATCATCCCGCCGCGCCAGCACCGGCTGAACGAACCCGAACTCTCGGATGCTGCGCTCCAAGGCGTCGAGTTCCTCATCACCGATCCGGCGAGGGTTGGCCGGGTTAGGCCGGAGTTGGTCCATGGGAACCTGCTCGATGGCGAGCGTGGAGCTGAGGGCGACGCTCATGCGCTCCGCTCCCCTGCCCTGTCAGAGCGCGGCGACTCTTCCCCCTCAGGCTGTGATCGTCCCCCACTCCATGAGAACGAAATCGATGTCTTTAGACCTCTCGCCCCGACCATAACAACCAATCGAGCCCCATTCCAGGCCTCGGCCCACCCTTGAGCCTTCGCTGACGCGCTCGGGTGCAGTTTCGCCTTGCCGGCCCCGAGGACATCGATCCGCTCGAAGAGGGCCTCGGCCAGCAGCTTGCGGCCCGAGGGCTCGGCTTCGTCCCACAGGCCCGGCAGGTTGCGCAGGAACTCGATGGCTTCCTCCCGCGTCGACCCAGCGGCGCCCGCTCCCCTGGCCCCCAGCTCCTGTTGGTCCAATGCCCGCATTGACGCCTCCAAGGCATCGGGGTCGCGGTCGCGACGGTAGCGGGCCAGAGCGGATTCGCGGTCGCGCTCGATGCGGGCGAGCGTGACCGGATCGGGAGCGATCTCGTCGGCCCCAAGCCGGTCAACGACGGCAGCTGCCAGGTCGGCGTTCGCGCTCACGTAGCCCAAAGCCTGACGGACCAGATCCTCGAACGCCTCGGCCGGATAGCTCACGCCCTTGTGGCGGCGGTCCTTGGCGTTGCGGAAGACCCGCGGCGTGGCTCGTCCAGCGCCGAGCCAGTCGGAGCAGGGGAAGTTGTGACGGTAGCGGGCGGACTGGCCGATGAGGTGACGGCCGCAGGCAGCGCAGTGGAGCATCGAGAGCGCATAGGGCCGCCGGGTGGTCGGCCGGCCCGAGTGGCGACGGCTGAACCGACTCCGGGCTAGCTGGACCTTGTCCCAAGTGAGCCCGTCAATCACTGCTGAGACTCGGGTCGCGGTTCCGTCTCGCAGACGACCCACGTACACCGGGTTGGTCAGGATGCCTCGTGCCGTGTAGAAAGGCAGTCCGGTCTGTTCGGCGACTTCGGCGTCGGTCATGCCCTCGGCCGCGGCCGCGAAGGCGGCTCGGACCTGGTTCAGCTCGTCGGGTATCGGCTCCAGGACCGGTGGCTTGCCGGAGCGGGTGTAGCCGTAGGGGGGCTGGCCACCGGGTTCGCCCAGACGGCGGCGCTTGGCTGCGAGGCCTTCGGCGACCCGGCGGCCGAGCTTGCGGCTATAGGACTCGGCCTCATGGGCCTCCCGTACGAAGTCGTCCCAGCGGTCGGCGTCCGATGAGACGATCCTCTCGTCGCAGAACAGGACCGCGACTCCGGCAGCATGGAGATCATCCACCGCGATCAGGGTCTGCTTGAGGTTGCGCTGGAACCGGCTGACGTAGCCGACCAGGAGTAGGTCGTAGCTGCCTGCCCGCGCGGCCTCGATCATGGCGGCGAACTCGGGCGCCTGGTACACGGTCCGGCCCGACGCGGCACACTGCCAGATGAAGCCCGTGTCGACCAGGCCGAACCGCTCGATGATTCTACCTTGCAGCTCGCGCTGGGAGTCCGGTCCCCAGTTGTCGTACTGCCCGGAGGTGGACTCGCGAACCCAGCGAGCCACACGCAGTCCGGCTATCTGGTCGGTGGAGCGGGGCAGGGCGTGCACGGTGGGGGGAGTCATAGCTCAATCACGGCTATGAGTCCAGCGCCCCGCGCCCGACCCGGCGGGCGTGGGCCTGGCGGATACACACGGCCAGGGCCCGCACCAGCGGGTCTCCAGCCCCGAGTCCATTTGGCTCCCGGGCCGGAGCCACTCTGACTGGACGCCGCCGGGCTCCGGGGGACCGGACAGCCTCGCTGCTCATCTGGTCCTGCCCCATTGGCGGCCAGTTCTCCGTGGTGCGTGGCTGATGGCGGACTTGCCGCGGACTGGACGCGGGACCATCGAGCCTGCCTTTCCACTGGCCTCACCCTTGACGGTGGCGGTTCGACTGGGGCCGGTGGTAGTTCGACTGGTGTCCACTTGCTTGCGGCTAACTGGACGCTGGACCATCGAGCCCGGCTTTCCACTGGTCGCAGCCTTGACGTTGGACTTGCGCGAACTGGACCGTCGGGCGCCCGAACCAGTCGGACCCAGTCGGGCGCTGGCCAGCTCCACTGCCCGCTGGGATACGTCCCCGGCCACAACGGTCGCACCACGCTCCGCGGCTCCGACCAGGAGGGCACCCGACCCACAGAATGGGTCCACGACCAGGCTGCCCCGACCGATGCCGGCCATTGCGGCCAATTCACGACCGAGGCCCTCGGGCTTGGCTGTCGGGTAGCGATTGGCCGTGCCCGGCCCGACCGCGGCGACCGAGACCAGATCGACGCCCGACAGGGTCCGGGAGCCTGACAGGCGGCCAACCAGAACGAACTCGGTCTGGTGGCGCAGGCCGCCACCGAGACCGGGATACCGACGATCCCAGGTGATGGTCCTGATACCGATGAAGCCGGCCCGCTCCAGGGCCTCGATGGCCTCGCGTAGACCGTCGTTGTTGGTCATGGCCATCAGGACTCCATCGGCCTTGAGTTTGCGGCGGGCGATGGCGAAGACCCGACCTATCTGCGACCAGGAGAGGCTGTCGGCGAACCAGTCGCGCAAGTGACCGCTAGTCGAACTGCGGTTGACACTCGTGTACGGAGCGTCCGTGATGACCAGGTCGATGGAGCGATCCGGAAGGGAGCCCAGCAGCCGCTCGGCCGAGACTCGCTCGACGCGGACCCGCGATGCGGAGGGAATGGTGCGTTTGGCCTGCTGTGGCGTCACGCTGGCCACCTCCCGTGCCCGTTCTCCGGGCGAACCGGTGGCGGTCGCCACGTCAGGAGGCCGCCGCGACCAGACCGGCAGGCTAGGCGGCGAACCGCGACCGGCGGCTCCCAGAGCGCCTCGCCGCCGCACAGCGGACATCGACGCGGTAGACCAAGCATCGATGGCGGCACGTCAGGTCCGACG
>Ga0187881_10003435_pt1 | contig 13726 bp, 17 predicted proteins | sample June2016WEW_19_1_2_FD_133017 | JGI IMG/M metagenome (GOLD analysis project Ga0187881, IMG submission 133017) | Peatland microbial communities from SPRUCE experiment site at the Marcell Experimental Forest, Minnesota, USA - June2016WEW_19_100 | ecosystem: Environmental > Terrestrial > Soil >...
AACTTCAACACCTGCGAAAAGATGCTGCATACTTTCATTAGGTTGAGTCTCCTGAGGTTGAATTGGTTCTTGGTCGAACCCAATCCAGCGTATCAGGGACTCAGCCTCTAATCGCCAGCGGGCTGCCAGCGACACCCTTCGCCTCGGCCAGCAGTTAGCCCGCTAATTTGGACGGCAGTGAGTTGATCCAGTTTCCTCTGAGTTGCATGTCGAACCTGAACCAAGTCATGTCGTCAATAACTACGACGACGGTCTTAGTTCCTGTGACAGCATGCAGTTGCCGGGCGGCTTCGTACGCCCGGAAGAGGAGAAAGTTCATTGCTGTATATGGCGACACAAATCCTCCCCCTGGCGATCCGGCAATGCTCTCGAGAAAGATTCTGAAGTCCCCGTCTTCGACGCCGATAAACTTCACCTCGAACGTGTTTGCAACTCCGTCGGGAGACAGAGTCTCGATGTCAGGCCCTTCGCGGGTAGCCTCGAGGCCGACAACTTTATGTGACCGACTCTCAAGCCACACTGCGAATTGGAGTTCAACAAGGCGCCCTCGGAATGTTCTTGACAGTCTATTGCGCTTGACCGGATCGCCATCAAGCATCCACCTCTCTCGCAAGTCCTGCACGTATTGTTTCCGGACATCCGGAAGAATGCCCGTTGACGATAGGAGGTATTGGTGAATCGGCGCTGTGACGCGGTTCAAATAGCCACGCCGGAATGCCAGCAACAAAATAGAACAGTGCGTCGCCACATCGTCTGGGCGACTGTGCCAGGCTCGGAACTGTTGCCAGATTGAATCGGGCAACAAGACTTGGCGAAGTGCCGGGCATTTGTCCCGCATTTCGCTGAAATCCTTGATTGGAATCAGGCCGTCGGCGTCTCGAACATCGTCAACATCTATGACGGCGTCCATGCACGCGCACCGCCCGTCTTCCAAATCTCAATCCTCTCTACTTCTCACACGCTCACATCATCGTTGTGCGAGTACGCCGGTACTCACTCATGCGGGCCGGCGGCGCTGGCGCTGAGCCTCGGTCTTCTCCATCCAGCGCCGGTGCGCTTCCTCGCCGTCAATCGGCTTCACCGTGCCACTTTCCAGATCGTCAAAGCGCCGGTCGAGCATTTCCCGCGCGTGTGCCAGCTCGTCAAAGTAGCCGACTACCGCATCTTCAACCAGCTGGTTGCTCGGGCGTCCGCTCTCCCGCGCCATCTGCTCAAGCTTTGCTTGCACGTCGGGTTTGAAATGCACTTCCATTGCCCCGGCTCCTTCTCTTAGGGTACGTCAATGGGGCGGAGTTTGCCCGCCGTATGGGAATACCCAAGACGCACATTGAACGCCTGTTCTCTCTCCGGCACCACTCTCGCCTGGATCAGATCGAAGCGGCGTTTGCCGCTCTCGGCAAACGTCTGCACGTCGAAGCGCGCGACGCGGCTTGAATCCACCGGCAATCTGGAAAACGGCGCTTCATCCAAAGTCACCGGGAACGCCCGGGTTCCGGGCAGGACAAGCCGAGCGCAGGGCCTTCATCGAACAATGGTGAAAGCCAGCCGGCGGTTTGGCCCGAAGCGAAAGATTGCGAAATCGTCGTCCAGGGAGGCCGCGCGCTCGATGCCGAGCCGCCGCATTACTGCGAAGCTGGTTCGGTCCACAATCGAGAAGTCCTGGTCGCGATACGATTTCCCGATTTCCCAAGCATTGTCCAGGTCCGCCGCCCCGACGGTCTCCACAGTGGCTGCGCCGGATCGCAGGCCTTCCCAGAATCGTTCCGCGGCGCGCCGGCCCAGCCGGTGCCGGATCAGCGTCCAGGTCTCGATCAAGACGTGATCGGTGGTAACCAGCGGCTCGCCGCTGGAAAGAACCGCTTTTGCGCGCGAGTTACTCGCATCCGATTTGTCCGCGGCGGCATACCAGACGGAGGTGTCGACGAAAAGACTCATGCGGACCGGCGTCGGGGCTTGCGGCCGCTTGAGGCGAAAGCTTCCACAAGCATGGCGTCCTTATTCCGGGCGACATCGGAGCCGCTGGAAGCGCCCAGGTCGAAGACCACGGCAGGATTGGTCGCGGCTTGCGGACCGCCGAGGTCGCGCGCGACGAGGCGCCGGATGTATTCGGCGAGGGACATCCCCATATCGCTGGCACGCTGGCGCACCCGGCGCTGAACCTCCGCTTCGAGATTGATCTGCGTACGTGCCATCATGATGTCACCATCATAGCGCATTCGTTGCGGGTCCGGCTTCGGCGCACACAAACTGCTGCGGATGTGGGACAGGCGATCGGTTCTTGTCGCCTGTCTTCCGCTGTGAACGCCAGGCCACAAAAACCGATGGCCTGCCCCACCTTACTCCTGCTGATGTCCCTTTACGTATGCGCGCCTGTATACCTACCGCCGTCTCAATTCCTGGCGCACCCGTTCCACCACCTTCGGGATGGCGGCGGCGACTTCCGGAGAAAGTTGCATCCCCACGCTGGCCGAATTGACCGTCACCAGAATCCAGGTGAACTCCGTGTCGCGCAGCGTGGGGGTTACCTGGCGGAGCAAGGCCAGCATGGCGGGGGCCGACAGGTGATGCGCGTGCTGCTGCTGCCCGGCGAGAGGCGGGGATTCGCGCAGCACGGAAATACTTCCGGGGATGTCGCCTTCCACGGCGTCGATGAGCAACACGCGCCGGCGCCGCTCCATCTGGTTGGCGCAGCTTAACACGTCGGTATCGGCCGAAATCACATCCACCCGGCGCGCCAGCCGGCGGTCGTTGGCGAGAACCTCGGCGGCGGCGGCGCCGGCCCCGTCATCCCCCATCAACGGATTGCCGAGGCCGATCACCAGATCGGGCTTCATCTCCGTATCAAGTGCACGGAGCAGGAAATGCAAGGGTCGTACGCGCGCGCAATCATCTGCAGTTTCTTCTTGAGCGTGGCTTCATCGCGCTCCGCGCTTTGTTCGACGGTCTTGCGGAGGTGCTGCTCCAGGCTGGCGGCGTTCATGGCGGTGGGCGTGATCACGTCCGCCGCGACCACGCAGCCTTGCTCGTCATAGGTGTAGCTGTGGACCAGCAGCCCGCGCGGGGCTTCCGTCACGCCCACCCCGGTTCCGGCGCGGGGCGTCACGGGGACGCATCCTTCGTCCTTGACGCCGTCATGGATCAGCCGCTCGACCATGTCGAGGGCCAGCCCCAGGTCGTTCACCAACTCCACGGCCTGGGCTTTGTTGTTGTCCATGGGATTGTCGGACGGGATGGAAAGCTTCAGCCGCCCGGCGGCCGTGGCGGATCGTTCCGTGAGCCGGCTCGGATTTACCGTCAGGCGCGCCAGCGAACCCACCATGAACGGGTTGCCGTGGAAGGTGCTGTGCTTGGCGTGGGAATGCGCGACGGGCTTCTCGTTGGTCAGGGAACGGTAATCGGCCGCGGGGACGGTGGCCCGGTCCCCGTTGGAGACGATCATCAGTTCGGCGCCGGCGTAGTAACGGTCGGAGTCGGGAGAGTGCAGCGCCGCATACGCGGTAGGCGTGTGGCAGAAGCCGGCGTCCGGCAGGGAGGCGATGAGATCGAGCATGGCTTCGGCGTCCGGAATGGCCTCCATGAGGGCGCCGCGGATGGCGATCAACTGATCGGCGGTGGGGACCCGCCCGAACCCGCCGGGCACCGCGTTCACGGGGTGGATGGCCCGCCCGCCGATGGTCTCCTGAATGAGGTTTCCCAGCCTCTTGAGCCGCAGTCCCAGCATGACGGCGGCGGGATGCTCGGCGGCCACGGCAATGGCGCTGGGGCGGTCGAGGTAGTCCGGCACGGCCAGGAAGAACAGGTGCAGGGCGTGACTTTGAATGCTCTCGCCGCGCAAAAGCAGTTCGCGAAGAAACTCCGTCTGGGGGCTCACTTGGACGCCCAGGGCGTTCTCCGTGGCCTTGAGGGAGGTCAGGCAATGCGCCGGCGAGCAGATCGAGCAGATGCGCGAGACGATGGGCGCAATTTCGTCGTAGCGGCGTCCGCGCACCAGGCCCTCGAGCAGGCGCGCCCCTTCGAACACGTCGAAGCGCACGTTCTTGACGGCGTCGCCCTCCAGTTCCACGGTGATGCCCCCGTGTCCTTCCACGCGGGCCAAGTGGTCGATGACGATAGTGCTCATTGGCCGCCTCCTATGGGCGCGAAGGTTCGTAGTTTGTCTTCCACCTGGCGGCGCCCGATGCCCTTCTTCTCCAGCATTTCGAGCATGGAGTTGGGATTGCCGTCGTCGAGCGGCCCGCGGCAGCCGATGCACGCGATGCGGAGCTCGGGGCAGCGCGCACCGCAGCCGGCCACGGTGAGCGGGCCGCAGCAGACTTCTCCGCGCTCAATCAGCAGGCAGTTGTTCTCGCGCATGCGGCATTCCGTGCACAGCGCATAATCGGGGTAAACGGGCAGATCGCCGTTCAGCAGCCCCGCGATGGCGGCGAGAAACTGGTCCTTTTCGATGGGGCAGCCGGTGATGCGGAGGTCCACCTTTACCAGCTCATGCAACGCGCGGGCCGCCAGGGAATCGTACCCATGGCCGGTCTCGCCGTAGATCTCCTCGAGCAGCCGGGCGCGATCGGCGTTGCGATCAAGAGCGGCCACGCCGCCCCAGACGGCGCAGGTTCCCAGGGCCACCAGCAGCCCGGAACGCTTCCGAATTGCCCGCAGCGTTTCGGCGTCGCGGTTCGTGAGCACGGCGCCTTCCACCAGGGCCACGTCCAGCGCGCAGCCGGTGTCGTTTCCCGAAGAGCCCATCAGGAAATCCCGGATGTCGATAAAAGCGACCAGATCCAGAAGCTCATCTTCGCAATTGAGGATGGCGAGCTGATCCCCCGCGCACCCGGTAAGGCCGAAGATTCCAACCGTCGGTTTGCCCATCCGCTTCGCTCCTTTCAAATCATCTCGGGCAGGTTGATGGCGTCCCAGTAAGTGAAGATGGGACCGTGCAGGCAGGTGTACTTATAGCCGATGCTGCAATGCCCGCATTTGCCGACTCCGCACTTCATGCGCCGCTCCAGGGACATCAGAATCCGGTTCTTGGGGAAGCCCAGGTTCAGCAGGCGCTGGAGAATGAACTTGTAGACCACCGGCGGGCCGCACACCGCGGCGTAGGTCCGCGCCGGATCGATCTTGGCGTAATCGAACATGGTCGGCAGCAGGCCGACGTGGTTCGTCCACGCGCCCGAGGGGTCCGCGTCGACGGTGAGGAGGCAGTTGATATCGGTGCGGTCCACCAGGGCCACCAACTCCTCGCGAAACAGCATGTCCTCGGGCCGCTTGCTGCCGTACATGAGGGTGAGGTTGTTGAACTGTTCGCGGTGGTCGAGGGCATACCAGAGCAGTGAGCGTAGCGGCGCCATGCCCAGGCCGCCGGCGGCCAGCAGCAGGTCGTGACCGGCGATTTCCTGCATGGGATACCCGTTGCCGTAAGGCCCGCGGACGCCTACCAGGTCGTTGGTCCGCATGCGGTAGAGCGCGCTGGTGACCCGGCCCACGCGGCGAACGCACAGTTCCAAAACCTCCGGCCGCGTGGGCGAAGAGGAAATGGAGATGGGCATTTCGCCGGTGCCGGGAATGCTCAGCATGATGAACTGGCCCGGCTGATGGCGGAAGCTGCGAACCAGGTGCTCATCCAGAAAGCGCAGCGTGAAGACCTGGGTGTTCTCGACCATCTTGTAGATGCGCACGATACGGGCCAGGTGCGGCTGGTACGGGTTGTCGCTCAAGACGGGATCGTGGGTAGCGACTTCATCGGCTAGCAACATGTTCCACCCTCCGCAGGCTCTCGATCACCTGCACGACGTCGATGTTCACCGGGCAGGCGGAAATGCACCGCCCGCAACCGACGCAGCTCGGCCGGCCGTATTCGGCCACAAAACCGCGCTGCTTGTGATAGAAACGGAATTTGACACGGCTGGCGCGCGAATGGCGGAAATTCTCGCCGCTGGCGATCTGGGCGTGGCTGGCGAAGAGGCACGAGTCCCAGAAGCGGGTGCGCGTGCCGGCGCGCGAGCCCAGTTCGACGTCGTCCGCCACGTCGTAGCAGTAGCAGGTGGGGCAGACCATGCTGCAAGCGCCGCAGGAAAGGCACTGCTTTCCCAGCTCGTCCCAGACCTCGCTTTGATACTCCATCTCGAAGATCTCGGGCAGATCGCGGATTTCGACTTCGAGCTGGAAGGCGCGGCGCTTGTCCAGCGAGCGGCGCTTGTATTCGGCGATATCGGCCTCCCCCACCGGTTCGAAGAGGCGGCCGGTGGCCAGCACCATGTCGTCGCCGAGAGCGGTGCCCACCAGCACCTGGTAGTAGTCGCCGGTATCGTAGAAGAAGAGGTCGAAGCCGTGGTCCACGAAATCGGCGCGCATGGAACGGCAGAAGCATTGCTTGTCGGGGACGCAATCGATCCCGATAATGGCAATGTTCTTGCGGCGCGCCTGGTAGTAGGGATCGTGGTACTTGCCGGTGTAGACGCGGTCCTGGATGTTCAACTTGCCGGCGTAGACGCGGTCCAGGATGTTCAAGGCATAGATGTCGCAGGCGTGCACGCCAATGAGGACGATGCGCTTGTCCAGGCCCTCGGTGGAAGGGACGAAGCCCTCCCCGGGGCGGTAGCGGAACATGGCCTCGCGCGGCGGAAGAAAATACTTCTTCGGCGGCAGGATGGTGCGATCGTAATCGAGCCGCGCCTCCGACCAGTGCGTGAGCCGTTTGAAAGCGTACTTGCCGTCCTGCTCGACGGGAGCATGGAGCTCCCCGAACTGCTGCACGACGGAAGCGAATAAATCCAGTTTATCTTTCGGAAGCTTCAGGATCTTCACTACCAGCCTCCTGTATCAACTCCAGTATAAGAGAAAAATATCCGAAATGGGAAGGGGGGCCGGGGACCAGGGGCCGGGGAATCGGTCTCAGCCTGCTTTCGGGGGGCAGGCAATCTTGCCTGCAGCCGCCTTTCAGGCGGCTCTCTCGAGGCGTGCGAGAGTCTCCCATCCCCCAGGCGCCGGCTGAAAGCCGGCTGCAGCCAGGATTGGCTGCCCCACAGCCGCAGGCCACCAGGAGCGGGCGCCCGGGCCCGCGCGGAGAGCGCACGGGCCGGAAAAGCCACGCAACATGCGAGTCTTAGGGCCTGTCACGAAACAACCTTGCCATTCCAGCGTGGCGCACGCACTCATGCGTGCCGCGTCGGCACTCGTGCCGACGCTTGGTTTTCCGCGCGCGAGCACGTGTCGAGAAGAATCTCGACACGGCACGCACGAGTGCGTGCGCCACGCCGGCCGCGAGGACTTAGCATGGTTATTTCGTAACAAGTCCTTAGCAGGCGAATAGTTCCTGCGCCTTAGTCAGGCGCTCGATTACTTTGACTCCATGCGGGCACTGGACTGTGCACCCCGGGCAATCGGCGCACTTCACGCTGGTGTGCTCGGGGGCCAGCTCCAGGAAACGCTCGCGGCCCAAAGCGAACTGTCCGTAGCCATCGGCGTAGGTCGGGATGCGCAAGATGTCGGCCACCGGCAGGCCGTGGCGGCAATCGCCGTCGCACTGGCCGCAGGCGCGGCAGTAGAGCGGCCGGATGAGCTCCAGGCGCTCGGCCAGCAGTTTCTCTTCCGCGGGGCCGTAGGGTTTCCGCATGGCCCACTTGAGGGCCGCCAGCAAGCCGCCGTCATGCACTCAGATCGGGCGGGATCGGTTTTGGCAACCTTGTCTGAACGTCTATGACCGCACCGCCTCACGCCACCTCAGAGTGCACCACCTCAGCGGTTGACGGCCTTTTGGCAGGGTGTTAACCTGTTCTGCTAGTAAAGACTTTCACCGGTTTCTCCTTACCCATCATGGAAGCCACGCTGCACGCCCTGGGCGGAATACTGCTGAAAGCGCTGCCTACATTTCTGCTCGTAGTCCTGCTCCACTTCTATCTGAAGGGCGTCTTTTTCAAGCCGTTGCAGAAGGTGTTGCGCCAGCGGTATGAGGCCACGGAAGGGGCGCGCAAGCTGGCTGGCGAGAGCCTCGAACGCGCCGCCGCCAAGACCGCCGAATACCAAGCCGCCATGCGCGCCGCGCGGGCGGAAATCTACCAGGCCCAGGAGCAGTCGCACAAGCGGTTGCAGGAAGGCGAGTTCGCGGAACTGGCGGAGGCCCGGCGGCGCGCCGAAGCGGCGGTCCAGGAAGCCAAGACACAGCTCTCGAGCGACGTGGAAGCAGCCAAGGCGGGGCTGGCGCGCGATAGCGAGCTGCTGGCAAACCAGATTGCGGAATCCATCCTCCGGCGGCGCGCCGCATGAAGCGCTTCGCCACTCTGGCTTTGGTGGTTTGTTTCACGGCGGCTCCGATCTTCGCCGAAGACAAAGAAGACGGCAGCCTGCAAATCTGGAAGTGGGCCAATTTCGTGGTGCTGGCGGGCGGTCTGGGCTACTTGATCGGCAAGAAGGGCGGGCCGTTCTTCGCCGCGCGGTCCACGAAGATCCGCCAGGACATGATCGAAGCCGGCGATGCGCGCAACGAAGCCGAAGCGCGCGCGGCCGAAGTAGACCGGCGGCTGGCCAACCTGGAGGCCGAGATCGCCGCGCTGCGCACCGATTCGGGGAAGGAAGAAGAGGCGGAAACCGGGCGCTTCGGGCGGCACACGGCGGCGGAAATCGCCAAGACCCAGGCGCATGCCGAACAGGAAATCGCGGCCGCCGGTAAAGCCGCCCGCTTGGAATTGAAGCGCTACTGCGCGGAGCTGGCAGTGGGGCTGGCGGAGCAGAAGATCCGCGCCCGCATGACGCCGGACACGCAGGATGCTCTGGTGCGCGGTTTTGTGCGGGATCTGAAATGACTCTCTCCGCCGTAGCCGCGCGATACGCCAATGCGCTGGCGGACGTGGTCACAGCCGGCGGGTCTCCCATTCGTCCGCAGGATGCCGTCTCCGAGCTGCGCGCTTTCGAGGCGGCGCTCGAGGCGTCCACCGAATTGCAGAACGCGCTCGCGACCCCGGCGGTGCCTGCCGCCCGGAAGAGGGCGGTGGTGGGACGCATCGCGGAGATTCTGAAACTCTCGCGCATCTCGCGGAACTTCCTGTATGTTCTGATCGATCATCGCCGCATCGCCGCGCTTTCCGACATTCTTAACAGCTTCGAGCTGATGGTGGACGAGCGCCTGGGCTTCGCCCGCGCGGAGGTGTCCGCGGCGCGCGAAATGGCCGCGCCGCAACGCGCCGCGCTGACCTCCGAGCTGGAGCGGCTGACGGGCAGGCGTATCCGCATGCGGTTTACGGTGGACGAGCGGCTGATCGGCGGGGTGGTGGCGCGGATCGGCTCGACGGTTTACGACGGTTCGGTGCGCGGGCAACTGGCGTCGCTGGGACGCCGCCTGAGCGCTGAAGGCTAATCGAAAGGAATTATGGCTCAGATTCGAGCGGACGAAATCACCAGTATTCTCCGCCAGGAGATTGAAAACTACGAACGGGCCGTCGACGTATCGGAGATCGGCGCGGTGATCTCCGTGGGCGACGGCATCGCCAGAATCCATGGTCTCGAAAAAGTCATGGCGGGCGAGCTGATCGAATTCCCGCACGACGTGGCCGGAATTGCCATGAACCTGGAGGAAGACCAGGTGGGCTCGGTGCTGCTGGGCGACTATACGGAAATTAAGGAAGGCGACGAAGTGCGGCGCACGGGCCGGATCATGTCGGTCCCGGTGGGGGAAGCGTTGATCGGCCGCGTGGTGGACGCGCTCGGCCGGCCCATCGACGGCAAGGGTCCCATCCTCACCGCCGAGTTCAACCCCATCGAGCGCCAGGCGCCGGGCGTGGTGGCGCGGCAGAAGGTGAAGGAGCCCATGCAGACGGGCATCAAGGCCATCGATGCCATGATTCCCATCGGGCGCGGCCAGCGCGAGCTGATCATCGGCGACCGGCAGACCGGCAAGACCGCTATCGCCCTCGACACCATCGTCAACCAGAAGGGCGGCGACGTAATCTGCATCTATGTGGCCATCGGGCAGAAGCGCTCCACCGTGGCCCAGGTGGTGAAGACGCTGGAAGATTCCGGCGCCATGGAATACAGCATCGTGGTTTGCGCGTCGGCATCGGACCCGGCCCCCATGCAGTACATCGCGCCGTTCGCGGGCTGCGCCATGGGCGAGTACTTCCGCGACCGTAAGCGGCACGCGCTGTGCATCTACGACGACCTTTCCAAGCATGCCGCTTCCTATCGCGAAATCTCGCTGCTGCTGCGGCGCCCGCCGGGGCGCGAGGCGTACCCCGGCGACGTGTTCTACCTGCACAGCCGGCTGCTGGAGCGCGCCGCCAAGCTGAACGACGAAAACGGCGGCGGATCGCTGACGGCGCTGCCATTCATCGAAACCCAGGCCGGCGACGTCTCCGCCTACATCCCCACCAACGTCATTTCCATCACCGACGGGCAGATTTATCTGGAGGCCGATTTGTTCAACTCCGGCGTGCGGCCGGCCATCAACGTGGGCATCTCCGTGAGCCGCGTGGGCGGCAGCGCCCAGATCAAGGCCATGAAACAGATTGCGGGCCGCCTGCGCCTGGACCTGGCGCAATACCGCGAGCTGGCGGCCTTCGCGCAGTTCGGATCGGATCTGGACAAGGCCTCGCTGGCGCAGCTCAACCGCGGCCGGCACATGGTGGAGATTCTGAAGCAGGACCAATACCAGCCGTTGCCGGTGGAAAAGCAGATCGCGATCATCTTCGCCGGAACCAGCGGCTACCTGGACGATCTGCCGCTGGAGCAGTGCCGGAAGTTCGAAGAGGAGCTATACCGGTTCGTGGACAACGCGCACCGCGGGCTGTGGGAGGAAATCCGGACCAAGAAAGTTCTGGACGACGATCTGCGCGCCAAAGTGATTGCCGTCATCGAGGAGTTCAAAGCCCGCTTTGTGGCGGAGCAACCCGCGGTAGCCGCACATGCCTAGCCTCATCGACATCCGGCGGCGCATCCGTTCGGTCAAGAACACGCAGCAGATCACCAAGGCCATGAAAATGGTCTCGGCGGCCAAACTGCGGCGCGCGCAGGACCGGGTGATTGCGGCGCGCCCTTACGCGGCCCTGTTGCGCAAGGTGCTGACGGACGTGGCCGCGGCCGCGGCGGGGCGCCCCCAGGGCCCGGAGGCGGACGAGCAGGCGGGCGAGAACCCCCTGCTGGCCGAGCGCGCGGTCGAGCGCATTCTGCTGGTTTTGGTTACCGGCGACAAAGGGCTCGCCGGCGCGTTCAACACCAACCTCATCAAAGGGGCACAGCGATTCTTCGCGGAGCACGGCGGGGCTGCGGTGACGCTGGAGCTGATCGGCCGCAAGGGGCGCGATTTCTTCCGCAAACGCGGCGCCGCCATATCGGGCGAGCACATCGGCTTGGCGGCCAAGGTGGTGTACGGCGAGACGGCAGCCGTCGCGCGCAAGGCCATGGAGATGTTCCGCAACGGCGAGACGGACGCGGTCTACCTGCTGTACAACGAATTCAAGAGCATGGTGTCGCAGAAGCTCACGCTGGCGCGCGTGCTGCCGCTGGGGATGCCGGAGCAATCGGCTCCCGTGGATTATATTTTCGAGCAGCCGGCGGCCGAAATCCTGAACGAGCTGCTGCCCAAGTGCGTGGAAATGGAGTTCTACCGCGCGCTGCTGGAATCGGCCGCCGCCGAACATGCCGCGCGCATGACCGCCATGGATGCGGCCACCTCGAACGCCGCCGACATGATCGAGAGGCTGACTTTATTTATGAACCGCGTGCGCCAGGCCAGCATCACCAAGGAGATCATCGAGGTGGTGAGCGGAGCGGCGGCCGAAGAATAAGGATTTTATGGCAACGACTGACGCGACTCTGATCGGCAAGGTGGTCCAGGTGGCTGGACCGGCCGTGGACTGCGAGTTCCCCGAGGGCCACATCCCCCTGGTGTACACCGCCATCCGGATCACCAGCGAGGGATTCGAAGGACCCACCCCGATCGACATCATTTGCGAGGTGGAGCAGCACATCGGCGAAGGCCGGGTGCGCACCATCGCGCTGCAGCCGACCGAGGGCCTGGTGCGCGGCATGAAGGCGCTGAGCCTGGGGCGTCCGGTGGAAGTGCCCGTCGGCAAGGAGACGCTGGGCCGCGTGCTCAACGTGATCGGCGAGCCGGTGGACAACATGGGCCCGGTGTCGACCAAGCTGAAGTACCCCATCCACCGCCCGTCGCCCTCGTTTGAAGACCAGTCGACGCGCCTGGAGATGTTCGAGACGGGCGTCAAGGTGATCGACCTGCTGGAACCCTACCTGCGCGGCGGCAAGATCGGGCTGTTTGGCGGGGCGGGCGTGGGCAAGACCGTCATCATCATGGAGCTGATCAACAACATCGCCATGAAGCACGGCGGCGTGTCGGTCTTCGCCGGGGTGGGCGAGCGCACCAGGGAAGGCAACGACCTGTGGCTGGAGATGCAGGAATCGGGCGTGATCGATCCGCACGACTGGACCAAGTCCAAGTGCGCCCTGATTTACGGCCAGATGACCGAGCCGCCCGGAGCGCGCCTGCGGGTGGGGCTGACGGGCCTGACCGTGGCCGAGTATTTTCGCGACGAAGAACACCAGGACGTGCTGCTGTTCATCGACAACATTTTCCGTTTCACGCAGGCCGGCTCGGAAGTATCGGCGCTGCTGGGCCGCATGCCCTCGGCGGTGGGATACCAGCCCAACCTGGCCACCGAAATGGGAGAGCTGCAGGAGCGCATCACCTCCACCAAGAACGGCTCCATCACGTCGGTGCAGGCGATTTACGTGCCCGCGGACGACTACACGGACCCGGCGCCGGCAACCGCCTTCGCGCACCTGGACGCCACCACCAACCTGTCGCGCGCCATCTCCGAGCTGGGCATCTATCCGGCCGTGGATCCGCTGGCCTCGACTTCGCGCATTTTGGATCCGCGCGTGATCGGCCCGGACCACTACAACACCGCGTCGGCCGTGAAGGGCGTTCTCCAGCGTTACAAAGACCTGCAAGACATCATCGCCATTCTGGGCATCGACGAACTTTCGGACGAAGACAAGCTGACCGTGGCGCGCGCCCGCAAGATTCAGAAATTCCTTTCGCAGCCCTTCCACGTGGCCGAGCAGTTCACCGGGGTGCCGGGCCGGTACGTGAAGCTGGCCGACACCATCCGCGGCTTCCGAGAGATCGTGGACGGCAAGCACGACGACGTTCCCGAGCAGGCGTTCTACATGGTGGGAACTATCGAGGAAGTGCTGGAGAGCGCCGAGGCGCTGAAGAAAGCTTGATTATGCCGGACTCTCTGGAACTGGAAGTGGCCACGCCTGAGCGCCTGTTGGTGCGTGAGGACGTGACCGAGGTGCAGGTGCCCGGCAAGAACGGCTACCTGGGGATTCTGCCCGGCCACGCGGCCCTGCTGAGCCAGTTGGGAAGCGGCGTGTTGAACTATGTGGCGGGCGGCCACCGGCGGTATCTGGCCGTGGCCGGCGGGTTTCTGGAAGTGCTGCCGGGCCACGTGCGCGTGCTGGCGGATGTGGCGGAGCGCGCCGAAGACATCGACGCGGCCCGCGCCCGGGCGGCCCTCCAGCGCGCCCAGGAACAACTCGGCGGCGACGATCCGGCCGCGGCGCTGGCGGCCATGGAACGCGCGCAAGCGCGAATTGCGGCGGCGGAACGGAAGTAAATGGCGTGGTTCACAGTCCGGGTACCGGCCTCGAGCGCCAATCTCGGGCCGGGGTTCGACTCTCTAGGATTAGCCCTGGGAGTGTACCTGACGTGCCGCTT
>Ga0187881_10003442_pt1 | contig 13687 bp, 9 predicted proteins | sample June2016WEW_19_1_2_FD_133017 | JGI IMG/M metagenome (GOLD analysis project Ga0187881, IMG submission 133017) | Peatland microbial communities from SPRUCE experiment site at the Marcell Experimental Forest, Minnesota, USA - June2016WEW_19_100 | ecosystem: Environmental > Terrestrial > Soil >...
AGCAGAAACTGCGCCAGATACGCGCCATCTTGGCCGGTAATACCGGTAATCAAAGCGCGCTTCACGTCCGCTGCCTCTTTCTTGAATCCGTTACGCAGCCTGAACCCATCCTCATAACGGAGGCCTAGGTAAAAGCCAAGTGCACAGCCCGTTGGCCGTTCGATAGCCCGGTAATTTTCCCATGCACTGGCACTGAACACTTGTTAAGCGCGCTCGCACGTGGCCGTACTGGCAGAAATTTGCCTTTAGCCAATGCCGATAGTAGGGGGTATTTGTGTGGGGTTTTGTCTGATGCCCGGATCGGACTGAGAGGCCTCAGTCAGGCGCTGCGGCTTCCGACCCCGCTTACATTTGCTATCAACTTGCAGCTCCGCGGAGGCTTTGGCGAGTGTCGCGAGGTCATGTGACCTCATAATTCCTATCAGGGCAGGCAGTACCGATCATCGGCGCGAGGTCTCTCAGGGCAACTCCTTGTCGATGGTCTCAAAAAAAGCACGCGCTGCGTCGTTCCAAGTCGTTGGGCGGAAATGATCGCGGATGAGCTCCTCGTAATGGCGTGGTTGCTCAGGTTGCTCGATCCACAATTTGAGGGCCATGTACCAGCTATCCTCATCACGAGGATCCAGACAAGGCGACAAACCGCCCACCACCTCAGGAACCGCCCCGCCCGTCGAAGCGAGGACGGCTTTGCCGTATCCGAATGCCTCGATAATCGGCAATCCATAACCCTCGTACAATGAAGGAAATAAACAGAAGGCGCATTGTGTGTATAGCTCCGCAAGCGTCTCGTCGGGCACATTCGAAAACAAAAGCAAACTATCCCCAGCGCTCGGATGCTCATCTATTTCAGCCAGCAGGTCATCGACAAGCCAACCGCGGCGACCGACGAACACCAGCTTGAAGCGCGAGGCCTGCGGTACGCCTTCGGCTAACAAGCGCTTCCATACGGAAAATAGCAGCCTATGCTGCTTACGTGGCTCGATTGTGCTGACAAAGAGAGCGTAGCGTTGCGGCTCAAGGCCATCGGGAAGCGGCCCTTGTCTCTGGGGTAAAGTGCGGGCAAAGTCGGCGCCCATCGGAACAATACTGGTTTTCGACAGCACCAATCCTTCCGACTCGCAATATCGCCTGACATCCTGTTCGTTCGTGCGTGCGTGAAACATCACGAGGTCTGCGAGCGGCAAAACCACACGGATGTAGGCGATAAAGGCGGCCGTGAGCGGTGGCTGGAAGAAATCTGGATAGAGTGCCGGAAGAATATCGTGGCAGAAAACGGCGATTCGAATTCCATGTTGCACTTTTAAACTACGATAAAGGGCAGGATCGAGCTGGCCCCATTCCGCGCCGGTCAGGACCAGGATGTCATCCTGCCGAAACGCGTGCGCCGGACCAACGACCGTGTAATACGGCACCAGAGCACGGCGGCGCCCGAACCGGTCAAATAGTTCATCGCGATATCGATGAGACAGCAATTTGGCCTGAAGGCGCTCTATTTTCTCCGCCGCTGCCGGGGATTCGGCTTTCAGTCGCCTGCCTTCCAGCGCAAGGATCGCGCGCCGGCGGGGGTGCTGGGCCCACAAAGCCCATCGCCGAAGACGGAGAGGCAGCCGGTCGCGCAGTTTTGGCTTTGTCCGCCAGCGATCGGGAAGTTCCGAAGTGTCGAACTTGACCGACATGGTGAAGACTAGTTTCGCCCAAGCGGGATCGACGACGTGAAATAAACGGGTTTCCCAATTGTACGTGACGAACACCACGTCATCTCGATTGCAGCACGTCCAAACTGCCAGCTCACGTACCACCCTGATGATGCCGCCTGTCTCCTCAGCAGCCCGTACCAATGTCGAGACATCAAAAATCAACCGCCTGCTTGCCATCCTGTCCTGCCGCTACTCGCATTGAAGACTCTACGCAACGGACAATTGCAATGCATTTTCCCGCCCTCGCCTGACGTCTATGCAGACCATTTTCCTCCTGCGCCAATCGTATCCTCTGCCGCCAGCGTCTCGGGGTCGAATTGCATACTTGTTGATTTCGCTTTAACTGACATGGCGCGAATATTCGCGTTTTCCCGGATTCTTGCAAGACGGACGCGAGGTCCACTTCGGTCATTTTTCGACGGGGGCGATCGCAGTAGTGGTTCCGGTCACGTCGGCCAAGCCGCAAAAGAACGCTTCCGGCCTCCGTTGCCTGGTCGGATAGCGAAAGGCGCTTGCGGATGGCTTCTTCCTTGCGGCTGCCCGCTAGGATTGGACAGATACTGTACACTTGGAAGCGCTTGTCGCAGCGCTATCGACTAATTTAAGTTGATCGTCTAAAAAACTCTGACATGCTGCTTTCTATCGTCATTCCCGTGTACAACGAGCGCCCCACGCTGGGCACCATTATCTGCGTGGTGGCGCGGACTTTGCCCGACGTCAACAAAGAAATCATTGTAGTCGATGATTGCTCAAAAGACGGGACGCGCGAGTGGCTGCATACCAATTTCCCTAGGGGGGCACGAAGCGGATCGAAAATCGAACTTGACGCCGAAGGCAACCTTGCTTTCGCTGAAGAACTAGCGTTCTCGACCCTCACAGTCCGCCCAATCTTCCATGAAGGTAATAAGGGCAAAGGAGGCGCGCTGCAGACCGGATTCGCTGCAATTTCCGGGGACATCCTCGTGATCCAGGATGCCGACCTTGAATATGATCCGAGCGACTGGCAGCAGATGTACGATCTTATAGCGGTCCGCAAGGTCGCCGATGTTGTGTTTGGCTCCCGATTCTACGGCCGACCACACCGCTCGTTGTATTTCCATCATTACTTCGCCAATCGGCTGATCTCGCTGTTGTTCAATATTGTCTACAACCAGACGCTCACCGACGTCGAGACGTGCTACAAGATGATGACGCGCGACGTGGCGCGCTCGCTGCGGCTGACCGCCAACGATTTCGGCATCGAAGTAGAAATGAGCGCTGAAATCGCCCGGCAGCGCAGCCTGCGCATCTACGAGCTCGGCATCAGCTATTACGGCCGTACCTACGCCGAGGGCAAGAAGATCAACTGGGAGGATGGGCTGAAGGCGCTATGGTACGTGTTCAAGTTTCGCTTCAGGTGATCGACTGATGACGATCGGCGATCGTGCGCGGCAACCCTCGCCTGTCGGGCGAAACTGGCGGCGCGCCGCCATCGGGACGTTCGGCGTCGTCATCGGCGGCGTATTCCTTTGGCTGGCTCTGCGGCACATTGATCCTGGCGACCTCGAGCGCGCACTGCGCGAGATGGAGGGCAAATGGCTGATCACCGGCGTCGCCGTCTATCTCGCCGCCATCGGTCTGCGCTGCCTGCGCTGGGGTATTCTGCTGCGTGCGACCGGCAGCGTGAAGTGGCGGCATGCCGCCGAGGCGCTGGTGACGGGATTTGCCGCCAATTACGTCCTGCCCGGGCGGGTCGGCGAGCTGTTCCGCGCCGATTACGCCCGCCGCGTCTTCAATATGAACCGCTTTACGGCGTTGGGCACCATCATCGTCGAGCGGGTCTGTGATGGCGTCGTTCTGGTTTGCGCGCTGTGGATCGGGTTTGCTTGGATTTTGTTCGCCCGCTCGGCAACGCCTGAGAAGTCTTGGGTGCTTCTAGTCGGCGCCGCAGCGAGTATACTCTTTGCCGCGGCGCTGATGTTCATTCTGCTGTCGCAACGCATCGATTTGCGCCGACTCGGCGTGATGGAAAGCATTGCCGTGCGCTGGGATCGGCTGATCGACGGTGTCGCCTCGGTGCTGCGCGGCCACGCGACCATCGTCGCGGCGTGTTCAATCGGAGTATGGATCTTGGAGGTCTTGGCACTCGCCAGCGTGGTGCGCAGCTTCGGCGTCAGCCTGTCGCCGCCCGAGAGCCTTATGCTGCTCGGTTTAGCGTCGCTCAGCACGCTGGTGCCGACCGCCCCCGGCTATGTCGGCACCTTCCAACTGGTGTTCGCGCAAGTCTTCCACATGTTGGGCTATCAGCAGGCGACCGGTGTCATCGCCGCCACCGCGGTGCAGATCTTCTGCTTCGGCACGGTGACGATTCTCGGCGGTATTGTGCTGCTGTCACGCAGCGGCTTGACGATCTGGCGGGCGCGCAAATGGGTCTCTCCCGAAAGGCAATGAACTGGCGCATGAGCGAGACATCTGCTGCCGATTTAAGCCCTAAAGGGAGTCGTCAGGCTATGACGCCGCCGGCACGCGCATCCTCAGGCAAAACCAGCGTGCGCATCGCAGCTTGGGTCGGAAGCATTCTGTTTCCGCTGGCGCTTTACATCGCCGGTTTTCTTGTCTTCTTTCGCTGGCAAATATTTTCGGACTTCGATCTGGTGTTCGGCGATCGCGGCGATGCCCGTTTTGTCGTCTTCATCCACGAGCACGTCTATCGTTGGTTGCACGGCGGCACTGCGTTACTGTCGCCGCCCTTCTTCTTCAATCAGACCAAGACGCTCGGCTATAGCGACGCGTTTCTGTTGGATCAGCTCATCTACACGCCGCTGCGCCTTTTCGGCGTCGAGCCGATGCTCGCGGTCTCGTTGATTGCGGTGGTTTTTTCTTCGATCGCCTTTCTCTTCATTTATTTGTTCCTGCGCCGGTTCGACGTTTCGATTCCCTTGGCGTCGCTTGCAGCGCTGATCTTCACCTTCGCCAACAATTTGTATTTGAAATCCGGTCACCTTCAGCACTTCGCGGTCTACTACATCCCGGTCATCGTCTATTGCGGCTTGCTGGCCGTCAGCGACGTGCACCGGCGGCCTCTGCGCGCCTACCTCCTCGCGGCCTTTACCGGCGGCCTGTACGGTCTATTGTTCTCGACCGGCTACTACATGGCCTGGTTTTTCGGGGTTGGGCTGCTGATCTCCGCGCCGATTTTTGTCTACGTCGCTTGGCCGGCGGTGCGGACCTGGTGGAGTACACGCCCGATGCGGGTGCTTAGCCTTGGGCTGGCGGTAAGCCTCAGCTTCCTTGCCGCACTCTCGATATTCGCAGCGATCTATGGACCGGTCTTGGCGCTCGGTCTCGAACGTAATTTCAGTGAATACCTTTTCTTCGCCCCAAGGCCGATCGATCTCATCAATGTCGGAAGGGAAAACCTCGTCTGGAGCGGCTTGATTCGAGGATTGCGTGTGATTCGCGATAATCGTCTCGACAACGGCGAAGTCAGTATCGCATTGACCCCGATCGTACAAATCCTGGTGGCGTCGTCGGCGGTGCTGGCTTTTCGCCGGGGTTTTTGGCCGACCAGTGACGCCGGAATAATCTTCCGGGCTCTTGTTATCGCTGGCGCCGTCGTTTGCGTGCTGTTCTATCTTCTCACCGTCAGGACCCACAATCATTCTTTGTTCCGTGTTCTCTATGATGTGGTGCCGGGAGCCAAGGCCATCCGGGTCGGCTATCGCGGCATGGTGGTTGCCAATCTGTTTGCTACGACGGCCATCGGATTGACGTTCGATCGGGTCATCAGGTTGGCGTTGCAGGAGTCCGACCTGTCGTTGCGTCTCCGACGGTTGGGCGCCCTGACGGCAATACTGGCGCTCGCGGCAATTGAGCAAGTGAACCTCTCGCAGCGAGCCATTTTGTCCCGCAGTTTCGAGCGCCAGCATTTGGCTGCCGTTGCCAATCACCCGCGCGAATGCCAGACTTTCTACGCTGCACCTCAGCACGATCGCGCGCCCTATGAAGTGCAAATCGACGCGATAGTGATTGCCCAGGCCCAACATCTTCCAACCATCAACGGCCTTTCCGGTCTGTTTCCGCCGGGTTGGGACTTCTACGATGCCAATGCCGTGGACTATGAGAAGCGAGCCATGCGCTGGGCCGTGAACCGCGGCATCGCCGAAGCTCTCTGCCGGGTAAACGTCGAAAGCGGTACCTGGGCAAAAATCTCGCCGTAGAACGAATTGATTCCGCCCGCGGCGACTACCGGCCGTATCTCGATAAGCAGTCCCACGAATTCTAAGTCCTTTCGGATAGGTTACATTGTTCGCATTTCCCCCAAGTTTATCGCCTGGCCAGTTCCGCGAAGCCGCTCAGGGTCGCTCCTTGTCGATGGTCTCAAAAAAAGCACGCGCAACGTCGTTCCAAATCGGTGGTCTGACTCATTCGCAATCGCCGTTTCTACCCCTTTCTTTGAAGGTCGCGAACGTCGCCGCCTCGCGAACGTGGCAACGGCAGTCCATCTTATCCCGCCTTCGTCCGACGCTTTGAATCCCCTCTTTTCGTTCGCGCGTGTATCAGGGACACCAATGAATACCCTCAAAGGTCAAGCTTCCGTCAAGTTTCCATATGGGGTATTTTGCCAGAGCCTCAAAGCTACCAATTTGCTGAATCTGAAGCGACTTGGCAATACGGTGAATTACTTCCGCCATCGCCGAACTGTCTTCAATAAAATACTGCGGTCTTCCACTGCGTGCAATCTCAGTAATGAGGCGCTGCTGAATGCAAGCATCAGCAAAAACGATTTTTGCTGCGTATTTGTGTTGATAATACAACAGCGTTCCGCTTGTCAGATCGGCCCACACTATCGCTTGTGAACCGCGCACCTCATCCGGGACAGTAGTTCTCGGTGAAAAGGGATTTAGTAGCACGCACCGCACAACGATAAAAATCAAAAATGGGGCGACTAGGACCGCTGAACTCAGAGCGCTGATCTTCGATACGTCCTTAGCTGTTTGGCCCAGCAAAACATCAAAGGCGATCAAGCTCAACGTCATGCCGCTAGCTGGCAGCATGTAGTAAGGAACCCGAATAGGGTGGGTACAAAAGAAGATGAGCGACAACCCAAAGCAAACAAAAGCACCAATGAAGGCACCATGGCTACTCCAGTCGCCCGGGCGGTGGCACAGGACGAGACCACGCAGCACAAGCGCGGCGGTTGCCGCAAGCATAGCCGCAGCGGGAAATCCCTTACCCATGTAGTAGTAGTATGCAAGATTGGTGGTTAATAAGCGTTCCGACAGAACTGGAAGTGTCGCATCGATTGGACTGTATGTGGTGGCAAACGGGGTACCTACGTTAAGCCAGTTCGCAGTTAGGACAAGCCCGCCTCCTGTCAACACAAAGCCGCCGATCGCGGCGATCGAGACGTCCACCGATTGCCTGACCATGGCCGGCCGCCAAAGTTGCCGGTTAATGACAATGGCACAGGTGACGCCCGCCACTAACAAAACGTTGGCCAGCCGAGTCGCCACAAGCAATCCGGCCACAAGCCCAAACGCAATAGCTAAGCCGACATTGCCATTTTTTTCGCGAGGCGGAAACGCGACAAGCGCGAGCCAAGCGCAAAATGGAATTAGGGCCATAGAAACCGGCACAGAAGCGCTGGCTTTGGCGCCCGGCTGCATCATCGTTACATCGAATAGTGCCATTATTATTAGCGCGAGTATTCCGCCGGCACCATTCGGCGACCGGGTGAGCACGATCAACAACACGAAGACGGCGGAAATTAGCGTCATGCCAATAACGAATGCAAAAGCTAAACTGCGGTTTTCGGGAAACAACGACAGAATGAGGCCTGTGCCGGGTGGATATTCAATAACTACCCGATCTACGGCAGCAACATAATGATGGCAATGAGGCGCGACCGCTTCAGACCACTGAGCACTATTTGATGATACTGATTTGGCAACACCGATGATAAAACCAGCTTCTGGAGCGTCCACGTACGTGTCGAGGCCTCGTAACAACCCCTTGTCGCGAAACAACTGGGCCTGTCGCGCGTACCCGAAACCATCACAGCCAAAGGCGAAAAGATCGACTTGCCGCGCGGTGGTCCAAACAAGCAGGCCAAGCGCTACCGCGAAAAATACGCCGGTCCTGACATTCAGGAACATGCTTAGAGAACTGAGTTTGCCGCACATTGTCCTTCGATGCCGCGGCCACAGCAGCGGGCGTATCGATCGACCCTTGCTGAGTGGTCTTGATGGAATATTACATAAGCGCTGGGCCTTGCGCTAGCGGTAGCATGGTCGGACGGAGCGGGATTGACGTAGCGCAAACCAACTAAGGACTGGCGTCACGTCGCGCCGCGCCGCTTGCGATCAAAGAGCCAGGACGCTCAATAGTCTTGCTCGGGAGATCGTTCGTGCCCGGCTGGAGCCGGTCCGTGAGACGATTACCGCGTCATGTACGCTATCGCAGTTCGTCGTCGATGACGCGGAAGAATGCTTCCGACGCCTGTGGCCAGGTCGGATGGCGGAACCGCTCGCGGATCGCGCCTTCGTACCCGGCTCGCGCCGCTGGCTCAATGATCCAGCATTTTAGTGTTTCGTACCACGCTTGTTCGTCCTGCGGGTCGAGGCAAGGCGATAAGTCTCCGACGGTTTCGGGCAAGGCGCCGCCGCTGGACGACAGCACGGCCTTACCATAGCGGAAGCCTTCCACGATGGGCAGGCCGTACCCCTCATACAGAGAGGGATATACGCAAAAGGCGGCCCCTCGATAGAGCGCGGCGAGCGCGGCGTCGGTGATACCGGAAAGGACCAGCAGGCTATCCCCGACACACGGATCGGCTGAAAGATCGGCGAGCAGATCATCCACCAGCCAACCCCGCCGCCCAACAAACACGAGTTTAAAGCCCTGTGCTTGCGGCACCCCTTCTGCCAATAATCGTTTCCAGACAGAAAACAGGAGCCGGTGGTTTTTGCGCGGCTCGATCGTGCTGACAAACAGCGCGTAACGGCCAGGCTGCAGGCCGCCGGGCAAAGAGCTGTTGGTAGCGACCTCTGCCGCAGGCGGATCGGCGCCGAGCTCTACGATCCGCGTTTTAGGCACACCGAGCCCATTGGCTTTGCAATAGTGCTTAAGATCGAGTTCAACGCGTTTGCTAGTCACGATCACCAAATCGGTCATCGGCACCATGACATGAAGAAACTCACGGAAAGCGGAAACGGCAGAGCTGAAGTAAAATGTAGGATAGAGCAGCGGGATGATGTCATGGTAGAGCACGGCGATTTTAAATCCGCTCCGCCGCTTGTGCTCGCCGATCAGCGCGACGTTCGTAATGCCCCAATCGGAGCCGGCAAACAGCAGGATGTCATTTTGCGTAAGCTCTACTGGCGCGCCAACGGCCATATCGTAAGGCAGCAGGTCTCGCCGCTGGCCGTAAGAATCGGTCAATGCTTGGCGGTAGCGCGCCGACAGCAGAGCAGATTGGAGCCGCTCGGCACGTCGCGCTGCGGCTGACGTGCCCGCAGTCAAGCGTCGGCGCTCCAATGCCATGATGGCGCGCCGGCGCGGATGCTGAATCCAAAGAGCGAGCGTTCGCAGCGGACCTGACAAACGGTCACGTAAATGGGGTTTTTCCGCGCCGCGACTCGGCAAGGTTGACATATCCACCATCGCCGAGCCGTCGACGAGCGCTTTCGTCCACCGGGGCTGAATCTGGCAATACGCTTCAATCTTGGTGTCGTAGACAACGAAGGCAACATCTGACCGATGGGCGTAGGCCCAGATGGCAAGCTCGCGCACGACGCGGACAACGCCGACCGCTTGTCCTCCCGCGCTCGCCAAGGTCGAAATATCGAAGATCAACATTGATCCGGCTGCGGTTCGTTTCTTTAGCCGGATGCAACCGCCGCTGTTTCAGGTACGAGTGGCGGCGCATGCCCCTTGAGTTGCAACCGGTAGAACGCAGCGTATCGGCCGCCCTTGGACAGCAGCTCCTCATGGCGACCGGATTCCACCACCGATCCGTCCTCAACAACGAGAATTCGGTCGGCGTGCATGATCGTGGAGAGCCGATGGGCAATGGCGATGGTTGTGCGTCCCTTGCACAATTCGGTGATTGCTTCCTGCACCAGGTGTTCGGATTCAGAATCCAGCGCCGCCGTCGCCTCATCGAGCAGGATGATCGGCGCATTCTTGACCAGTGCGCGCGCGATCGCGATACGTTGGCGCTGGCCGCCGGAAAGCTGCATCCCGTGCTCGCCGACGGGTGTGTCATACCCGGCGGGAAATCCAATAATGAATTCATGCGCTTGGGCGGCCTTCGCGGCCGCCACGATCTCCGCGTCGCTCGCGTCGAGTTTACCGAGCGCAATGTTCTCGCGGATCGTTCCACGGAACAGATGAACGATCTGGCTGACAAGGGCGATCTCCTGGCGCAGCGAGCGCCGCGACACGCCGGCGATGTTCTGGTCGTCGATCAGGATGGATCCCGAATCGACGTCATAGAAGCGCAGGATTAGGTTGAGCACCGTTGACTTGCCGCCGCCCGAGGGGCCGACCAGCGCGGTCAGTTTGCCCCGCTCGGTCAGGAAACTCATGCCGCGTAGCACTGGCAAGCCGGCGCGGTAGGCGAAGTGCACATCGGCGAACTCAACGCGTGCCGCCGTCAGCGCGAGCGGCGGTAGGTGGTCGTCCGTCGGCTCGCCCACCGGACTGTCGATGACCTCGTAGAGCATACGCACGCCCACCAGACCGTTGTTGAGGTCGATATTTAGGCGCGCTAGCCGCTTGGCCGGCTCGTACGCGAGCAGGAACGCCGCGCTAAATGAAACAAACGCTCCCGGCGTCGCTCCGGTCTCGATCACGCGATAGCCGCCATAGAGGATCGCCAGTGCGACCGCGAAGCCGCCGAGCGTTTCCATCATAGGACTCGCGCGGTTCGCAACTCGCGCCATTTTGTTCGAGAAGCGCTCGACCGAATCAACACTCACCGCAAAGCGCCGCCGCATTTCGTCTTCCAGCGCGAAGGCTTTGACCATACGAATACCCTGCACCGACTCCTGCAGCGTCTCGATGATCTGCATGCTCCCGATGAGTTGCGACTGCGTTATCGACCGCACCCGCCGGACCAGCTTGCGCAAAATTAAGAACGCCGGTGGCGCCACGAGGACGCCGATGATCGACATGATTGGATCCTGCACAACCATCACGATAATAAGCCCAATCAGCGACATCAGGTCGCGACCCATGGCGGTGATCAAAAGATTGATCACCCCACTGACCGCCGCGGCGCCTGTACTTATCCGTGCAATGAATTCCGACGAGTGACGATCGGCGAAGAAGCCGACATTTTCTTGAAGGAGCTTGTCGAAAGCACGCCGCTGGTTATCGGCTACGATGCGATTACCAATCCGGGACAGCACCACCGTCGAACCGTACGTAGCCAACCCTTTCACGGTAAAAATCACAATCGCAAGCAGGCCGAGTAGCGCGACCCCCCGATAATTGCGCGCGATATAGACCGAGTTGGTCATCGTGCCGAGCAGATACGCGGTGAGCGCCGTCGCCCCGGCGGCGGCCCCCATTAGCGCGAAAGCGACGGCATAGCGCGGCCAGTGGCCGAGAGCCTCGTCCACCATCAGCCGGCGCACCAGGGGATAAGTCGCATATTTGTCCGAAGATGCGGCCGCGAAAAGTTTCATACGCGATCCTCTTGCCCGCAGCGGCGAATTGATCACGCCACTGTCAGTGTTGCATGCACCGAAGTGGCGGATTTTTCAAGCTATTTCGCGGCGCAATTGGCGCAGGGAACCTCCATCGATAAAGCATAACGTCCGTTTCCACGCCGAGCCAGCGTAGCCCGCATCCGTGACATCAGACGTGCTGAGAGAGAACGAGGCCATAGATCCTCCAGCCCCTGCGGAGCAGAAACTGTGTCAAATGCTCATCACCCTAGCAGCGACGCCGATAGTTGGGATCTGGTCTCACAATTTGACCAAGATGACCCTGCTATGGCGAAGGTTACGAGTTGCGCTCCATCGGCAGATAGGTCGTGTGCCCGTTGCGCCGATAGCACTTTGGCAATCTCGCGCGTCACGAACTTGGATTGGCGAGCAAACTGATCTAAAACCCCCGGGGGCGACACGGGTATACGGGTTTGCGGTTCGTAGTCCTGAGTGTCGGTTATTGGCCGCTTTCTGAATATTTTTTCGCCTTCGTATTGGGAATGTTGATTCCGAACTCTGGGCAAAAACTGGGTGCTAGGACTTTCTTGAGTGACCGCCAATCGACACGAACGGGCTCACCACGATGTTACTGGCCCTGGGTCGGAGCTTGTAACCAGCAATAATGCCGTCCGCGGCGGATTCCTTTCTACCCGAGAACTGATGGGTGATCGGGTCGGTAGACGTCAAATATTTTGGTGGAATTGAACGTTTGTTGGGCCTACATTCTTCCAATTAAATCGTCCATTCGCGGATCGGATCGAAGGATGGCGGACCACCACGAATTCGGGACTGGCAACTCGTACCGAGTGAGAGCTTCGAGCGACCGCACGTTCGGCATAGTTTTTGGCGCGATTTTTAGCTTGCTCGCCATCCACAATGCATGGCGCGCAGGCGCGAATTGGCCGTGGTGTGTGGCGGTCGCCACCGCAATTCTGGTCGTGTCGTGGATACGTCCTAGTCTGCTGGCGCCGCTCAATCGATTGTGGACGCGATTGGGACTGCTGCTTGGCAGGATCGTCACACCAGTTGTGCTCGGGGTGATATTTTTTCTCGGCGTCACGCCGATTGCGGCGCTTGCCCGCATACCTGGCCACCAGGAGCGAACTCTCATGGCGCGGGGTCATGCCCTTGGCAATGTAGGCAATCACCTCGGTAATGCCGCCCACGACGTCACGCGGAAAGAGCTTGTAGGCATGAAGCACGCGCAAAAGAACTTGTCCGCTGGTTCCGACGTCCGCGGCGGCATCATAAGGATTATGAACGAACAAGGAAGCGGCGTCGGTGCCTGCCGCTGCGCCAGGTTACCCGCGCTTTTTGCATCATTTCGCGGCAATTCAAACCTGAGTTCCACAATAGTGCCAAAACAATAGGGTAAATTTCAGCTTAAGTGGTATTTCGGTCCGGGTTCGCGCGAGGTTTGAATGTTAAGGCCTGTGTGCTAGGAGGAGCCCTATCATTACTAGGCGGCGGACGATGAGCGGCGGGCGCTTGATACCGGTGGTCATGTGCGGCGGCGCGGGCACACGTTTGTGGCCGGTGTCACGCGAAAGCATGCCCAAGCAGTTCGTCCCGCTGATCGATGAGCGCTCGACCTTTCAGCAGGTGCTCGGCCGCATTGCCGATGTCGAATTGTTCGAGCGGCCGATCATCATCACCAATTCCGATTTCCGTTTCATCGTCGCCGAACAGCTGCGCGAATGCGACATCGAAGCCGACATTGTGCTCGAGCCGATGCGCCGCGATTCGGCCATGGCGGTCGCCGTCGCCGCGGCGCTTGCGCACGAGCGCGATCCGGAAGCAGCGGTGCTGATCCTTGCCGCCGACCACGTCGTCCGCAATGTGGACGCCTTCAAGAGCGCGTGCCGCGAAGCGGCGATCGCCGCCGCCGACGGCCTGATCGTGACCTTCGGCATCAATCCCACCTTTCCGGCGACGCATTATGGCTACATCCGGCCCGGTGCCAAGGTGAACGGCGGCGCAGCGCTCGCCGTCGAAGCCTTCGTGGAAAAACCCGATGCCGCGACCGCCGGCGGCTACGTTGCCGAGAGTTACCTCTGGAACAGCGGCAATTTTGCGTTCCGCGCCGACGTCATGCTGGACGAAATCGCGCGATACGAGCCGGACATCGCCGCCGCCGCGAAGCTGGCGGTCGAGGGGATGACGCGCGATCTGGATTTTCTGCGTCTGCCGGCCGAACCGTTCGGGCGGGCGCCGAAGAAATCGATCGATTACGCGGTGATGGAGCGGACCGAACGCGCTGCGGTCGTTCCGGTCGATCTCGGCTGGTCCGAC
>Ga0187881_10003447_pt1 | contig 13663 bp, 10 predicted proteins | sample June2016WEW_19_1_2_FD_133017 | JGI IMG/M metagenome (GOLD analysis project Ga0187881, IMG submission 133017) | Peatland microbial communities from SPRUCE experiment site at the Marcell Experimental Forest, Minnesota, USA - June2016WEW_19_100 | ecosystem: Environmental > Terrestrial > Soil >...
ATGAGCACCACCGAGTGCTCCTGGAGGTTATGTCCGATGCCGGGGATGTATGCCGTAACGTCGATCCCATTGGTGAGTCGGACGCGGGCCACCTTGCGAAGCGCTGAGTTGGGCTTCTTGGGGGTGACTGTCATCACGCGCGTGCAGACCCCCCTCTTCTGAGGGCAATTCTGGAGCGCCGGGGCCTTTGTCTTCTTCTGGACGGCCCTTCGCCCCAATCGTACCAGCTGATTGATCGTCGGCATAAACCCTTTTGCTACCTTTCCTTCTCAGGACACCCGGAAATCCAGCGGGTGGAAACGATACTCGCGCACAAAAAAAAAGTCAACCCCACGCGGCGCAGTTTTTCCGGGGTTACGGAACCGAAGTGTCACAACTGTTCCCGCCCACTACGCCGAATGTTTCGTCCGGCGTTCCGCCAACCACAGGTCTCGTGGCAGTTGGTCGGATCCCCTCCCAGATGCAAGGAGAGTATACCGATCAGCCCCCAAAGTGTCCAGTCCCCAGGGCTCCCGGCATTTCCGCAAAATGCCTGCCCTGGCAAAGCCTCGGGCTTTGTTAGGCCCCTTCCGCACGCCTTTCGGGGCTGGGCTCGCGTTCGGCCCTCCCTGGCCTCGCTCGCCCTTGCCCTCCATGGCCTGGCTAGTCCGGTGCCAGCACGCTCTCCGCGCTGGGCAGCTGCGCCTTCTCCGCCTCCAGCAGAGCCTTCAGCTCCCTTTCCTTCCGCTTCTCCTCGATGATCCTGTTGATCGAAATGTCGAGGTCTTCCATGTTCTCGTCGTACAGCTTGATCTCGCGGTATTTCCTCATGCCCGTTCCCGCGGGGATCAGGTGCCCGATGATGACGTTCTCCTTCAGGCCGCGCAGGTGATCCACGCTCCCCGAGATCGACGCGTTGGTGAGAACCCGCGTGGTTTCCTGGAAGGATGCGGCGGAAAGCCAGGAATCGATGTTGAGCGACACGCGGGTGATGCCCAGGAGAATGGGACGCGCGATGGCCGGCTGCCCGCCTTCCCGCAGCGTCTTTCTGTTCTCCTCATGGAACTTGTAGCGGTCCACCTGCTGGCCGAAGATGAACGGGGTGTCCCCCACGTCCACGATCTCCACCTTCTTCATCATCTGACGGATGATGACCCCGATGTGCTTGTCGTTGATGCGAACGCCCTGAAGCCGGTAGACCTCCTGGATCTCGTTCAGCAGGTAGCTGTGCAGCTCCGTCTCCCCGAGGATCAGCAGGATGTCGTGCGGGTCCTTGGGACCGTCGCACAGCATGTCCCCCGCGGACACTTCGTCCGCCTCACGCACCAGGAGGTGCTTGCCCATGGGCACCAAGTGCTTGAACTCCCGGTCGAAGGGGTCTGTGACCACGATGACACGCTTGCCCTTGACGATTCCCTTGAAGGAGACGCGTCCGCTCACCTTGGCGAGCACTGACGGGATCTTCGGCCGTCGGGCCTCGAACAGCTCGCCGACCCGGGGCAGACCGCCCGTGATATCGCTGGTCTTGACGCTCTCCCGAAGCAGCTTGGCAATGATGCGACCGGCCTTCACCTTCTCTCCGTCATCGATGTTCAGATACGCGTTGCCAGGCAGGAAGTAGCCGGCAAGCTCGTTGCCCTTGTCGTCGCGGATGGTGATGCGCGGCTGGAGGCTCTCCAGGGAATACTCGGTGATTTTTTTCTCGATCTTGCCGGTATCCTCGTTGACCTCCTCCTTCAGGGTGGTGCCCAGGACAATGTCGTGGAACTCCACCGTCCCTGTCGCCTCGGCGATGATGGGCTCGGAGAAGGGGTCGAAGAAGGCGATTGTTTCCTCAGCGGGGACCACCTCCTTCTCCTTGGCGATGAGCTCGGCCCCGTTTCTGATATCGATGACCTGGGGCTGCGCGATGAGGAGCAGCCTGTCCGTCATGAGCTTCACATAGCAGATCTCGGAGGAGGTTATAGTCTCTCCCTTCCTCTGGATGAGTGGCTCGGCCCCCTTCTTCAGCAGCCTCTGCCCGTCCTTGACGAGCACCCGGTCTCCCTTCTGCAGATCGTGGCTGGCGAGGATCCTGCGCACCGTCACCGAACCCTTGCGGGTGAAGAGCATGTTGCCGTTGTCGATGGCCACCGTACTGCCCTGGATCTTCTCCACCCAGACAGGATACTTGAGGTAGATGCGGTTCTCCTCAGAGATCTTGGTGGCCGCCCCTCCGATGTGGAACGTTCTCATCGTGAGCTGCGTGCCGGGCTGCCCGATGGACTGCGCCGCTATAATCCCGACCGCTTCGCCTATCTCCACGGGCTTGTAGGTTGCCAGGTTCCTTCCATAACAGTGGGCGCACACGCCGTATTTCGAGTCGCATGTGAGCACGGAGCGTATCCTCACCCCTTCTATGCCCGCGTCCTCGATGGCCTGCGCGATCTCGTCCGTGATCTCCCCATTCGTGTCAACGATGAGCTCCCCGGTGATTGGGTGCTTGACCTTCTCCAGGGAAGTTCTGCCCGAGATGCGGTCATGCAGGGCCTCAACGATGTCTTCCCCGTCCTTGATCGCCTTTCGATCAATGCCGTTGATGGTGCCGCAGTCTTCCTCCGCAATGACCACGTCCTGCGCGATGTCCACCAGCCTGCGGGTGAGGTACCCTGCGTCGGCCGTCTTGAGCGCCGTGTCCGCAAGACCCTTGCGGGCGCCGTTTGTGGAGATGAAGAACTCGATGACGGAGAGGCCTTCCTTGAAGTTGGACCGGATGGGCAGCTCGATGATGTCTCCCGACGGCTTGGCCATGAGGCCGCGCATGCCGGCGAGCTGGCGGATCTGGCTCCTGCTTCCGCGCGCCCCGGAGTAGGCCATCATGTACACGGGGTTGAATCCGTCCTTGTCCTTGCGCAGCTCGTCCATGAGCTCATTGGTGATCAGCTCATTAGTGGAGCTCCACACTTCGATAACCCGGTTATACCGCTCCTCGTTGGTGATGTGCCCCTGAAGGTACTGGCGCTGGATCTCGTCGACCTTCGAGTTGGCCTCCTTGATGAGCGGCTTCTTGGCCTCAGGGATGACGATATCGTCCATTCCGATGGTGGCGCCGAACCTGGTGGCGTACTTGAAGCCGAGGTCCTTGACCGCATCCAGCATCCGCACGGTGACCGCCGGGCCCTTCTCCTTGTAGCAGCGGGCGATGAGGTTCAGGAGCTCCTTCTCACCCATTGAATAGTTGAGGTACCCAAGGTCCCTGGGGATGTTGTCATTCAGGATGACGCGTCCGGGGGTAGTCTCCAGCCACTGGCCGTCCACTTTCACCTTCACCGTGGCCTGATAGTCCACGCCACGGGCGTCCACTGAGAGGATGCATTCGTCCAGGGTGGAGAAGTGCTTGCCTTCCCCTTTTGCCCCAGGGCGCTCGCGCGTGAGGTAGTTGATCCCGAGCACCATGTCCTGGGTGGGCACGGCGATGGGGTGCCCGCTGGCCGGATTGAGCAGGTTCTTCGAGGAAAGGAGCAGGGTCCAGCACTCGGTCTGCGCCTCGGGAGTGAGAGGAACGTGCACGGCCATCTGGTCGCCGTCGAAGTCCGCGTTGAAAGCGTGGCAGACCAGCGGGTGCAGCTTGATTGCCTTTCCTTCCACGAGGATGGGCTCGAAGGCCTGGATTCCCAGGCGGTGCAACGTCGGGGCCCGGTTGAGCATCACCGGATGCTCCTGGACCACCTCCTCCAGCACTGCCCAGACCTCGGGGCTCTCTTGCTCGACCAGGGTCTTCGCCTTCTTGATATTGTAGACGACGTCCTTCTGAACGAGCTTGCGCATGATGAACGGCTTGAACAGCTCCAGCGCCATTTTTGACGGAAGTCCGCACTGGTGCAGCTTCAGCTCCGGGCCAACCACGATGACGGACCGGCCCGAATAATCCACGCGTTTGCCCAGAAGGTTCTGGCGGAACCTGCCCTGCTTGCCCTTGAGCATGTCGGAGAGGGACTTCAGGGGCCGGTTGGCGGCGCCCTTCACCACCCTCTTTTTCTTGGAATTGTCGAAAAGGGCATCCACAGCTTCCTGGAGCATCCTTTTCTCGTTCCTGATGATGATGTCAGGGGCGTTGAGAGCAAGGAGCCTCTTTAGGCGGTTGTTGCGATTGATGACCCTGCGATACAGATCGTTCAGGTCAGAGGTGGCGAACCGGCCGCCGTCGAGCTGGACCATGGGCCGCAGCTCAGGCGGAATGACCGGGATGACTTCCAGGATCATCCACTCGGGCTTGTTGTTGGACTGGCGGAATTTTTCCACCAACTCGATGCGCTTCAGGAGGCGCTTGTCCGCTTTGGCGCCCTTTTCGATCATCTTGCGGCGAAGCTCCTCCGCCAGGACGTCGATGTCCACGCCTTCCAGCAGGGTCCGAACGGCTTCCGCGCCCATCCCCGCAGTGAAGGACATCCCGTAGCGCTCCCGCGCCTCAAGAAACTCCTCCTCGGTGAGGATCTGCATGCGCTTCAACTCCGTGTCGCCCGGATCGATGACGATGTACTTTTCATAGAAGAGAATGGAGCGAAGGGCCGCGATCTGCAGGTCAAGGAAGAGCCCGATCCGCGAGGGCACCGAACGGTAATACCAGATATGGGCCACGGGGGCTGCCAGCTCGATATGCCCCATGCGCTCGCGCCGGACCTTGAAGTGGGTGACCTCCACGCCGCAGCGGTCGCAGATCACGCCCTTGTACCGGATGGACTTGAACTTGCCGCAGTAGCACTCCCATTCCTTGGTGGTGCCGAAGATCCGCTCGCAGAACAGTCCATCCTTCTCGGGCCGCAGGGTGCGGTAGTTGATGGTTTCGGGCTTCTTGACCTCGCCGTAGGACCAGGCCCGGATCTGGTCCGGTGAGGCAAGCTTGATCAGTATGTGATCGAAATCTTGAAGATCTCGCATGGACGCCTCCGGTGCACATCGCCTTCGCGATGTGCGGCTAGAACCGGCTCATCTGCCGGTCAATCAACTCTTCATCCCGCTCGGTCAGAGCTATCTGCTTGTTCTTTGCATCGAAAATGCTCACGTCGAGCGCAAGGCCGCGCATCTCCTGTACCAGGACGTTGAAGCTCTCAGGGATGTCGGGGCTCGTCGAGACCTCTCCCTTCACGATGCTTTCGTAGATCTTGGCCCGTCCCATCATGTCATCGCTCTTGATGGTGAGCAGCTCCTGGAGCGTGTTGGCCGCGCCGTACGCTTCCAGCGCCCACACCTCCATCTCTCCCAGCCTCTGGCCGCCGAACTGGGCCTTGCCGCCCAGAGGCTGCTGCGTGACCAGGGAGTAGGGGCCCGTGGATCGGGCATGCATCTTGTCGTCCACCAGATGGTGGAGCTTCAGTATATAGATGGTGCCGACCGTGATCTGGTTCTCGAAAGGTTCGCCGCTCTGCCCGTCAAGAAGGGTCACCTTTGACGAGGTGGGCAGGTTGGCCTCTTTGAGCTTGCCCTCGATCATCTCGTTGGAGGCGGACTGGAACACCGGCGTGGAATACCATTCGTCCAGCGCCGTTGCCGCCCACCCGAGCTCTGTCTCCATTATCTGTCCCAGATTCATACGAGACGGAACACCCAACGGATTCAGCACGATGTCGATGGACGTACCGTCCTCCATGTATGGCATCTCCTCCACGGGCAGCACGCGGGCCACAACACCCTTGTTGCCGTGGCGCCCGGCCAGCTTATCGCCCTCCTGCAGCTTTCGCTTGGCGGCAATCAGGACCTTGACCACCTCTTCGACGCCAGGGTCAAGCTCGTCGCCGTTGACCCTCTTCAGGCGCTGAACGTCGATCACCGTCCCCTCGACGCCGTGCGGAACGCGCAGGGAGGTGTCCCGCACCTCCTTGGCCTTCTCTCCAAAGATCGAGTTCAGGAGTTTGAACTCAGGGGTGGAATCGGTCTCGCTCTTCGGGGTGACCTTGCCAACGAGGATGGAGCCTGCCTTGACCGTGGCGCCCACCCGGATGATCCCCTCTTCGTCGAGCTGCTCGAAGGCATGCTCGTTCGTGTTGGGGATGTCCCGTGTGATCTTCTCAGGCCCCAGCTTGGTCTCCCGCACCTCCACGGAAAACTCCTTGATGTGGATGGAGCTGAAGGCATCCTGCTGGACCACACTCTCCGAGACCAGAATGGCGTCCTCGTAGTTGTAGCCGTTCCACGGCATGAATGCGCACAACAGGTTTCGGCCCAGGGCAAGCTCGCCCTGATACGTTGCCGGGCCGTCGGCAATCACGTCTCCGGCCGCCACGTGCCTGCCTACCTGGACAATCGGCTTCTGCGTGTAACAGGTGTCCTGGTTGGTGCGCTGGTACTTCAGCAGCGCGTATACGTCCTCGTCCCGCCTGGCCTCGTCCGGCTTGATCCGTATCTCGAGGCTGGTGACGTTGGTGATGGTCCCCGCCCGCCGCGCAATGACGCACACCCCGGAATCGTAAGCCGTCTTTGCCTCCATCCCCGTGCCCACGCGCGGGGGCTCGGGAGAGATGAGTGGCACGGCCTGGCGCTGCATGTTGGACCCCATGAGGGCCCGGTTGGCGTCGTCGTGCTCGAGGAACGGGATCAGCGACGCGGATACCGAAATGATCTGCTTCGGAGAGACGTCCATGTACTGGATGTCTTCCGGTGCCCGCGAGATATAGTCGCCGCCCTTGCGCACGGAGACCTGCTTCTCCAGGAACTCCCCCTTGGGGGAGAGGACCGCGTTGGCCTGGGCGATGTAGTAGCGCTCTTCATCCATGGCGGAAAGGTACTCGATGTCGTTGCTGACCTTGCCATTCTTAACCTTGCGGTAGGGGGTCTCCAGAAACCCGTACTCGTTCACCCGGGTATAGTTTGCCAATGAAACGATCAGCCCGATGTTCGGACCTTCGGGGGTCTCGATGGGACACATCCTGCCGTAATGCGTGTAGTGCACGTCGCGCACCTCGAAGCCGGCCCGGTCACGGGAAAGACCCCCCGGCCCCAGGGCATTCAGCCTGCGCTTGTGAGTCAGCTCGGCAAGAGGGTTGACCTGGTCCATGAACTGGGAGAGCTGGCTGGAGCCGAAGAACTCCTTGATCGTGGCCACGATGGGCTTGATGGAGATGAGGTCCTGCGGCTTGATGGTGTCCGCTTCCTTCAGGGACATTCTTTCCTTGGCAATCCTCTCCATGCGCGTGAAGGCGACCTTCAGCTGGTTGGTGAGCAGTTCTCCCACGGAACGCACGCGGCGGTTGCCCAGATGGTCGATGTCGTCAACGTTGTTTTCCCCGATGTAGACCCTGATCAGCCAGGTCATCGTGTTGATGATGTCTTCCTTGATCAGCGTATGGGTCTTCACCTGCTCGGAGTAGTCGAACTTCTTGTTCAGCTTGTAGCGGCCAACCCGTCCCAGGTCATAGCGCCGGCTGGAGAAGAACATGGAATGCAGGTCCTTTTCAGCGTTCTCGATGGTGATGGGCTCTCCCGGCTTTATGATCGAATACACGCGAAGAATGGCATCGTCCTTGGAGATCTCTTCCTGGCCCGCCGACTCCTTGGTGAACTTCACCTCTTCCCTCTCGAAGCAGTTGAGGATGATGGGCGAATGGAGCGACTTCTCGTTCTCGAAGTCGATGAGGAAGATCTCCTTTACTCCGGCGTGGACAAGCTCTTCAACGTCGTGGGGGTGGATCTTGTCCCCCGCGCGGTAGAGCGTCTTCTGACCTTCGCCTTCCTTGGTGGTGACGCCGCGGGCAAAGTTGCGCCCGACCAGGCGTTCCTTGTCCTCGCGGTTGTCGGTCACCTTGACCTTCTCCACCTTGTAGAACAGCTCGATGATCGACTCCCGCGTCTCATAGCCCAGGGCGCGCAGAAAGATTGTTGCAAGGATCCTCTTCTTGCGGTCTATCTTGGCGTAGATGAGCTCCTTCTTCTGGTCTATCTCGAACTCCAGCCACGAGCCGCGATAGGGAATGATCCGCGAGGAGAAGACGCCCTTCTCATGGGAGAAGATGACGCCGGGAGACCTGTGGATTTGGCTGACCACAACGCGCTCCGCGCCGTTGATGACGAAAGTGCCCTTGTCGGTCATGATGGGGATGTCCCCCATGTAGATCTCTTTCTGCCTGATCTCACCCGTGTTGAGGAAGATCAGGTTGATCTTGGCCTTCAGCGGGATGGCGAAGGTGAGACCTTTCTGCTTGCATTCCTGCTCGCCGAACTTGATGTTCTGCTCATCCAGCGAATAGCCGCAGTACTCCAGGAGCATGTCCCCGTTGGGGCTTTCGATCGGGAACGTGGATAGGAAAACTTCTTCTAGCCCCTGCTTCAGGGGCGGCTCTGCCTTCTGAAGGGTCTTGCGCTGGAGAAACCTCTCGTAGGAGGAGAGCTGGATGTCGACGAGATTGGGGATCTCCATGACATCGTCGTAGCCCCTGCCAAAAAGAATACGCTTGATCTTCTTGGACTTGTCCAGAATCATTCATCCCCCCTAGCAAATGACTGACCACCGGCGGTTCTCCCCGCCGGTGGTTTGTCATCGAGTAGATACAAAGGTACGCGCGCGGATCGCTGCGCCCACCACGCTCACGCGGTGGTACGCAGCGGGACCGCGCCTCCCACGGTACTCCGTGGGGTTGCGCGTCGAGACGCTCTTACTGAATCTCAACGACCGCGCCAGCCGCTTCCAGCTGCTGCTTGATCTTCGCGGCGTCGTCCTTGGAGATATTCTCCTTGAGCGTCTTGTTGCCCGCTTCAACCAGATCTTTCGCCTCCTTGAGACCGAGGCCCGTGATGGCGCGGACTTCCTTGATCACAGGAATTTTCTTGGCCTCGTCGAAGCTCTTGAGGATGACGGTGAACTCCGTCTTTTCCTCGGCTGCCGGGCCGGCCGCCGCGGCCGCGGGCCCCGCCGCCATCGCCACCGGCGCTGCCGCCGTGACGCCGAACTTCTCTTCCATCATCTTGACGAGCTCGGAGACCTCGAGGACCGTCTTCGAGGCGATCGCTTCCAGGATCTCCTCATTTGTTAGTACTGCCATTTATCTTCTCCTTCCTTGTTTTCTCACCGCCAGCTGGCACAGGTGTTGAAGACTGGCGGGGCTATTTCTGTTCGGCTTTCTTCTTGTCGGCAACCGCCGCAAGCGTCCTCACGAGTTTCGAGGACACGCCGTTCATGACGTACATCAATGTCATCAGGGGCGCATTCATGGTCCCCATGAGCGATGCCAGGAGCTGGAGGCGGCCAGGCAGCCTGGAAAGTGCCTCGATCTCCTTGGGGCCGAAGACCTTCCCGCTCACGACGCCGCCCTTGATGGTCAGGGGCGCGCTCCTTGTAAAGTCCACCAGGACTTTGGCAGCAGGGCTGGGGTCCTTGCCAAGGAATGCCAGCGCAGTGGGCCCTTCCAGCATGGCAGAGACATCCGGCAGGCCTGCCTCTTTCATTGCTATGCGAGCGAAGGCGTTTCTCACCACGCGGTAGGTGGTCCCCTGCTCGCTGAGCTTGGCCCGCAGCTCGATCATCTGCGGAAAGGTGAGCCCGCGGAAATCGGAGAGAATCAGGTCCGGCGTCCTGGCGAAGTCTTCCTTCAGCTTCGTCACTGCCTTCGTCTTGTACTGCTGTATCTTCTTGACCGTGGTAGCCATTGTTCTTCCTACTCCTTACGCCACGAAGGCCCTGTCCTTCGGAGAGAGCCTGATGCCGGGTCCCATCGTGGAGGACAGGACGATGGAGTGCACGTAGTCCCCCTTGAGGTCCGACGGCCTCTTGCGCACGACTTCCTGGATGAACGCAGTAGCGTTGGCCGCGATCTGCTCCTTGTCCATGGAGAGCTTGGCCACCGCCAGGTGGACAACTCCGCCCTTGTCCGCGCGGTATTCCACGCGGCCCTTCTTCAGCTCATCCAGGGCCTCTTTGATGTTGAAGGTGACCGTCTGGGTCTTGGGGTTGGGCATGAGCCCGCGCCGGCCCAGGATCTGTCCGAGCTTGCCCACGTCCTTCATCATGTCAGGGGTGGCAACGGCGATGTCAAAGTCCAGCCAGCCTCCCTTGATCTTCTCAATGAGGTCTGCGTCCCCCACGAACGCAGCTCCCGCCTTGCGCGCTTCCTCAGCCTTGTCCCCCTTGGCGAACACCAGGATCTTCTTCTCTTTCCCGAACATGTTCGGGAAAGCCATGACATCCCTGATGGTGTGCTTGCTCTTGATGTTGAGCTTCATCGAGACCTCCACGGTCTCGTCGAACTTGGCGTATGCAAGCTCCTTCACCAGTTCGACCGCCTTGTCCAGGGCGTAGGTCTCTGCCCGGTTGAACTTTTCAAGCGATGCCCGGTATTTCTTTCCGTGCGCCATCTGATCAACCCTCCACCGTGACGCCCATGCTGCGGGCGGTGCCGGCGATGATTTTCATGGCAGCCTCGATGTCCTTTGCCGTGAGGTCGGGCATCTTCTGCTCCGCAATAGCGCACAGCTTGTCCCTTGTCAGCGCCCCCACCTTTGTCTTGTTGGGCTCCCCGCTTCCCTTCTCCAGCCCCAGCGCCTTCTTGATGAGCACGGCCGCGGGCGGCGTCTTGGTGATGAAAGTGAAGCTCTTGTCCGTGTAGATCGTGATGACCACCGGGATCAGCACGCCCGGCTCCTGCTTCTTGGTCCTCTCGTTGAACTGCTGACAGAACTGGGCGGCCTGCACGCCGTGAGGACCAAGGGCAGGTCCCACCGGCGGGGCCGGCGTGGCCTTTCCCGCAGGCACCTGAAGCTTGACGATTGCCTTGACTGTCTTCTTCGCCATACTCTATCTCTCCTCCGTGGTGCTATCGCCCCCTGGCGCGCGCTTCCCAGGGCAAGCGGCGCTTTCCGAGGCTCCCAACTGGTCCGCGTTCTCACGCGGCTCAAGAGGGTTCTTGAATGTGCTCAGATCTTCTCCACCTGGAGATAGTCGACTTCCACAGGCGTGGAGCGTCCAAATATCCCCACCATGACCCGCAACTTGCCTTTCTCGGTATTCACCTCCTCGATGTTCCCGGTGAAGGATTCAAACGGGCCATCGACAATTCGCACCATCTCCCCTACCGAGAAACTCTGGCGCGGCTTCAAGACACGGTCTGCCTTGATCTCGCCGGCTTTCTGGAGGATGCCGCGGGCTTCCTCCTGGGAAATGGGCTGGGGCTTCTGGTTGCGGCTTGACCCCACAAACCCGGTGACGCCGGGGATCTTGCGAATCTCCTGGCAGATCTCCTTCCACCCGATATCCGGCAGGTCCATCTCAACCATGATGTAGCCGGGAAGGAACTTCTTGGTGGACACCTTCTTGCGGCCGTCCTTGATCTCCACAACCTCTTCCGAGGGAACCTTCACGTCGAAGACATGGTCCTTGAGCGTACCCTTGTCCACAAGCATGCGGACGTGCTTCTGCACCTTGTTCTCGTATCCAGAATATGTATGGACGACAAACCAGGCCTTCGCCATGCAGGTCCCTGTCTTAGAATATCCAGTCCACGACCTTGAACAGGATGAAGTCCACCAATCCAAGGATGGCTGCGATGATGATGACCGACACCAGCACGACCTTGGTGGAGGCCGTTGCCTCGTCCCTGCTGGGCCAGGTCACCTTTCTGAGCTCCGCGAAGCTCTCTTGAAAAAACAGGATGATCTTCTTCATTCCCTTCTCCGTACAGGCCTGACAGGCCAGGCAGGACTCGAACCCGCAACATCCGGTTTTGGAGACCGGCGCTCTACCATTAGAGCTACTGGCCTATGGAAACCTACTTTACCTTCGCTTCCTTGTGGAGGGTATGCTTCCTGTCCCACCGGCAGTACTTGGTGAACTCCAGCTTGCCCTGGGTGTTCTTGCGGTTTTTCGTGGTGGTATAGTTGCGTCGATCGCACTCGGTGCATTGGAGTGCGACGAGCTCGAGGTTCTTCGCTTTCCCTTTGGCCATTCGTATCTCCCTGGAGTAGGTTGAACGACAAATTTATATACACGAAGGCATTAGTGTCAAGTAGTCGCGGATAATCTGCCTTTCCGGAACGGCACGACCTTTTCCGCACCGCCCATGTCGAGCCCTCGAGCGGATTTGAACCGCTGACCCCCTCCTTACCAAGGAGGTGCTCTACCGACTGAGCTACAAGGGCATAGGCAGGGATGCCTACCGCGCCTCTGCGCAAGCGCATCGTCGCGGCTACGGGTCGGCGTGGCCATGGATGGCCATCCGGGCGACAGCCGGCCCAGTGACGCCGAAGGCGTCACGCAGGACGGCGAGAGCCCACGCCGACCATGCCCCTCTGACCGCGCGATCCTATCAGAGGCACCATGCGACGGTCAAGGCCGGTCACCACCCCCGGCCTGACGGAAGAACAGCAGGAGCGACTGCCCGTAGGTCCTGCGGTCAGCAAGCTGTAGACCCGGCCTTTCCACGGCCAGCTTCTCCGCCGTGTGCAGGTGGATGATGGCAAGCCCGTCGTGCGTCAGATGGGGATGCACCTCGTCCAGGACCTCGGACTTTGTCGCGTAATCGAAGGGCGGATCCAGGAAAATGAGGTCCCACGACCGCTTGTCATTCTTGAGAAAACGTTCTGCAGGGGCGGTCATCAGCTCTATCGGCGTTTGCACGAAAGCCATGTTCTTCTGAATCGTCGCCCTTTTCCTGGGATCCTTCTCCACCAGGAGGACCGGCTGGGCTCCCCGGGACGCCGCTTCCACGCCGATGACCCCTGATCCGCTGAAAAGGTCAAGGAATGACAGCCCCTGCATGTCGCCCAGGATCGAGAACAGGGACTGCCGCATCCTGTCCATTGAGGGGCGAATGACGCCGGGAGGACACAGGATGTTCCTTCCCCTGTACGCGCCTCCGGTCACCCTCACGGCGCTGTCTCCACCACGTGGCCTTGCGGACCTCCCGCCCATGCGCCCACGCCGAGCATCCGCCCGATCACCGCGTTGTCCGGCAGAAGGAGCCCGGGATCCTCCCGGAGCACTCTGCCGGCGTCCTCCCGCGCCTGCAGCAGGAGGTGGCCGTGAACGGCCAGGTCCGCGGCCCGGAAATTGAGAAAGCCGCTCTGCCTCACACCCAGAAGCTCCCCCGGACCGCGCAGGCGCATGTCGTTTTCGGCGATCAGAAAACCGTCGGTCGTCTCCTTCATGATCTTCAGCCGCTCGATGCCGTCAGAGGTGAGCTTCTTCCCGTAGACCAGGAAAGCATAGGATTGCCTACCTCCCCGCCCCACCCGGCCGCGCAGCTGGTGCAGAGTGGAAAGACCGAAGCGCTCAGCATGCTCCACGACCATGCAGGTGGCATTGGGAATGTCCACGCCGACCTCGACGACGCTTGTAGCCACGAGGATGGAGATGCTGCCGGCCGCAAAGGCGGCCATCGTCCTCTCCATTTCCTCTTCGGCGACTTTCGAGTGGACGCGGGCGATGGGAACGCCCGGGTACACGACGTTAGAGAGCCGCTGGAACGCCGATTCCGCGTCCTTCACGGCCAGGGATTCCGATTCCCCGATGAGGGGGTACACGAAATACGCCTGCCTGCCCTTCTCAAGCTCACCGAGCACCCAGCGGTACACTTTCTCCTCGTTTCCTTCCCGCGCCAGGTGCGTGACCACAGGATGGCGTCCGGGCGGCATGGTGCGAATGGTGGACGCATCGAGGTCTCCGAATGCCGTGAGGGCAAGTGTGCGGGGAATTGGCGTGGCCGTCATGAGGAGGAGGTCCGGA
>Ga0187881_10003455_pt1 | contig 13644 bp, 8 predicted proteins | sample June2016WEW_19_1_2_FD_133017 | JGI IMG/M metagenome (GOLD analysis project Ga0187881, IMG submission 133017) | Peatland microbial communities from SPRUCE experiment site at the Marcell Experimental Forest, Minnesota, USA - June2016WEW_19_100 | ecosystem: Environmental > Terrestrial > Soil >...
CTCGCGGTATACCTTGAGACCACTGACCATCAACTCTCTGCCGCATGCGGGGATGTTCCTCCAGAGATACAGATCATCTCCACGACGACGGGGATGATGGCTGAACTGGCGCGACACGGCCGGCCATCGGAGGTTTCCCCAAAGAACTGGAATGAAGCCCCGGAACATTTCCAACTTGCACCTCTTAAGCCAGATTGCCTGGTCCCCATGCTGGGACGTGACAGCCGCCTCGTGGGACTAATTGTACTGGGCCCCCGCCTTTCGGAAGAATCTTATTCGAGCGAAGACAAACACCTGCTGGCGGCTGTGGCGCTACAAGCGGGCGTCGCGCTGGAAGCGATTCGTCTGGGTGAAAACATAGCTCAACGGATCGAAGTTGAGCGCCGCGTGGCGCAGGAAATGGAATTTGCCCGAGAGGTGCAGAACAGGCTCTTCCCTCAGAAGTTGCCCCGGATGCGAACACTGGAATACGCGGGAGGCTGCACCCCCGCCCTTCAGGTGGGTGGGGATTACTACGACTTTCTCGAAATGAAGCCGGGGCGCCTGGCGCTGGTGTTGGCTGACATTGCGGGCAAGGGAGTTTCCGGCGCCTTGCTCATGGCCAATCTGCAAGCGAACTTGCGCAGTCAATATGCCATTGCACTCGACGACTTGCCGCGACTCCTCGCATCGGTCAATCATTTGTTTTACGAAAACACTACGGACAACAGTTATGCGACGATGTTTTTCGCAGACTATGACGACTCCAGCTGCCGGCTGCGTTACGTAAACTGCGGGCATCTTCCGCCGCTCTTGCTGCGAGGCAACAAGAGATTCAAAGAGCAGGATTTCCAACGTGCCGACTTGGAGCGGCTGCAACCTACATCCACTGTACTGGGACTCTTTGAAGAGTGGGAATGCTCTGTTCAAGAGGTGCAGCTCACCCCAGGCGATCTTTTGGTGCTATACACTGACGGTGTGACGGAAGCAACAGATGCCGAGGGAGAGGAGTTTGGAGAGGCCCGTCTCATTCAGAGTCTCCGAGCCCATCGCGACTGCCCGGCCGCGTCTCTGCTGGAAATGATCGTCGACGATGTCCAAAAGTTCACTAGTGGCGAACAGAACGATGACATCACCCTGGTGATCGCCCAGTGCAGAGCCTGAGCGCCGACCTCAGTTTCAGGGATCTCAGAACTTCGGTATGTTTCAGCATTATTATTGAGAATAAAGCTGAGGTTAGGCGGTTCATTACATTGCTAAATGTTTGAAAGCTTCATATGCAAGAATGGCAGGCCAAACAATCGCTTTTAGAAATCCAAGCACGCCTAACCAAAAGCTTGTGGCATGAGAAATAAAATAAATTGCCGCACCAATAAATCCAAAGCCATAAACTGCACCTGAATGAGCATTTCTGTGAATATTATTCTTCATCATGTTTGACCTCCTTTTTGCGCTGCTGATTCAGCCGACCGCTATCCTGAATACTTCGATTTCGCAGTCACACCGCCTGAGCTATCCCTTGTGCCGCATGATCAGAAGTCCTATACATCACTTGACGCCAAGCCATCTCTTCATCATCCTTAAGCGCATGATGAACGGCGACGCTTCTTTGCGTCAAGGAATAAGACTCAAAGAAACCCGGAAAGACCCGTTTGGTGCAAACCGGGTACGAGACCTGAGCCGTGAGACGCAGCATTATAATGTGACAATGGGTGCGCCATGAACCTGCCGACAGCCAAAGACGATCTTCCGACCCTCGCTGCCATCGGGTTGATGGCTATGTGCGTGGTGACCTTTAACCACGAAGCCCTGGGCCATGGCAGCATGTGCCTGGCTTTGGGCGGACATATCCAATTGCTCACCTCGTCGCTGTTTCGCTGCGATCTGAGGTCCAAATGGATCGCGCCCGCAGGCCCGGCCTGCAATCTCCTTATGGGCACGCTGGCTCTTATTTTGGGGCGGTCTGTGCCTCCACGGCGCGCCTCCGTGCGGCTGTTTTTGATTCTAGTATCGGCTTTCAGCTATTTCTGGGAAGGCGGCTACGTAATCCAAGCCATGCACGGGCGCGAAGGCGATCTCTATTTTGCGGGTCAGGATTTTCTGGGCGAGCCCAGCCTATGGTGGCGCGTGGCCGGGGCCGGCGTTGGGCTCCTGCTTTATGTGTCCACGATTATGTTGACGGCGCGTGCGCTTTTGCAACTATGGCCGCAGGCGACCCTCGCCCGCCGCGCCGCCCGCACGATTTGGATTGCCGCCGCTGTCGGGGCAACTCTAGCCGCGTTCACTTATCGCGGCGCTGGTTTTCAGGATGTGCACGACGCTTTTATGGAAATCGGTCTCGCCACCATTCCGCTACTGATTATACCGTTACGTTCGGCAAAGCCTGTGCCTGAAGCCCCTCCGCCCCTCATTGTGCGCAGCCCCGTAACGATTGCCTTGGCAGTGGCGGTATTCGCGGCTTTTACTCTGACTTTGGGGCGGGGCCTTGGCTAAGTCCCGCCGCCACAATCGACGGTCATACTTGCTGGCCCAGCGTTTTGAAATTGCCACAAAAGGTCGGCGGCGCGGTGCTCGTCGTTCCTCCCGCAGAGACAGAAAACGTGTCTGCGAACTCACGAAAGCCGGGATACCAAGAGTGTGGATGCAACAGGGTTCAGAATCGGACGCGGCTGTGCGCTATTGCCGGGAGCATGGCATAAACCTGGTTTCCGGCGCATGCATCCTCATGTTCGCAGAGCCAGCAGCTTTCTTCCACCGAGCCCACCGATGGGTGTGGCGGATGCTCGGAAAGTTGCCGAAATGACTGGGGGGAAGGGGTCGGGGATTGACAAACTCAATGATGTTAGCCGCTTCATCCGCTCATGTTAAAATCCGACTCTCCGCTCCCTAGCCTGTCGCGATATTTTGCACCATTGAACTTCAAGAGGGTAAATGTTTAGCGGCATGCCATCGACGCACACTGAAAAAGCAAATGCCGCCACAAAATTCAAGGATTCCACGAAAGAGGCTCGTGCAGCAGAATGTCGGCTGTCTTATTGATCTTGGTACCAAGATTGGTGCCTTGAAACTTCTGTGTAATCTGTGTAAAAGGCGCAGGTGTAACCTTCCATGATATAGTAATTACTATCTATGATTCAAAATACTGTGATCGTGCGATCCGAATTCTTAAACCCGGACCCGCAGACGATGCGGCTCCAACGGAGTTCCTATGGCCAAATGCCCCTATTGCAAACAACCGTTGACCCTGGAAAAGACCGTTCGCGACTCGATAGATCACCGCGAGGAGGTGCATAAGGATGTTGCCGGACTAGTGAAAAAGGAAATCATGTATTCCTGTCCCCACTGCGAATCCATCCTCGGATTCGGTTTCTTTCTGGGAGGGCTATTGACCGGGAGACCGTAAGAGGTTGTCCGCGATTTCGCCTGCACATGGCAGACGCGACACACTACCACGCTCTCTCGTGAGTCTCGGCTTGGTGACGGACATCGATTCCCTCCCATGGGAGTCCGGGCTCATTAGAAATTAACCCGAAGCGAAAACTGGATCTGCCGGTTGGTGCCGGCACCGACTTGGTTTGACACCGTAGAGGTCAGCGCGCCAAAGGTGCCGCCGGCCGCGCTTTGAGTATACGGCTGGCCGGGCTGCAGGATTCCAGTCGCGTCATTCAGGCGTGGCGTGCCGCCCCCGGGTGCTGCAAACACGGGGTGGTTAAGGAGGTTAAAGCACTCGGTTCGGAATACCACGTTCACATTTTCGCTAACCGGGAATTTTTTGGAGAGCGTGAGATCCAATTGGCTGATTCCAGGTCCCCGCAAAGCATCGCGGCCCAGGTTGCCGTATGTGCCTGGCTGCGGAATCGTGAAGGCCGCCGGGTTGATAAAGAACGTGCCATTGCTCACGTAGTAGGGATTGACTCCTGGAACGATGTCGGGACGGCGTACGTTGCGGCTGGCGCCGCCGCCGGGAACGTTGACAATCGGAGTGGTCATCACCACGCCGTTGGTGACCACCGGGCTCGCACTGATCGCGCCCGTCGTGTTGTTGCGGTAAACGATGTCCGGGCGCACGATCTCTACGTCAACCGGCGTGCCGGTCCGGGCGTTGAAGAGAGTGCCGATCTGCCACCCACCCAACACGGTCTTCGCCAGCCGGCCGGCGTTGGCCCCATGCGCTGATCCTGCCCCGTACGGCAGTTCGTACAGCGTGCTGAAATTGAAGCTGTGGCGCACGTCCGAGATATTGTCCCCATGCTCAGACGTAAAGATGAAGTTATTGGAAGAGGTCCGAGCATCTTTGGAACCGTTGCTGTCTCCGATGCTGTGCGACCACATATACTGGGATGCCAGGGTCAGCCCGCGAGAGAAACGCCGGTTGAGCAGTACCTGCAAGCCATTGAAGTTATCGGATCCGCCGCTGGTCTTGGTATCGATTTCTGCGAACCGATTCGTTACCGTGGTCCCATTGACCACGCTGAACTCGCGCACCGCGGATCCCGCGCCGGTGGTGGGATTCATGACCACTCCAGTGATTCTATTTGTGATGCCGCGCAAGAACAGGTTTCGCCCCTGGCTGCCCACATAGCCCACCGTCAGTACCGTGCTGCCCGGCAGCTGTTGCTCGATGGAAGCGGAGTACTGCAAAATCTGTTCCGGAATCCTGTAATCCGCGAGATAGGCTCGGGGCTGGAATTGCAGGTTGGGATCGTTGACGTTGTAGTTGGAAAGAAAGGTCTGCGGGGTCACCGGATAGGTCAGCAGCGACCCGCTGGTGATGGTCCGGTTGATGCGATCGTTGGTGGCAGGCTGGGTTTGGCCTTCCGTCAGGCCCGGACCATAGTAATAACCGCCGCCGACACGAATCGCGGTCTTTCCTTTGAACGCGTCCGGCGACCAGCTGAACCCGAGCCGCGGCCCGAAGTTCATCGTCCTCATCGTGTACCAGTCGCCCGTGTAGTTGGGAATGAGGGTGCCGGTCGGGACGTCAAACCATAAGACTTTATCGTTGGACTCTTTCAGCGGGCTGTAATATTCGTAGCGCAAGCCATAGTTCATCGTGAAGTTGGGCTTGATCTTCCATTCGTCCTGCACGTAGCCGATATAGAACGTCTGGCGCATGAGGGAAAACCCCGACTTGCCGGTAAATGGGCTAAGCGCCGTAGTATCGCCATTGAACGCGACCTGTGATGGAGCATCGGCAAGGAAGGCCTGAATATTGGAGAAGCTATACGTAGTGCCTCCATAGAAGGCGGTCTTCAAATGTTCGGGCCGGACTTCAGCGCCAAACTTTATGATGTGACTCCCGTGAATCCAGGTCATGTTATCGATAAAGGACAGGGAATAATTCGTAAACGGCGCGGCGCGGCCGTTGAGGGCGCTCGACAGCTTTAACTGGCCGGTCGGAGAAGCGATACCGACGGACCCTTGCTGTCCTCCGGTGCCGCCCAACGACACCACCCCCGAAAGGCTGACGGTCACACCGCTCAGGTCCACACCCGGCACGGTCGGAGCATTGGCGTATACGCGCGTCTTAGGCGCGTTGAGCCCGACCTTGATCTCGTTGAGCAGAGTTTGCGCAAAGGTTTGAGTCAGGGCCACCACCGCATTTTGCGGGACGGCGTAGTAATTGATGCTGCTGCCCGTGGAGTTCGCTGTCGCCAGACCGTAACCATCGTCGCGGTTGTAGCGGACGTACATCTTGTTTTTGGTGTTGATGATGTAGTCCAAGCGGAAGTTTTCGGAATACTCGTCGACCGAGCCGGGCTCCTGAACATTTACAATGTCAAACAATGGGTTGCTGGAAGCAGTCTGCCCGATCGGAAAGGCTTGCAGCAATGGCCGTATTGCGGGATTCATACATGTTGGTGACGATTGCTGCGGTGTTCCGGCGGGACAATCGGGTAGCGCACGCACCATAGTGCTCGGCGTCGATTCAATGAACGGTGAGGTTGTCCGCTGCTTCAGAGTTTCCATGCCTGCGAAGAAGAACAGCTTATCTTTCTTGATCGGGCCGCCCACGGATCCGCCGAATTGATTCAGGCGCAGAATCGAGGCGCTGGCGCCATCGAAGAAGTTGCGCGCGTCCAGAGCATCGTTGCGGATATACTCGAACAGGCCACCGTGGAAGGCGTTGCCTCCGCTCTTGGTAATAATGCTGATTTGCCCGCCGGTTCCTGTGCCGAATTCCGCCGGGTAGTTGTTCGAATCCACACGGAACTCCTGCACATTTTCCATGCTGGCTTGCAGGCGGAATGGACCGGCGATCTCGCCGTTGAAGTTGCTCGGGTTGTTGCTGATGATGCCGCCGCCTTCGATGCCGTCGTACCGGATCGCGTTCTCCTCGTAGGAACGGCCGTTGAAGCGCATGTCGTCGAAGGTTCCGGCCCCGAAGTTTACCGCGCCCGGCGTCATTAGATAGAGCTGTGAAATCTGCCGGCCATTGATGGGCAATTGCGCGACTTCCCGGGCACTGACGTTAGCGCCGATGGCGGCGGATGTGATGTCGATGGACGCCAGGTCACCGCTCGACACAATCACGAGAGTATTCACTCCGGCGGCCAGCACCGTGACGTTCAAAGTGCGCGTCTGACCCACCTGCAAATCGACGCCGCTATACTGCGCGGGCGCCATGCCCTTCGCATCGACGCTCAGTGTGTAAGTTGAAGGTCTCAGCTCCGTGACGGTGAAAACACCTTGTTCGTTCGAGGTAACGATGCGTGTCTCGCCGGTCTTTTCATTTTTTGCCGTGATTGTGGCGTTTTGCACCACAGCCTTCGTGGCATCTGTGATAGTGCCGGTAATGCGGCCCGTGTCGCTCTGGGCCGCAGCGATCGCACCCAGCAACATTAAGGCCAGGAGAATAGTGCATCCGGGAAGTACCGCTTGGCGGACAACCCGTGCTATCGGCGAGTTAACACACATCGCGGATTTGGCAGTAACTTTGGGATTCAACATCTCCGTCCTCTCCGTAGGGTTGATAATTTGGTAAAGGCAGTGCAGGGGAGTCCCTCCATGCGCCTCCTGCAGGATTTTGACTTTAGATGGTCGAAGTTAAGGGCGTGTCAGAAGAATATGAAGTTCTCGTTAAGTCTTTTTAAGAAGGCTGGGTCAGTACGCCACACGGCCAAATCTTGACGCACTCCCCACGCAGATTTCAGATTCCGAATATGGGAGATGATCTATTCCGGCACTGTGCTATCATTTGTTCGAATTCGCATATGATTCAGCATCGCCGCTTTTTGATTGCCAGCCTTCTCCTGATACTCTGCGTCGGCGCATTGTCGAGCGCGCCGATGGTCCGGGGCGCCGTAGACACACTTCCCACGCGGCTCGATGACAAGGAGTTCTGGCGGATATCCGAAGAGTTCTCCGAGCCTAACGGGTTTTTCCGCTCCGACAATCTCCTATCCAATGAAATGGGGATGCAGCACGTCATTCCGGATCTGGTCCATCGCACAGCGCCGGGCGGGGTCTACATGGGAGTCGGCCCGGAGCAAAACTTCACATACATCGCGGTGCTGAAGCCGAAGATGGTGTTCATCACGGACATCCGGCGCGGCAATCTGCACACGCAGTTGATGTGCAAGGCGCTTTTTGAACTTTCGGCGAACCGCGCTGAATTTGTTTCCCGGCTGTTCACGAAGAAGCGCCCCGACGGACTCGAAACCTCGTCACCGGCGCAGGAACTGTTCAAGGCGTTCTCCACGATCCAGACCGGGGATGAAGCCGCCTACAAAGAAAACTTCAAGGCTATCGTCGACCTGCTGGTTAAGAAGCACAAGTTGCCGCTTTCGGACGATGATCAGGCAGGGATCGAGTATGTGTACCACAGCTTCTATGCCTTTGGTCCCGGCATCAGCTATAACTCGACCGGCAGGGGATTCGGCGGTGGGCGCGGCGGGAATTTCACCACCTATGCGGATTTGATGACGCAGACGGACAGCGACGGCGTCAACCATGGGTTTCTGGCCAGCGAAGAGAATTTCAAGGTGCTGAAGAATCTGGAGGAGAAGAACCTCATCGTTCCGCTGGTCGGCGATTTTGGCGGGCCCAAGGCAATCCGGGCAGTCGGCAAGTACCTCAAAGAGCACGGCGCGACCGTGACCGCGTTCTATCTTTCCAACGTCGAGCAATATCTGGGTAGCAACTGGAATGATTTCTGTGCCAACGTGGCAAGCCTGCCCCTCGACGAAAAGAGCACGTTCATCCGCTCCTCCCGGGGCGGGTATCGAGCAGGCCCAGGCTTCGGCCTGGCAACCTCGCTCGGCGGCATGCTGGCCGAGACCAAGGGGTGCAGCGATCCGGGAAAGCACCCAGTCGTGACCCACAATCGATAGAGCTACTTGATGTCACCTCCGCTCTTCTTGGCCGCGTCGCTCTTTTTCTTCTGTTCGTCGCGCTGCTTCAGGCGATCGGTGATGTGATCCTGCATTTTGAGCAGCGGGATGCCGTTCTCGAGCCAATCGGGCGCGGGTTTATCCATGAGATAGTGATCGAAGAACTCCTTCATTCGAATCATGTAGTCTTCCTGGTTGGGCATCTTCGCCAACCCGTGGTTTTCGCCTGGATATTCGAGCAGCACGACCGGTTTGCCGAGCCGGCGCAGCGTGTCGTAGTACTCGATGCCCTGCGTAAAATCTACGGCGCCGTCCTTGTCGTTGCTTAGAATGATGAGCGGCGTCTTTACATTTTTGGCCCAATGCACGGGCGAATTCCGCGTGTAAGCATCCCACAGTTCCCAAGGCCCGCCGGTGAAGCGGCCCTGGTTGCTCTCGAAAATCGCTCCGTTCGTACCCCCGCTGTTCTTGTAGATCAAGCTGTACATGCTGATCATGTCGGTCAGCGGAGCTCCGGCCACCGCCGCCGCAAAGATGTCCGTCTGCGTGACGGTGAATGCCGTCTGGTACCCTCCCCACGAGTGGCCGTGCAATCCGACGTGCTTCGGATCCACGACGCCCGTGGCAATCGCGGCCTTCACCGCCGGCACGATGGCCCACACGGCGGACATGCCGGGATCGTTTACGTAGTACTTGATGTCGGGCTGGAGCACGGCGTAGCCGTTGCTCGTGTAAAAGGCAAGGTTGAAGCCGGTTCCCGGCACCGAAGGACGCAGGAAGTTGTTGTGCCCCTGCGTGAGTCGCTCGTAGATGTAAACCATGGTTGGATACTGCTTGCCCTTTTCATAGTTTGCGGGCAATACGAGAGAGGCCTGCAGCCGCTCACCCTTGTCATTCTTGAAATCGACGAGCATGGCGCCGCTCGCCCAAAGGAACGGGTCTAGTTCGGTCTGCATATTGGTGAGCTTGCGGCCGTTCTCCAGAGCCGCGTTGGTCACGTAGAGTTCAGGCACCTCCTTCACCGTCTCGCGACTGTAGATCCAGACATCTGCCTTCTTCGCTTTCGCCAGCCTGCTGAAGGCTGCGTCCTCCCAGGTGAGCATCTTCACGCCGGGCTTTCCGGGCGTGAGCACGCCAAAACCCTGCTTCTTGGTCCACTCCGCCATTGCGCTGAAGTACTGAGGCTTCGAAAGATCAATGCCCTTTTCATCCGGATCGATACGAACCCGGCTCCGGTATCGGATGCTATCCTTCTTGCCGTTCACGGTGAGATTCACGGCCTGCGCGCCGGCGGCGATCGGCACCTTCCAGATGTCCCAATCGTCCGACAAGAGCAGCGCGGTGCTGTCGGAAGTCCAGCCCATGGGATTTAAAGGCGGATCGACGACGTTGTGGTCATCTTCGACATCTACAAAGGAGGTCGGAAGGCCGGCGGTGATGTTGCGAACGGTTCCGGTTGCTAGGTCAACCACAAAGAAGTTCCGGTTTTCATAATAGAACCACTTCGTGCCGTCCTGGGATGGGCTATATCCCCAGCGCAGCTGCTTCTTGATCAGCTTGCGATCGCCGCTTGCCATATTGATCGCGTAGACATCACGGAAGCTCCGGCCGCTCAGATTGCTTTCGAGCTCGTAGGCCCTGACATCGCTGCCAATCGCCCACTTGTCTTTTGGCGCCGGAGTCACTGACCGCACATCATCATCGGCAAGACGAATAAACTTGTCCTCGGCCACGCGATAGATCGACAAATAGCTGAACTGCTTGTCCATGGTCTCCTGAACCTGCTGCTGCGATTGCAGGCGCGGATCCTTGTAGTGCCAGATGATCAGGTCCGGCCGTTCGCTTGTGTCCGGGCCTGCGGCCGCGGGAGGCGCTGCCGGCGGGGTCTCGCCCGCAGGAGCCTCCTCGGCGCCTCCGGCACCCGCGGGACCCCTGCGCTCGGCCTTGTTGATCGCCGCGATCCCGAATAGAATCGCATCGCGGCTCTCCGTCCACTGCGGCGTGCGGTTGCCGCTGATCGACATGTTCTCCGGGAAGGATTTGTCCTTGGCCGGATCGTACGATGTTTTCTTGGGCGCGCCCATGCCGAAACCCGAGAAGCCCACGACCGCGTAGAGCCGCTCCTTCCAGGCCCGGTCATCGTGTCCCTTGAGGACCGCCAGCGCGTCGCCTTCCTCCGTCCACGCCATACGCTCATAGAATGCCTTATCCGTTTCGAGCGGCGTGATCACCCCTGTCGCCATGTCGCGAATTTCAACGCCGTTGCCAGCCTGGTCGGCCGCGTCGATCAGCATCGCCAACTGCTTCCCGCTCTTGTTGAAGGCAAACTCGGACACGTTGCCGATGTTGAGTTCGACGCCGGTCTTGAGTTCGTGCAAAACAAGGTCGGTTCCCCTCGGGCGCGTGTCTCGCGGAGCGTCACCGGCCGCGCCCGGAGCGCCTGCGCCGCCACCCCGTGCGCCCGCCGCAGCGCCGGCAGCCGCTCCCCCGGCCGCGGCATCCGGTCCGTAGCGGTGCAGCGCAATCCATCCACCCAGCTCCCCGTTGAACGCAAAGCGCCGGATCTTGGCAATGTTCGCCTTATCGCCGGTCGCCAGATTGACGAGGGTCACGCCGTTTTGCACGGGGCGGTGCGCTTTCTGCGCGGCCTGGGCTTCCTTGCGCGTCGGAGCGGTTCCGATCGCGATCCAAGCCGAATCATCGGAGAACGCCATGATGCCGCCGGCCCCTTCACCCACGGGGAAATTCATTTCCTTATCGCCGGTCGTGCTGCGAACGATGACTTCGCTGTCTCCTTCGATCGGCGATAAACGATAGGCCAGCCACTGCCCGTCCTGTGACAGAGTGGTAATGCCGACGTTCCGAAATGCCAGGATGTCGTCCAATTCCATTGGGCGCTTGGCGGGATTCTGTGCTGTGACCGGCACGAATCCTACGCACGCCACCAACAAAACCAACATGACGGAAAGGCGCATCCGCTTCATAGGAATCCTCCAGATTCATGGATGGTCGGTGACTTCAGCTCTTCCGTCGCAGGATAGCATCCGCCTGGCGGCAATTCACCTTGAATTATGCCGTTCTGTCTAAAGTGGACACCAATGGCTGCCACCGGTGTTGAGCGATATCATTCATGGCGCAGCGCTGTCATCGGGTCGTCCGCCGCGGCCCTGCGCGCGGGAACAAGGCAAGCCAGGAGGGCCACGAACGCCAGCACGAGCGCGGTTCCAACCAATGTCACCGGGGCGTAGAATTACAGTAATCGGGGTAGGGCGTAGGTGTTGGGTGACGCAGCGACCTTCTGCCAAAACGCACGACTCGCCACACTGCAACTGCGGAACCGAATGGATCGTCAGCGGGCCGGCTCGGCCTGATGTGTAAGGGGGTTCCAATGGCATTCAAGTTTCATGTTCGCGGTGTCCTTTCTGGATTGGCGGTTTTGTTAATCCTTCCTTGGGCTCTTGCGCAACAAAGTACGCAGAACGGCTCCAATAACAGTTCCACCAATAGCACCAGCACGAGCAGCAGTACCAGGTCCACCACAAACAATGGCAACCGATCGGGCATGATCACGGGAACGGACCCGAAAGCCCAGTACCGGCGGCTGTTGTCCCTTTTCATAAGCGGAACTGTCGTGCTCGAAGATGGCAGCCCACCGCCGATAGGTGTTGTCATCGAACGCCTTTGCGGCGCAAGCAGAGTGAAGGAGGCCACCGTGAGTCCCAATGGAAGCTTTGGGTTCCAGGTCGGCGCCAACAACGAGGTTCTTCCGGATGCCAGCGATAGCCTGACCAGACCGATCCTGGATCCACCGGGCCGACTCTCCGGTCCGACCACCAACGCGGGAGCCGGAGCCGCGACAAGACTCAATGGTTGCGAACTCCAAGCCGCCCTTGGGGAGTATCGTTCCAGCGTAGTGCCTCTGAGCATCAACCAAACCATGGGCAGCGTGGATGTAGGCACCATCGTGCTTTATCCAAACGTGAGAGTACAGGGAACCATGGTGAGCATTACCAGCCTGGCAGCTCCAAAGGCTGCCAAAAAAGCTCTCGCGCAGGCTGAAAAGGCGATGGAGAAGAAGAACCTCGGCAGGGCTAAGGCGGATCTGAAGACAGCGCTTGCCGTGTATCCTACTTATGCTGCGGCATGGTATCGACTTGGGCAGGTGTACGAACTCTCCCACCGCGTCACGGAAGCGCGAGATGCGCTCTCCCGGGCGTTGCAGGCCGACAAGTTTTTTGTATATCCCTACATCGACCTGGCGCGCCTCGCGGCAATGGATCCAAATTGGCAGGAGGCGGCCGATTTGACCTCCCATGCGTTGGAGCTTGATCCGGTCGATCTTCCTGAGGGATATTTGCTGAGTTCAATGGCCAACCTCAACCTGGGAAATCTGGACGTGGCCGAGGAAAGCGCGCGCAAGCTGGAACGGCTGGATGCCATGCATCGGTTTCCGCAAGTGCACCTCATCCTTGCAGGTGTTTCCAAGCGGAAACAGGATGCGGCGGGAGAGGTTGAACAGCTGCGCGAGTATCTGAAGTGTGCATCCCAGGCATCGAATGCAACACAGGTGCGCTCGCGGCTGCATGAACTGGGAGGGATCTAACCAGCACTTCTCACCAGATTTCGTAGCGACGGAAATCGAGGAACGGAAACCGAGGATAGGCTATTCAACCTCGAAACTCTTGACCTCGGAACAGGTGGTGGAGCAGCCTGTCCCCCGGGCCAAACAGTCTATTGATGTTTTTCAGCGAGCTTCGGGAAGCTCATGCGCTTTACGAGAGCTTGAAATCGTGGATGGGAACGGAGAGGATCGAAGCCTGGGAAAGCGTTCAGTAATGAAATGTTGCAGTCCCGCTCATCATAAGCCTCTTCATAATATTCGAGCGCGCGCTCCATGTCTCCCAGGGCGAAATGAAGGGTGGCAAATCCCAGTGCGGGTATAAACGTTCGCCGTGATTTTTCCCGCAGCTGCTCCAGAAGGAGAGCGGCGTCGTGCTGCCGGCCGCTCTTGACGTAAGCCACGGACAGATATCCTTCGAAGCAATGACTGTCCCAGTTCCTCCTTAATTTGAGGAAACTTTCGATGGCTTCCTCCGATCTCGACACTGAAATGAAGGCGCTCGCGAGCAGGAAACGCGCCGGCATGGAATCCGGATACAGATCGAGGGTTTTCTGATATTGAGTAATGGCCTGCCCGTAGTCGCGGTGGACATGGTCATACCATCCCATCATGGTGTTGGTCAGGTTTCCACATGGTTCCAGTTCGAGTCCCTTATCAATCTCGAACCGTGCCTTCTCATATCGGCCCATTGCAATCAGAAAGAAAGCATAC
>Ga0187881_10003456_pt1 | contig 13642 bp, 14 predicted proteins | sample June2016WEW_19_1_2_FD_133017 | JGI IMG/M metagenome (GOLD analysis project Ga0187881, IMG submission 133017) | Peatland microbial communities from SPRUCE experiment site at the Marcell Experimental Forest, Minnesota, USA - June2016WEW_19_100 | ecosystem: Environmental > Terrestrial > Soil >...
AACGGTGAGTTGTCGCCGGGCTGCCAGATCATGAGCGCGGCGCCAACCCCCTGGAGGTTGATCTGTCTGGCAGCAGCAAATGTCTGACCCATATACGTGGAACTCCAGCCGAAGTTTGTCATCGGGCTGTTGAGCTTCAGACTGCCTGTCGTGAAGTCGCGCGGAATGGCGTCCGTTATTGTGTAGCTTCCGACTGGCTGATTTCCCTTGGTATAATATGCAAGCACTTTTCCCTTCGCCGCGCCCTTGAGGGAAACAAGACCGTTCGTCGTATCGACCGTGACGTCAGTCAGCGTCGCCAGACGGTACTTGCTGGTGTGTCCGGCCGGGTCTGTGCCGAGAACCGTCCCGTACTGGTCTTCGAGGTACACGACGAGACTGCCCACGTCTATGTTCGTATCGGGCAGGAAGAAGTACCGCCCCTTGGTGTAGGTCTCCACGCCGATATGCTGCTCGATCAGCTCGTTTTTTCCGACGAAGGTCTTGTGCTTGACCGCCGTGGAATCCCAGCGGAGAAGAAGGTCGTTCGTGGACGATCCCGAGACCAGCTCTGCGGAAGCGCCGATGGAGCTGGTGGGCTGCGCCGGGACCTCCAGAAAGGGGCTTTGCGGGATGGTGATGCCCGTGTTCCCGATAACCAGGGACCTGAGCACTTCATCGGGATCTCCCTTGTATCCCAGACGGATTGTGTTGTTCTGGACTCCGCTCAGGACAGACACCTCCAGGAAGTACTTCCTCATGAGGAAAAGGGAGATAGTGAGGTCGGGCGCCTGGTTGAACACGAACCCGGGAGCAAGCCCGGGAAAGGAGTCGAGGAACTGCGCGGGACGGCCCGGGACAAAAAGGAGCCCGGTAGCGAAGGCAACGCTTGCGTTCCACGACCCTTGAAGGCTGAGATCCACGTCCGCGCTCCCCAGCTTGGTGGAGAAAATGGTGGTAGGCGCCTCAGGTTGCGGCAGGGAGACAGTCTGGCCGTACGCCGATGCAGCGGCGATGAGCGCCAGGAGAGCAAGGAAGGCGGTCAGGGCGCTGTATCGGATCACGCTGGCAACATTATCCACCGGAATCCCTATTCATGCAAATGCTTGTCCGGACCGAAAATGAGAAAAATGGACGCTCAGAGTAACGCTATCCAACGATTCATCTCCCGCATGTTCGAAACGCCGGCCCTCAAGGCGCTTCCGGCGCTCCAAAAAGAGGAACAGGTCCTCCAGTTTCTGAAACAGAACGGTCCTCAGCTCCAGCCCCTGCTGGCTTCGATGGGGATCGCCGCCACCGCGGACTGGCAGGAGACCGTCGGGGGTCTGGTCCGGGAGATCAGGTCTCTCGCCGATCGAATGCTGGAGAATGAAATCCAGCGAGCCATCGACGTGCGGCTTCAGTTTTCGTTCTATCCTGCTCTCAGCTCAGGACGGCAGCCTCCTCCAAAGGTCCGCGAGGAGCTTGGTGCCCTGTGCCGACGGATCGCGAACCACCCGGTGGGCCGCAGGGCTCTCTCCGGGTCCCTTTCCGCGGCTCTCTCCGATATCACGGACAAGTATATCCCGCAGATCTGGGAGAGACGGAAGTACATCTACGTCGAAGTGACGCGGGTGCAGCGTCTGAGCCTCAAAGCAGAGGAATGCGCGGATCTCCTCCGCTTCACGCTCCTCATTCGACCCGCTGCCTATCTTCACGCCATGGCGGACCGCCAGCTGGGCCCGGAGACCGGGTTCGCTCCTGTCCAGGAGCAGGCGCTGCAAAGGGCCCTCCACGGCCTGAGCGCCCAGCTCTCGGCCACGCCGCCGGAGATCGTCAGGATGGCTGTCCGGGGCGCCCTTCCCTTCCCGGGAACGCGGGGCCTGGAGGCAATATCCAGGCTTACAACGATATCCGCCCTGCGCGGCCGCGCCCTGGCGCCGACCCTGGTGGTGGACAGGGGCGCTGACTCCCCCGACAAGAGCTGGTTCAACATTACGCGCCGCAACGCGGCGTGGCGCGGCCTGGACCCCCGCATGCTGGACGAGCTGTATTCGATTGCAGCAGAGAACAGATGGTAGGAGCCCCAATGAAGAGGATCGGAGTCTTTCTGGAGTCATTCATCGTCGTCATCATCATCGTTGCCCTGGGACACACCTTCCTGGAGGATTTCTCCGTCCTTGCCGGTTGGACTGTCGCCGCCCGCCGCTGGATCATCTGGGCCGGACTGGGGATCGACCTCATCTTCACGATCGAGTTCTTCTGCCGGTTGTACTTTGCCCTAATGAGTGGAGAGGCTGTGGATTACTTCATACGGCAGAGGGGATGGATCGATTTCATGGCTTCAATCCCGCTTCTGCTCTTCAACTCTCTGCCGAACACCCTTGCCTTGCTTGCTGGCGCCGGTCTGATCACAGGCCTGGGAAGCTTCCTCAACGTTCTCAAGGTCATCAAGGCGGTGCGAATAGCCAGGATCCTGCGGCTTCTGAGAGTTGTGAAACTTTTCCGCCGGATCCGCTATGCGCGCTCACCTATGGCGCAGAGACATATCGCCATCATCACGACGATCAGCGTCACCGTCCTTGTCGTGTGGGTGCTTGCGGCAAACCTCCTGGGGAGCATGGGAGTGTTGCCCGGTCTGGAAACCTCGTTTCTCGCTTCGCAGAGCGAACACTCCCGATACCTGGCGCAGGCCGGCGCGAATGCTGCCGCGCTGGCGGCGAGGTCGCGCGAAGTGGCGGCGCTGGATTCCACCCTTCTGGTGGCCAGACCCCAGGGAGGCTCCACCAGCTGGACCCGATATGATGACCTATACTACGCCGCACATTTCCTGGCAGGGGACTACGAGTACTTCGACGTGAACGGCGTTGAGTCTTTCTTCGACGGAAGGCCTCTTTCCCGGGCTGCGGCAAAGGAGGGCATTGTCTTCTTCGTTGCCATCCTTCTCAGCGTCCTGGCCTATCTCCTCCTGTACAGCCCACGGTTCGCCCTGGGCATCACAGACCCGATTCACGTCATGAAGAGAGGCATGGAGGAAAGCGGCTACAACCTCGAAGTGAAAATTCCGTCCCGTCAGGCGGATGACGATGTCTTCGAGCTGGCGCGGCTCTACAACAGCATATTCCTCCCTCTGAAAGACAGGGGAAGCACGCAGGAAGAGCAGACTGCCGCCCTGGGAATTGACGATATCCGCTCTTTCGTGGAAAAAGAATGACGGAATGGTCGTCTCAATGATCCAGCTTCTCATCGAGCTCCCTCCGATTGAATCCATCAAGGAGAAGCGCAGGATAGTCTCCTCCCTGAAGGAAAAGCTCTATCAGAAGTTCAGGCTTTCCGTGGCAGAGGTGGACCTGCTGGACTCCCTGCGATACGCGCACATCGGAGCAGCGCTTGTCTCAAACTCGAAGAGGTTTGGGGAATCGGTCATGCAGAAGGCGCTCGCAATGGTGGAAAACCAGGCAGAGGGCAGGCTGCAAAGCGCGGAGATCTTTTCAGAGACATACTAAGGAAAATCCCCAGGACGATGCGCTATGGTCGGCCTTCCGGCCATCCCCGCCACGCAAGCGTGGCGGGGCCGACCTCGCCATCCATGGCTACGCTTCCTCCCCGCTCTTGGTCATTTCCAGGAGGTCCATGAGAGCGCCCACGCACTCTCGAAAGTCCCGCAGGGTGTCGCGAAGGGAATAATAGTTCAAGCCCGAGTAATAGATCTTCGAAAAGACAGAGAAGCTGAGCTCGCTTGCAGTCTGCTGGAGGCTGACATAGCAGCCGAACTCATAGCAGGTCTTCAACATCTCCTCCAGCTTCCCCTTCATGAGCTGGGAAAAGGAGGGTGGAAATGTCAAGGAATACGCCAGCTCGAGGAACCTGCTTCCCCTCTCAATGAGGACTCCCGCCTGGAACGCATCATCGTCCTCGAAAGTCGCCGAGTATGCGTTGTGCGACCTTTCGTCCTCGATGACGCGGAAGCTGAGTTCGGAAAAGAGCACCGATACCCGGCGTATCCTTTCCTCCATGAGCTGCGATTTCATTCCCCCTCCTCAATTCTACCTCCCTTCGGCGAGCCGCCACGCGAGCTCGTTGGGAAGCCCCGCCTCCAGTATCTTCCTTTGGGTTTCCTTCACGGCGTAGTCAACCCTCAGGTTCCTGTACACCAGGCTCTTGCTGTCAAATATACCAAAAGAAGCCCTGGGATTACCATCCCTCGGCTGCCCGACGGAGCCCGGGTTGATCAGATAGGTTGATCCAGCCTTGAAGCGCACCTCATTGCCGTCCCGGAGCACCCGATACTGCTTCCGGCCGGCAGCGCGCTCAATGACCATGGGCAGGTGGGAATGACCGTGGAAGCAGCACCTGGCCTCGGCACTCTGACTGTCGATCCAAAGGTAGCTTTCCTCCACGGCGGCGGCGTTCAACATGTATTCATCCTCGTCCACAGGCGTCCCGTGACAAATGACGATGCCATCTTCAAGGACGAGGGGACCCTTGGGAAGGTTCCGCAGCGCTGAAAGAGTCTCCTGGCTGGCGTTTTTCCTGTTCCAGAGCGCCGCTTCCCGGGCAACGCCGTTGAACCATTCCAGGTCGATGAGCCCCACCACCGCCTTGTCGTGGTTGCCGCGGACCACCGAGGCGCACCGCGCAAGCACTTCCCGCGCGCAGTCATCCGGGTCAGCGCCGTATCCCACGATGTCTCCGAGACAGCAGATGGAGTCCACCGGCAGGGCGGCAATGGCCTGCAGGACAGCATCCAGGGCTTCCCGGTTGCTGTGAATGTCGCTGATGATTGCGAGGATCATGGTGTGTCCTGGGGGAGATAATCCCGGCGGATGCGCCAGGCAGCGCCATAGAGGTTGGTTGCCGCGTGCCTGTCCACTCGCGATGCCTGCCTGAGAATCTCCTTCATCAGCGAACGCTGGTTCCGCTCGGCATTCGGACATCGCGCGGACACCACGGGAAGGGAGAGCCGCAGGGCAAGCCGCGCCACCTCGGCCTCCCTTACTTCGCACAGGGGACGGATGAGAGAGAGCTTCCCGCCGAAGAACTCCTGGACGGGCATCATGGTGGAAAACTCACCGCGAAAGAAGAGATTCATGAGCGTGGTGCGCGCTATATCATCCAGGTGATGTCCCAGGGCGATCCTGGTAGCCCCGATCCGCGCGGCCTCGTCGAAGAGGATTCTTTTCCGGTTGCGGGAGCAGGTGTAGCAGCTGGATTTCTTCCTGAATGTCGGAGGGCAGATGGATGCGGGAATCCTCCGGAAGGGGATCCCGAGGTCCGCATAGAACCCGTCGATGGCCCGGCGCTCTTCCTCGGAAATCGGATATTCCCTCCATTCGACCTGGGCAGCGTACAGCTCGTAGTCCACGGGGACCCATTTTTTCCGTTCCACCAGCGCGAGGGAGAGGGCAAAGGAATCCTTGCCTCCCGAAACGCCTATGAGGATCCGGTCCCCCGGCTGGATCATGTGGAACCGATGAATCCCCCGTCCGGCCAGGTGAGCAAAGCGCTGCAGAAGGCGCGTCTGCGAGTCAGTCATGGTCATTGGGCCAGAATCTCCTCGATGTCCAGCTTCTCGAGCGCAGCCATCAGTGCATCGTCCCGGCTGGCGCTCACTGAAATGCACCTGATGGAGCGTGGCAGATCGTCGCCTCCCATCCCCGAAAAGACTGAGCGGTTTTCCGAGGCTGCGGCGGCGATGGTCTGACCGGAACCGGGCTCGACGATGGGCACGTCGAAATCAAAGGAAACCCGCTCAGGGACATCGACAATGACGCACTCCGGCTCAATCCTCTTTCCGGCAATCGAGCCGGCCTCCCGGGCGATGTGCTCCTCAACGAGGAGCCGTTGCTTGACGTCCTCCAAGCGCCGGTGAGCGGAGTTCTCCTCCTGGAAGGGAACCCGCCAGACCTGGCGATGAAGCTCCCGCCGCCTGACCTGCTCCACAAGCCTGAAAGACGGGTAACGAAGGGCTGAAAACGCTGCAAAAAAACCCTCATCGTCCAGGCCATAGAGATCTTTCCTGGAGATCGCCCCATCCCTCAGACCCATCGCCACGGCCTTCTTGATCATGGCCGTTGCTATCCGCACTGTCTTGTGCCAGTAAACCGTCTTGTACATCAGGTACTTGGAGAAAAGAATGTCCTCCAGGGCCGTTATTCCCTTCGGGCTGATCGCAACCCCGCTCTGCCTGTCGGGGAATATCTCCTCAAGGAGGAAATCGACGTCCTGGATCCCGTACGGCACGCCGCAGAAGTATGCATCCCGATTCAGGTAGTCCAGCTTGTCGGGGTCCAGGACACCGGAAAGGATCCTGCGGTAAAAGTCGACGCCAGGGGGCATGCCGGCGGTGGGCCCGCGGTCGATGATGGCCGCAACTGAAGCCGGGTCAATGTCGAGCTGGGAACGGATCACGGATGAGAGCCCATCCAGGATTTCCCGGGCAGCCAGCGCCTCGTGCGCTTCCACATCGAGATCCTTGAGGGAATGGGCAAAAGGGTAATGGCCGATATCATGAAGAAGACAGGCGCAAAGGAACGACTTCACGCCGGGGAGAGTTATGGGAACGTCCCTGTTTCGCCGGACGAGGCTCGTGATCATACGACGGGCAATGTGGAAGGCGCCCAGGCTGTGGCTTCGGCGCGTATGTGTGGCGCCCGGATATACCAGGTATGCGGGCCCCAGCTGCCGTATCCGGTCAAGCTTCTGGAATTGGGCGTGCTCCGCCACACGAAGGAGAGGACGGGAAAGCGAGATATGCTTCCAGACCGGGTCCCGGACCGGCTCGGAGTATTCGTTCTGAAGATGGTCGAGGACCCTCTCCGTTTCGCCCATACGACACCACAGTATGATGGGGGAAAAGTCGTGTAAAGCCGGCCCCGGGAGCCTCATTTGACGAACCATCCCGCTTCTGGTACAAGGAAATCGTGAGAATGTGGGTGGGGGGCGTCATCGCCCTGATTCTCCTCCTTGCCCTGGCTGGCTGCGCACGAACACCGCGGAATGCAAAAGCAACGCAGCCGGCGGCCCAGGCCACCGCTTCTGATGGCGCTGCTGCACCGGCGGCAGCCGCAACCCCGGCGCCGTCTCCAGCCGCTTCCCTGCTGAAAAGTCCCGCGGCGGGCGCCCCGTCAGGACCTGCCGCGCCTGCTCTCACTGATTCGAAGCGCACCGTTGCTGTCGCGCAGGAGCAGCCGGGGGTTCCAGCCGCCGCAGCAGCGCGCCAGAACGCCGATGTGACGTCCCTGCTGGCCCTCGGACGGGATTCACGGACTCTGCCGGAGGACTTCACAATCGGGGCCCTCGGGGACGCGCGGGCCGGAGACGCAGAGGACCAGCAGGCAATGACCGCGGCCGGCTCGTTCCTTTCCAGGCTCCTCGGCGGCACGGTTGACACGACCATGCTGGACTCCGGTGTTGCAGGGCGCATCTCCGACATGCTGGAGTTTGCCGTCAAGCGGGGCGATGTTCCCCTGGAATATCGAATCGGCACGCCGAAAAAGCACGACAATGGCGAGGTCACGGCGAGTGTGCGCCTCTTCAGTCAGACCGGCACGTGCGAAGGAGAGATCGCCCTTGCCCGAACGGGCGGACACTGGCTCGTGACAGACCTGCAGATCAGCATGGACGACCTTCAGGTGAAGAGAGAAAAGCCGAAGGAGCGCTTCTTCCCGTCCAGCTACCGCTGGATGCTGGAGGAATAGCGAATGGGAACCGAAGTAGGGCGAATCGAGAAAGAGTTCGTCTTCAAGGCCCTGACAGACGACGGCACACCGTGCGACGTCCACGGGGTTGGACTGGAAGCGAAATGCCGCTTCTCGCAGGTCAGCGAGGAGCGCCTTGAGATGGTTCCCCTGGAGGGCCCTTTGCCCGGCTTCCAGGTCGGAGAAGAGGTCCGCATCTTCTTTTATCTCAAGAACAACTACCACACCTTCTCTGCCAGACTAATCGAGGCAACCCCGGAAAAGATGGCCGTCCAGCATCCGCGCGGCGTCTACAAGAACCTGCAGAGAAAGTACGAGCGCGTGAAGCCACCTGATGATCTGGAGGTCTCCTTCTCCCTGAAAGGGACCAAGATCGAGCTCAATTTCCCCAAGTCGGAGCGGTTCAGCCAGGCGGAGCCTCCCGAGGCCTCCACGGATTTTGACGCAAGCCGGATCCAGGAGCTCGTCAGGGCTTTCCGGAAAAAGATGGCAACCCTGGTTTCGGACAGCAAGATCCTCATGATGCGGGACCGTTTGCCGCGCGCATGGGAAGAGAAGGTCATGGTCAGGCTCGGCAAGTGCCTCTGGATCCCGTCCACGGAGGAGGACTTCCCGGCCAAGGACCCGTTCCCGGATGAGCGCGTGATCACCAAGGGAGATCTGATCCGGCTGGAGGAGGAGAGCGGAGCGCAGCCCTATGTGATAACGGGTAAGCTGGGCAATATCCTCTACGAAAAAGCAAAGAAGGAAATAGTCTCTGAGCTCTGGTGCCCGATTCTCTACAACGAGTATGTCGTGGGCTACCTGCACATCTGGAACACGACTGCCCAGAAAAATCGCATCGGCAAGGACCTGGTGGAATACACATGTCAGTTCGCCCGGATACTCTGCTATTCTCTCGTCACCAACGGGTACTTCAAAGCGGAAAACGCATCCGAACGGCGATACGAAGCTCCGATAATCGACATAAGCGCGTCCGGCCTGCTTTTCGCGCATACCTCGGCCGATCTTGGGCGCGAGCTCCTGGTGCACACTGACCTCGAGTTGACGATGAGGCTCGGGAAACGCTCATTCAAGGTGGGAGCCAGGGTCATGAGGAAGTTCCGCGACGCGGAAAACATTTATTTCGGCGTTCTCTTTCTTCGGATCGATCCCCGTGATTTCTCCTTCCTCTTCCAGTACATCTACGGGAAGCCCTTCGATCCCGCGTACGAAGGGGTATGGGAAGGCGGGGCGCCTCCTCCTCCGCTGGAAATGTAAACTTGGCGCGTGGTCCCTTTGGCGGGTTTCGCATCCAGTATTTCCTTGCCGCCATGGTCTTGCCCTTGTGCGCCGCCGCGGAAAATGCCCCCGAGCTCTACCGGGTGGATCAGGCGGGAATCGGCAGCTGCTATGACGCCGACTTGTCGCTCATGCTCTCCGGCCACGTCTTTGCCTACTTGGAACCAGGGGCCGTGGAGGTTTCTTTCCCCAGACCTCCGCAGGGGATCAAAGCGCAGGAAAGAGTGGTGCTTCTCGGGGACCGCATCAACCCCTTCCCTGCCAGAGCAAGCCGCTACATCCTCACGGAGGTCCTTGGGAAAGATGTCCTGCTGGCTTTCGATTCCACCATGAGAAACGCATCCGGCGCTCTACGCGCCTATCTCTACCTGCCGGAGGACGGCACGTGCGTGAACTTCAGACTGGTCCGTGACGGCTTGACCGCCGTTGCTTCGGCTGACGAGGTTTTCCAGTTCAGAGCGGAATTTGAGCTGTACGAGCAACAAGCAAAAGAAAAGCGCCGGGGAGTCTGGGGACGATAGCTATCCCCGTTCATACGCGTGGGTCTTTTCTAGCAGTCGGGAGGCCTGCGCGAAATCTTCCACGAGGGTACACAGTCCTTTTTCACTCTCCGTGAAGTCGGCTATGAATGCAGAAAGATCGTCTACAAGATCCTGCCCTCTGTCCACGAGGGTCCGTGCATTCTGCCCGCACGTAATGCAGAGCCTGGTGATTGCCGCCGGCGGGACCTCTTTCTGCCGGGAAAACGAGGCATAGGCATTGCGGAACTCCTGCGCGAGCGACGCGACGCAGCTGTGGATCTGCCTGCACTTCTCTTCGAGGTCGGCGACTCTGCTTTCGAACTGCCCGATCTCCCTGGAAAGGATTTGAACGAGCCGTTCGGAGTCCAGCGGTGCTGCCATTTCTTTCTGCTCCAAACCTTGGCCGCCCTCACCGCGGCCCCGAAGCAGAGCACTTGTTGTTACTCCGGATAGTATACGCATGAGGAAAAATCCGCAACTGAAAAAAGAATTTTCGAATTTCTTGACAGCGCTTCCGGGCGGATTTATACTGTGCGTCGACAATGTGCTCACGTGTGCTGGAGTAAGTCAGTCAACTTTGTGCCGACAGCAGCTAAACCCGCCCACGATCATCTGAAGTTTAACAGAAGAGGGTTACTGAATGGCTGTACAGGCACTCGTGCTGGCCAGCATGCTGCTCTGCGCAGTGCAGGCAATCAGGTCCGATCGCCTTCTCGTCTCAGCGATCTGGCTCGCGGGATGCAGCGCGCTCCTGGGGCTCGCGCTCGCGGTGTTAGGGGCTCCCGAAGTGGGCGTCATAGAGCTTTCCGTCGGCGCCGGGCTGGTCACAGTCATATTCGTCTTCGCCATAAGCATAGCGGGGGAAGAGCCCGCATCGTACCGCAGCTTTGTTCCGCGCTCGCTTGCCCGAGTGCTCATGGGCCTTTTTCTCATTCTCCTTGTTTTCCTTGCCGTGCCGCGCGCAGTCGCGCCGGCTCTCGCTCCGCAGTCACTGACCGTTGTTCGGGCGATCTGGGAGATCCGCGCTCTGGACACCTTGCTGCAGGTAACCCTCATTTTCTGCGGAGTGCTTGGCTCTCTGGGACTGCTGGCGGAACCCCGCGTTTCGGTTTCAGCTGCGAAAGGGGGCGCGCAATGAACGGCATTTCAGTGTGGAGCATCTCTCTGGTCGCCGTCTTTGCCCTTGTCATGGTGGGACTCTACGGCCTGTTGATCATGCGCAACCTGATCAAGATCGTGGTTTCGCTTCAGGTATTTGCCAAGGGCACCATCCTTGTGATGGTGGTTGCCGGTGGGATGCAGGGCCAGCTCGCCGTAGGATCCAGCCTTGCCGTCACTGTCATCGTGGCTGACACCGTGGTGACGGTGATTGCATTGGCGCTTGCCATCCAGGTGCGCCGCTACTGCGGAACCCTGGATTCCCGCGCCATCTCGAGCTTGAAGAGATGAGCATGGACACTTCACTTCTATTCCCGTTGACCATTTTTTTGCCGTGGATCGGCGCTCTTGCAGTGCTGGCGGTCGGACGCCACGGAAAGTTTCGGACTGCTCTGGCAATTGGCTTTGCGGCTGCTGACGGGCTGGCCAGCCTTGCCCTCATCCCGCTTGCCGGAACCGGTACCGCATTTTCCGTGTCCCTGGGGGGAATTTTCGGCAATTTCAGCCTTGTTGCCGACGGTCTGGGGGTTTTTCTTGCCGCGGTGGCAGCGGTGGTCGGTTGCCTGGCAGTGGTTTTTTCTGTGGACTACATGCGCGGTGAGGAAGGACTGGGCCGCTATTACGCCCTTGTGCTGTTCTTCATCGGCTCTATGGTCGGGCTTGTCCTCTCCTCGAACCTTCTGATGATTGTGGTCTTCTGGGAAATCACGGCGTTCTGCTCCTATGCGCTCATCTCCTTCCATAGTGATGACCCCAAGGCCGTTGCCGGAGGAATCAAGGCCCTCATAGTGACGGGGCTCGGAGGAATCGGCCTGCTTGGCGGCTCATTCCTTATCTATGCGCAGATCGGCAGCTTCGATCTTCAAGAGTTTCTGGCCAAGGCTTCCCAGATGCGCCCCGTCGCTCTGGCCTGGGTCGCCTTCGCGTTCCTCGCCGCCTCTGCGGCAAAATCTGCCCAGTTCCCGTTCCAGACCTGGCTGCCGGATGCAATGGAAGCCCCCACCCCGATTTCAGCCCTGATTCATGCCGCCACCATGGTGAACGCAGGCGTGTACCTGTTGGCGCGTGTATTTCCGGCCTTCAGCGGCGTCACCGGGTGGTCAACCACTGTCGTCATGGTGGGCGCCATCTCCGCGCTCCTTGCGGCCGTCATGGCCGTTGCATCCACGGACCTCAAGCGTGTGCTTGCCTATTCCACTGTCAGCCAGCTCGGTTTCATGGTTTTTTCAATTGGCGCCGGCGGAATCTTCCAGAGCCAGTTCCACCTGCTCAGCCATTCCCTTTTCAAAGCCCTGCTTTTTCTCGGCGCGGGCGCAGTCATTCACGCGGTCGGGACCCGGGATATGCGAGAAATGGGCGGCCTGTCCCGCAAGATGCCGCTGACATGCACTGTATTCATCCTGGGCGCTCTTGCGCTGGCCGGCATTCCTCCTGTCAACGGCTTCTGGAGCAAGGAGCTGATCCTGGAAGCCGGTCAACTGCACGCGCCGTCCCCGGCATATCTCGTCATGCTGGCAACGGTCGGACTGACAGCGCTGTACAGCGCCCGGTGCGTGTGGATGGTATTCTTCGCCCATCCCGCCGCAGAGCCTCACGCGCACGAAGCCGGCCCTGCCATGCAGGTGGCGCTCGTACCCCTTGCGGCCGGGACCCTTGCAAGCTGGCTGCTCGCCGGGCCGTTCATGTCGCTCCTGGCCCGCACCCTGCCACTGCATTTCGGCCCAAGCCCCGAGATCCAAAGCACATGGCAAATCGCCCAGGAGGTGCTTCTCTCCCCCGGGACCTGGCTGGCCATGCTCGTTGTTGCCATCGGCATCGTTCTCTGGGTCCTCTGGCGATCGTTTGTGCCCGACCCGGCAAAGCTGGCGCCGGCGCGCAAGGCGGCCGAGGCGGGCCTTGGTTTTGAAACCATCAACCGCGGCATCACTCGAGCGGTCCAGTGGACCGGGGAAATGCTTCGCACCACCCAATCCGGCATCCTCAACTGGAACGTAGCCGCCATAGTCATGGCGGTCGTGGCCGTCATGGCCGTGCTGGCTGCCGGAGCTTGACATGCAGTTGCCTGCTTTCGTCTGGCTGATGCTGCTCCCTATCGTCTCCTCTCCTTTTGTCTACATCGTTGGACGGCTCTTCCAGAGAACACTGGAAGGTCCGGACGCCAGCGGTGGCATTCCAACGACGCGGCTGACCGGACGTACCGGCAGGCACTGGAGATCGAATCCCGTCCGATGGATCAGCTTCGCGGTGCTGCTCTGCTCCATCGTGCCGTTCGTCCTTGCGTGGCGCGACCTGGCAGGTGGCAGCGTGGCAAGATTCTCCTATGGCATCATATCGCTGCGATTCGACGGGATAAGCCTGCTCCTGGCGGCTGCCGTGCTCTCCCTTGGCGTTCTTGTCTCACTCTTTTCCGGTCCCGATATCGGTCATGAGGGAGGCCAGGAGAAATACCACGCGCTTCTCAACACCATGATCGGCGCCATGATCGGCCTTGGCTGCGCGTCGGACCTGTTCAACCTGTGGGTATGGTTTGAGACGGCTGCTGTGGCCTCGTACATGCTCGTGTCGTACCATGCGCAGCAACCCTCCAGTCTCGAGGCCGGGGTGAAATACCTCGTGCAGAACTCGGTGGGCTCCATGCTCGTGCTCATCGGAATCGGACTGGTGTTCGCCCAGACAGGCACGCTGGATCTGCCGGTTCTGCGCGGCCTGACGGGCGGGCAGGCGTCGAGGCTGCCTCTGCTGGCAGCCGGAACGCTGTTTTCCGTGGGGTTCGGTGTCAAGATCGCCATCGTCCCCATGCACACGTGGCTGCCGGACGCGCACTCGCAGGCCCCCAGCGGCATAAGCGCCGTCCTTTCCGGTGTGGTCATCGAGACAGGGCTCGTGGCCCTCCTGCGGGCGCTTTCAGTCGTATCCGGCGCCTCCCTGAGCTGGGGACCCCTTCTCCTTGCCTTCGGGTGCGTCAACATGCTCGTGGGGAACCTGCTTGCCCTCAGGCAGACGCAGGTCAAGCGCCTGCTTGCC
>Ga0187881_10003458_pt1 | contig 13641 bp, 12 predicted proteins | sample June2016WEW_19_1_2_FD_133017 | JGI IMG/M metagenome (GOLD analysis project Ga0187881, IMG submission 133017) | Peatland microbial communities from SPRUCE experiment site at the Marcell Experimental Forest, Minnesota, USA - June2016WEW_19_100 | ecosystem: Environmental > Terrestrial > Soil >...
CACGCGGCGTTGCTGCGTCAGGCTTTCGCCCATTGCGCAAGATTCCCCACTGCTGCCTCCCGTAGGAGTCTGGGCCGTGTCTCAGTCCCAGTGTGGCTGATCGTCCTCTCAGACCAGCTACCCGTCGTCGCCTTGGTGAGCCGTTACCTCACCAACAAGCTGATAGGCCGCGAGCCCCTCCCAAAGCGGAAACCCTTTCCTCACAAGCCCATGCGAGCTCGTGGGGGTATCCGGTATTAGCACCAGTTTCCCGGTGTTATCCCGGTCTTTGGGGCAGGTTGCTCACGTGTTCCGCACCCGTTCGCCACTGAGTTTTCACCGGTGTTGCCACCAGATCGACTCCGTTCGACTTGCATGTGTTAAGCACGCCGCCAGCGTTCGTCCTGAGCCAGGATCAAACTCTCCATCGAGATCTCTACGCCGGTGAGACCGGCGCTTCAATCTGGAGAGCTGGTATCTCGATACGGTGAACGAGATACCAACTGGCACAAGAACAGTCTTGTTGTCCGTTCTAGTGCATTGACTTCGTGACCGTCGGCACCATAGAGGTCCCGACAGCCACCCGCACTGGCTTTTGGCTGTTCCTATTCCGTTGTCAAGGAGCGACGACGGAGCACACTTCCTCTCGGAAGGAGGTGCCACCGCGCTGTGTGCGCTTGCCCTCTCGGGGCGGCGGCGCACGTCACCTTCCAGATGCGGGCCCTGAGGCCCACCTGGAGGTCACTCAGATCGGGGCAACCCCGTTCTGAGCGGCTCTTGAGCGTAGCACGATTGTCACCTATGTCAAGCTCCGAGACGTTGCTCACAGCCCGCGGGTCCGTCCTGCTCCGCTCCGTTGGACCCGGGATCTCACCGGGTCTCACTGCTCAGAAAGATCTTAGTGGCTCGAGCGCCGTCCCGACACACTCGGCTCGCCCGGGACCCACCATCGCCAGGGCTTGTCACGGGCCGCGCAGTTCCTCGAGAGACCGATCCTCGCCCCTGCCGACGGCTCGTCAGGAGGTTGTGTCCCGTCGTCCAGCAGCACGACATCGTCGTGGCCGCTGACCAGGTCGTATCCATCGGCGCTGCGATCCAGGCCGAAGGCCTGGCACAGCTTCGCAGGACCCGAGCAGAGCTCCTCGGGACGCCATGGGCGACGTCTGCCCTGCGGCACCGCACCGTGCTGCGAGCCCGAACGCTGCTCCACGGCGGGCTCCCGGCTCCCGTAGCGCCGCGCTGCCATCTCTTCGAGCCCACTGAGCGGCGCGAGCGCACGCAGAAGCACTGCGCCCGGCTCGCCTTCGGGCCAGCAGACGATGTTCGCGCAGTAGTGCATCCCGTAAGTGAAGTAGACGTACAGGTGCCCTGGTGGCCCGAACATCGTCGCGTTCCTCGCGGTCTTGGCCCTGAACGCGTGCGACGCGGCATCCGAGGCACCTCTGTATGCCTCCACCTCGACGATCCGCGCCAGGAGCGCATCGCGTCGCAGCAGCTTGCCAAGCAGCTCCGGCGCGACCAGGACCGGATCACGGTCGAAGAAAGAGCGCGGGAGGCGCCCTGCAAGCCGCAGGTTCGGCGTCACGCCGCGCTGGGTGGTATCGGTCATGCCTTCCGCTCGGCGAGCCGGGCGGCGTCACTGGCAAGGCGATGTCGAAACCGGTCCAACTGGACAGCGACCGCGTCCGGCCCCGTACCCCCCGGTGTCGTACGGCGCTGGAGGGCGACGCTCGGGTCCAGGAGCTCCAGCGCTGTTTCTCCGAAGTCCGGATGAGCCTCGACCAGCTCGCCGAGCGGCACGCCACGTTCGACCGACTCGCGCACGAGACTGCCCACGAGCCCATGGGCGTCTCGAAACGGCACTCCGTTTGCGACGAGCCATTCAGCCAGATCGACCGCTGCGAGGCCGGGCCCACTGGCCGCGTCCTGCATGCGGTCAACGTCGAACGTGGCCGTGCCGAGCAGGCCATCGAGTCCCACCAGGGCGAGCACGACCTGGTCGAGAGCATCGAACAGCGGCTCCTTGTCCTCCTGGAGATCCCGGTTGTACGAAAGTGGCAGTCCTTTGAGCGTCGTGAGGAAGCCGGCAAGGTGCCCGACAAGCCGACCTGCCTTCCCGCGGGCGAGCTCGGCGACGTCCGGGTTCTTCTTCTGCGGAAGCATCGAGCTGCCCGTCGCCCAGGCGTCGTCCAAATGGACGAAGCCGAACTCCTCGCTCGAGAACACCACGATCTCCTCGCCGATGCGCGAGAGATGTATGGCGACAAGCGCCAGGTCGAACAGGGTCTCAGCGACGAAGTCACGATCGCTCACGGCGTCGAGCGAGTTCTCGAAACGGCCCGTGAACCCCAACTCGTCGGCAATCAGGTCAGGATCGATCCCGAGCGACGACCCAGCGAGCGCGCCGGCACCGAGAGGCGACACGTCGAGCCGTCGCCAGGTCGCGAACATCCGGTCGACGTCGCGAGCCAGTGCCCAGCCATGAGCAAGCAGGTGGTGCGCCAGCAGCACTGGCTGCGCGCGCTGCAGGTGGGTGTAGCCGGGCAGGTAGGCGTCCCCGGCCCCCGTGGCTCGTCGCTCCAGGGTCCGTTGGAGCTCGAGCACGTGGCCGATCACACGAGCGAGCTCCTCACGGGTGAAGAGGCGCAGCGCCGTGGCGACCTGGTCGTTCCGGCTTCGGCCCGTGTGGAGCTTCGTCCCGCTCTCAGGAGCGAGCTCGGTCACGCGCCGCTCTATCGCAGTGTGGATGTCCTCGTCGGTCTCGAGGTACTCGAAGCTGTCACTCGCCAGCTCGGCACCCACCTGCCCGAGGGCGTCGGCCAGCGAGTCCGCCTCTCCCGCGGTGAGGACCCCCGCTCTCAAGAGCCCATGGACATGCGCGATCGAGCCCTTCACATCGCTGGCCGCCAGCCGTTTGTCGAACGCCAGGCTCGCCGTGAACGCCATCAGGGCGTCGGCCGGGGCGGCGCCCATCCGGTTCGCCCAAAGCGTCACTCTGCGCCTGCCTGGTCGGTGCCTGCCTGGTCGGTGCCTGCCTGGTCGGTGCCTGCCTGCTCTGCGCCTGCCTGGTCGGCACCTCCCTGGCGAGCCGACCAGGTCTGGATCCCGAGGCCGAACAGCCGGACAAAGCCCTCCCCGTCCTCGTGGCGGAAGGCGTCGGCGGCGTCATAGGTCGCGAGGTCGTAGACGTAGAGCCCGACCGGGCTGCGGCGGCCGACGACTTCGGCTCCACCTCCCGGGCTGAAGCGGAGCCGAACCTCGCCGGTCACGCACCGCTGCGTCGAGGTCATGAACGCCGACATCGCCTGGCGCAGCGGCGAGAACCACATGCCGTCGTAGACGAGCTCGGCGAAACGTGGCTCGAGGCGCGCCTTCTCGTGAGCCACGTCATGTTCCAGGGTCAGTCCTTCCAGGTCGGCGTGCGCCATGATAAGAGCTAGCGCACCCGGGCATTCGTAGATCTCTCGGCTCTTGATGCCGACGCGGCGGCCTTCGACCATGTCGACACGCCCGAAGCCGACCGACCCGGCCACGCGCCCGAGCTCGCCGACGAGCTCGACGAGGCCGGGGCGTGCCCCGTCGATGGAGACCGGCACCCCCTTCTCGAAGCCAACCGTCACCTCGACAGGCTCGGTCGCCACGGGCACCGTCAGCGCGAAGACGTCCTCGGGCGGAGCGGCCCACGGGTCCTCGAGGACGCCGCATTCGATCGCCCGCCCCCAGATGTTGGCGTCGATCGAGTAGATCCGGTCCTTGCTGACCGTCACCACGATGTCGTGGCGCTCGGCGTAGTCGATCGTCTCCTCGCGTGTCATCCCCCAGACGCGCACCGGAGCCAGCATCTCGAGATCCGGCGCGAGTGCCCGCGTCCCCACCTCGAAACGGACCTGGTCGTTGCCTTTCCCAGTGGCTCCGTGAGCGACCGCGGATGCGCCATGACGGCGAGCAGCGGCAACGAGATGGCGCACGATGACCGGACGCGACAAGGCCGAGACGAGCGGATAGCGACCCTCGTACAAGGCATTGGCGGCAAGCGTCGGCATGGCGAAGTCCGTCAGCAGCTCCTCGCGTGCATCCACCACCTCGACCTCGACAGCCCCCGCCGCGATCGCCCGCTTTCGCAACGCCACGAAATCGACGTCCTGGCCGACGTCGACTGCGACCGCGATCACCTCGTAGCCGAGCTCGGCGCCGAGCCAGCCCACCGCGACCGATGTGTCAAGACCTCCCGAATAGGCAAGCGCTACCCGCTTCTTCACTTCGTTCCTACCTCTCTAGATTTCACCGGATTGCCTTGAGGAGCCGCCGGCGAAGGTACCTGCGGTCCGTCAGGACCGGGCTCCCGTGATCTCCTCGAGGCGTTCGCAAAGCGCCTCTCCACCGAAGTGCTCAGCTGCCACCACAAGCACGGTGTCGTCGCCGGCAACTGTGCCGATCGCGCCGTCGAGCCCGGCCCGGTCGAGTGCCGAGGCCACGACATGAGCCGATCCGGGCGGCGTCCGGAGCACTACGAGGTTGCCCGAGGTCGCGATCTCCACTACCCACTCTCCGAGTACGCGTCGCAGGTGATCGAGGGGGGCGACCTGGTCCTTCGGAAGTTCCGGCACGGCATAGACCAACCGGTCGACGCCGGGAACCCGCACCTTCAATGCGCCGATCTCTTCGAGGTCCCGCGAGACGGTCGCCTGGGTGGCGGCGATGCCCTCGTGTCCCAGGAGCTCCACCAGCTGCTCCTGGCTCGAGACCTCGTTGTCGGCCAGGAGGCGGACGACGAGGTGCTGGCGCCGGTGCTTGGTGGGTCTGCCGTTCGTCACTTCTGGCCACCTTCTCTCGTTCCTACGTTGCTCACAGACTCGAGTGCCGCACCGAGCATCCCTACGGCTTGGTCCACCTCGGCGGTGCTTACCGTGAGGGGTGGCGCCAGACGCAGGACGCCCGGCACCGGCGCGTTCAGCACGAGGCCCAGGCGCAGCGCTGAGCGCGCGACCTCATTGGCGTCGAGCCCCGGTTCGAGCACGGCCGCGAGCAGAAGGCCCTTGCCCCTGACCGAGGCGACGCCCGCGAGCGCTTCGAGTCGTTGCGCCAAGTAGGCACCCGTTCGCCTTGCCAGCCCAGGGGCGTCGATCGCTTCGAGCTCGGCCAGTGTCGCGATCCCCGCCGCGCAGGCGAGCGGTTGACCGCCGAAGGTGCTTCCGTGATCGCCCGCGACAAAGGCGGCGGCGACATCTCGGCGCGCCCAGCAGGCACCGATCGGCATCCCGTTGCCGAGTGACTTCGCGACGGTGACGACATCAGGACCTATCGCCTCGTGTTGGAAGGCGAACCAGCGCCCTGTGCGAGCGAGCCCGGTCTGGATCTCGTCGAGCATGAGGAGGATTCCATGCTCATCACACACGCGCCGCACCGCGGTGAGGTAGCCGGCCGGCGGGACCACGACGCCTGCCTCACCTTGGATTGCCTCGAGGAGGACGGCGGCGACCGACGGTGAGGCGACAGCATCCTCGAGGGCACCGAGGTCCCCGTAGGCGACGCTCCTGAAACCTTCTGGGAGCGGCAGGAACGCCTCGTGCTTTCTCGGCTGCCCGGTTGCGGCAAGAGTCGCCAGGGTGCGCCCATGGAACGACCCCAGGGCGGACACGACGACGTAGCGGCCCGGGCCGCCCACACGACGGGCGAGCTTGATCGCGCATTCGTTGGCCTCTGCACCGGAGTTCGAGAAGAACACCTGGCCCCCTGCCGGCGAGCCGTCCCCCACAAGACGATCCAGGTCACGAGCCAGACGCTCGTTGAGCTCGTTATGAAACAGGTTCGACACGTGCATCAGCCGCGCGGCCTGTTGGGCGATCGCGTCCACGACGTGCTTGTTGCAGTGCCCGAGAGACACCACGGCTATGCCGGCGAGGAAGTCCAGATACCTGCGACCCTCGTCGTCGAACAGCTCGGTCCCCCGCCCAGAGACGAAACGGACCGGTGCCGGCGCGTACGTCGCCATGAGCGAGGGCGAAGTCGGCTCCGGAGTCACTGCGCAACCACCATCGTGCCAACGCCTTCGCTGGTGAGAAGCTCGAGCAAGATCGCGTGGGTCACCCTTCCGTCGAGCACATGGGCGCCCCCCACGCCGTGCCGGACGGCGTGAGCGCATGCAGTCGCCTTGGGCACCATGCCTTCGGCTACCGCTCCCGACGCCACCATCGCGTCCAGCTCGTCGGCCCTAAGGCGGTGAAGCAGCGTCGTCGGGTCGGCCGAGCTAGAGCGGATGCCCTCCACGTCGGTCAGAAAGACGAGTTTCTCGGCCCCGAGCGTCTCGGCGATTGCTCCCGCGACTGTGTCCGCGTTGATGTTGTAGGCCTGACCGGCCCGGTCCGAACCGATCGTGGCGATGACGGGCACCAGGCCCTCGGCGAGAAGACGATGGATGATGGACGGGTCGACGGCGACGACGTCGCCGACGTACCCGAGCTCGGGATCGCGAGCTGTCGCGGTGATCAGCCCGGCGTCTTCGCCCGACAGCCCGACGGCGAGCGGCCCATGGACGTTGATCATGCCGACGATGTCGCGGTTCACCTTGCCGACGAGCACCATCCGGGTGATCTCGAGGGTCTCCGCGTCGGTCACCCGCAGGCCGTCGCGGAACTCGGGCACTTTGCCGAGCCGCTTCATGAGCGATCCGATCTGCGGGCCCCCACCATGGACGACGACCGGGAGGATCCCGATCGATCGCAACAAGACGACGTCCTCGGCGAAGCGCCTGAGTGCCTCGGTCTCCGGGTCGCCCGCCTCTTGGCCCTCCAGCGCAATGGTTGCGGGAAGAATGGGAGCCGCTGAGCCATCAGCGGCTCCCAACACGTTGCCGCCGTACTTGACCACGACCGTGCGGCCTGCAAAACGTCTTATGTAGGGCAGCGCGTCGCAGAGCACGGCAGCCTTGACGGCTGCTGGCAGCTCGACTTGGCTCACGACATTCCCTTGTTGAGCTCGACGTAGGCCGGCGTGAGGTCGGCGCTGATGACCGCGGCGGAGCCCTCGCCGAGGCGAAGGTCGCAAGTGACCTCGAACTGCTTGGCGGTCAGCACCTTTCGAAGCGCTTCCTCGTCGTGATCAGCAGCGACACCGCCCCGGCAGACGGTCACGGGGCCGTATGCGACCGAGACGCGATCAGGATCGAACGGCGTCCCTGCCGAGCCGAGCTCGCTGACGACCCTGCCCCAATTAGGGTCCTCGCCGTACCAGGAGCTCTTGACGAGCTGGCTCTCGGCGACACGACGGGCGGCGCGCCGTGCCGAGTCGCCGTCGAGGGCCCCTAGGACGCGGACCCGGACCACCTTCGTCGCGCCCTCGGCATCGGCGACCATCTGCAACGCGAGGTCGGCACATGCAGCTGTGAGCGCTTCGGCCAGCGCTTCCACCTGCACTTCAGGCCCGACACCGCTTGCCATCACGATTACCGAGTCGTTCGTGGACGTGCAGCCGTCCACGGTCATCTCGTTGAACGAGTGCCTTGCAGCTCTGGCAAGAGCTTCGTGGAGTGCCTGCGGAGACGACGACGCATCGGTCGTCAGCACGGCAAGCATCGTCGCCATGTTCGGCGAGAGCATCGCGGCACCCTTCGCCATGCCACCGACAATGAAGCCCTTCGCCTCGACCACGACCTCCTTGGTCCTCGTGTCGGTCGTGAGGATCGCCTTTGCGGCCGCCGCCGCGTGCTCCGGCGATGAACCTCGCCCAGCGATCAACAGCGGCAGTGCCCCCTCTATTCGATCCCCGGGCAGCGGAATGCCGATCGTCCCGGTCGAGCAGACCAGGAAGTGCTCGGGCCGCACGCCAAGTGCTCGGGCAGCCGCCTCACAAGTGAGCTCAGCGGTGAGGCGGCCCTGCGAGCCCGTCGCCGAGTTGGCACAGCCGCTGTTCAGGACGACCCCTGCCGAGAGCCCACCGCTCTCGGCGAGGTGGGCACGGCAAACTTGTACCGGCGCAGCCGCCAGGAGATTCGAAGTGAAGGCTGCGCCGACCGGCACCGGCCGAGCGTCCTCGGTCGCGACGAGCGCGAGGTCGAGCTGTCCGTCGGGCTTGATGCCGGCCGCGGTCGCCGAAGCCACAAAGCCGCGTGGCGACAGCACCGTCACGGCACCAGGCCAATCTTGGGCAGCCCGAGGGTCTCTTCCAAGCCGAGCGCGAGGTTCGCCGCCTGGATCGCCTGTCCCGCGCCTCCTTTGACCAGATTGTCCAACGCTGCCAGCGACACGACGTACCCGGTTCGATCGTCGTAGCGGGCGGTGACTTGCACCGTGTTGGACCCGTAGGTGTCGCGGGTCGCCCGTGGCACGGCGCTCACCTGGACGAAAGGCTCGTCATGGTAGGCCTCCTGGAGCACTTCCAAGGCACGCGATCCGGCGTGAGCGTCTACGGCCCGGCCGTAGCAGGTGGCGAGGATCCCGCGTGTCATCGGCGCAAGATGCGCCGTGAACAGGATCTGCGCCCCGATGGTCTGCTCCATCTCGGGGGTATGGCGATGCTTGAGGAGCCCGTAAGCGGAAAAGCTCTCGTTGGCAACAGGATGGTGCATGTTCGCCGACGGCGTACGTCCGGCGCCCGAAGTTCCGCTCGCCGCGTCCACGATGACCCCGGTCGGCTCGATCACGCCCTGTCTCACCAAAGGCTCCAGTGCGATGGTGGCCGCGGTGACGTAGCACCCCGGCGCCGAGACGAGCCTCGCGCCTGAAAGCTCATGGCGGAAAAGCTCCGGCAGCCCGTAGACGAACCGGCCGAGGAGCTCTGGAGCCCGGTGCTCGAACCCGTACCAGACCGGGTAGAGCGACGGGTCTCGGAGGCGGAAGTCGCCACCCAGGTCGACTACGAGAGGGACGCTCTGCGCGAGCGCCGGAACCAAGTCCTGGGACCGGCCGGACGGCAGGGCGATGAAAACGACGTCGAGGCCGTAGAAGCCGGCTGGGTCGAGCGGGGAGAAGACCAGATCGCCGTACGCAGGGGCAAGGTTCGGATAGAGCGTTGCCACTTCGATCCCCGCTGAACTGTCGCCTTGCGCCACTGCGACCTCGAAGCCCGGGTGGCCCGCCAAAAGACGCAGCAGCTCGGCTCCGAGATAACCCGACGCTCCAGCGACCCCGATCTGCATAGCATGATCATACGGTCTTACGAGTATCTATGCAACACAGCGGGACCCGCGAGACCCGCTGGACCGGCCGTCCGCCGATGACTCTTGATGGCGAGAATCCGTGTCCTTGGGGGCTCGCTGCCCTCAGGCGGTCACGTCCCGCCACACGAAGACGAGCATCGCGATCACAACGGCGCCCATCAGATACGCCGACACGGTCGTCAAAGCGGCCCCGAAGGGCGCTGTGGCCGACCCACCCTGGGCGATGGCCTCGAGCAGTTGCGCCGGCAGCCAACGCGCCGTGCCTGGGATCGCGTCGGTCAGGATCGTCTCGACAGGGAGCAAGACGGCGAGGCCTGCCGCGATCGCGATCACCGACGAGCGGAGCAGCACGCCGGCGATCATGCCAATGATCGCAAATCCGCAGGCTGAGATGGCAAGGTCTCCGAGCAGAATCCCGAGGTCGCCCATCCCCGTACCCGAAGTCCACGCGCTCGTCGGGATGCCACGGAGGTGCGCCATCACGAATGCGGCACAGATGGCGACCATCGTCGCCACCACGACCGCGCCAATGAGGAAAGTGAGCACCGCCAGGCACTTGCCCGCCATCAGCACGCTCCTGCGCGGTTGACGAACGAGGAGGTTGCGCAGTGTCCCGTGGGCGAACTCGCCACCGAACTGGAACGCTGCAATGGAGAACGAGACCGCGCCCAGAAGAACCCCCGACTGGGTGAGTCCCTCGCTGAGCCCGGAGGCGTGGGCCAACTGGGCAAGGGTCAGATCACCTCGAGCATCAGGACGGTGCAGCGCGCCGGCGATCGTCACGATCGTCGTCAACACGACGACCGCGGTGATGGCACCGTAACTGCCGTACCAGAGCCGCCTGCGGCGCATCTTCACCCATTCACTCTCGAACGACCTCCAGATCATGGCCGTCCTGCCTCTGGCGTCCGGGGACCCGTGGCGCGATCAGAGCCTCCCGCTCCGCGACAAGCGTCGTTCTCTCGAACCGTCTGTCCGGCACAGCTCCGGGTGATCTCGAAGAACGCCTCCTCGAGGGTCGAGCGCCGTTCGGCGAGATGTACGAGCGTGATGCCGTCTGCCATCGCAAGACGGTTCAGGTCGCCGGCCCAGCTGCAATCCGCGGCGATCTCGAGAGTCATGCTCTCGTTGTCGCCGACCAAGTGCGCGCTCCGGCCAATTCTGTTCACCAGCTGCAACAGGTGCTTCGCGTCCTCGCGACTTTCAGTCTGCACGATCAGCTCGGGAGCGCGGGCCGCCAGAAGCTCCTTGACACCTCCCTGGAAGATCAGCCGACCCGTTTCGATGACGACGAGGTGCTCGCAGATCTGCTGGATCTCCGCGAGCAGGTGAGAGGACACGAACACCGTCATGCCATCGTCCGCGAACGACCGCAGCATGGCACGAATTTCGGCGATCCCGTGGGGATCGAGGCCATTCGTGGGCTCGTCGAGCACGAGCAGCTCCGGACCGGGCAGCAATGCAGCACCGATGCCCAATCGCTGACGCATGCCGAGCGAGTAGGTCCGGAACGGGTCGAGGCCACGTGAACCGAGACCAACTCGCTCGAGAACGGTGTCGATCCTCCTGGGTTGAATGCCGCCCAAGCGGGCGAGCACCATCAGGTTCTCGCGTCCCGACAACGCCGGATAGAAAGTTGGTCCCTCGATGAGGGCGCCGACGCGGGGGAGATACGCACGTGAATGTCCGAGAGGATGGCCGAGCACGGTACCGCGCCCGGCACTGGGACGTATCAAACCCAACAACATCCTGATAGTGGTTGTCTTCCCGGCGCCGTTGGGGCCCACAAACCCGGTGATCGAGCCGGCGGGGATGCGTAGATCGAGCCCGTCAACCGCCAGACGCCTGCCAAAACGCTTCGTGAGCCCGAGCGTGACCACGGCATGGAATTCGGTCTCTCGCACCATCGCCTGGACGACCGGCTTGGTCGCGACTGCGGCCGCACTCACGTTACGATTAGACCACAATTTTCACCCAATGTGACGCAGGGTGAACAGCTTCCCGATTCCCCGAACCTGCCATGCAGCCGGACGAGCCGAAAAGTCTCGCAGTTGTCGGGCCTCCGAGGTCCCGGAGAAGACGGTCGACGGGCTCGGCTTGAAGTTCAGCGGTCGATTGCCGCCCGAAGCTCCGCCACGAATGCAGCCGCGCCTTCAGGCCCGGCGCCCTCGAGGAGCCGATGGACGAGCGCTGATCCGACCACTACGCCATCTGCTATGGCGACGACTTCTCGAGCTTGCTCCGGATTGGAGATCCCGACGCCGATGAGCACCGGGATGTCCGTCTCCTCCTTGCAGCGCGCGGCGAGTGTCAGCGCGGTGGCTCCCACCGACTCCCTCTCGCCCGTCACGCCCATGACGCCGACGCCATAGACGAAACCGCGCGACCGGGCACAGATGGCCTTCAGACGATCTCTCGGTGTTGTCGGTGCGACCAGCAGCACGGTCTCGACCCCGGCGCTGCTCGCTTCTTCTCCCCAGCCGTCGAGCTCGTCGATCGGGAGGTCCGGCACGATGGCGCCAGAGATCCCCGCATCTGCGAGCTTCCTGGCCATCCGGCGGTGACCCGCCCTGAGCACGATGTTGTAGTAGGTCATCACGGCGAGCGGCACACCCGCGTCCGCCTGTGCCAAGGCCGCGATGATCCCGGACGGTGTCGCTCCAGAGCTGAGTGCCTCGGCCGAAGCCCGCTGGATGATCGGCCCATCCATGACCGGGTCCGAGAACGGGATCCCGATCTCGATCGCGTCAGCCCCCGCGGCACCGATCGCCCGCACAACCTCCACCCAGTCGCGCCCGAGCCCCCCGGTCACATAGGGGATGAGCAGCTTGCGCCCGGCGTCTCGGCGATCTCTGAGAGCCTTCTCGAGGACGCCGCGAGCCACGGTCGTGCCGGCCTTCACTGCGTGAGCTTTCGCACGAGTGCCACGTCCTTGTCGCCCCGGCCAGACAGCGTCATCAGCACCGCTGAGCCCTCCGGGATCGACTTTCCGGCTTCTCTGACAACCCATGCGAGGGCATGAGCCGGTTCCAGGGCGGGGATGATCCCTTCGGTCTCGGCCAACAGGCGAAAGGCCGCGAGTACCTCTGAATCCTCCGCCGAGGGATACTCGGCCCTTCCGACGGCTCCGAGATGGGCATGCTCGGGGCCGATCCCCGGGTAGTCCAGACCGGCAGATATCGAACTTGCCTCAAGGATCTGACCGTCCTCGTCCTGCAGGAACCTGGACCGCATCCCGTGGACGACACCGGGGACTCCGTTGCTCATCGCGGCACCTCCCGCCGCCTCGACGCCCACGAGGCGCGCACAGGTGTCGACGAATCCCGCGAACGTGCCGGCCGCGTTCGAGCCACCTCCGACGCAGGCGACCACGACATCCGGATCGAAGCCGAGCAGCTCATAGCACTGGGCGCGAGCCTCGTCCCCGACTACGCGCTGGAGCTCCCTGACTATGTAGGGATACGGATGTGGGCCCATGACCGACCCGATGCAGTAGTGCGTGGTCTCGACGGTTGCAACCCAATCGCGCAGGGCTTCGTTGATGGCATCCTTCAGCGTCCGGCTGCCCGACTCCACGGCGCGCACCTCAGCACCGAGCAGCTCCATACGGAACACGTTCAGGCCCTGCCGCTCGACATCGACAGCACCCATGTAGACGAGACACTCGAGCCCGAGCAGTGCGGCCGCCGTCGCGGTGGCAACACCGTGCTGACCAGCCCCCGTCTCGGCGATGAGGCGGCGTTTGCCCATACGCTCGGCCAACAGCGCCTGGCCCATGACGTTGTTGAGCTTGTGCGATCCGGTATGGGCCAGGTCCTCGCGTTTGAGGAGCAATCGGATGCCGAGGCGTTCGCTCAACCGCCTGCATTCGGTGACCGGCGTCGGACGGCCCCCATAGTGCTCCAGGAGATCGTCCAAACGCCCGCGGAAGGCCGGATCTGCCCAAGCGGACTCAAAGCCGGCCTCGAGCTCCTCGCAAGCCGGCACGAGCGCCTCCGGCACGAACCGTCCGCCGAACTCGCCGAAGCGTCCCTTTCGCTCCGGGCCGCGCATCAGTTCGCCGATGAAGGTCAACCGTCCTCCTGCCAGTCATAGGGACCCGCGTCGTCGGTGTCGTAGGGCTCGGGCTCCGCGGCGCGGGCCGCCTGCACGAAAGCCCGCACGCGTCGGGCGTCCTTCTTGCCGATGCTCGCCTCCACGCCCGACGAGACGTCGACGCCCCAGGGGTGGACCCTGCGAATCGCGTCGGCCACGTTGTCCGGATCGAGGCCTCCGGCCAGGACCAGTCGGCGTCCCATCGGCGCGCCCTCGGCAAGGCGCCAGTCGAAGACCTTGCCCGATCCCGGTGACGGGGCGTCGACCAGCACGATGTCCGCGCCGTACTCAGCCGCCCGCGCAAGCCGGTTGTCCCCTGCCGGGAACGCCTTGATGACAAGGGGCACTCGAACCGAGACGTACCCACAGTCCTCGAACGTCTCGTTCCCGTGCAACTGAGCAGCATCGAGCCC
>Ga0187881_10003460_pt1 | contig 13636 bp, 9 predicted proteins | sample June2016WEW_19_1_2_FD_133017 | JGI IMG/M metagenome (GOLD analysis project Ga0187881, IMG submission 133017) | Peatland microbial communities from SPRUCE experiment site at the Marcell Experimental Forest, Minnesota, USA - June2016WEW_19_100 | ecosystem: Environmental > Terrestrial > Soil >...
CGGTACGCGCCGATTCCCACCTGAGCCCTTTCGGTTAGGACATACAAGCCTGCCACCGGCAAGCTACTGGAATCCCAACACTTACCTTCTTTTGTGCCTCTTAACTTGTAAACTCCCGCTAGGAAAGCTACTAGCACCAGGGCAGTCAATATTGAAAACACCAGCAGCACAAGGTATTTACGGAGATGGGGCCATGCGATAGACACGAAGCGCACCAAACGCGACTCGCATATATCCGCGGGAACGGCTTCTGCAAATTGAGTTCGGACAGAGCGAATGATTACTGGCAACAGGATACTTGTCATTACGCCGCCGACCACCGAAGAGAACAATGCCAAGCTCATGTGGGGTTCCTCCTTCTACTTGAATTCGTGGCCGCAACCTAGCCAGCATAGATTATACATCCAATGGCGCATATCGGAAACGTCTGTGTTATTCTTCCGTCTGGCGCGAACACCTCTCCGCCGCCTCCTTCGTATAGTTTCGTTCTGCACCTCCGCCCCGCCGCACCATGCTCGGGATTAATCGGATTGTCCGCACCCGCAAAACCCGACGCGTGCCATGCTAGATTCAAATCAGTGACGGTAAAGCAGCAGAAGCGCCACGGAGCGCCCCAGGTCACGGCAGTTCCTGTCTCCTCACCCCTGACAGCCGAAGGGTTTCTGGAACGGCGTGGCCAGACCGTCGCCGTGGCCCTGGTTCTCGTTGCATCCATCCGGATCATCGCCACCTACACGGTCTTCAACCACACCTACGACGAACCGGCCCACATTGCCTGCGGCATGGAGTGGCTGGACAAGGGCGTCTACCAGTGGGAGCCGCAGCATCCTCCGCTGGCGCGGGTGGCCACGGCCCTGGGCCCCTATCTGCTAGGCACTCGATCTCAGAACACGCCGCGCGTGGACCTCGCTTCGATGACCCAAGAGGGTCTCGCCATCCTCTATTACGGCCACCACTACGATCTGACGCTCGAGCTGGCGCGCCTGGGGGTTCTGCCGTTTTTTTGGATCGCGTGCCTGGTGGTGTATGGGTGGGGGCGGCGCTATTTCAGTCCGTCCGTGGCGGTGGCGGCCGTCTTTCTGTTCAGTTTTCTTCCGCCGGTCCTGGCCCATGCCGGCCTGGCCACAACCGATATGGCGCTTACGGCTTTCCTGGGGGCCGCGTTTTTCTCCGCATTGATTTGGGTGGAGAATCCCACCCTGGCTCACGGGGCGCTGTTCGGCGTAAGCACCGGGCTGGCCATGCTTTCGAAATTCTCCACGCTGGTGTTCTTTCCCGCCGGCGTGGGTTTGGCGCTGGCTTGGTATTGCGTCACCGAGCGTCCCAAACCGGGCTGGCTTCTGAGCGCCGCGAGGAAACGGTTACCGACGCTCGGCCTGGCGGTGCTGGTGGCGTGCCTGCTGATGTGGGCCGGTTACCGCTTCTCATTCGGCAAAGTGCCCGCGCCGGAACTCTTTCAAGGCATTCAAGACGTGATGCGGCACAACGCCGAAGGACACCCCAGTTTCCTGCTCGGCGAGCGCAGCAATACCGGCTTCTGGTATTTCTACCCCGTGGTAGTGGCGGTAAAGACGCCGATTGCTTTCCTGCTCCTGCTCGCCGGCGGCGTGACGTTCACGGTTGGGAAGCGGGAGTGGTTCCGGCGCGCCGGGCCACCGCTGGCGTTTTCGGCCGGCATGATCCTGGTGGGATTATTTACTCACATCAATATCGGCGTTCGTCATATCCTCCCCGTGTATGTCGGATTCTCCCTTTTGGCGGCCGCCGCCGCGATGCACTTGTTGGAATTGGGGCGCGCGCGGAAGTGGATCCCGGCCGTCGTCGCCGCGATGGTGGTCTGGCTGGCCGGCTCTTCCCTTCTGAGTCACCCGGATTATTTGGCCTATTTCGATGAATTCGCCGGCGGTGAACCGGAGAAGATCCTGGTGGATTCCGACCTGGACTGGGGGCAGGACGTGAAACGCCTGGCCACGCGGTTGCACGAGGCCGGCGCGCGGCAGTTGACATGGGTTCCGCTCCAGGTTACGGACTTCGAGAAGGAGTTCGGTTTCCCCCCGATCGACATGCACATGGATGTGCTGAATCCTTCGCCCGGCTGGAACGCCGTCAGCATGACGGTTTTGAAGCAGAGGCGCCTGGGGTTGTGGGACTCGTATCCCGGAGTGACCGTGTGGCCAGACCGCATCAAGCCCACGGAGAAAGTTGGCAAATCCATCTGGCTGTGGTACTTCCCACCGGAGCCGGGAAGTCCCGCGCGTTAGTTCACCTCTATGCGAAAGAATCTCAAGATCGCGAGACCGCCGGTGACAACGCCACCGGCGGCAAGACCCGCATCGGGCGTAGCGCCGCCGGCGCCACTGCGGAGCCCGATGGCTTACGTGCTGACTTCCCTTCTGCTGCTGGTCCCCTGCTACTGGCAATCGCGCTTGCAGTTGGGCGACCTCTCGAGCCACATCTATAACGCGTGGCTGGCACAGTTGATCGAAAGCGGGCGAGCACCGGGGCTGACCATCGTTCCCCAGACGACCAATGTTCTTTTCGATCTCATGCTGAGCGGGCTTTTCAAGACCCTCGGGGCGGAAGCGGCACAGCGGATTTCAGTTTCACTGGCGGTGTTGACGTTCGTCTGGGGAGCCTTCGCATTCGTCTCGGTGGTAGCGGGCCGCCGCGCTTGGGGCCTGATGCCGGCCATCGCCATGCTGGCATACGGCTGGGTGTTGCACATGGGCCTGTTCGACTTTTATCTGAGCCTCGGGTTGTGCTTCTGGGGTCTGGCTCTGGCGTGGGAATGGAAGCCCCGGCGAGTGGCGGCCGCGGTCCCCGTTCTGATAGTCGCGTACGTGGCCCACGGGCTGCCGGTGGCCTGGACCGTTGCCCTGCTGGCGTACCTGTGGCTGGCCCGCCCCATGACGCCGCGCCACCGAGCGATCCTGATGGCCGCATCTCTGGCGGCCATGGTTGCGGGGCGCGCCGTGGCGACCAGCATGATGTCCTACATATGGCTGCCGCAACAGATGATGATGATCACGGGGACCGACCAGCTTTGGGTTTTCAATGACAAGTATGGCGCACCGTGCCTCGGATTACTGCTGGTTGCGGTGCTGCTGTTGGTGCGATTGCTGGGCAAGTCCGGAGCTCGCAGCGTGTTATCGAGCCTCCCGTTCCAGATTGCCGTCCTCAGCGCGGCGGGTGTCTGCATCGTCCCCACCAGGTTGCAGATTCCCGGTTACAACCACGCGCTGGTATACATCGCCGAGCGCATGTCTCTGGCTGTGGGCGTGTGCTTGTGCGCGTTGCTGGCGGCGGCGCCGATGCGCGCCTACCACCGCTACGCGATGGGCGTGGTGGCGCTCCTGTTTTTCGGTTTTCTCTACCGGGATGAGCGCGTTCTGAATGCTCTCGAAGACCGGATGACGCTGTTGGTGTCGCAATTGCCGCCCGGGCAGCGGGTGGTGAGCGCGATCGACGATCCCACACTCCACATCAGCGCTCTGACCCACATGATCGACCGCGCCTGCCTGGCCCGGTGTTATAGCTACGCAAACTACGAGCCTTCCACCGCGCAGTTCCGGATTCGAGCGGCGGCCGGGAATCCGCTCGTGGTCTCGACCTACGAGGATTCGTGGCGCTTGCAGACGGGCAGCTACGTGGTAAAGGAGCGCGACCTGCCCCTGTACCAGGTGTACTTGGACCAGGCCGGGTACATGCGCATTCGTATGCTGACAGCCGGCGCACAATCCGGCGTCACGTACTGTGACGTTTTGTAAACTCCAGGTGGAGCGCGCGCACCACGGCCAGCCAGATGACCGCCGCGGCGTAGCCCGCCAGCACATCGGTCGGATAGTGGAAGCCGAGGTACACGCGCGAGAATCCCATCAGACCCACAAGCAGCGCCGCGGCGGCGAAAATCGCCATTCGCTTGAAGCGCGACCGGGCCCAGGGGACGCCCCGCGCGGCCAGAATCATCGCCAGCACGCCAAAAAAACAGCAAGACACCATGGCATGGCCGCTGGGAAAGCTGTGGGTCACAGGCGAGGCAAGTCCGAAGAAAGGCTCGGGCCGCGGCCTGTTGAACAGCAACTTCATGATTTGATCGAGCGCTTCCGCGCCCAAGGCCGCCACCGCAAACACCACCGCCGCGCGTCTTCGTTTCGCGGCCACCAGCCACCAAACCAGAATCACGCCGAGCGGCGCCAGGATAACCTCGGAGCCAAATAGCGACACGCCGCGCATCACGGCCGTGAGCGGCGGCGAGGACCTGGCGTGAACGGCGTCGCGAATGGGCGTGTCCAAGCGCATGGCGTCGCCTCGCGTCACCTCGCGGGCCAGCCACACGAAAAGGATCAGCGCCAAAGCGGTAACCAGCCAGTGAAGCCGTGCCATCTCCAGCAGTGTGACACAATAGTCGTTCCCATATGCGAAGGGCTTTCATTGTTCTTTTTGTGCTCGCCTTCGGGGCGCACGCTCAAACACCGCTGGGGACCGTAACCGGACTGGCGACCGACCCCTCCGGCGGCTCGGTCCCCAATGCTTCCGTCACTTTGACGAACCAGGATACCGGGGTGCGGCGCGCGGCCTCGACCAACACCAGCGGCGTTTACTCCTTCCCGGACCTGGCGCCAGGCGTCTACACGCTGCGAGCAAGCGCGAAGGGATTCCGTTCGCTCACGACGCGCACGTTCGCGGTAGAGGCGTATGGCACCGTGCGGCAGGACCTCAGGTTCGAGATTGCGGCCGACTCCACCGAAATAGTGGTCAGTGAAGCGGTGCCGGCGGCCATCGAGATGGAAACGCCGGCGGTGGGGTCGGACATGCTGGCGCGGCAGATCATCGAAGTGCCTACCAACCTGCGCAGCATCTCGAAAAACTCGGGCGATTCGGGCCTTATCTCCGAGATCATGCCGCTGACCGTTCCGGGCGTGGTGCAGGTGGGCAACGGCGCCAAGTGGCTGACGCCGGGCGCGGGCGCGACCGGCATCAAGGTGAAGGTGGATGGCATCGAAACCACGTTCGGCAATTTCGGAAGCCCCGACAACGTATCGCAGCCCTCGGTGGAGGCCGTTCAGGAGTTCACCGCCAATGTGCTCACCGCGCGCGCGGAGTTCGGCGGCATGGGCACGGTGACCACGGCGACGAAATCCGGCGCCAACCGGTTTCACGGGGGCGTCTTCTGGTACGTGCGTAACAGCGTCACCGACGCGCGCAGCACGTTCTCCACCACCAAACCTTTCCAGAACCTGCACAACTACGGAGGGACCGTGAGCGGCCCATTGCAGCGGGACAGGACTTTCTTCTTTTTCGATTTCGATGGCATGCGCGGCGCGGCGGCGTACCTGTTTTCGCCCAACGTGCCTACGGTGGCGATGCGGCAGGGAGATTTCACCGGCTTGGCGGCTCTCAAGAATCCGTTCACCGGAGCGACGCCGTTCAGCGGGAACACGATTCTGGCGCGGTATCTCAGCCCGCAGGCGCTCCAGACGCAGAGTCTCTTCCTGCCGCTGCCGAATTTCGGAGCGCCTTCGTTAACCGCGGCGAACTATCGCGCGTCGTTCGACGGGCCCGAAGTGCACCGCACCGAGGAGATCAAGCTGGACCACAGTTTCACCGCGCGCAACATGGCGTTTCTGCGGTATGAGAACCGCAAGGACGATTACCACATTCCAGGCGCGCGCTCGTCGCTGCCGCCCTCGGCCGCGGGGACCTCCGACAACATCCGCCGCGTGAATTTCTGGACGCTGGGGGATGTCCACACGATCCGGCCGAACGTGGTCAACGAATTCCGCGCGGGCGTGGTGATTCTGGTGTCGGCCAGCAGCTCGAATCTGAATGGGCAGGACCTCTTGAACCAGATCGGTATCGGGGGACTGCCCAGCCGGGGCTACACCAACAGTCTCCCTTACTTCAGTATCTCGGGAGTCACGGGCAACGCCATCAACTTACTCAATCCGGTGAACGACGGGCACTCGCAGTTAGCCGACAACCTGAGCTGGATCGCCGGCCATCACGCTATGAAGTTCGGCGTGGAAGAGGTCAACTGGTTCGACAACCGGTTTCAGCCGAACACTTCCGGCAACCCGATCCTGGGGACTTACTCCTTCACGGGCGCGTTCACGGGCAATGCCTACGCGGACTTCCTGTTGGGATTGCCGCAATCGGTGACGCGCATGGAACCATACCAGCCGCAGTACATCCGATTCCGCGACTGGGCGGGCTATGTGCAGGACGATTTCAGAGTCACCCCGCGCCTCACCTTGATGTACGGGCTGCGGTACGAATACAACGGTCCGGCGTACACGCTGAACGACAATATCTACTCGTTCGACCTGGCCACGGGCAAGATCGTGATTCCGAGCGACGCGGCGAAGAAGTACATCAGCGCGCTGTTCCCCTCCGCCACGATTCCGCTCGAGACCGCCGATCAACTGGGCGTGGGGCGTTCGCTGCGGAAGGGGGATTACACCAATTTCGCGCCGCGGTTCGGATTCGCCTGGCGGCTCGACCAGGCCGGGAAGACGGCGGTCCGCGGCGGATGGGGCATTTACTGCGCGCACTATTCGGGCGACATTCCAGTGACTATGTCGGCCGGCCCATTCTCGGTCACCACGGTAAGCACCAACAGCTTCGTGAACGGCCAGCCGCAATTCACGCTGGCGAATCCGTTCGCGATTCCAGGCTCGCCGGGGACGCTGGCGCTGGGAGGGGTGGCGCCCAACCTGCGCAACAGCTACGCGCAGCAATACAGCCTCTCAGTGGAGCGCGAGGTGGCGCGCGACATCGGGCTGCGCATCGGCTATGTCGGTTCGAAGGGAACGCAACTGGCCTACCGGCGCGACGCCAACCAGCCGGTGGCGTCGACGGCGGCCTTCGTAAGCACGCGGCGTCCGTACCCGCAGTTCGCTAACATCACTTACTCCGACAACGGGGCCAACATGCTCTACAGCGGGTTACAAATCCAGGCCAGCAAGCGCTTCAGCGGGGGCTTGATGTTCACCTCGACGTGGACGTGGGCCAAGGAGATCAGCGACATCGACGATAGCGGCGATTTCGAGCTGAACACCTCGGTCGAGAATAGCTATGACCGCCGGCGCGACCGCGGCAATGTCTATTCCGTGCCGCGCCACCAGTGGATGAGCCAGGCGCTCTACGAACTGCCCGGCAAGGGCCCGCTGCTGGGCGGCTGGCAGCTCAACATGCTATGCAATCTGAGCACCGGCAACTGGTTCACGCCGGTATTCAGCGGCACGGCGCCGGCCAACGTGAACCTCACTACCTTCCGTCCGGACCTGGCGACCGGAACCATCGCCATGCCGCGGACGCAGGCTCAATGGTTCGACCGCACGGCGTTCGTCGCGCCCGCCAACGGCCGGTGGGGCAATGCGGGCCGCGGCATCATCGAAGGCCCCGGATACATCATCTTCAGCCTGGGGCTTCAGAAGACGGTTCACTTGGAGCGGATGGGCGCCATCACCGTGGTGGCCTCATTCCACAATGTCCTGAACCACACCAATCTGGGCGAGCCGACGGGCGGCGGAACTCCCTTGGGCGGGCAGGCCACCGTGAACAACGTCAATGGCGGAACCATCACCGGCACGGCTATTTTCCCGCCCGCGGGCTCGGCACGCACGGGCCAGTTGGGCCTGCGGTGGAGTTGGTAGCGCCGTACCGGCACCTGCGGCCCTCATCGAACAGCGCACAGATGTTCTCCGGCGGAACGTCCGGCTGAATGTTGTGCACCGCCGCCATCACGTACCCTCCGCCCGGCCCGAGTATGTCGAACATGCGGCGCGCGCCGCGGCGGACGTCGTCGGGCGTTCCGTGGGGCAGCAGGCGGTGGTTGTCGACGGCGCCCCAGAAGGCGATGCGGTCTCCGAACTCGCGCTTCAGCCGCTCCGGCTCCATGTTCTTGGCCGTCACCTGTACGGGGTTCAGCGCGTCGATGCCAATGTCGATGAAGTCCCCGATGAACCGGTAGACCGAGCCGCAACTGTGGTAGAGGATTTTGGCCGAGGTGAGCTGCCGTATCTGCTCCACCACTCGCTCCAGGGACGGGCGGATCAGCTTGCGGTAGAGCGCCGGCGAGCAGACCGGCCGGTCCTGGAGGCCCACGTCGTCGCCGAACGCCACCACGTCGATATACGGTCCGACCTCCGCCAGCGCGCGCCGGTTCACCTCCAGCAAGTTCTCCAGCACGGCCTGCATGAGGGCCTGGAACAGCTCGTGGTTTTGGCCGAGGTCGTAATACCAGTCCTCGAAGCCGCGCAGGTACTGCATGGTGTGGACCATGTTGTAGCGCGCCCCATAGAGCACCGCGTAATCGGTTTCCTCGCGCAGCCGTTTGGCTTTCTCGCCGAGGCCGCGAAAGCGTCCGGGGTCGGTGGGGTCGGGCCAGGGATGCCGCAGGATGTCGGCCGCGGAGATCTCGCCCGCCAGGGGGCTTTGGCGGACCTCGTAATAGAGGCAACCTTCAGGCTTGGTGCGCACCACGCCCCACTCGTCGCGGTAGTCGGTAGCGTTCAGCTCCACGTTGCCGCCGCGGTCGGGCGCACCTTCCGCGAGGCCGCGCGCGTCTGCCCCAAGGTGCGCCAGCACGCGTTCGTCCATCTCCACCACCTGCTGCATGCGGTCGATGATGGCGCCGGGCTCGCCGAATCCGAGGTGCTGGGTAAGGCGTTCGTAAGCACCCTTGACGATCCCGGTGAACCGCCCTGTTCCGACATCCAGTGGGACCCGGTCGGCCTCCCGGTGATTCAGCGCCGCGGCGATGCGTTCCCGATGGGTCAAGATAGGTCTCCTTCCCTGCAACTACTAAAATGATAGATGATGATTGCCTCCATTAACCCTGCTACCGGCGCGATATTGCGAACATTCGAGCCGCTTACCGAAAGCCAGATCGAAGACAAGCTGCGACGCGCCGCGGCGGCTTACCAATTTTATCGCCACACTTCGTTCGCCGATCGCGCGCGGTGGTTGAACGCGGCGGCCGACATTCTGGAAACCGAGAAGGACCGGCTGGGGCGCGTCATGACGCTCGAGATGGGGAAGCCCATCGGCGCGGCGCGGGCCGAGGCGGCCAAGTGCGCGGGCGCCTGCCGCTACTACGTCGAGCACGGCAAGCGGCTGCTGGCCGATGAGCCGGTGGATGCCGGCGCCGGGCGCAGTTTCATCCGGTATGAACCCATCGGGCCGGTGCTGGCCGTCATGCCCTGGAACTTTCCGTTCTGGCAGGTTTTCCGGTTCGCGGCGCCGGCGCTGATGGCGGGCAACGTGGGGCTGCTGAAACATGCATCCAATGTGCCGCAGTGCGCGCTCGAAATCGAAGAGATTATCCGCCGCGCGGGGTTTCCGCTGGACGTGTTTCAGACGCTGCTGATCGGCTCCGCGCAGGTGGAGCGCGTGATCGGCGATCCACGCGTGAAGGCGGTGACGCTGACCGGCAGCGAGCCGGCGGGCGCGCAAGTGGCCAGCCAGGCGGGCCGGCGGATCAAGAAGACGGTGCTCGAGCTGGGTGGGAGCGATCCGTTCATCGTGATGCCCAGCGCGGACTTCGAACGCGCGGTGCGGACGGGGGTGGAGGCGCGCACCATCAACAACGGGCAGTCCTGCATCGCCGCCAAGCGCTTCATTGTGGATGCGCGAATTGCGGCGGAGTTCGAGCGCGCGTTGGTGGCGGGCATGGCGGCGCTCCGGGTGGGCGACCCAATGGACGAAAGCACGCAGTTGGGTCCGCTCGCCACGCCGGATATTCTCGAAGGGCTCGACCGGCAGGTGCGCCGGTCGTTGCAATTGGGTGCGCGTGTGCTCCTCGGCGGGAAGCGGCTCGACCGGCCCGGCAACTACTACGCGCCCACGGTGCTGGCGGATGTGCCGAAGAGCGCGCCCGCGTATGGCGAGGAGCTATTCGGACCGGTGGCGGCGCTCTACCGCGCGAATGCAATCGAAGAGGCCATCCGGCTGGCGAACGACACCGAATTCGGGCTGGGCGCCAGCGTCTGGACCAACGACGAGGCCGAGCAGCGGCGGTTCATCGATGAGATCGAAGCCGGAATGGTGTTCATCAACGGGATGGTGGCTTCCGACCCGCGCCTGCCGTTCGGCGGCGCCAAGCGGTCGGGATATGGGCGCGAACTAGGCGTGTACGGCACCCGCGAGTTTGTGAATGTGAAGACGGTGCGGGTGGCGTAATGCCAAGTGGTCGGAAACGTCGCATAATAGGGTCGATGAGCGACCGCCTGACAATGGAACGGCTGACACGCGGCCGGGCGCCGGGACGCAAGTTCGACGTCGAATTCTGGCAGGCACTCGGCCCCAGCCGCATTCTGGAGGCCGCATGGGATCTTGCGATCACAGCCGCTTCAAAAGAAGGCATTCATGAAGATCAGCTCCGATTACAAAGATCTGTTGAGAAACTTGAACGCGGCCGGCGTGCGCTACCTGATCGTCGGAGGCTACGCCGTAATGATTTACACGGAACCAATCTTCACGAAGGACCTCGACCTCTGGGTTGACCCATCGGAGCGCAACGCGCAGGCGCTGTTCCGGGCGCTGGCTCAGTTCGGCGCTCCCCTCCAAGATATCCGGCCGGCGGATTTCACCGAGGCTGAGGTGTTCTACCAGGTGGGCGTTGACCCGGTGCGCGTTGATATCTTGACATCCCTTCCCGGCCTTGATTTCGTTTCAGCTTGGAAACGCAGGCTTCTCGTTGATTTCGATGGCGAGCCTGCCGCCGTCATTTCGCGCGAAGATCTGATTGCGTCAAAGAAGGCAACCGGTCGAGCGCGCGATCGCAAGCACGCCCGCAGTCTAAGGAAACGCCGGAAGGGCGAATAGGCTTCGCTTTACCACTGCGCCAGGGCCAGCAGCGGGAAGTAGTCGCGGTACATGCCGTAGGTGAGGTAGAAGACATTGGGGAAGCCGGTGCCGGTGGTGGCTTCCTCGGGCCATGTGCCGTCGGGCCGCTGGCGGTCGAGAAGGAACTGGATACCGCGCCGGACGGCGGCGCTCTCGCGGTCGCCGGCGGCCCGCAGGCCCAGAACGGCCCACGCGGTCTGGGAGGGGCAGCTCGGCGCGGGAACGAAGCCCTCGCGGTCGTAACTGGCGCAGGATTCGCCCCAGCCGCCATCGGGGCTCTGGATGGTTCGCAACCACTGTGCGGCTTTGGCGATGGCGTCTTTGGCTTCCGGCGCGCCGCTGGCCGCCAGGCCGCGCATGGCGAGGAACGATCCGTAAATATAATTCACACCCCAGCGTCCGTACCAGCTTCCATCTTTTTCCTGCGCCCCGAGCAGGTAAGCCACGCCGCGGCGCACAGCTTCGTGGCCCGCCAGGCCGCGGCGGCAGAGCGATTCCAGCACGCGGCCGGTGATGTCCGGGCAGGTGGGATCGAGCATGGCGTTGTGGTCGGCGAAGGGCACCTCGTTGAGCAGGGCCCAATCGTTATCGACGTCGAAGGCCGCCCAGCCGCCATCGCCCGATTGCATGGCGAGCAGCCAGTTGATGGCGCGGCGCTCGGCGGCGGCCTGGGCCGCGGGATTGGACGCCTTGGCGTGAAGCAGCGCCAGCAGCACCATGGCGGTGTCGTCGATATCGGGATAGAACTCGTTGGCGAATTCGAAGGCCCAGCCGGAGGGTTCGGTGTCGGGCCGCTTGACGGACCAGTCGCCTTTGCGGCGGACCTCCTTGCTGATCAGCCAGTCGGCGGCGCGCGTCATGCGGGCGTCGCCGGCGGCGCCGGCTTCGCCCAGCGCGAAGGCGCAGAGGGCGGTATCCCAGACGGGCGAGACGCAGGGCTGGAAGATAAACCGGTCCCCGGTGTCGATGAGCAGCGATTCGAAGTTGCGAATGGCCTCGACCAGGTCGGGGTGGTCCTTGGAATAGCCCAGTGCGTCGAGCGCCATGATGAAGTACATCATGGCGGGATAGATGGCGCCCAACCCTTCGGTGTGGCGCGTCCGGTCGAGAATCCAGTGCTCGGCCTCGCGGATGGCGGCATTGCGGATGCGCTCGGGACCGCGCTTTTCCCAGAGCTTGAAGACGCGGTCGAGGTGGCGAAACAGCACCGAAAGGCCCTTCCCCTTGGGAATCGCGAGGCTGGCGCCGGGGAGCAGGAGTTCGTCGAGCGTGAACCCCGCGGGAGCCCGGCGGTCGGAGCCGCGGGACTGCACGATGGAGAGCGGCACCAGGATGGAGCGCGTCCACGAGGACATTTCGTAGAGCACGTTGCCGGGGAGTATCACGATTTCCGGCGGGATGGAGGGCACGTGCTCGCGCGGATAGAGGCCGAACAGGCTGAGGTTGATCTTGACGTAGCTGTTGGCGGCTTGCAGGCCGCCCAGGGCCAGGATGCGCGCGCAGGCGCGGCGCAGAGGATCGCTGTCGGCGCCGATGCCGGCCAGTTTGAGAGCGCAGTAAGCTTTCACCGTGGCGCTGACGTCGGCGGGCCCTCCGGTGTAGATATTGAAGCCGCCATCGGGCAACTGGCGATCGAGGACGGCGCGGGCGGCCTTCTGAATGCGCACCGAGGTGGGCGGATTCCAGGCGTGGTCTTCGGGCTGGTGCAGGAAAAGTTGCAGCAGGATGTAGTCGGATTCGAGGGTGGCGTCAGCGGTTAGCTCGCCGCACCAGAAACCCTCGGGCGCCTGCTGCGAAAGCAGGGCTTGGGAGGAGCGCTGAAGCGCGGCGGCGGTTTGCTCGCCCGTGGCGCGAGCGGTGCGTTCCACGTGGCGGTGCTGGCGCAACCGCGCGGGTTCCGTCCATTCTAACGGCATCGCTGATTCTTCATGGTAACAACGTACACTGGAAATATGGATTGGCAACTGGACGCCGCCGAGGCGCGCGTGCTCGGCTCGCTGCTGGAAAAAGAGATTGCGACGCCGGATTACTACCCGCTTTCCTTGAACGCGCTGGTGAACGCCTGCAACCAGAAATCCAACCGCGAGCCGGTGGTTTCCTATGACGAGGACACGGTGGAGACCGCGCTCGAAGGGCTGCGGGGGAAGGGCCTCGCTTTACGCACGATAGGCGGAGACAGCCGGGTGCCGAAGCACAGCCAGCGTTTCACCGAGAAATTCAACCTGGGAAGGCGCGAGGCGGCGGTGCTGTGCGTGTTGATGCTGCGCGGTCCGCAGACCGTGGGGGAATTGCGCGGGCGCAGCGAGCGGCTCTACCAGTTCGACGACCTGGAGGCGGTGGAAAGCACTCTGAACCGGCTCGTGGAGATGGGTTACGTGAAGAAACTGCCCCGGCAGGCGGGATACAAGGAACAGCGTTGGGCGCAGCTTCTGGCCGGAGATGTCGAGGTGGCGGAGGAAGCGGCGCCGACGGTGGAGCGGGGGTCTTCGGACCGCGAGCGCCTCGCGGCGCTGGAGCGCGAGCTGGCCGAGTTGAAGCGGGCGTTCGAGGAGTTCCGGCGGAACTTCGAGTGAGCGACTTGTCGCTGTGAAGTGGTATTTTTGAGCTATGAGCAGTTTCGCCGTCGTCATTCACCAGGAAGAATCGGGCGGGTTCTGGGGCGAGGTCCCGGCCTTGCCTGGATGCTACTCACAAGGTGAAACCGTCGAGGAGCTCCTCGCCAACGTCCGCGAAGCCATCGCCGGAACGTTGGAGGTCATGAAAGAAGAAGGCACAAAGCCTGAATCGA
>Ga0187881_10003471_pt1 | contig 13610 bp, 10 predicted proteins | sample June2016WEW_19_1_2_FD_133017 | JGI IMG/M metagenome (GOLD analysis project Ga0187881, IMG submission 133017) | Peatland microbial communities from SPRUCE experiment site at the Marcell Experimental Forest, Minnesota, USA - June2016WEW_19_100 | ecosystem: Environmental > Terrestrial > Soil >...
GTTGAAAGTGCCACCGTGGAAAACCTTGTGCTGGACGATGAGGTCCATCACTTGGCGGCCCGCGCCAAACGCCGCCAGCGGCACACCGCCGCCGATCGACTTCGCCAGCGTGATGATGTCGGGCTTCACACCAAAGTACTCGCTGGCGCCGCCCCAACAGAGCTTCGCGCCAGTTTTCACTTCATCGAAGATCAGCAGCGCGCCATTTTTATTGCAGATTTCGCGCAGTCCTTCCAGGAAGCCCGGCTGTGGCATGCATATGCCGACGTTCATCATAATTGGCTCCAGAATGATGGCGGCGATCTGTCCGGGAAACTGTTTGAAGCGATTTTCCACGCTGGCCAGATTGTTGAACGTGGCTACGGTCACGTTGTCGAGAACCGGCTGAATCACGCCCAACCCGCTGGGGACGGAATTCGGCGCGTTGATGTCGCCGAAGTCCTCTTCCTTCGGCTTCACGCTGACGAGTGCGGTGTCGTGCAAGCCGTGGTAGCCGCCCTCAAACCGCATGATAATGTTGCGGCTCGTGGCGGCGCGGGCGATGCGGCAAGCATGCATCGTTGCTTCCGTGCCGCTGGAGCCGAAGCGCACCATCTCGACGGGATAGCGCGCGCAGATTTCCTCGGCCAGTTCGGCTTCCATGCCGTGGGGCATGCCGAAGGTGGTGCCGTTCTGCAGCGCCCACTGAATAGCCTTGACCACCGCCGGATGGCCATGCCCGGCCATCAGCGTGCCGAAGCACAAGTTGTGGTCGAGATATTCGTTCCCGTCAATGTCCACGATCTTGCTGCCGTGACCTTCGGCCACGAAGATCGGGTAAGGGTCGTAGGCACGGTAATTGCTCGCGACGCCCAGGGGAATGCGCTTCTGCGCCTTCTTGTGAGCTTCCGCGGATTTGGGCGTGCGCTCCTCGTAAAGAGCGAGTTCCTTCTGCAGTGCTTCTTGCATTTGCGTACTCCATGCAGGCTGGCCTTCCTAAGCGGTCACCTGTGGCAGGTCTGTTCCCTGCGGTCAGTTTCAGCGAGGTAAAATACGAGGTTCGTGGGACGCACTGCGAACCCATTTTACGCCATCCTTTGTGCTAGAAGCCACGCGCAGGAGCGGTTCCGCGCGGCTTCACACTTCGACTTGTTTGCGAAAGCGCCCCGGCCACCCCGATTGCGCTTTCTGCTCGTTCCAATCGAACCCGGTTCTCTTAGAACATCACCTTCAGGGCAAACTGCATGACGCGGGGATCACGCGTCTTCAGGACCTGCCCGAACGTCGAGTCGGTGAAATTCCCGTCGGGATTCGTGAATTCGGTGTGATTCCAGGCGTTGTAGAACTCCGCGCGAAATTCCGTGGTCCACCTCTCAGTAATTGGTGTTCTCTTGGCGATCACCAGGTCCGTGTTGCTTAAAGCAGGACCGCAGCACATGGCATGTGGCGTATTGCCAAATGTCCCCGGCTGCTGCGGGCACGAGGCGCTGAAGGGGTCACAGAAGGTATTCGGATTGAACCAAAAATTCCCGCTTCCTGTATTTGCCTTCGGGTTCACGAACTGAACCGGGCGGGTCGAGTACGGCGTGTTCGCGTCCTCAAAAAAGTAGCTGCTCTGCAACTCCGCGTCGTTCTGGCTCTGCATACGAATCGGGAAACCACTCTGGTAGGTGATGATGGCGGATAATTGCCAGCCGTTGGCCACTTTTCCGGTGAACCCTTCCTTCTTCGGAATGGGCAAATCCCAGACCGGGCTGAACACGAAGCGGTGCTTTGCATCCAACAACGATAATCCGCGAGTCGCCCGGGGATTGATGGGGTTGAGTTCGTTCTCGAATGACGCACCTTGGTCGATGGCCTTGCTGAAGGTGTACGAAGCCTCGAACACCAGTCCGTGCGAGAAATTCCTGTCCAGCGAGACTTGCAGCCCGTTGTAATTGGAGTTGGCCACCGTGTCTTCCGAGAAGATGTTGCTGAATAGCGGCACGCCGTCGGCCGGGCATCCCGAGCTTGTGTATGGATTGCAGTTGGGCGAGGAATACGGACGGATGCCAACTAGATTGATCTGCGTCGGCACGGTCGGTGTAATCGTGCAAGCTGCCGGAGCGCTGGGGTTTGCGTACGGGCAAGGAATGTTTGGCCCATCCGCTTGAGGCCCGGGGATGTACGGCATGTGGAAGGTCTGGCCCGGCATAAGCGTGAAGGAATACTGAGCATCCGCGCCAAGCGCGCTGCAGACCGGGGTGACGCCAAGGTTTGCAAGGTCCACGCACGTTTGCGAATTCCCGTAATTCAGGTCGTGTATGGCGAGGAGGTGGTGATCTTGCGTGCCTACATAGGCGACGCGCAACAGCATATCCGAGGTTAATTGCCGCTCGATCGTGAAGTTGTACTGTTCCGCATATTGCGCACGCAGATGCGGCTGCAATTCGCCGTAAAGCAGAATCGGCCGGAACAGCGACCAGTCAACACACCCGTTGCGCCCTGCGGGATCAAAACACGGAGTTGACGGCGTCTGATTGATGATGGCTCCCCCGTTGTTTGGCGATTGCACGCCGTTCTGTCCTAAATACGGTGTGTTGAAGAGTGGGGCCGAGAGGAACGCACTGATGCCGAATGGCGGCTCGGCGCTGAACTGCTCCATCACCAACTGCTCGATGGGGTTATAGAAAATTCCATAACCCCCGCGGATGGTGGACTTGCCTGGTCCGCCGGTAATCTTGGCCAGCACCCCGTCGGTCCAGCCAGGGCTGTAGGCCAAGCCGATTCTCGGCGCGAAACCCTTGTAATAAGTCGAGGTCAAGCCTTGTGGCACACCTTTGTCCCCCGGGAACACCAGCCCTGTCGGGAAGTAGGCGTAGTTTGCGGAAGTCGGGCTGCAGTCCTGAGTTGTGGTGCCTAGCGTTGTGGCGCTCGATGCGGACAGCCAGCAGGGATACTGCGTTGTGTCCTGTCCCGGCCGGAAGGTTTGCAGGCGGTTCCCGCTGTCCACGTACGGCGTGTTCAGCTCCCACCGCAAACCGTAGTTCAGCGTGAAGTTGGGCTTGATCTTCCAACTGTCCTGGACGAACAAATAGAGACCATAGTTCGTCAAGTTTTCGCCCTGGGCCGCCCCTTGCGTATAGGACGCCGGGACACCCAGAAAATAGTTGGGATAGGCATCGGGGGTGGCATTGGTGGAGGTGCCAATGGGGGCCGTCACATTATTTGACCCGCTCTGCTGAAAGGTAAAGTCCCCGTTGATGTCGTAATAGAGGAACTGGTTGAATTTTTGGAGGCGCAGATCTCCGCCGAATTTCAGGCTGTGCGTTCCCAGGACTTTGCTGAAATTATCCGAAAACTGGTAGGTATTCCCCGTTTGCGGGAGTTCTCCCTGGTAGTTGTTCCCGATTGTGAATCCGCCGAGCACCGTGACAAACGGCACGCCCTCCCGCCCCGGAATATTCGTGGTGATTCCTGACGTTGGATTGGTGGGATCAGCGAAGCAATTCGCCGCCGGAACAAGGGATCCGCAGGCATCATGCAAGCTGGGAAGCAAGTTCAGAGGGTGATTCAGATTCCCCTGGCCTTCCCGGAAGTAATTGAAGCGCAACTCATTTACTGCCGTCGAGCCAATTGTGGAAGTCTCGTTGACGTTCAACTGTTGGACCCGCGTCTTGAACAGCGCTCCAAATCCCGGAACGTTCGCTCCGGAGGCCTGGAAGTCGGAAAAGGGATCTGCGCGGTCATCATCATCGAAATAATAGTAGGCCGTAAAGTGTTGCGTGGTCGTAAAGTTGTGATCGAAGCGCAACGTGAATTGATCTTCACGGTCTTTCTTGTCCGGCGCATAGGAAACCGTTCCCGTCCCGACTGGCGCCACATAATTCTGATAGAGCGCCACGGCCGTGGGATCAAAACACGCCTTAGGAACCTGCGCGTTTGGGAAAATCTGGCTATAGGGAACTGGTGTCGTCGATGACCCGTTCGCCAGCGCCGCGAGCGCCGCCGCGCCTGTTGATGAAACCGCCGTGATCGCCTGCGAGCAGCCTGAGCGGCTGTTCAGCAAGCTGGCAAACTGCGAGTCTGTGACTGATCCGCCAAACGCCCCATCCGCCGAAAAGTCCCCCCCAGCTTCCGCTGCCGTCGGCAAGAATACCTGCCCGGAAGAGATGCCCTGGCGCAGGCGGTTCCCTTCATACGATCCAAACAAAAAACTCTTATCCTTCTTAATTGGACCACCCAGCGTCGCGCCAAACTGATTTTGCTTGTAATCCGGAACTGTACTGTCAAAAAAGCCCTTGGTGTTCAGCACCTTGTTCCGGAAAAACTCGTAGAAATCACCGTGTACGGAGTTGGTTCCTGATTTCGTGACCACGTTCACCACCGAACCCGAGTTGCGCCCATACTCCGCGTCGAAGGTGTTCGTCAATACCCGGAATTCCTCGATCGCATCCGGCGACGGCTGGATGGCCGGTCCGTTCACGAAAATATCGTTGCCGTCTCCACCGTTCACCATATAGTTGTTCGACCGGCCGCGGCCGCCATTCACTGATACAACCCCGGAGTTGCTGCTGCCGTAAAACAGGTCTGCGCCCAACTGCGACTGCACGCCCGGCTGCAACTGCAGCATCTGATAGGTATTGCGTGAATTGAGAGGGAGTTCGCGCACGGACTGGTCCGTCATGACCGCGCCGAGTTGCGTCGTCGTGGTGTCAATCACTGGCGGCGCGCCCGTGACTTCGACCGTGTCGACGTTCGAGCCGACCTGCAGGGTAATGTCAACCGTGGCAATCTCGTTCAAAACGAGAACGATTCCCTTGCGGGCATACTTCTTGAATCCTTGTTGATTTACATCCACCTCATAACTGCCAACCGGCACTTCGAGGAAGAGATACGCACCTGTGCCCGAAGTCTGCACTTCACGCGAGACATTCGTGCCCTCATTGATCAAGGCCACTTTGGCGCCGGCAACTGTGCCGCCGCTTTCATCCGTGACTGTCCCGCGGATGCGGCCGCCGGTGCTCTGCGCGCTCGCATGCGGTGCTGCCAGCAGGGACGTCATCGAAAAGAGAAACGTAAGGAAAATACTCCGGCAACAGGCAGACTTCACTCGCGCTAGGCTCGATGCTTGGATCATTTAAAATCACCCCTAATTTTGCGATAACCGCAATCAGTTTTTTGCGATTCTTCGTGGTTGCTAGCGGTCCGGGAACCTTACTATAATCCAGCAAACTTAGAGAAAGGCGTGGGTCGTGTCAAGCAGAAAGAATTTCTCCAAGCCATCGAATTCTTTGGCCGGGCCAGGCCTCCTGCGCATCTCGGAGGTCGCGGGCCGGTTGAGGATTTCTTCCTCGGCGCTGCGCTCCTGGGAAGCGCTGGGGCTTGTCACCCCGCAGCGCACCCAGAGCCGCTATCGGATGTACACGGAATCCGATGTGCGCCTGTTGCAGCGCGCCATCTTCCTGCGCCGGGCCCGCGGCCTCAATCCTCCCGCCATCGTCCACGTCCTCAAGAAACAAGGACTGGTCGACAGTCCCGTCGACGCCCCGCAACTCCCCGGCCAGCGATTCCGGCGTTTGCGCGTGCGTCGCGGGCTTTCGCTCGCGCAAGTGGCCCGCGCCACCGGCGTCTCGGTTGGTTTTCTCAGCGCACTGGAACGCGGCCAGATGCACTCCTCGGTAGCCACGCTGCGGCGCATCGCGCGCTTTTATAAGACCAGCATCATGTTGCTATTTGGTACCAAGGGCGAAACCCAGCACCTCGTTCGCTCCGAGCATCGTAAAGTCCTCGAAACCTCTCCCGGCGTGCGCATGGAACTCCTCGCCTGGGGCAATACCGCCATGGAACCGCACCTCTTCCGCATCAAACCCGGCGGGGGCAGCGGCGAATCCTACGCTCACGAGGGCGAGGAATTTCTCCACGTCCTGCGCGGTGAATTTGAAATCTGGCTGAACAAACAGGAGCATTACGTTCTCAAATCCGGCGACAGCCTCTATTTTCAGAGTTCCACGCCCCATCGTTGGAAAAATTCGGGGCGCTGCGAAACCTGGGTTTTGTGGGTGAATACGCCACCGACTTTCTAGGAGTTTGAAGTTTCCGCGAGGTGGCTGTCCGCTTGCCGCCCGCGCGTTGAGGTGCAGATGCAAGCCGGCCCCATGTATCGCGCAATTCTTCTTCTTCTCTTTGCTCTCGGCCTCGCTTCGTCCGTCCCCGCCCAGCAATCCGCGCGTATCGCTCCCGCGGACATCCTGATCGTTCACGCCAAGGTTTACACCTTGGACCAGCAGAAGCCTTGGGCGCAGAGCGTCGCTATTCGCAAAGGCAAAATCGTTGCTGTCGGTACCAATGAAGAAATCGGGCGCTATCGCGGCATCGGAACGAAAATGATCGACGCGGGCGGCAAACTCGCCCTTCCCGGTTTCACCGACTGCCACATACATTTTCTGGATGGATCCGTCAGTTTGGGCCGCGTCAATCTCGACGGCGCCAGCGATCCTGCCGACATCCAAAATCGTCTCCGCGCCTATGCCGTGCAACACCCCGGCGAGGGCTGGATCCTTGGCCGCGGTTGGAACTACGCGATGTTTGGTGCGGAGACACTTCCGCACAAGAAATACCTCGATGAACTCTTCCCCCATCGCCCCGTGTTCCTTGAGGGTTACGACGGCCACACCTACTGGGCAAACTCCAAAGCCCTGGCCTTGGCAGGAATCACCAAAGATACACCCAACCCGCCAAACGGCATGATCGTCCGCGACGCAAAGACCGGCGAAGCCACGGGTGCGCTGGAGGAAGCCGCGGAAGCGCTCGTCGGCAAGGTTGTTCCAAAACTCACGCAAGTCGAAAAGCTCAACGCACTGCGCGCGGGCATGAAATGGGCCAATCAGAACGGCATCACCCGCGTTCACAGCGCCGGAGGCGATTTTGAGGAACTCGATCTCTTCAATGAACTGCGCCAGGAAGGCCAGCTTTCTGTGCGGTTCTACATTGCCTATTTTTTGAACCCGCCGGAGCTTCGCCCGCAGGACCTCGATGCCATCGAACAAGCCCGCAAAACATTCCACGACGATTGGATCAACACGAATGCGGTGAAATTCATGCTGGATGGCGTCGTCGAATCCCACACCGCCGCTTTCCTCGAACCCTACTCGGACGATCCTTCCACAAAAGGCGCTCTTTTCTGGGATCCGGAGAAATACAAAGCCGCCGTCGCCGAATTGGACAAACGCGGGCTGCAGCTTTTCACTCATGCTATCGGCGACTATGCCATTCGGGCCGCTCTCGACGGCTACGAATTTGCCAAAACCCAGAACCACACCAGGGATCGCCGCCCCCGCGTCGAACACATCGAAGACATCAGCGCTGCGGACATTCCGCGCTTCGGCAAGCTTGGCGTGATTGCCAGCATGCAGCCGCTTCATGCTTATCCCGACGCGGATACTCTGGACGTCTGGGCAAAGGCGATTGGCCCGGAGCGCGCTGCACGCGCGTGGGTCTGGAAGAGCATCGCTGAAGGTGGCGGGCGCTACTGTTTCGGCAGCGACTGGCCGGTGGTCACGCTGAACCCGTGGGAAGGCGTGCAAACAGCTGTGACGCGCCAAACCAGCGAAGGAAAGCCCGTTGGCGGTTTTGTTCCTTCGCAGCGCCTGAGCGTTGCGCAAGTCGTGAACGGTTTTACGCTCGGTGCCGCCTACGCCGGCCATCGCGAGAAAACCGAAGGCTCCATCGAACCCGGCAAAGCCGCCGACCTCATCATCGTCAGCAAAAACATTTTTGAGATTGATCCGCACAGAATCGGCGATACAAAAGTCACCACCACGATCGTCGGAGGCAAAATTGTTTATGAAGCCGACTCCCAGTAGTTTGCTACTGTGCCAATTCTTCCTCTGGGCCTAGCGCTCAGGCCACCCGTGGAAACTTACGTGTGAAGCGCACGCCGTGAGGTAGAATGGTCTCTAGACCAGCCTATGAGCACTACCCCTACGGCCATCGCTCCTACCAGCCACGAGAACCTTTTTCAAAGGGCAAAGGGCTTCTTTGGTGCGGCGCTCTTCCTGGTCATTCACCGCTTCCCCAGGCTGCTGCAACTGCACCGCAACGAAAAGTCCTGGACGCTGTTTCGCATCGCTCTGGCGTGTCTTGGGGCGGCGATTGTTGTGCTTCCGCTAAGCTTGTGGAACGGCTGGATCACCGCGAGTTTCGGATTGCTCCTATTTGTCGTGGCCATCTTGCTTCCGCCCGCCGAACTCGAATCAAGCACCGACCGCAAAGCGCGTGAACTCGGTGCTCGGACGGTCGTCAGTGGCGGCGAATATCAGCCCGGAAACGCACCGGCCGCAGACGTGCGCCTGTTTATTTCCCCCACTTTAATTTGGGCCCTGGACGCCCATTTCGACACGCTTCTGCAGATGCCCGCGCCGGATATCTCGAGTCTTCACGTGGAAGAGAAAGAGCAGCGCTGGCTGCTGCAAATCCGCTGGGCCGATCACAAGGCGGAATTCGCATTTGGTGGTTTCTTCGCCGAACGTTTCGCGCGTCTCGCCGAAGAGTCCATCCGCGCTGCCTTGCCGCAGGTGTTGCCTGCTACCCCGAAGCGCCGCACGGTCAGCGCCGGATGAATCCAGGAAATTTCTTCCAGCAATCTCCTTGATGCCTTGAAATGTGTGTCAAAATAAGGGTATGGCACGTGGTTGGGAAAGCAAAGATGTGGAATCCCAGGTGGAAGCGAAAAAATCAGTGACCGAATCCCAAGGAAAAGGCCCTAAGACCGCCGAGCAAGTCCTACGGGAACAAGAACGCCGCGGCTTGCAGCTCTCTCGTACCCGCATCCTGAACGATCTCCAGAACGCCACAAACCCGAATCACCGCAAGTCTCTGGAAGCCGCTCTCGCGCACCTCGACAAGAAGATCGCCGAATTCAGCTAGCTTCTTCTTGGAAGGTCGCGCACGATCCCGCGCCGTTCGCCGCGGGAAACCTCAGTCTGTAAACACCACCCCGACAGCCGTTGTACCGCGTTCCGCGCCCTCTTCCAGACGCACCACGTAGCCTCGCAGGCGCATCTCCTGTGCCCCCTCGGCCCCCGGCGTTTCCATCCTGACTTGAAGTTCGGACTGGATGCGCGGGCTGTGCTTGAGGGAGATCAGCGCGCCCTGCAGAGAGAGGTCCCGTACCACCGTTTCTTCCTCGAATTTCTGGCCATCCGCGGTCACGCCGCTCACGCAAGCGCGGAATTGCGCTTCCCGCCGCAACGCCGTGCGCGAACCAGGCATGTGCGCCTGTACCGGCTCGCCGGCAGCGCCCAGCGTAATCACCATCCCCTCGCTTGCCGCAAACACGGAATCGAACTCCTCACGCGCATCGCGGAGAATCTCGTCGACGATGCGATCGGTGGAATCCGGATCGTGGTGAAACAACACCAGCGTCTTGGCATTCGCCGCGCGCGCCACGTTCACCCCCTCGCGCCACGAAGAATGTCCCCAGCCCTTACGCCTGCTGTCCAACTGCGCAGGAGTGAATTGCGCATCATTGATGAAAATGTCCGCATCAGCGGCTAGTTCGCGCAGGCTTTTCTCCAATGCCAGGTCGCCCGGTTCGTTGTCCGTGGCATACGCCACGACTCCGGCGGGAGTTTCAATGCGAAATCCCAGGCAGCCCTGGGGATGATTCAGCCAGCGCGCGCTCACCTTGTTCTTCCCAATCTGAAAGCTCTCTCCGCCGTCCACTTCACGGAATTTCCTGCGAGCGCTCATGGCCGAAAAATCCACGGGAAAATACGGCAAAGCCATCTGCGCTTCGAAAACCTGCCGAAGGGAATCGCGGCCAAGAAATTTCGAGCGGAAGCTGTAGAATTGGAATTGATTCTTCTCCACATAGAGCGGCGCAAAAAAGGGCAAGCCCTGAATGTGATCCCAGTGGTAGTGGGTGACCAGAATGTGAGTATCCGCCGACGCTCCGTTTTTTCCTTCCGCCCAGCGGTTTCCCAGCATGCGCAGTCCAGTGCCGCAATCGAGAATAAACTGCGTACCGTCCGGCGCAACGAGTTCCAGGCATGGCGTATTTCCGCCGTAGCGCCACGTCGCGGGATCGACGGTGGGCGTGGAACCGCGCACGCCCCAAAAACTAAGTTTGGCTATAGGACTGGTCATCTCCGCCGGTGCTGCGGCCCGGTACCCCTGTCGTGAACTGCTTGATGCCGATGGTTCCTCGCCATTTCTGATAGTGGCAGTCATGGTATGGGGCGTCAACGAAATCGCGGGCCTGTGTTGTCATACTTTCCAATAACACGGCTATTCCCAAGGGCTGCGTTTCGCTCTCGAAGCTCGTAGAATGAAAAAGATGCACGTCCACGAACCGCATTACGGCCAGGAACGTGGCCACGAACACGGCCATGCTCACGGTCATAGTCATGCGCACGCGCCCATGCGGCCATCCGTCCTGGCCTGGGCCATGGTGGCGACGCTCTGCTTGGTGGTCGCAGAAGTCTTCGGCGGCATCCTGGGACATTCCGTCGCGCTGCTGAACGATGCGGTCCACAACCTTTCTGATGTTCCCGCGCTGGGAATTTCCTGGCTGGCCATGCGTTGGGCGGAGCGCCCGGCCGATTCGGAAAGAACCTACGGGTATCACCGCGCAGGCACTCTGGCGGCCTTCACCAATGCGTTTCTTCTTGTCCTGCTTGCCTTGTGGCTGGGCTACGAAGCCATCCAGCGTTTGCGCGCCCCGGTGGAAGTGGTCGAGAGCTGGATGATCTGGACCTCCCTGGCGGCCCTGCTTGTCAACGGTGGCATTACGCTGGCCCTGGTTCGCGGACATGCCGACCTGAATCTTCGCAGCATCCTCATGCACAACTTTGGCGATGCCCTCTCCAACATTGCCATCATCGCCGGCGCGGTCATCATGAGTTACACCAACGCGCGCTGGATCGATCCCCTGCTTGGGCTCGCCATCGGCTTGCTCGTGCTCTACTCCTCGTTCGGTATTCTGCGCGAGTCCACGCACGTCCTTCTGGAAGGCCGGCCGCGCGAAATGCGGATCGAAGAGGTCGCCCGCGCCATCCTTGCCGTCGAATTTGTACAGGAGGTCCACGACGTGCACATCTGGTCCCTCGGCGGCGGACATAACGCCATGAGTTGCCATGCGCGCATCCCGGACATGCACATGGACGAATGCGAAAAAATACTCGCCGCGATCCAGAAAAAGGTCGCGGAAAAGTTCGGGATCGAGCACACCACCGTGCAGCTCGAACGCGCAGGATTGCCAGCCGTTTCGGGCTACGTTATGCCACAACCCCTGCGCAGGGGTTGACGCAAGCCAGGCCAGGGCTGGAGTTTTCCGAAAATAATCGTCAGGAAGGAAGGCGCGGAGCCAATCCGCGCTGTTCGTTGAACTGTTGCGTCGCCGCAAGGTCAAGGCTCGCCAGGGGTGCGGTCTTGCGAAAACCATCCCGTGTAATGTAGCGAAGATCCGCGCTATCGAAGGTGAACGCCACGGCAAAGAAGACCGTGCCGTCCCGCCGCACGAACACATATTCAGAATCCGGCTCGGCCGGCGCACTCGAATTCGCATGAGGCCGCGCAGCAAAATCTGCTGGGCGCCCAGCAGCTTCTTCCGCCGGTGCCGGTTGCTCCGCTTCCGCTGGGGTGCTTTCCACAGCGGGTTCCGCAGGCACCCCACCCTCCATGTAGACGGGGTAAGGTACATAAATGCCGCCGCCCACAAAGGGCACGACCCCTCCATCGGAGTGATGGCGTCCGCCATTCGGGTGGGTCGCCGCATAATGCACGTAGTCAAACCCCAGCCCAGGCACGCCGAGGTCGTTCTCGGCAGCAGGTGCGCCCACAAAAATTGGATTTGCCGGGACATTCTGCGGCTTCACAGGAGGCCTCGGCGAAGACGCCGGGCGCATCGTGCTGCGAGTCGAGGATCCTGAGTGAACGCCCGTCACGGGGCGCGAATTGGGATGTCCGGGCGCCATGCCCGCCACTGGCGCCATGTGAGCTACTGGAGCGTTTACCATGGGATGTATAGCCAGCGCCGCCGGGGCCACAACCGGCCCAGCCGCGTGTTGTGCATTTGCAGCAAACGGAGTGAAGAGAAGAACCAGGACCAAGGGAAGTGATTTACGCATGTGGTTACCCTGAATTCCCGCTGCCTTGCCCTACACCATATTAGACGCGCGCGCGCTTTACAATGTTACCGGAGTTTCGTGGCACCGGCCCCGGGGCGGTCTGCGCTTTCCCCCGAACTGGGGTTGTGCTATAACCGAAAGGCCGTGGAGAATACCGGGAAGCAAGAATCCGCCCCGGAAGATGTCCGGGGCGAAACGGTCGTGGCGTCCGCGAGCAGTGGCGATCACGCGGCCAAAGCGTCCGGAAGCTCCTGGGAAGATGCCTCGCGGTTTTGTCCGATTTGCTCGCAGCGGCTGGAGTCGCGGCGTTGCAAGCTTATCTGCAACGTCTGCGGTTACTATATGTCCTGCGCGGACTACTATTGACCGCAACGCGGTTTAGCTGGTAAAAGACCGCTTTGCGAAATACTGGAAAGCGGATATGCTTTGCGGTTCCGGCCCGGGTTGCCGCCGGATCCGTTGATGGATGAGGAGGAACGTAAAGTGGCCTTAAAGTTAACGACTCGCGAAGTGAACGGCGTAACAGTTGTGGCGTTGGATGGCCGAATCGTTCTGGGCGAAGAGAGTAGCGCCCTGCGCGAAAAGGTGAAATCTCTGGTGGCCGAGGGAAAAAAGAAGATTGTGCTGAATATGGACAATATCACGTTCATTGACAGCGCAGGCCTTGGAACACTCGTGGCCTCGCACCACAGCGCAAAAAACCAGGGCGCATCGCTCCGTCTTTGCCACCTGGGCGCCAAATTTACGGAAGTACTGCAGATCACGAAGCTGATGACTATCTTCGATGTCTCCAACACCGAAGCCGAAGCGGTCGCCAGCTTCGGCAAGTAAGCTCCCATAGACTTCTCGACTTGCTGGGAATTCTCAAAAGGGCAGGCTCCCGCCTGTCCTTTTTGTTTTCTATTCCGCGACGCGGTACATCGTGATCCCGCTCAGCAGCTTCGGATAGAAGTCCGTGGACTTTTGCGGCATCACTTCGCCCGCGGTGGCCACCCGCATCACCAAATCCACATCCACAGGATTCAGCAGAAAAGCCGCTTGCGCGTCCCCGCGGTCCACCGCCGCCAATGCCGTTGCGGCCTCGCGCTCATAGGTCAAATTGGATTCCGATGCCACGGCGCGCGCCGTGATCCCCAGTGCCGGCTCCAGAATGCCCTGGTGCAGCAGCACTACGTCCAATTCCCGCTGCAACGCCGATATTCCGGGCAGCACCTGCGTACTATCCGCTTCCGGCCGGAGCGTCAGCACGTAGAAGGCGCGGCTTGCCGCGTCGGCTGCCGGGTAGACGCCGATCGCATGCTGTGCTTTGCCGGCCTCCAAGCGCGTCAGGAACTTCTGCTCCGCTTTCTGGCGTTGTGCGTCCTTCGCGAACGAAAATACTTCCGTGGCAAACCAGGGCTCCAGGAAGCGGCGCACTGCGCTCCAGGAAAAGTCCCGCAGCCGGGAAACCACCCGGTGCGTGGGCAGAATCATCAGGCCTTCACTGTGCGTGTTGATGAACGTCATCATCGAGGATTCGTA